>Ga0335075_10001261_pt1 | contig 42063 bp, 26 predicted proteins | sample Lox_Sample_24_FD_206723 | JGI IMG/M metagenome (GOLD analysis project Ga0335075, IMG submission 206723) | Soil microbial communities from Loxahatchee National Wildlife Refuge, Florida, United States - Lox_Sample_2.4 | ecosystem: Environmental > Terrestrial > Soil > Wetlands | place: USA...
CGTTCCAGGTGATCGAGCCGAGCGTTCTGCTTTCGGCCAGCCCGGCGTCGTTATCCACGCCCGCCGGCACTCCGGTCTCGAGTACGATCACGCTCCAGTCGCTGGTGGGCCTCTCCGCCTCGGGCGGGGTGAACATCACCTGCGACAACACCACGCTGCCGCAGTACTCGGAGTGTACATTCAACAACCCGCAGCCGGAATTCTGCGCGGCGCCGGGTACATCGACCTGCTTCCCCACCACGACCACGGTGGTCACCCTCAGCACGAATATCCCGGTGAACGTCGGCAGCCTGCGGACGCAAACCTCGCCCTTTGCTCTGGCTGGCGTCTTCAGTCTCGGGTTGCTGGGGCTGGGGCTGCGAAAGAGAAAGTTGATAAGCCGAGGTATGTTCCAGGTCATTTGTCTTACGCTGCTGCTGGCTGGGTCGATCGCGGGCTTTACCGGATGCACGAATTCGGGATACACCCATACTCCGCCGGCGCCGCATGAAGTGACGCCGTCCGGCTCGTACAACGTCAGCATCGTCGTCACCAACGAGGCTTCGGGCTACCAGTATTCGCTGCCCTTCACGCTTCCCGTGACGATCAAATAGGCGGGTGGGACGCAACCAGCTTCCGGAGGGCGGAAATACGGTCTCCGGAAGCAGCAGAGTTCAGACCATTTCTATGCCGCGGGTTTACGCAATGAGCGAGGTTGGTATCAGGTTTTCAGGGAGAAATGTCATGTCCAGCAAGTCATCCATGTCGTTGTGCCGATTCTTCGGAGTTGCGCTCACGCTCCTGCTCCTCGGAGCTTTTTGCGGTGGCGCTGAAGCGCAAACAACGCCGCTGGTGACCGCCAGTTTCGCCACGGGACTGAACCATCCCAGCGGGTGGGGAACCATTGCGCAGACGGCGATTGACAGCTACGGCGACTGGCTGGTGGTGGATTTCTCGAACGGGGCGCTGTATGAATTCCCCCACAACGGCGGGGCCCTGGTTACGCTCATAGCTCCCGGCGGCGTCGGCGGCGGCAACAATCCCGGCGTTGCTATCGATCCGAACAATAACCTCTATCTCGGGGGTAACTGGAACAACTGTCTGGTGGAATATCCATACAACGCGGCAACCCAGACCTGGACTGGCCTGTCGGGGCTGAGTTCCGGCAACAACACGTCCGATGAATGCGGCGTTGCTCCCGAAGGCTTCGCGCAATACAGCATCTTTGGATTTTCGCCTTACTATTTCCAGCCATGGGGCATCGCCATCGGCAACAACGACAACATGATTGTGGGCAACCAGAACAGCGGCAACTTCATTTTCAATTTGCATGTTTCGGGCGCCTGGAGCAGCCCTTCCGTTCCTCAGAATTCGAGTTCGACAAGCGACATTATCTCCGCGATGACCAAGCCGCCCATTTCCGTCGCCCAGGACAAATTCGGCAACGTGTATTTTGTTGAGGCGTCCGGCGGATTGTCCGGTGTCTATGAAATTCCCGCGTCCGTGGTGGCGGCCGGTACCGCGGGAGCGCTGACTTCGGATTCAGGCCTTACCCGTATCGACCCGAACCTGCCCAGCGTATCCGGCGTGATTGTCGATCCGAACGGTAACCTGTATGTCAGCGACTCGCAGGACGGTGTGTTCCTGATTCCCAACCCCTCGGGAACCCCGGAGACTGCTTCGGCCGTCATGCTGACCCCGGTGCCGGCGCAGGGCGAAGTCGCCATCGACTGGACCCGCAACATCCTGTATGTTCCCACCACCCAGGCCCAGTCCAACGGCCAGGCCGACGTGGCGAAAGTCACCCTGGACGCAGCGGATTTCGGTTCGGCGAGCGTTGCTGATGTGACGCCTGCGCCCAGCCCCGTCCAGGAGGCAGTGCTGTTCAGCTTCAATGGCTCCGTGACACCGGCATCCTTTAAGATCGTCGAGGCCGGGGACGCCAATCCCGATTTCGTCGCCAGCGGCGGCAGCTGTGCCGCCGGAACCAGTTACGCCGCGCAAAACAGCTGCACCGTCAATGTGAGCTTTGCTCCCCACTCCGCGGGCAGCATCTCCGCCAAATTGCTGATGCTGGATAGCTCCGGCAACATCCTGGCGGCCATGCCGCTGCACGGCACCGGGACCAGCGCCGCGGTTCAGATTCAGGGTGGTACTCAGTCCGCCATCGGGGCGGGGCTGAATACTCCTGGCCAGGTGGCCGTGGACGCTGCGGACAATGTGTACGTCGCGGATTCCGGCCTGAAAGCGGTCGAAGTGTATCCGGCAGGGTCCGGCGCGTCTGCGGCGACGGCCACGGTGGGCACCGGCCTGACAGCGCCGACCGGCGTGGCCGTGGATGGAGCCGGCGATGTTTTTATCGCCGACAGCGGCAGCGTTTACGAGGTTCCTGAAGGCAGCAACGGACTGAATGCCGCCGGTCAGGTCACTCTGATCAACACCGGACTCGGTTCGAACCTGAGACTGGCTGTCAGCGGCCGGGACCGCCTCTATATTTCCGATCCCGATAACCATCGCGTCGTTGAACTCACCAATCTGGGTGGAACCGTCGGTCCCCTGGCTCAGACCGAGACCGATCTCACCGGCTTCAATGCTCCTTCCGCCGTTGCCGTGGATGAGAGCGGCGATCTGTTTGTGGCCGACGGGGCCAACCTGGACGAAATCCCGGTGGGCGGCACCATGACCACGCTGCTCACCAGCCTCAGCACTCCCGCCGGATTGGCCGTCGATCCCTCTGGCGCGGTGTACGTCGCCGAGACGGGCGGAACCATCCGTATTCCCAACGAGAACGGGACGCTCAACGCTGCCGATGAGACCGCCATTGCGGCCAGTGTCACAATGCCGACTTCGGTGGCGCTGGACTCGCTGGGCGAGGTTTACATCACGGATGGGAGCGCGCTGAACGTGAACCTCACCAGCGTGAGCACCTCCTACAATTTCGGCACGCTGAGCACCACCACCTCCACTCAGTCGCAGACGTTTACGCTGGTGAACGATGGGAACACAGCGCTGAACGTCACCGGATTCTCGAGCACGCCGGATTACAGCGAGACCGCGACCACCTGCACGGGCAGCCCGGTGGCCGCCGGCGCGACCTGCACGGCGACCATCACCTTCTCGCCGGGACCCGGCGATGAAGGGACGCTCACCGGCACAGTTCTGGTGCAGGGGAACGTCGCCAACTCGCCAGTAGGCGTGAGCGGCACCGGCGTAGGCGCAGCCCTGGCGCCGTCGATCACCGCGATAACCTCGGGCGGCGCTGCGACGACTGACAACGTCCCGGTGAATGTGGGCGTAGTTGCGGCGTCGGCCACGAGCGCCAGTCCGGCGGCCACCGGAATGGTGACCCTCACAGTGAGCGGCAACGGCATCACGCCGATTACCATGACCGGGCCGCTTTCCGGCGGCGTGGCGCAGTTCAGTCCGCAGAATCTGGTGGTGGGGAGCTATACGTTCACCGCATCCTACACCGGAGACCGGAACTATCTTGGTTCCAATACCTCGACCATCGTGACAGTGGGGGCGGGGCCGGTAACGCTCACTCAGCCGACGGCGACGGAGATCGAGGCATCGGTGCCGTCCTTCCAGATGCCGCAGGCGTTTCAGGCAAGTTTTGGCAGCGGAACCGGTTACCTGGTGCTTTGCACGAACCCTGCTACAGGCTGCGACGGTGTGTATGACGGGTCGGATACTACCTGGGTCTATAGCTATCCCGTCACTGTGACGGCGGCGAACGGCTCTCCCGTGACCTGCGTGCCGGTTTATTCGGCCACTGGCGTACTGGAGCGCCAGAACTGCGGGAGCATTTCTTACCAACTGTCCGGCGGCTACATCAACACCCCTTCGAGCGGCAACTGCGCCGCCGGTACCGCTGAAACGACCAATCAGGTCGACGTCTCCAACGTCAATGGTTCCGCACTGCTGGCTACCAACTGTCTGCAAATCAACAACAGCAACACCACCATCCCGGATCTGATGACCTTCTATACGATCACGCCGGTCTACAACGGGACGGACTTTGAAGGCGATCCAGCGAATCCGAATTACAGCTCGGTCACCGGCACGCCCATCAACTTCTGGGCACTGCGCAATCCGATGGTGCAGATCAGTTCCAGTCCGACTTCGCTGACGGTCGCAGCCGGGTCGTCGGTGCAGGCTACTCTCACCCTCACCTCCGTGCTGGGATACGGATACGCGGAGCGCGGCGGCACGCTGAATAACTATTCTCTGCCGCTGGACCTGCAGTGCGATGGGCTGCCCGCCTACGCAACCTGCACCTTCACCTATTCGGCCCCCATTGCGTCCGATCCGAATCCCAACGGAGTGATGTGTGCGCCGGGATCGGCGGCGCAATACTGCGCCGTCAACGTGGGTCCGACTCCCGGAATTACGCTGAGCAACGGCTCTGCCTGCACGGCCAGCGACGGCTGCATCGGGCCGGGAACTGTGACCATGACCATCAACACGAACGTTTCGACCGCCACAGAGAGCAGTAGTCTGCGAGCGGACCCGGGGAGTTTCGCCTTCGCGGCCATGTTCGGCCTGGGACTGCTCGGCCTTACGTTCCGCAGAAAGGCACAGAGATGGAGAGGATTCCAGTTGCTGGTTTGCCTGTTGCTCTGCGGCGGCGGGGTCTTTGGCATCACCGCCTGCGGGACTACGAATCTGAGCCCAAGCAGCGCGACGATTACCCCGGCAGGCACCTACAACGTCACCGTCACCGCTAAGGAAACCGGGACCATCCAGGTTCAGGTTCCGGGAGCTGCTGCCGGAGTTACAGAGACGGTCTACGGCAACGCCAACCAGATGTCGCTGCCGTATACCATCAGCGTTACCTTCTCGAAGTAACGCACGTTGTCGCCCGCATTGGAGGATAACGATCGCGGCAACTCGTCGATGGAGGGCGGCGCTGGCACGTACGCGCCTGGCCCTCCGGCCTATGGGGTGCAGCGAGCGCGAGATCAGAGAGCGGATGGCTTGAGGATCGCCTGGAAAGGGGTTGCCACAGCACTGGCGGTATCGACGTCCTTAGTGTGCTGGTGGTGGGCTGCGGGAGAGGCGCGCTTGAGCGGGACGCCGCTGCCCGTAAGCTAATACTTCGATGCAGCCGACTTCTCGTTCCCTTTCTGGCGTCGGTGAGTGATTTGGCGATGATGCGTGAATCGAGAATTATCACCGGTGAGAAGTCCGTTTCACGGGACCGAATCGTAACTAAGTTGTCGGGGCAGCCTTCTCCATCTGTTTCAGCCTCTTCGTCAGCAATTCCTGCTCCCGGAAGTTTTGCGTCATGGCCATGGCGTACTGGATTTCCTCACGCGCCTCACGGAACCTGCCCATTTTCATCAGCAGGTCTCCGCGAACACTGTAAAGCAGATGACAGCCAGCCAGCGCAGAATCAGCAGCCGGCGTGGTTAAGGCATTGACAGCATCAAGCCCAGCGGCCGGGCCTTGCGCCATACCCACAGCGACCGCTCGATTCAGTGCCACGATGGGAGACGGATTGATTTGCAGCAGCGCATCATAGAGCAGCACGATCCGCTCCCAGTCCGTCTCTTCCGCTGTACGAGCCAGCATGTGACAGGCGGCAATCGCGGCCTGCAGTGCATAGGGCTGGCCGCCGCCGCCAAGTCGCTGCGCCTGTTCGAGCGAGGTCATTCCCCGCTGAATCTGCGCGTCGTTCCACAGCGAACGATCCTGATCCGGCAGCAGGATTGCCTCACCGTTCCTTCCCCGGCGGGCTCCGGCGCGCGACGCATTGAGTTCCATGAGAGCGAGAAGTGCGTGAACCTCCGAATCACCGGGAAGGAGTTGCGCGAGCATGCGTCCGATCCGCAGTGCCTCATCGCAGAGTGCAGCCCGCATCCATTCCTCTCCCGTGGTCGCGGTATAACCCTCGTTGAAGATGAGGTAGACAACCGAAAGTACTGACTTCACCCGACCTCGCAAGTCGTCTCCGCGAGGTGTCTCAAAAGGCACATGAGCCTCCGAGAGAGTTTTCTTGGCGCGAAATATCCGCTGTCCCATTGTTTTCTCGGGCACAAGGAAGGCACGCGCGATCTCCGCCGTAGTCAGTCCGCCGATTACGCGCAAAGTAAGCGCCACGCATCCTTCCACAGGAAGCACCGGATGGCACGCTGTAAAGATGGCGCAAGACGTCGTCGTCGATCACCTGATCCAGCGCCCGGTCCATTGCCTCTCCGAGCTTTCTCTGCTGTATTTGAAGTTCCCGGGCAATTTCTTCGTGCTTTTGTACAAGCATCTGGCCACGGCGCAGACTATCGATCGCTCGCCGCTTTGCCGCCGTCATCAGCCACGCAGCAGGATTTTCAGGGATGCCTTCTTCCGGCCATCGTTCAAGAGCCGCAACCATTGCGTCCTGGGCCAGTTCTTCGGCAATGCCAATATCGCGGGTGACGCGGGCGATCGCAGCGATGAGCCGCGTAGACTCGATCTTCCACACCGCCTCGATCGTCCGGTCAACGTCACTCATGCCTTTGAGCCTGCCCCGTGCGGAAGCTCCTCATAGCCTTCAGCTGCCTTCTGCACATCTTCAGAGAAATCGCCCATCTCGAAAATCCGGCGGACTTCGATGATCTCGTTATTGGACATGGGTGCCCGCTTCGCCCATTCAATGGCCTCTTCGCGGGAGTGGACCTGGACGATCCAGTAGCCTCCGATCACTTCTTTTGCCTCGGCAAACGGTCCATCTGTTACGGTTGCCTTGCCGTTCGCATAGGAGACACGCGCTCCGGTAGACGGAGGAAACAATCCGTCAAGCGCGAGCAGGATGCCTGCCTTCTGCAGCGCCATGTTGTACTCCTGCATCTTCGCCACCGCTTCGGGATTTGGCATCGCGTCTGGTGCAGCCGATTCATAACCCCGGGGGATCACAATCATCATGAAACGCATTGAGCTACTCCTTTCGTCTTCAGCGGGGCTAGTTCCCCGCCTTCACTATAACGACGAATGGCGAAACCGGAATTCGACAGATTGTCCGGCAAATCTTCGTGCTCATGTTTACATGGCGGTGTTGCTCTCCTCGCCTGTCTCTTGACTTTGTTGCGTTTATGCATCCGTCCCCGGTCGGCCTGTTCCTGGCCTCCTTGCCGCTCCTGAATTTGGGTTACCCGGCGCATGAATCGATCATGACCAGTCGGCTTGTGTCCAGCGGTCTTTTGCGGAGCGATTGTCAATGAATGCCTTCAGGGCGAGGCGCTTATCGAGGTTCGCCGCAGGTTGCCCGGACGCCGACAGCACGATCCGAGTCCCGCGATCGGGAGTTTGTGCGGCTGGCAATCAAGTTGCGGCAACAATCGCGTCCGTCAGGGCCAGCGTCAAAACCGTAATGTCATCCTGCTGCCCAAACTCCCGCGCCCTGTCGGCAATCGTTTGCGCCGGCTGCTGAATCAACTCCCGCGTTCGCTCGAATCCGAACAGCTCACCACTCGTGCCCCGCGCCTCGACCACCCCATCGGAAAGAAACGTCAGCGTATCTCCCGGCTCGAGATGAATCTCCCTTTCCGGGTACTTCACGCCCACCATCGTTCCCAGAGGCAGTCCCGATTCCAGCTCGATCTCCTCGCCATTTTTGGCGCCAATCGTCACCGCCGGCAGCGGAGCAGGCCCTGGCGCCGAAGCGGGACTCGACCTATCCGCCCTGGCCGCGACGCACGCCGGCAACGCCAGCATGGCCGCGAGCACAAACAGCAATTTTCGCTGCAAGAAAGGCTCCGGGAAACGGGGTTTCTGATGATGGCACAGCCCTGTACACTCCCGCAATCCCGTGTTTCAGCCTTCTGCAGTAGATCAGGCCAGGGACCGGGGACCAGGTTCTGGTTAGGCGCCGACGAGTTGCGCGGCAAGTCGAGAGCATCTACCGAGGCATCAGCAAACCGGAAACAGGAAAGCGGCGCCCAGGGTCCTGCTGCAGAAGGGACAGGGTCGCCTGGTTAGCGACCCTGCCTTTACTTAGACTACTGTTGCACCAGCGCTTGAGCCGGGGACCTTTAATTGGCCATGTCCAGAACGATCCGACCGTCGATCTGGCCCTTATGCATGCGCTGGAATATATCGTTGATGTTTTCTATCTTCTCCGGCGCGACGATGGCCTTGACCTTTCCGAGACCCGCCAGCTCGAGGGAGTTGCGCAGATCGCTGGGCGTGCCGACGATGGAGCCCCGAATGGTGATGGCGTTCAGGACGATATCGAAGATGCTCAGCGGGAAGGTTCCCGGCGGAAGGCCGTTGAAGGCGACCGTGCCGCCGCGGCGCACCATGCCGACAGCTTGTTCGAAGGCTTTGAGGGAGACGGCCGTGACCAGGACTCCGTGCGCGCCGCCGATTTCTTTCTTCATGAAAGCGGCCGGATCGGTGTTGCGCGCGTTGACGGTGACGGTGGCTCCGAGTTTCTTTGCGAGTTCCAGTTTGCGATCGTCGACATCGACGGCGCCGACGTGGAATCCCATGGCCCTGGCGTACTGAACGGCGAGATGCCCGAGGCCGCCGATGCCGGAGACGACGATCCACTGGCCAGGCTGGGCGTCAGTCATGCGGAGGCCCTTATAGACGGTGACGCCGGCGCAAAGGATGGGCGCGATCTCAACGAAGTCGGCTCCATCGGGCACGCGGCCGACATAGGCGGGGTCGGCGAGCGCGTACTCGGCAAAGCCGCCGTTGACCGTGTATCCGGTCATCTGCTGGTGCTCGCACAGGGTTTCCCATCCCGCCATGCAGTACTCGCATTTTCCGCAGGCGGTGTGCAGCCAGGGAATCCCCACGCGGTCGCCTTCTTTCATGGTGCCGTTGACGCCGCGGCCGAGAGCCGAGACGTAGCCCACGCCCTCGTGGCCGGGGATAAAAGGCGGCCTGGGCTGGATGGGCCAGTCTCCATCGGCTGCGTGCAGGTCGGTGTGGCAGACGCCGCAAGCCTGAATCTTCACCTGGATCTGGCCCGGACCCGGCTCGGGTATCGGTTTTTCTTCAATCGTGAGCGGCTTGCCGAATTCTCGAACCACGGCCGCCTTCATCGTTTTTGCCATTGCTGTTCTCCGTTCCTGATCGGGTTCCCGGTCGGCGAGGACAGGGAAGGAATTTCGGTGTCCGCGCGGCGGGAGGAGCTCGTCGCGTCTCCCGCGGACGGAGGCTGTGAATGCTTAAAAGAAGCCCATTGCTTTGGTGCTGTAGCTGACCAGCAGGTTCTTGGTCTGCTGGTAGTGATCGAGGATGATCTTGTGCGTTTCGCGGCCGAAACCGGACTCTTTGTAGCCGCCGAATGCTGCGCCAGCCGGATACAGGTGGTAGCAGTTGGTCCAGCAGCGGCCGGCTTTGATCTCGCGACCGACGCGATAGAGGTTGTTGGGATTGCGCGACCATACGCCGGAGCCGAGGCCATAGACGGTGTCGTTGCCGATCTCGATGGCTTCGTCGATGGTCTTGAACGTGGTGACAGAGAGGACGGGACCGAAGATCTCCTCCTGGAAGATACGCATCTTGTTGTTGCCGGCGAAGACGGTGGGTTGCAGGAAGTATCCGTTCTCGAGGTCGCCGCCGAGGTGCGCGGGCTGACCGCCGGTCAGGCACATTGCTCCTTCTTCCTTGCCGATTTTGATGTAGTTGAGAATCGAGTTCATCTGGTCTTTCGACACCTGCGGCCCCATCTGCGTGGTGGGAAGCAGCGAGTTGCCGACCTTGATTTTGGCCACGCGGGCCACCGCCCGCTCGATGAACTTGTCGTAGATGGATTCCTGAACGAGTGCCCGCGACGGGCAGGTGCAGACTTCCCCCTTGTTGAATGCGAACAGGGCGAAACCTTCGAGGGCCTTGTCGAGGAAGTCGTCATCGGCGTCCATGACGTCGGCGAAGAAGATGTTGGGCGACTTGCCGCCGAGCTCGAGGGTCTGCGGAATGATGGGCTCGGAAGCGTACTGCATGATGAGCCGGCCGGTCGTGGTTTCGCCGGTGAAGGCAATCTTGGCGATGCGCTTGTTCGACGCCAGAGCCTTGCCCATTTCTCCGCCGGGGCCGCTGATGACGTTGAGGACGCCGGGAGGAAGCAGTTCGCCCACCAGCTGCGCAAAGATCATGATGCTGAGCGGGGTATTCGAGGCGGGCTTAATGACGACGCAGTTGCCGGCGCCGATGGCGGGAGCCAGCTTCCACGCGGCCATGAGCAGGGGGAAGTTCCAGGGGATGATCTGGCCGACGACGCCCAGCGGCTCCTTGAAGTGGTAGGCGACGGTGTCCTTGTCGAGTTCGCTGATGGATCCTTCTTCAGCGCGGATGCAGGCGGCGAAGTAGCGGAAGTGATCGATGACGAGGGGAACGTCGGCGTTGCGCGTCTCGCGGATGGGCTTGCCGTTGTCGAGAGTTTCCGCCAGGGCCAGAGTTTCGAGGTTCTGCTCAAGCACATCGGCGATCTTCAGCAGCGCAGTGGCGCGCGCGGCGGGAGAGGTGTGTCCCCACTCTTCCTTGACGGCGTGCGCGGCGTCGAGGGCCAGCTCCACATCGGCCACGCCGGAGCGCGCGAATTCGCAGATGGGGTCGCCGTTGATGGGGCTGTGGCTCACGAAGTAGCGGCCGGTGGTGGGAGGCACCCATTTGCCTCCGATGAAGTTGTCGTATCTTGACCGGACGCCCGAATGACGCAGTACCTCGAGCGCGTCATAAATCGACGAAGACGGAATGACGGTTGTAGCCATAATTGCTTTCTCCTTTGGCCGGCGGCAAACGCACGAATGCTGGTTGCTGCCGATCGTCAGGCATTGCTGACGGTGCTGAGCCCTCGCGGGCCACAATGGTCGTGAGCGCGGCCGCGCGGATGTCGCCGCGTGACCAGTTCAGGAGATCGGAAGACGATGTTTCTTGTTGGACCCAGGATGCGCTACGAGCAAAGAACATAGCGGTCGGAGAAAGAAACAGGATGTGATTGGGATCACACGGCTGCCAGTCGAAAGTAATGGGCGAATGTGATTCGAATCACCGTGAGTGTGGCTGCCTAACTGTTACTTATGAGCCGGGAGCAGAGCTCGCGACCAGCCGCTTGCCTCAAGGGAGAACAACAAGCGAATGCAGCCTATAACCAGCGAAGTCATGGAAATCCCTGCCGAGCAGGGAACTGTCAGTTACTCGCGCAGCTACCCATTTACAGCTGCGGTCAATGTCAATCGCCTGCTGACCGGCCCAGCCTCAGAGAAAGAAACGCGACATATTGAGATATCCCTGGAAGGGTCGGGCATTCGGTATCTTCCCGGAGACTCGGTGGGCGTGCTGCCGGAGAACCGCTGCGACATGGTGGAGGAGGTGCTGTGGCTCCTGCATTGCAGAGGTGATGAGGCGGTGACCGACTTCTATGGCGGCGCCCTCGACCTGCGCACCGCGCTTACGTCGTGGCTGATGATCGGAAAAATGACCGGCGCAACGGTGAAGAGCTGGGCGAAGCTGACGGCCAACCCTGAGCTGGCGGAGCTGGTGGCGCCAGAAAACAGGAAGAGGCTGGACGATTATCTCTGGGGGCGGGAGTTTCGGGATTTGCTGGAGCAGTATCCGGTGCAGCTCGCGGATCCGCAGCTGATCTTCAAAATCCTTCCCCGCCTGGCTCCCCGGCTGTACTCCATCTCGTCAAGCCAGGCGCTCCATGCCGATACCGTGCATCTGTCGGTGCGGGTGGTGCGCTACGAGAGTTATAACCGGGAGCGGCTGGGAGTCTGCTCCGGACAGATCGGCGAGCGCACGCCGCCGGGAAGCACGCTGCCCATCTTCATCCATTCGAACCAGCTCTTCCGGATGCCCACCGATCCCTCGACCCCGGTGATTATGGTGGGGCCGGGCACCGGGCTCGCGCCGTTCCGGGCGTTCCTGCAGCACAAGCAGGCAGGCTGCGGCGAATGGCCGATGTGGCTGTTCTTCGGCGAGCAGCGCCAGCAGCAGGATTTTCTGTATCGGGACGAGATGCTGGGCTGGCTGAAGAGCGGCGTGCTGCAGCGGCTGGACACAGCGTTTTCGCGCGACCAGCGCGAGAAGATTTATGTGCAGGATCGGATCCGCGAGCAGGCTCGGCGGCTGTGGGAGTGGCTGGAGCAGGGCGCCTGTTTCTACATATGCGGCGACTCGAAGCGGATGGCTCCGGATGTGGAGGCGGCCATGCTGGGGGCCATCGCGGAACACAGCGGCAAGGGCGCAGACTATGCGTCCGGCTACGTGGCGGAGATGAAGAAGCAGAAGCGCTATTTGCGAGACGTGTACTGAGCCAGCTGCGCACGGGTGCGACGCGGCGCGTCCGCGCTGTTTCCGGAACCGGGTTTGTCGATGGCGATGCCGACCTGGCGACTTTGGGCGCGCGTCGGCACGTCACTGCCGATGCGCTTACCGCAGTGGCGCGCCACGACGTTCATCGCGGCAGGGGCAATGCGCCCATCATCTCTGTGCATGATGCCCGTCGTTAGGGGCGAAGGGTTTGGTTATTGATGTATATATCAAGTATAGCTTGTAAAAGATAGAGTATTGATGTATACATCAATTATGAAAACACTCCAGGAACTCGGGGAGGCGGTGGCATCCATGAGGCGGGAACTTCGGCTGAAACAGAAGGACGTGGCCGAGCAGGCCGGGATCACGCCGGAATCGCTTCTGCGTTTTGAGCGCGGTCAAGTCTCTGAATTCGGCTCCCGGAAGCTCCTCGCTGTGCTCGCCGTTCTCGGCATGGAAATCACTTTTGTAAAGACCGGCATGTCTGGCTCGCTCGATGAACTCCGGCGGGAGCGCGACGGCGCATGAAGCTCTCGGCCTACGTGCATGGTCGTGAAGTTGCCGTTCTCGAATCGGCCGGCGACTTCAAAAGCGTCCTTACTTATTTACCGAACACAGCCGCCGACGACTTCGTCTCACTGACGATGCCTGTGCGCACGGAGTCCTGGGTGTGGAACGACCAGCTTCCTCCCATATTCCAGATGAACCTGCCGGAAGGCTATCTGCTGCAGGTGCTGCAGGAGCAGTTCGGCCCCCACGTTGGCGCCAGCCCACTGGCGCTCTTATCGGTCGTGGGCAGAAATATGGTGGGCCGGATCCAGGTAGCTGCCCATGGTGCGCAGTTGGAGGAGCCAGCAAAGCCCGTTGAGGTTGCCGACTTGCTGCAGGGCGACAACTCGGAAGAGGCGTTTGCAGAATTAGTGCGACAGCATGCGACCAGCGGTGTTTCGGGCATGCTGCCGAAGTTTCTGGATGCGCAGGAAGAGACGGAGCAAAAACCGACTGCCTCTGGCAGGCGACTTGGTCGGCATCAGAAAGCGACTCTGCTGACTCGCCGGCACATCATCAAAGGTTCTTCAGGCAGGCTGCCATTTGCGGCGCTGAATGAATACCTGTGCATGCAGGTGCTGGGCAGTGTGCTTCCCAGCGCAAAAACAGAGGTGTCGCGGGACGGCAATGCTCTCGTTGTCCATCGCTTTGATGTGAACGATGAAGGACAGCCGCTGTGGGGGATGGAAGACTTCTGCGCCCTCTTGGGCCTGCGTCCTGCGCAGAAGTATGAGACCACATGGGAGCGAATCGCGCGTGCCGTTCGCGATCATGTCCCCGGCAATCGTCAGTACGAAACCTTCCAGCACCTGGCGGCAATCCTGCTGCTAACTTATGCGCTGCGCAATGCGGACTGTCACGCGAAGAACATCGCTCTGCTATACACATCACGAGCGGATGTGCACTTCTCGCCTGCCTACGACTTTCTCACCACGAGCGTGTACGCGGGCTACCAAAACAACCCTCCGGGGATTTCCTTTGGCGGCAAGAAGACTTGGACACCAGGGAAAAACCTGTCGAAGTTCATCGCCGCAACGTTCGGCATACCCCTTCGGGAACAATCCGAAATGGTCGAGCGCATCAGCGATTCAGTTGCGGATGCTGTTCCTCTCGTCCGAAACAAAATGTCCGATCTTCCGGAATTCGGGGACACCGGCAGACGGATGCTGCTGGCATGGCAAGAGGGCGTAAACGGCCTGCGAGATCGCCGCGTGTATTCCGTTGGAGACTGGCCTGCGGGCAAGGTTTTCGACGGAATCTCCGATGTGCCACAACTCGAATCTCCACGATCAGCCCTCGGCCGTTCGCCCCTGCTCGGTGACCGGTCAAAACGACCAGGGAAGAAAGCCTGATCTGTCGAGTGGAACTCTCATCTTCCTGGGTGGCGCGATGAAAATGTGTCGACCGCTGCTCCAGTGAGACGTAGCTGAACATCCCGTCCTGCACCCGCTCGTCTCCACGCATGGTCATGAGACGGATCACAGCGACTCTGCGCCACGCAGCAGGAACCTGGTTCAACAAACTCCTGAACTCCAGGCCGCTAATCCTGGCCGACTGCACGTTTCCGGAATCAAAAGGTCGAGGGAATTCCTCATAAGGGAAGGGGAATCATTCTTGCTTTGCCATCATCGCCGCCTTGCCGGCAGCGCCGAGACCACCCGGCCACCAGTTCCAGTCGCCGGCGATACGAAGGAGCGCGGGGCCGATGACCATGCGGACGAGGGTGGCGTCGATCAACACTGCGACCGCCAGGGTGAAGCCGATCATCTTCACGACGAGAAAATCGCCAAAGGTGAATGCGGCGAAGACCACGATCATGATGGCCGCGGCGCTGGTGATCAGCCCGGCGGTTTTGGCCATGCCCTCAGGGATTGCATCCCTTTCGCTCAGTCCGCTCTTTCTGGCTTCGAGCACGCGCGCGACCAGAAAGACTTCGTAATCCATGCTCAGCCCAAAGACGATGGCAAAGGCAACGATGGGAACGAGAGGAAACACGCTGCCCGTTCCGCCATGGACTCCCAGCAAGCGGACTCCATGCCCGTCCTGGAAGACGACAACCAGCGCGCCGATCGAGGCAGCCACCGACAGGAGATTCAGGCCGACGGCCTTGATTGCGGCGAAGACCGACCTGAACCCGACCAGCAGCGCCAGCAGAGTGCCTGCCACGACCAGCGCCATGGCTGACGGAAAGTGACGGAGAACAATCGTCTCATAATCCGCATTGAGCGCCGGGATGCCTCCGATGAGCAGCGTCGCCCCCGGTATTCCGGTGAGTTTCGGCGCACCGATCTTTCTGAGCTCTCGAACCCAGTTGACCTGATTGCGCAGGGAGACGGAGGTTGCCGGCACAACTTCGAGCAAGGCTGCGTGGCCGTCCATGCTCAGGAACGTTCGTTGGGTTTCGCGCGAGAGGCTGTCGAGATACGACCGGTCGCCCGCCGTCAGCGTGGTAATGGAAATCACGCGGAAGCAGCGGGGATCACTCGCGAGCTTTTTACTGAGGCGATCGACCGCATTCCACCCCGCATCGGTTTGCGCGATGGAATCCCTGGGGAATTGCACGATGACGCGCAGGGACTCGACAACGCCGGAGCGATCCATGCGCTCCAGTGCGTTGAGCGCGTCCACCGATTCCGCGGCCTGGGGAAGCCAATTCACCTGAGGCACACTGGTATCGAGGTGCCGGACCTGCCAGGCGAGCAGGAGCAAAGGGACGCCGGCCAAAAGGAGTGCGAGCCAGGGATGGGCGACAATCAGATTTCCCCAACGCCGCCAGCGCCTTCCTGTAAGCCCATCGCGACGCGCGTCCAGGGTTGGAGTAGAGGGCAATTTGCCGAAGTCAATGCGCGGGCCCAGCAAGCCCATTGCCGCGGGAACAAGAGCGTTGGTGAGTAAGACACTGACCCCGGCAACCAAAATCCCGGCTACGCCGATGGACCGGATTTCGCTGATGGGAACGGTCAGCAGGGCGAGGAATCCGATGGAGACGGTGGAAGCCGAGATTAACAGCGTTCGACCAGCATGATGGGCCGCGAGGGCGGAACATCGGGGGCTGTCGTGTCCGGCGGCCATGGCTTCGCGGAACCGGCTGACCATGAGGAGCGCATAGTCGATGCCCAGGCCCAGGCCGAGCATGGTAGCCAGATTCTCCACGAGGATCGACAGGTGCCAGCGCCGCGCCAGAAACGCGGTGATCGCCATGGTTGTGGCAATCGCGAGCTGCCCAACGGCGAGGGGAATGAGGGCGGCGACGAAGCTTCCGAAGGCCACCAGCAGAAGCGCCAGAGTTGCCGGAATCACCAGACTCTCGGCGCGCCGGACCTCGTCGGCGCTGGCTTTGCGAATGTCGAAATTCAGCGGGACCTCGCCGGTGAGCTCAAGCTTTACGGCCGGATACCGGCTGCGCAGTTGATTTTCAAGCGATCGTGCAAGCCGGTGAAGCCCTGGAACCAGCGACTCCACGGGGCCCTCGGTCGAGTCCAGCCCGATCAAGACAAAAGTACCGCCGCCCTTCCCAAGAAAGATGGGATCGCGCAGGTCGAGGTAAGAGACGACGCCGGAAATACCCGGTGCATCTTTCAGGCTTGACTCGATGGTTTCCAGGGCTTGTGCGCCCTGGTCCGAATTGGCGGGCGGGAGGCCCTGCGCGACAAGAACGACGCGGTTCACAAACGGGGAACGAAAACGCGTCACCAGTTCCTGGCGGACCGTTTCCGCCTGGCTCCCCTCCACGCGCGTAGCGGTCTCAAAATGGCTGTCTGCGTGAAACGAGAAGGGGAGAAGGGCAAGGGATGCAGCCAGCACGACACCCGGAAACAGGAAACGCCGCACACGCATGGTCTTCATCATGTCATACAGAATCGGCGTCCGTGAACTCCCTGGGGGCGCCAGCGAACCAGCAAACGCCAAACCCCTTCTCTGGTGAGCGCAATGGATACGCCGGGCGCCCGGAGTATACACTGGCGGCTGAGCGCAATCGTTCCTCTTTCATGATCCAGTTTGTGCCTCGTCGTTCAAGGAGGATTCATTCATCTTTCTCTGTTGCTCGCATTGCTGATCGTCAAGCAGTCAGGAGCGTCTGATCCTCGCACAGGCACCTGGACTCTCTCGTCTGCGCAGTCCAGCCTCGAGCCTCCGAATCGGCTCACTCTTACGTTGCTGCATGGCGCTGTCCATGTTGTCATGAGCGGCGAAAACCGGCTTGATGTGATTGCGAAACAGAAGGGGCAAAAATCGCCGGTGTCAGGCAATCCGGCATTCGATCAGATCGAACTGCATCGAATGGGCAGGAGGCAGGCGGAAGTTCTGGAAGAGAAGGATGGATCGGTTGTCGCAACCGTCCGGGAAAAACTGTCGCCGGATGGAAACGAGCTGATCGCGACCACTGTTTCCCAGGGCCATCCCGATCAGGTCTCGGTGTGGACTCGAACCGGGGGAGCGAAGGTTGCTCGAGACCTGTTTGCCGGCGAGTGGACCGAGGACCTCAGCAAGACCCTTCTGCGGCAGGGGCTGGTGCTGAAAATCGAGTCGGACCCGGGCGGCGCAGTTCATTTCATCGGCGACTTCAGCTATACCGCACGCTTCGATGGAAAGCAGTACGATCTCGTGAACTCGCGCAACGACACCGTGACGCTCGAGCGTGTCGACGCTCACACCGTCGATTGCCTGTACCGGCGCGACGATCAAATCACGCAGAAGGACAGGTGGGTCGTTTCCGCTGACGGGCAGCAGATGACCGTCACCACGACAGGGACACTGGAAGACGGCCAGCGGTTGAACGAGAAGCTCGTGTTCAGGAAGCAGTAGCCGGCAAAGCGTCAGGAAAACCTGGCAGATTCGCCGGAGCTGCAACTTCTGTCTCGCGCGGCGCGACAGAGATGATGCCCTTGCGGTGCATGAATTTCAGGATGCCCCTGACCGTATCTTCGAGGGAGGGGTCCGCCTGGCCGAATACCGAGGCATCCCGCGCGATCTGGTAGGTGGAGCTGTCGTACCGTTTGAACTCCATCGCCGAGATGTTGTCGACAGAACCCACCAGAAAGTCCAGAAGCGGGAAGAGAAGATCTTCCTTCCGGCATCTCCGAATCAGTTCCGGTACAAAATCCGGCAAGCTGAAGATCTCGAATTGACGGCCTGTCGCCCGGGTAATCAGGGTGGTGATGTCCATCATATTGGAGTACTCGTCGCGCACCACGTGAAAAGTCTGATTCGCCGTGCGCGGCGTGGCGGAGATGGCGACGATGTTGTTGGCGACAATGTCGGCGGGCACGAAGCTGACCTGGTTCAGTGTGTCGACGCCAATGCCGTAGTTGACCATGAAGGCCAGCAGGCGAACGGCAATGTCAAAGTTGTTGCCGCCGCCGGTTATCGACGGACTCACGAGCGCCGGCCGGAAAACGCGCGTGGACAGACCGCGGCTGCGCGCGTCGAAGACCACTTGTTCCGCGACCCATTTTGACTGGCTGTACCCGAAGTCCAGGAGCTCCATATTCGCGTTTTGATCGGTTTCATAGAGCACGGATTTGATCGCCCAGCCGAACACGAAAGTCGTCGAAACGTAATTGAATTCTTTTGGCCTGCCTTCGAAGGCAAGGCGCAGGACTTCATTTGTTCCCAGCACGTTCGCTTCGCGCATGCGGTCGTAATTGAACAGATAATTGACCGTGGCGCCGTTGTGAAAGATGGTGTCCAGTTTATCCGCGAGCCGTGCCCATGTGTCGGGCATCAGGCCGAGGCAAGGCTGGCCAAGATCGCCGCAGACGGGAATCACGCGTGCTTCGAGCTTTTCCATCAGGCGGGCATCGCGCAGCCCGGCGGACTCCATGGCGGTCCTGAGCCTTTGCATGGCCTGCTTGTCGCTGGGGGCCCGGACGAGCACGTGAATCGTCGCCTGCGTTTGTTCGAGCAGGCTCCTGATGAGGAAAGGCCCAATGAAGCCGGTGCCGCCGGTGAGCAGGACCTGATCCAACACCGGGATTTTCGGCACCAGTTCCGGCGCAGGCGGCTCGAAGATCAGCTTGCGGTCCTTCTCCATCTGCTGCTTCTCGGCCGCGCTTTGTTCGTCGCGGAAAGCAGCGAGAGCGTAACGCAGATGAACCAGGGCCTCTTCGGGCGCCTGCTCCAGCTGCTCGGCCAGGGCAAACATTTCGGCGATGCTCACGCGCTGAACCACGCCGATATCGACCTGCCGCGCCAGCATCTCTGCGCCATGATCCTTCAGAAGCTCCTTCAGCTCATGCATGAACACAACAAGGTCCAGGGAGTCGAGGCCGGCTTCGACCAGGTTGTAGGTTTCGTTGCCGGTCAGGTTGTACCGTGCTTTCAGTTCGGCAAAAGGCGTGTGCATCGCCGGCCGGGCGGCAGCGTCCCCGGCTTCCTTCTCACTCGAAAAATCGGAGTGAACGGTGAACTGACCGTCCAGCCACATCTGCCTGGTCTTGTGGCGCATGATCTTGCCAGAGCTGGTTCGCGGAATCGCGCGAGGCGCGATGAGCGAAATCGCAGCCACTTCCACGTTCAGGTAATTGCGGATCGCGGTGGCAATCTGGCGAGCGTCGGGCAGCGCCCTGGGGTTCCTGACTTCGGCAACGATGGCCAGCCCCGGCTCGCTGTCTTCGTGGATCTGGAAGGCGACCACGCAACTGTGCCGGATCAGACCGGATGCCTTCTCGACAATGTCCTCGATATCCTGCGGGTAATAGTTCTGGCCGCGCAGAATAATCATGTCCTTGATGCGGCCGCAGACGTACAGCTCGCCTTCGTGCATGAACCCCATGTCGCCGGTTCGCAGAAAGCCGTCTTCATAGGGTGTGTCGTCGACCAGACGGGCCCGAAACTGCTTCAGCGTCAGTTCCGCATTGTTCCAGTAACCGCGGCACTTGCCGCTTCCGGCGAGCCAGATTTCACCAATGTGGCCCGGTTTCAGGGCGAAGTGCCCCTCGGGGTCGACGATCTTGACATCGAGCCCCAGGAGCGGATTGCCGCAGCTCACAATCTTCGTGGAGCTGTCGATTTCAAAGACTTCCGTCGTCATGCGGGCCTTTCCCAGGGCCAGAGCGCGTTTATTGACGGAAGCGATGTTTCGGCCGCCCAGCGAAACCGCCAGAGTGTTCTCGGCCAGCCCATAGGCGGCATAGAAGCTTTCCGACCTGAGCCCGTAAGGCTGGAACGTTTCGAGGAACCGCGCGTAGGTGTCGGGTTTCACCGGTTCCGCGGCGCACATGAGGATGCGGAGGGAACTGAGGTCGCAGCCCTCAAGACTATCTTTCGATAGCCTCCCGGCGCGGAGGCAATAATCGTAGGCAAAGTTGGGCGCCGCCGTCGCGGTGGCGCCGTAAGCCGTGATCGTATCGAACCACAGAATCGGCCGCTGAATGAAGTCCATGGGAGCGAAACCGTAGGTCGTGCCCCCCTTGAGCGCCGGATACAGGTAGCAGCCGATCAGGCCCATGTCGTGATACTGCGGGAGCCACGAAACCACGACCGGCGAAGGATGATCGATCACCAGGTCATAGGTCTTCAGGATGTTCTCGTGGGTGACGATCACGCCTTTGGGTTCGGTCGTCGAGCCGGAGGTGTACTGAAGAAACAGAATCTCCGAGGTCTCGAATTCAGGCTGGCCCGGGATCGCGTCCACGAAACCTTCTGTGGGAATCCACGAGAGGCCTGAAATGTAGTCCACATCCACTCCCGAGGCCTTAACGGCGCTGCGGGCGAGATTGGTACGGAGAGAAGCGTGCTGGTCCTGGGTCGTGAGAATCGCGGCTGCGTTGCAATCCCTGGCGATGTGCACCATCTTGTAGAGCGCGCTCTGGAAGTTCCGCGAACTGGGAGGATAGACGGGCACCGGGATCAGGCCGGCGCGAACGCATCCGTAAAAAGCGCAGATCATCTCGAGCCCCGGCGGGTATGCGAGCAGGAGACGGTCCCCGGTGGTGAAGCGGCCCAGTTTGCGCAAATGTCCTGCGATGGCGTGCGTCCGCTGCAAAAACGACTGGTAGGTGTAGCTCTCGACCGGGTTGCCGTTCAAGTCAAGGTACGAATACAGAAGCTTATCCGGGTGCTCAACGGCCAGCCTGTCGAGTTGGTCCATCACGGACGCCATCGTCAATCTGTCATCCTCCAGGGTTGAATCGAACCAGATGAAAAGGGTAGGGCATCGCGATCCGGGCGTCGCAACTCGGCGGACCCCAGGCGTACACACCTGAGGGGAGTCGACGGTGAGGTCTGTCGCGTGCTCTCCGCAGCTCAGGCTTCGCTCGATGCATTGGGAAGGAAAACTTCATTGCGTCGCCAGGGCGCCAAGAGAAACCTGCGCTCTCCGGCCTGGTATCAGCCCATGCAAACGATTCCATCCTTTAAGGATTGTTAACGCAACCATGGTACCAAAGCTGTTCGGAATGTATACGCTGATTCTTCTATCCGTATGAATACGCGGCTGGTTCTATCCTCTCACTGTTTCCTTGATTGAAAATCGGAACTTTGGGTAGACTGGACAGCACGTACGCACCTGCCGCCGGAGTGTGACGAATGGATTACGTCGAGTTCAAGCATCAGGACGGCAGGCGCCTTGGCGGCAGCGAGGCCACGGTGGTGGCCTCCCATGAATTCGACCGGGCCAGCACCCGGCCCGGTGCGACTGCGTCCGAACACTCTGCCGGCCCGGCGGTTAGAAGTTCCTTTCCGAGGGTCCTGCGCTCGCGCCTCGACGGATTCTTTGTCGACCAGAAGATCTCGCCCAAGGCCGACACCGTGATGTGGAGCAAGATCGCGATCGGTTTGACGGTTCTGGTGGGTTCGTGGGCGGCCATCTACTCGTTCCGGCCGGCCGCATGGACCTTTGTCGTCCTCTATCTTTTTGGGGGGCTCGCGCAGACCTTCCTGATGCTGAACATCGCTCACGACAGCAACCACAACGCTATCTCGTCGCGAGCGGTCGTGAACAAGACGCTGAACTATGTTTTCGATCTCTGCGGCGTCAACTCTTACATGTGGCGAGTCCTGCACCATCGCGGGCATCACTCCTGCGTCAACCTCCAGGGGGAGGATGACGCGCTTTCAGGACGCGGCATCTTTCGCTTTACTCCCCATGAGGTGCGGACGCCATGGCATCGGTTCCAGCACATCTATGCCTTGTTCGTGTACGCGATGTTTTCCATCGATTACGTGTTCTTCCGGGACTTTCAGTGCTTTTTCTTTCCCACCCATGACTACCTGAAACGCGCCCGGCACCCGTGGCGTGAATACGTCATTCTGTTTGCGGGGAAAGCGTTCTACCTGTCCTACATGCTGGTTCTGCCGGTGCTGGTCCTGCGAAAATCGCCCCTGCTGGTCGCGGGCGCGTTTCTGCTGGTGCACCTGATCGTCGGTTTGAGCGTCACACTCGTATTCCAGACCACGCACACGATCGACAGCACCTACTTTCCCGCGGCGCGGGGCGAATTCGAAAACGGCGTGTATCACATCTTCGCGACCACAGCCGACTATGCGACCGAGAATCCTGTTGTGGACTGGCTTACAGGCGGGCTGAACCACCATATCGTCCACCATCTGTGCCCTCATGTATGCCATACGCATTACCGGCCGCTCACAAGAATTGTGAAAGCGACTGCTGCTGAGTTCGGAGTCGCCTACCGGCAGCATCCCACCATGGCCCGGGCCATCCGGCATCATCTGATACTTTTGAAGCAGCTGGGGAATGAAAACGAAATCTGAGTTGTTCGGCTCCGTGCCGGTGTCTGATTTGCCGCTTCTTCAAGTCATCTCGTTTCGAACGCCCACCGGCAGCCGTCAGGTCGGCCCACGATGACCTCGTCTTCCCCGGTCCCCGCTGTTTCCCGGCTGCGATGCCTGACGGATTCTCCCGCGCTGGCGGCCAATCCCGCTACGGTTCTGTCGAAATATCACGAAGAGTTCGGCGACACGTTCCGCTTCTACCTGGGCGGTTTGAAAGAGGCGATCATCACGATCGACCCCGCGGTTATTCAGCACGTGATGAAAACCAACGCCGACAACTATCAGAAATCTGAAATTCAGGTAAAGCGGATGGGCCACTTCCTCGGGAAGGGGCTGCTGACCACTCACGGTGAGGCGTGGCGTACGCAGCGGCGTCTCATCCAGACAGGATTCAAAGAGCTGGGAATGCTCTCGTCGATCATGCAGGAGTCTCTGGCGGAGTCGATGCTGGAATTCGATCGCCAGGCTCGTCTTGGGCCCGTAGACGTCTACTCCCAGCTGATGAAGATGACCTTCACCATGGTCGCCCGCTCGCTGTTTGGCGCAAAGCTGAAGGACGACGACATCGACCTGGTCAGTCATACCATCTGCACGGTTCAGGAATTCATCGTTCGGCAGACGCTCCAGCCGTATCTGAATCCCTGGTTTGCCGCTTCGGGCGAATTGAGCAAACACGAAGACATGCGCAAAAGCGCGGACGCGGTTCTGCTGGAATACATTACCAGACGCCGCAGCGAACCGCCCGGTCACGACCTGCTGCAGACACTGATGGATGCGCGTTACAGCGATGGCCAGGGCATGAGCGATGAGCTGGTCCTCAGCGAAAGCATGCAGCTGCTGGTAGCCGGGCATGAAACTTCGTCGAATGGGCTTTCCTGGCTTCTCTACCTTCTGAGCACGCATCCGGAATGCTTCGCGCGCGTACGGCAGGAGTTTCGATCGGCGCTGGGTGACGCTCCTCTGACTTACGCCGACGTGCCGAAGTTTGAATTCGTGCCGCAGGTGATTTTTGAGGGACTTCGCCTTTATCCGCCGTTTTGGATGATTGACCGCATGGCTGTAGCCGACGATCAGGTGGGCAATGTGACGATACCCCGCGGGTCGATGGTCATTGTGTACGTGTATGGCGCACACCATGCTCCCCGATACTGGCGAGACCCTGAGAATTTCGATCCGGAGCGCTTTACGAAAGAAGAAATGAAGCAGCGTGTTCCATTCACCTTTCTTCCCTTCGGCGGCGGACCACGCGTTTGCATCGGACAGCACTATGCGATGCTGCAGATCCTGATGATTTTGAGCGAACTGACAAGACAGTACGATTTTGAACTGGTTCCTGGTCAAACGGTCGAGGCGCGCCCGATGGTCATCCTGCGGCCGAAAAACGGAATCCGCATGATCTTCACAAAGTCGACCGAACCTTCCCAATCCATCGGTTCTGAACATGCCCGGAGCACAGTGGGGATGTCCACAACTCAATAATCGCCATACTACCTGTGGCCGAGTTTTCCGGGACGTGTCCATGATGGGAGAGCTCTCACGCCCGATGAACCAACACGAGGGAGGCGGCTCACGACCTGAAAGCCTGCATTGCTTCTCTCGATTTGGACCGCCCACGAACCGAAAGCTCCGGTCGCTCTTTTCCCGAACCGAACCGTCCGGGTAGTGCATCTGTTACGCTGAGGGGCTGGGGCGGCCTGGCGAATCCCGCGCAGGAGAAACAGCAATGCTTTTGATTGTAGTTGTCAGTTGTGTTGTGGTTTTGCTGGCAATCGTCCTGATCAAACGCAAGAGAGACCGCGAAGAGTTGGAGCAGCACGGCATCACCCCGGAAGATCTTCATACCCTGCTCACTTCCAATCAGGATGTGGCTCTCTACGACGTTCGCCTTCCCCTGGACCTGTTGGGGGACTCCGTGGTGATTCCGGGCGCAGAGTGGCTTGCCCCGACGGACGTGATCGCGAATCCATGGCTGATCGCGAGAGACCGGGACGCGATCGTCTACTGTACCTGCGCGAGCGAAAAAACCGCCCGCGCCGTTCTGCGTCGAGCGATGGCCATGGGGTTCATGCGCGTCAGAATTCTCAAGGGAGGGATCGAGGGCTGGAAGTCCAAAGGGTTCCCCGTTGAGCCTTACAATAAGCCCTTCCATCTTGGCTCGGGCGGAAGCACTTCGGTCGCCGCCGGCTAGACTTCGGGAGCTGCCGGTTTTTCCATTGGAATCACCAGCTGGCAGCATCCGCTCTGCCGTCCACGGATCTCCTAAGCGGTCCCGGCAGATTTTCCTGCGTTGTCCGCGTGGCGACATCCCTTTCCCAAGTACTCGGGCTTTCAAGAGTGAGGCTTCTCAACTTCAGAGGTTGTTCATTCCCGAACACCCATTTCTGAAAGCGGTCAATTCGATTGACAGATTGAGATTGAGGCTCAATACCTTACGGGCGACGATTTGGCATATCACTTGCTCGCTCTGAATCGAAATTGCGCCTAAAAGGAGCAGCGCATGCACCTTCGCCAGACCCTGCGCAACCTCTCCCGAACGCCGGGCTTCTCGCTCACCGTGGTGCTGGTCATGGCTCTTGGCATCGGGGCTACCGCGGCTCTGTTTACGGTGGTGAACTCGGTGTTAATGAAGCCGCTGCCACTGCCGGATTCGGACCGGCTGGTGCGGGCCTGGGAGGCCACTCCCGCCAAGGGGCATATTCACAGCTCGGTGGCCGGCGGCACGTGGGAATTGTGGCGCGATCAAAACCACTCCTTCGAGCAGATGGGAATCGCCAACGAGTGGGAGGACAATCTGGCGGGCGCCAACGGTCAGCTTCCCGAGCACCTGGCTGCTGAGTTCTCTACCTGGCAGACTCTACGGCTGCTCGGTGTCAAGCCGTCGCTCGGCAGGCTTTTCACCCCAGCCGATGACGTTTACGGCGCCGATCAGACAGTCATCCTCAGCTGGAGCCTCTGGAAGCGTCGATTCGGCGGCGACCCGGGGGTAATCGGCCGCAAGGTGCTGCTTGACACGGTGCCCTACACCGTCATCGGCGTGCTGCCGCAGTGGTTCAGCTATCCCAGTCCCCGCACACAGCTGTGGGTCACGCTCTATCCGCTCGTCCCTCAGGCAGCGATGCAGTCGCACGATTCCCACAACTTCGAAGTGATCGGCCGGCTCAGGCCCGGCGTCTCGATTTCATCCGCGCAGGCCGATCTGAGCCGCATCTCCTGGCTGTGGGCAAGCCATCAGCCTGCTGCCGGCGTGGCGCGCCTCGCGCCTCGACCCAGTGGAGGCGCTGCGCTCCCAGTGAGGACGAAGAATCGAGAGAATGGCTGCATGGAATTGAAAGTCAGACCAGACGGTCGCTTTCTTTGCGGCATTCTTCGTCCAGTCCTCCTGTTCCGCTGCTGCAATCTACGAAGAGATTCGTTGACAACTACGAACCGCTTCGTATATTGTGCCAATCATGAAACGCACGCACCGCGAACTGCCCCGTCCCACCGAGGGCGAACTGGAGTTGCTGAGGATTCTGTGGCAGAGAGGCCCCGCCACAGTCCGAGAACTTCACGAGGAGGTCAGCCAGACTCGCCCCCTCGGCTACACCGGGGTGCTCAAGCTGCTCCAGATCATGACCGAGAAGGGTCTGGTGGAGCGCGAGGAGTCCGGCAAGGCCCACATTTACCGTGCCGCTGCCAGCGAGCGTGCGACGCAGGACCAACTCCTCCGCGACCTGAGCCAGCGCCTCTTTGCCGGCTCCGCCGCGCAGCTGGCGATGCATGCTTTATCGCTGGAGCCAGTGAACGACCGCGAGCTCGAAGAGCTGCGGATTCTGCTTGATCAAAAGAGGCAACGTCCATGAACCACTACTGGCAAGCCATCGGCTGGACTCTCGTCCATTTTCTGTGGCAGGGAGCGGGTATTGCTCTGGTTTACTGGGTCGTCGATCGCGCTCTCGCCCGCCGCAGTGCCAACGCGCGCTACGTGCTGGCGCTCGCGGCTCTGCTGGGCATGCTCGCCGTCTCGCTCTCCACTCTTGCGTACGAAGAAGCGAGCCTGCAACCGTCCGCCGTCCGGGCAGACAGCGCCGCACTCGTGGTCCGGACTTCCGCACTCACAGCGCCCGTCCGCGCTGCTGCGGCTTCGGCAAGGCCCGCGCCCGCGGTTCAGCTCTTCGTCGTCGATCAGGTTCTGCCGTTCCTCGACGTGCTCTGGCTTGCGGGCGTGCTGTTTCTGACCTGCCGCGCCCTGGGCGGCTGGTGGCTGCTCCGCCGTCTCCGCCTCAGCCCGTTGCATCCCGCGCCGCACACGCTGCTGCGCCGCCTTGACGGCATGCGTCTCCAGATGGGCATCCGCCGTTTCGTCGACCTGCGTCTCTCCAGCCGCATCGCCGATCCGCTCACCGCAGGCGTACTCCGCCCGTGGATCCTGCTGCCGATCGCCGCGCTCACCCGTCTCAGTCCCGAACAGGTTGAGGTCATCCTCTCCCACGAGCTGGCCCACATCCGACGCCGCGACTGTCTGTGGAACATCCTGCAAACAGCCGTCGAAACGCTCTTCTTCTTCCACCCCGCGGTCTGGTGGATCAGCCGTCGCGCCCGCGAAGAACGCGAGCTCTGCTGCGACGACGCCGCTCTTGCTCACTGCCCCGACCCCTCGGTCTACGCCTCGGCCCTGCTGTCGCTCGAAGAAAACCGTCGCAATCATCTGCGCCTCGCCATGGCCCTCGACGGCCATCAGTCCCGCGCAAGCTTGCGCGCCCGCATCCTCCGTATCCTCGGCGATCCCGATCCCTCTCCGCGCTCGGTGCGCCCGCTCTCGCTCGCCGGCGTTGCCGTCTCCGTTGCGATCTTCTTCTGCCCCATGCCGAAGGTCTTCGCCAGCTTCCGGGTCGTGCCCAAAGCCGCTGCGTCCATAACGCACGCGGTCGCGTCGGCCGCACACGCCACAATCCATGTGCCTACTGCCGCTCCTGCACAACCTGCGCCCGCCAACGCGGCCACGCCCTCCCCGGCGTACCCTGCGCAATCCTCCGGCACTCCGTCAGCGACTTCCGCCGATCAGGACAAGACCTGGCGGCACGAATGGAAGCTCACGCGCCATGACTCCTCTTCGAGCAGCGTGCAACTCACCCTCATCAGCCGCAACGACGACGGGAACGACCGCGAGGACAACCAGGACGTTCCACTCTCCAGCCTCACCGGATTCTCTCTCTCCATGCTCGACCGGGACGGCCCGATGAAGTTTGAATATCTCCGGGATGCGGGACGGATTGTCTGCGAGGGACGCGTCTCCGGCGGCCGCGCATCAGGGCCGTTCACGGTCGTTCTCGATCCCTCCTTCGTTGCCTCTCTCGAGAAAATGGGCTATGCCGCACCGGACGATGATGAAGCGTTCTCTCTTGTGACTTCCGACGTGACTCTCGGCTATGCCCAGGCCGTCAGGGACACGGGACTCACATCATCGGTATCGGATTTGGTCCACCTGCGAGACCACGGGGTTAGTTCGGACTATGTCCGCGCCGTGCGCCAGGAAGGTTTCACGAATCTGACCGCGTCGGATATTTCCGATTTGCGCGATCACGGCGTCGCCCCGAGTTACCTCAAAGCGATCAAGGCAGCCGACCCCAGTCTCTCTATCAACGCGATCGACAGCTTATACGATCACGGCGTCAAGCCCGACTATTACCAATCAATGAAGGCCAGCGCCCCGCAACTCTCGATCGGGCAGGTCGACAGCCTGTACGATCACGGCGTTGAACCGAATACTTATACGGGGTTTGCCTCTGTCGACCCCAAACTCTCCATCGACGAGATCAACAGCCTGCGCAACCATGGCGTCAAGCCGGAGTACTACCGGGGCATGAAATCGGTCAATCCCAACATGTCCATCGGGCAGATCGACAGTCTCTACGATCATGGCGTGAAACCGGACGCCTACAAGGGCTTTGCCTCAGTCGATCCCAAACTCTCCAGCGAGGAACTCGACAGCCTTCGCGACCATGGGGTTGAACCCGATACCTACAAGGGCTTCACGGCCGTCGATCCGAGGCTCTCGATCGAGCAAATCGACAGCCTTCGCGACCATGGCGTCGCACCGGAGTTTTACCAGGGGACGAAGGCAGTGGACTCGGCGGTATCCATTGAGGACATCGATACGCTGCGCGACCATGGCGTCGAGCCGGAATACCTCAGGGAGATTCGCGCGCTGCCCGATGGGTTCTCCATCTCGGACATCGCCGAACTTCGCGACCACGGCATCACCGCGAAGTACATTCGCAACCTGCACGACCTGGGTATGAAAAACCTGACAGCGGCTCAGATCATCCGTCTGCGCGACGGAGAATAGCACTGGGAATCCCATTGAACACGACAGGACTCAGCGTTCACTGAAAATTCGTGGCAAACGCCGGACATGGGCGAGCAGGGACGCCTGCTGAGCCGCGTGGCGGAGCTCGTGGATCGCGGTGAACTGCGCTCGACGCAGACCCAGACATTCAGTCCGATCAATGTAGAGAATCTCAGAAGGGCGCATGCGCTGGCAGAGAGCGGAAAAGCAATCGGCAAAGTGACGCTGAGTGGATTCTGATCTCGGACGCACGAATCAGACTGGATGCGTGACGTGGCCTGTACGTAACATCATTCAGGGATCTGTTCCGGCCTCAATGAATGACGCAGCGGATTCGGCGCCCCCCTTTGTCAGCTCGATTCGCGTCTTTGAGACAGGGGCCGCGCATCTTCTTTTGTCACTGATCCACGGTCTGGATTTGTGGAGCTGACGCCTGCGGATCCATGACTACCGCCTGGGTCGGCGAAATCACGTAAAAGATGTCGTTACAGGTTGTCGGTGTCACCGTAGTCGAGCAACCTGACGGGATCAGACCAAAACCGGTTGAATCGATCGAATAAGTGAGGCTCTGTATAGTGCCCAATGTCGGAGCCCCTCCGCTTCCGTTCTGATCCACCGTCACACCGAGGCTGGCCGTGGCCGGGGTGAAGGTTGCCACGCCGGAGTCTACGCCGGCATCGAGGAGTTCGGAGTCGATTTCGCCGAATGCATAGGTTCCACTCGCCGAAGAAGCAGAGAATGGGCTGCCGCTTTGCAGCTCAAAGAAACCCGTGTCAACGCTCTGGTTGCTTTCGAGGAAAAAGGCCTGGCTGGCACTCACAAGGTAGAGCAGAGGCGAGTGGCCGCCAGTTCCGGAGATGATCGACCGTCCCGTCGACGAGACGCTGTAGGTGCTGCCTGCGAAGCCGACGGAGCTAAAAGTACCACCGGTGTTCCTGTACCCCACGCCGTTGAGCGCGTTATTGCCGGAGGTGAAGGGACCCCAAAGGTAAAGATCGCTCCTTCCTGCGCCTGCGAGGCCCGTTCCCGAATCGTAGCCGACATAGGTGCCGGACAGAGGGTTCGCCGCGAAGGGGGTGCCGGACTGCAGGAGCGCGGTTCCCGCAAGGAGCGCTCCTGTGGTTTGCGGGTCAGAGCCCATGAAGAAGGCTTCGCCTGGCGAAACGAAGTAAAGTACAGTGTCGGAGCTGGAGGATCCGCCACCGACGGAGAACGTCATGGTGGTGCGGCCGTTCGCAGCGGCGCTGTACGTGCCTCCACTGTCGATGGGGATGGGACTGGCCGTCCAGGTCGTGTTGGACGTGTTGCCGTTCAGCGTTCCGTTCTGGTTGAAATCCTCGGATCCGCCGGTGACTCCGCCGCTGCCATTCAGGTCGATTACGCCTGCGATGCCGACCTTGCAGGGAGCCGCGCAGACCGCGGAGTTTTGCAGGGACGAGCCGCCGAACGCGTAATTCCCGTTCGCCGACGCATTGGAGAATGGGCCGCCGCTCTGCCTGCGCAGAATCCCCGCCGTGAACGGCCCGGTCGCATCGAAGTCAATCATGTGTCCGAGGGAGGCTACGCCGCCGGAGATGCTTCCCAGTGAGAGGCGATAGTTCTGGGTTCCGGCCGAGGTGGTAACGACCATGCAGCCGCGCTGATCGTTGCCGACTCCGTAAGTACCGGAGGTGACCGAGAGGTTCGACTCCACGCCGGAGTCGAGGTTCATGTCGATGGCGCCCGCAGTGATCGTTCCCTGGCCGTTGAACGTGAGCACGCCGATGACGACCGCAGGATTCCCGGAGTTGTCAAAGCCTTTGAGCAGGAAGGCGTAGCTCCCATTCAGAAGCGATTCGCTGCCGCCAGTAGTGCAGGCATTGGCGCTGGTGACCGTGAGAGTGTCGTTGGGGCTGGTGATACCGTCTGCCGAGGCGGTGATCTGGGTCGTCCCCGCAGTGACGCCAGTGGCGAGGCCGCTGCTGCTGATCGTCGCGACGCCGGTCGCGCTGCTCGCCCAGGTAAACGTCACTCCGGTGAGCGTGTTGCCGTTGCTGTCCGTCGCCGTCGCGGTAAATTGTTGTGTGGCATCCACGGCGATGGACGGTGAAGCCGGCGAAACGGAGATGGATGCGACCACAGGAACAACTGTGAACGAAACGCCGTTGCTCGCCTGCCCGCCTACCGTGACGACAACATTGCCCGTGGTCGCACCGGTGGGGACCGCGACGGTGATGCTGGTGGCGCTCCAGGCGCTGGCCGCGGCGGCCGAGACTCCGCTAAACGTGACAGTGCTGCTTCCCTGGGTCGATCCGAAGTCGGATCCCGATATCGTGACATTTGCGCCAATGGCGCCTGACGTCGGGCTCAGGCTGCTGATGGCCGGAGCGGCGGATCCGCCACCGTTCCCGGTGTTTCCCCCGTTCCCACCCCCGCTGCAACCCGCGAGGACGGATATGGCGCAGAGGATTGCGATGACCGGCAGAGAGCGCAGGCGCTGGCGCTGGCTTTCGCAGCGCACCTGTGAGGCGGGCAACGAAGAGAGTGATCCTGGTCTACGGTCGGAAACGGGCATGGTACTCCTCCAGGGCAAGCTGCGACAGCGTCGTTGAGGACATATGCCTCACGCACCTTCGGACGGTCAAATTCTTTCCGGATGAATTTCAGCTAAATTCGGAAATTCATATGGTTCTCTCGAAGGCTCAGCGATTTAACAGACGGCTGTAGAAGCGGATCGTGTTCTTCGCTACACTTGTTGAACCCAACTGATGCTGGCGAAAACGGGCCCTCCTCCCCCTCACACAAGCACATACGCGTATGAGGAGCAAGATTTACAGGTTCGCCGGATTCGAACTGAGGCCAGCCGAGAGCGAGCTGCGCAACGGGAATTCATGCCTCCGCCTGCAGGAAAAGCCCCTCCTTCTGCTCACAGCTCTGCTCGATCAGCCGCAAACTTTGGTGACCCGCGAACAACTGCGCAGGCGGATGTGGGACAGCAGGACCTACGTGGACTACGAACAGGGCATCAACGTCGCTGTCAAGAAGGTCAGGGACGCGCTTGGCGATTCGGCCGAAAACCCCAGGTTCATCGAAACCGTAGCGAAGAAGGGGTATCGCATGATTCCTCCTGTCGAGTTCATCGCCGCGGCCGGCGAGGAGACTCAGGAGGCCTTATCGACATCTGCTGCTGCGCCTGTTTTGCCGGCTCCGTCCGCTCATCCGCCACGGGTTCTCGCCGGCTGGGGACTGGCAGTGCTCGCGTTTGCACTAGCCACTGCGCTGGGAGTTCGTTTTTTCCATGCTCGCGGAGAACGGCGCCGCCCTGAACCAGTCAGCTCGCTCGCAGTATTGCCCCTGAGAAACCTGTCTCCCGATCCCGGACAGGATTATTTTGCGGACGGAATCACAGAAGAACTCATCACAGACCTCGCACAATCGCTCCCGTTGCGCGTGATCTCGCGGACCTCAGTCATGCGCTATAAGGGAACCAGCGAACCGGTGGCCCGGATAGCCGGGGATCTTGGCGTGCAGGTCATTATCGAGGGGGCGGTCGCGAGATCCGGAGACCGCGTCACAGTGACGGTGCAGCTGATCGATGCTGCTAAGGATCGCCATCTCTGGGCGAGACAATTCGACCGGAAAGTGGAAGATATCCTCAGTGTCGAAGGGGAGTTGTCGGAGGAAATCGCCACTCAGATCGGCGTTGCGCTCGATTCCGATCGCCGTGCGAAGTTGTCGAACTCGCGTCCCGTCGCTCCCAAGGTATACGAGTTGTGTTTGCTGGGGCGCTATTTTTGGAACAAACGGACCCCGGCTGGTTTGGCCAAATCCATTGAATACTTTCAGCAAGCGATCCAGTACGATCCGAACTACGCACCAGCCTATGCCGGCCTGGCAAACAGCTACGAGATTCTGCCGATGTACGACAGCGTAGGCCTGGATGAGAACTTTGCAAAGGCGAGAGGGGCGGCTCAGCGCGCCGTTGAGCTGGACGAGACGCTGGCCGATGCCCACTCGGCCATCGCGTTAGTCGCCCTGAATTATTGGCGAACCGAGTCAAAAGAGGCAGAACGGGAATTCAATCGCTCGCTCGCGCTGAATCCGAACGACGCGAATGCGCACCACTGGTTCGCATATTACCTGGTCTTTTCGGGCGATCTGGATCGGGCCGTAGCAGAAATGGAGCGCGCACGTCAGCTCGATCCGCTTTCGGCCATCACGAACGCCGATGAGGGACATTTGCTTTACGTTGCGGGGCGGAACGACGAGGCCATAATCCGGCTGCGGCAGGCGATCGAGCTGGCACCGGACCTCGGCCAGCCTCACGCGACGCTTTCATGGATCGAGCTGGCAGAAGGGCATAGCTCTGACGCCCTCGCGGAAGCTCGCAGAGGGCTGGAACTCGATTCGAATAACCCCCGAACCATTGCCGAAGCGGGATACGTGTTCGCACGAACCGGACGAGCCGCGGATGCAAGGAAACTCCTGATGCATCTGAACGGTCTGGTTAGCCGCGATGCGAGTTCACCAATTTATCCGGCTGTTATTCTCATCGGCCTGGGAGAGCGAAGCCGGGCTATCGATGTCCTGGAAGAAGCCGGGAAAACGAGATACGGAGGACTGCAGGGCATCGTTCAATGGCCGGTCTTCGATCAGCTCAAAAACGATCCGCGCTACCAGAGACTGATGCGAGACTGGCGTCCATAATGAAGCGCATAAAGCGTTGCCCGGCGATTTACGGCCGGCTGCCAGGAACAGAGCGCTGATTTTGCTGAAGCAACACGTCCAGCGTAACCGTGAGATCGTAGTTATCGACGATGCCGCCTCCCGGGCAAGATATGCCGCCGATCCTTATGTCTGTCAGCATAAGTCCGGGTCGATTCTTTGCCTGCCACTGGTCAATCGAGCCACACTTATCGGCGTCCTCCTGCTTGAAAGCCATCTGGCCACTGGTGTCTTCACGCCTGCGCGGATCACAGTCGTAAATCTGATGTCTTCGTTGGCGGCGAGCGCCCTTGAAAACTCGCGACACTATGGCGAACTTCGGGAACGAGAAGGGAAGATCCGGCGCCTGGTGGATGCCAACATTGTCGGGATTTACATCGTCGATCTCGGAGGCGCGATCATCGAGTCCAACGACGCATATCTTCGCATGCTTGGATACGAGCGGGCGGATCTCGTTTCGGGCCGCCTGCGCTGGACGGACCTGACGCCGCCGGAGTGGCACGCCGCCGACAAGCTGCGAGTTGAGAAAGTTAAAAGGGCGGGGCGCCTGTTGCCATTCGAGAAGGAGCTTTTCCGCAAAGACGGCACCCGCGTGCCCGTCCTGATGGGCGTTGCGCGCTTCAGGGAGCCGCGCAACCAGGCTGTCGTTTTCGCGCACGATATGCGTAGACAAAAGCAAGCCGCGGCCATGGCTTTAGAGGCGCGCACGATTGAAGATACGCGCATTGCACGGAGGCTGCACGATGCCCTGCTGCAGAATTTCCAGGCTATGATGTTCCGGTTTCAGGCGGCCCGCAAGTTGATCGGCCGGCATCCCGACGAGGCCCTGCAATCCCTGGAGGATGCGATCCATGATGGTGAAACAGCGCTCGACGAGCAGAGCCTCTGGTTGCCCAGTGTCCCAGGGCAAGTGTCCCGAGGCGTAGCTATCATTCCATGATGGGTGCGGCATCACTATACGAGGGCGCCTTGTCCTTGCGCGCATACGAGCGGCCTCCATTGCCGTTGGCATGCACAGACGCTATCCTGTGATGACTTGAAAACAGCGTGGGCTGTATCGACAAGCGCCAAGGCGATTTATCGTTCGTGGAGCACGTTTGCCAAGCCTTAGCTGCAGGCAATCAGATCACTCTTAGTAGCCTAGAACTGGTCTCATAAATAGGCCGAAGGCTTTCGTCAGCATCATGAGACCCGCTTCGATGGCGGGTCTCATACCAGCCACATCCGGAATTGGGGTTTATGAGACCAGTTCTGGCCTCCGCTCGGAGCCATATTCGCGCGCCCAATCTCCTCCGCCAGGCGGTCGAGGTAACTGAGGCGCTGCACGATCTCTCAGCAGGCGCAGTGGCGGAATCAGCTTTTCAAAGCCTGCTGAATCATGGCCGCGGCCTGATCGCCCTCAATGTCGGATCCCTTGTTGTTGAAATGGACGGGATCCTTGTGCATATCCTGATGCTTCAGCATGAGGGCGTGCTGGTGATCGACTCGGATGCCAGCGGCGCGCACGAAGGGGAGGGCGATCGCATTGCGGGCGTCGATACGGGCGTTCGTTGCACCACCGGATGCGGTCGGCAATACGGGGGTAATCGTCGCCCATATCAGGTCGCTGCGGCTGGGGACGAGCTTCTCCACTTCGTGGAGATAAGCAGGGAAGGCGGCACGAAACTGCGCCTCGGTATATTTCCACCCGTGCATGCCATTATTGAAGTGCACGACGCGAAATCGAACGCGCTCCATCTTCACAAAGTCCGCAATCTGGCAGGTGAGTCGAGGATCGCCCACGGAAGTGGAGGCGGCAAAAAGATAGACATTCGCGATGCCCTGAAGGTCCTGATTGACCTCGGGGAACATATTCCGGGTGAGGGAATCACCAATCAGGAGGACATTTGGCAGGGCCGGATCGAGATGCATGGGGCGAACCTCCCAAGTCCATTCAATCTCCTCGGGAATGGACTTTTCCTGCGCGGAAAGGGAAGCGGGCAGGAGCGCGAGTCCCGCACCCAGGCAGGATAGGGCAATCATGCTTTTCAGGAAGTCTAATCGGCGAAGTGCAGCACAGATCATGACTCAATCCAGAGGAAGGATTTTCCGTCGGTTGAAGGCATCTCGAGAAATCAGTCTTAAGGAGCACCTGCGCGACCATGGTGCCGGTCCTGCTATGTTGTGCGGCCGCAATGCTTCCAACGGATTACTTCGGGATCCACGCGTTCAGTTCGTCATCAGTCGGGCCGGCACTCACCCGCGTTCGGACCGACAATTCCCGCACGGTTGTCCTCCGCGGCCCGCTCAGCGGTAATAACTCTGGCGTTGTGGAAATGCGGAGAGTCGTGCAGATTCGCTCCCTCATTCCCGTGAACCACCGTGCTGAAGTTGCCGGATGCACGAATGTTGTAGACCTCCGCGGGTTTGCCCCATACAAAAAACCATCCAGATGGATCAGTACTGTAGTTGTGACTGACGGTAAGAAACCGGCTGCCCTGATCCAGGTAAATGGCGGAGCCGGAGGAAAACCCGCCCACTTTTCCGATATAGTTACCGACCACCTTTGAGCCCGGCTGCTCGCCAAGAATATAGATTCCTCCTCCGTCATGCATCTTCTGCAGCACATCGTCGATGCGGTTGTACTCGATCCGATTGTCGGCTGCGGCTTTGCTGTAATCGTGGGGGCGGGTGATCCGCGTGAACTGAGTCCACCCCCAGCCCAGACTGATCCCGGTATACGGCGCATCGAAGACGTCGTTGTGGGCGACATCGAGACCGCGTGAATAAAACAGGGTCATCGCCGGCGTCTGAAGAGTGGACACGGCAACATTCCTGACACAGTTATTCCTGACCGCATCGTTGGTGGGCACGCCTTCCACGCCTGGGGGGAAATCTCCGTCGTCGGCGTAGACGTCTTTTGGCGTTCCCACGTTAATGGCCGCGCTCCCGATATCCCGGAATGTGCTTCCGGCAATTTCCGAATCGTCGACGTCGTTTCCCAGCGACACTCCCACGCCGCCCAGGTGCTCGAAAACGTCGCGCGTGAAATCGATTTTGTCGGCATTCTCCACTTCGATGGCCGCAGTCTGGATCGAAGTGTTGCGGTACAGGACTTTGCCCCAGTCTCCACCTTTCACGTATTTGGTAAACATGGCGATGGACTGTATCGTCGTGTCTCCTCGCGAATCTCCCGCCTTCATCAGTGGATAGTGGTTATAGGCGAAAGTAATGCCTTTGAATCCGATGTTCGAAACGCGATGCGTAGTCGACTCCCCTTTGATAATGAGCAGTTGGGGAGACACCGGCACGATCACCGTGGCTCGACTCATGTCCTCATCGGCCCGTTTGGCGTAGTAGAGCCTCTGGCCTGGCCGGTCGAAGTAGAACTGTCCCGGCGAATGCAGCAGTTCCAGCGCGTTCTGAAAGTAGAGCTCGGAAACCGCATCGAGCTTCGGCAAGTCGCTGATGAAGGCTTCGCCAAACTGAGGAACGGATTGCGCAATGGCGCCGATCGGCTCCTGCAGTATGGCTACCCGCTTAGTACCGACATCCTGAATATTGCGCAGGCTGACGGTGTGAAAGCCGAAGCCTGCCTTGGTGCACAGCTCAACGTCCTCGGGATTTTTGTAGACGCCCAGATCCGCTTTCGGAAACGTAAAGCCGGAGTATTCGCTTCCGGGGCTCAGCGCCCACGGCTCATGCCCGGTGATGGTGTACTTTCCATACCCCTGGATCGCCGCGCTGTATGCGAACAACCTGCCTCGCGCCATAACCGCGCGCTTACCGTTCACGTACAGCTGCCGCAGCTTATTCGGTCGCTCCAGCGTAGCCTCATAGATGTTTCCCTTGTAGAGCTTCCACCCGGTGAGCGGTTCGCCGCCGCTGATCACGGCCCTCTCGTCCCGGTAGGCACTGTAGAGAACCGCGTGCCCATCTGTCCCGGAATCGCGAGGGTCAAAGACGAGAGGTTGCGTGATCGGATAGACGCCGCCACGAAGGTATACAACGATGTCGCCCGTCATGTTGCCGTTGATCGCCCGGACGGCCGCCTGCGCAGCTTGCAGCGTCCTGAGTGGCTTCGCTAACGTACCGGGGTTGGCATCGCTTCCCTGCGGAGACACATAGAACGTGGTCTGAACCCGCGCCGCGGCAGCCGCAACCGGGATGCCGAGTCCGGCGGAGAGGCATAAAGTTGCGGCGATCCTCTGTGAAAGCATTCTTTTACTCGGGGCTTGCGCACAGGACTCGTTCTTTTCTGCTGCTGTTCTCAATCGGCACATCGTTCGATTTGACCTGCCTTCCTGGTTGAATGAAGGTGAGTATCCCGCGGCGACGCCTGGAAGCGGCTCATCGTAATATGTATGCCTCAGCACGGGCCGCATCTTCAGAGCACCATCTATCCCACAGTGGCAAGATTTTCCGGCGGACGCCGGGACAACCGCACGACGATGCGGCTGCCCGAGTAATGCACGGTTGCGTCCGGCTTCGTTGCTTCGGCAATGCCCGCAGCATGGCCGCTCGCCACGTAGAAGATCCGGAAGGTATGCTGCTGCAGCATTCCCGGGAAACTGCCGGTCCGGCTGCCGATCCTCAGCTTGTGCTGCCGATCATTCCAGTGGATGGGAATTGTGCTGTACTGTCCATCCTCATAGCCATAACCATCGCAGGCATCCTCATAGAGGGTGAAGCTCCCGCTGCTGCCCCCGTAGATTCGGAGATCGATGGGATCTTCGGTGGCTTCGGCCGATTGCACCAGCGGCCCGAAGGGAACAATCGAACCAGCCTTCACATAGATCGGCATCCGACCAATCGGCGCATTGGCGGTCACCGTCTCGCCTCCCTGCGTGCGTTGGCCGGTCCAGAAGTCGTACCAGTCGGAACCTTCCGGCAGATACACGGGCCACATCGTCGCTCCAGGCTCGACTACCGGACTGATCAGCAGCGATGGTCCAAACAGAAATTCGTCGGCCACGTGCCACGTCCTGCGGTCCTGCGGGTATTCCAGCGGCAACGCGCGCATCATTGTCTGGCCCTGATGCGTGACACTCCACGCTTCCGAGTAGATATAAGGCAGCAAACGATAACGCAAATCGTCATATTGCCGCAGAATGTCATAGACCTGAGGTCCGAAATTCCACATCTCGGTCTGCGACTGGTAACCGTGGATTCGGAATATGGGGCAAAACGTGCCGAACTCAAACCACCGGATCAGCAGCTCGTGATACTCGGGCGACGTGTATTGGTTCTTCGGCCGGAAGAAACCGCCGATATCGGTGGTCCAGTAGGGCAATCCCGACATGCCAAAGTTCAGTCCCGCGGGAATCTGCCGTTTCAGCGTCTGCCAGTTTCCGCCTACGTCCCCCGACCAGGAGGCCGCGGCGTTTCGCTGTTGGCCAGCGAAAGCCGACCTTGTGAGGATTACGACTCGCTTTTTCTCCGTCGTATGCCGCTGTCCCCGATAGACAGCGGTCGTCTCATACAGCGGATACGCATTCTGGAACAACTGCCCCGGACCAGGATAGGTCCGCACGTTGCGCAGCGGGTCGCCTTCCGGCTCGCTGGCGTCCAGCCACCACCCATCCACTCCGTCCCTGAACAGCCCGGCGTCCAGAGCCTGCCAGAACAGCTTCCGCGCCTCCGGGTTGAACGCATCCAGCCACTGCTCCGGTGCTCCGTCGACGCCCGGAATCATGTCCACTTGTTTCCGCAGTTCCTGGTCGACCGCCGTGTCGGTACCGAATTTAGGCCACACCGAGATGACGAAGTGCAGATTCTCCTGGTGCAACGCATGGATCATGGCAGCGGGATCCGGGTAGTCGCTTTCATCGAAGCGCAGCGCATTCCAGCCATATTTCCCCCAATAATGCCAATCCTGAACGATGGCATCCACTGGAATATGGCGCCGCCTGAACTCAGCTGCCACCGACAATATCTGCTGCTGGCTGGAATAGCGTTCGCGGCACTGCCAAAACCCATAAGCCCACCGCGGAAAGAGAGGGGCTTCGCCGGTCGCCTGCCGGAACAGAGCTATCGCTTCGCTCGGGTCTCCGCCATAGAAGAAGTAGTAGTTGATCGCCTTCCCCGCCAGCGACAGAAACTCGGTCGTATTCGACGGCGGCCGCAGGAACAGGCTGACACCCTTCTTGCCTCCCTGGGCCACCACCGTGTAGTCCGTATCAGCTTGCAGGCGCACACGCGCGCCCGCCGAATACGGCGACCAGATGTTGTGCAGATCGATGACCGAGCGCCCGTTAATCGCCAGCGTCAGCTGCTGCGTGCCGTCGCTGTTCAGCAGGAATCCGTAATAGCCTGCGGTGCTGGTACGGAAATGGCCCTTCCCCATGCTCGGATCGATTCGGATCGGCTCCTCTGCCGGGTCGTATGCGGTCACCGACGCGTTATCCCACAGCAGCCCGTAACCGCGGGTAGAGAGGAGAAAGGGCACCGATATATTGGTGTTCTCCTGCTCCAGCTTCACCGGGATCCCACGCATGTCGAACCAGCCTGTTTGGTGCTGTCCCAGCCCATAGAGCGCCTCATCGGCGGGAGACACAAAGCTCTGGTCGACCTTCCAGGTTCGGACGCCGAGAATCTTTTCCGGTTCGAACCGCCTGGCCCCGGAATGCGGCTCGGCCAGCAGCACTTTCCCGGAGGAATTCAGGAATGTGATCGCGCCCGTGCTTTTCGCCACTTCGACTCGCACCGACCTGGTATCGATACGCACGAAGCCGGCATGTTCGCGCACGGAAAACTTCACCGGTTTCCAGTCTTCCGTAACCACCGGAACGACGTTCTCAGGAATCGACTGTGTTGGACTGACGATCACGTGGATGACACGATCTGAACACACATCGATGCGCAGCGCTCCACCCGGCGAGGTGAACGTAACTCCGTGCGCGTCTCGTACAAATGAACGAATGGGAAATTCACGATTCAGCCCGGCATGCGCCGCCATAGTGCCAACCGGCATCAACGCGATAACCAGAACGGCAACACCCTTCAGCTTCATCAACTCCTCATGGCACGATAACGTCTGGCTCGACTGGCGACGCGACGGTGTCCTGACAAGGCCTTTGTCGCCCAACGCAGCATGAACTGTTTTGGCGATCCCGGCGACGGAACCCGAAGTAGAACTGCGCCGGCAATCTGTGCAGCGCATCTCGGTGCAAGGTTCCGTCTTACGGATTTCGATCAGCTTTCAGGGCTAAAAATGGAATTTGGCACTGAACTGGAGGTTTCGGCTCGTGTTGGCACCTGTAATGGTTCCGACAGCAGACGTATCCAGGGCCGTGTTGGGGTTGGCAAAGTTCGGATTGTTCAGAGCATCCTCGGCATCGATCCGGACCTCCACATTGGCGGCCTGGTCCACTTTCCTGATCGCCCACTGCTTCTCCACGCTCAGGTCCAGCTGTCTCCAGGAAGGCCCAAACAGGATATTTCTTCCCGAATTGCCATACGTCCCGACTGCTGGAGTTGTGAAAGCCGCGGGGTTGAACCATTCCTGAAGGGTCGGATTCGCTAACTTGCCGCTCCCGATGCGGTTCGGAAACCAGGTCCCTGCCAGGGATCCATCCAGGTTCGCTCCTCCTATATATGGGGTGAATGGCTCGCCAGAGTGGACTTGCCACAGACCCGAACCCACCCATCCCCCGAGAATGGCATTCAGAGCGCCTCCGCGATTGAGCCAGCGCCGCCCCTGACCGACTGGCAACTCATAGACGACATCGCCGTTCCAGGTAAAGGGCTCATCCAGCAAAGAATTGCCATAGCTGCTCAGCGGGTCGTAGCCGTTCTGCCACAGATTGGCCGCCCGGATGCCATTGGGTCCGCCGTAACCGCTCCCGGTTCCGTCGTCGAGCGTATGCGAGTAAGTGAACGTGGTCGCGAGCTGTAGTCCGCTCGCATACCGCTTTTGTCCGGTAAGCTGCACGGCGTCATAGTTCGAGACGCCATCGCCGCTGGTCGTGCTAATGCCCTGATACTGCGGATACGGTCGATATTGCTGCATGTTGGCACCCGAAGCCGCATGGTAGATCAGATTGGCGGGAACCTGATCCGCGTCCGAAGCCAGCGCAATATTTACACCATGAGAGCCCACATAGGCGATATCGCCAACAATGTTATCCGGCAGTTCATGCTGAACATCCACCTGCCACTCCTCCATATAGGGCACCGGCGTGTGATAAGGAATATACGAGATTCCGGTGTTGTTGAAGAGCTGCGGCGTGCGCGTCGCGTTGGTCGGGTAAATCGGAGCAGGCGGTCCCTGCGCCAGACTAAATACGGGGGTAATCTGGTCGGTCGAGCTTTCAGAATTCTGAGCTGTGTAACCGAGCCCTGCATCCCCCGCATAGGTGTTATAACCGTATAGTTCGCTGTAGAGTCCGAATCCGCTACGGACCACCCACTTGTCCTGTGGCGACCACGCGAATCCGACACGCGGATTGAACAGGCCATACTGCGTCGCTTCCACCGATGTGCGGCCATCGTTCGGCGCGAACCATAATGCGCCGAGAGTACCAGTGGCAGGATTCAGCAGATTC
>Ga0335075_10001262_pt1 | contig 42053 bp, 38 predicted proteins | sample Lox_Sample_24_FD_206723 | JGI IMG/M metagenome (GOLD analysis project Ga0335075, IMG submission 206723) | Soil microbial communities from Loxahatchee National Wildlife Refuge, Florida, United States - Lox_Sample_2.4 | ecosystem: Environmental > Terrestrial > Soil > Wetlands | place: USA...
TAAGTGTCAAGACCTTCGGACGTGCCGTGCCCGGGCCGAGATTCACGCTTTACCGATCGGCGACGTATATTCAGGTACCCGGCCTGGCCGGCCCGGTCGACTCGCGGACCATAAGCTGCGGCGCGTTCTCCTCCAGGCTGGCGACGTCCGCGCCGTCCACCACCTCGCGCAGCAGCCGGGCGGCCAGTGCCCCGGCCGCTACCGTGTCCCAGCGCAGCGCGGTCACCGCGGGGTGGACGAGCTCGCACAGGGCCGAGTCGCCCCAGGCCATGATCGACAGGTCACCCGGGACCGCCAGCCCGGCGCGCTGCACCGCGCCGAGCGCGGCTACCGCCATCACGTCGTTGTCGTACAGGATCGCGGTCGGCGGCTCCGGCCCGTCAAGCAGCGCGCGGGTCGCCTCCACGCCGTGCTCGGCGGTGTAGTCCGCGTCCACCGAGACCGCGGCCAGCCCGGCCGCCCCCGCTATCCTGGCGAACGCGTCGGTACGCAGCTCCGAGTGCCAGTAACGGGGGAAACCACCGACCCGCGCGATGCGCCGGTGGCCGAAGCCAGCCAGGTGACCGACCAGGATCGCGTTGGCGGCACGGTCGTCTTGCCAGACGGCCGGCAGACCGCCGGCGCCGCGCGGATGGCCCACGACCACCGCCGGCATGGACAGCTCCTCGAGCACCGGCACCCGGCGATCCCCCATCTGCAGGTCCACCAGGATCACGCCGTCCACCTTGCGCTGCGCCCACCAGGTCCGGTACATCTCGATCTCGGCCGTCTGGTCCTCGGCCACGGTGAACAGCAGCGTCACGTGGTGCGCGGACAGCTCAGCCTGGATGCCGGAGATGAGCTGCATGAAGTAGGGCTCGATGCCGAGCGTCCGGGCCGGCCGGTCGATGATCAGGCCGAACGCTCCGGACTTACCGTCGGACAGGGCCCGGGCGGCGCTGCTCGGCTTGAAGCCGACCTCGTCCGCGATCGCCACGATGCGCTCCCGGGTCGCGGCGGACACGCCCGGCTGCCCGTTCAGCGCGAACGACACGGCCGCCTTGGTCACCCCGGCCCTCTTGGCAACGTCGGCGATCGTCGGCCGTTTCACCCGTACTCCCTCACGCTCAGGGCCTTCACTTCGAAGCCTGCTGCGGCGAAGTCTACCGACGATACCCCAGCAAGCCGACTAAGTAACCGCTTGACACTTAACCGGTATAGTGCTTTTATCGCTGCGAACGTGACAGATCTACGGGAGGGAGTTCCGCCGCATGCGCAGGAACGCCGTCAAGGTTAGCGTCGGTGACCGGCAGGTGAACTGGCTGGGCGCCAACTTCTGGTCGCGGACCGGCGGGCCGCTGATGTGGCGGGACTACGACCCGGACGTGGTGCGGGCGGAACTGCGCGTGCTGCACGAGCACGGGCTGACCATGACCCGGTCGTTCTTCTACTGGCCGGACTTCATGCCGGCGCCGGAGCAGATCGACGAGACGATGGCCGCCCGGTTCGGCGATTTCCTTGACCGGCACGCGGAGCTTGGACTGACCACCGTGCCCACGTTCATCGTCGGCCACATGTCAGGGGACAACTGGGACCCGGTCTGGCGGAACGGCCGTAACCTCTACGCGGACGTATGGCTGGTCGGCCGCCAGGCCTGGTTCGCCGCGGAGATGGTCCGGCGGTTCGGCGGCCATCCGGCCGTGGCCGGCTGGCTGGTGTCCAACGAGATGCCGATCTACGGGGGCGGCGACGCGCCACACGAGACGGTCGCGGCCTGGGCCCAGATCATCAGGGACGCCGTCCGCGCGGCCGGCGGGCGGCAGCCGTTCTCCCTCGGCGACGGCGCCTGGGGCATCGAGGTAAGCGGGAGAGAGAACGGCTTCCGGCTCGCCGACGCCGCCCGGATATGCGACTTCCTCGGCCCGCACGTCTACCCGCTCGGCGACGACCGCATCCGCCAGCATTACGCGGCGGCTTGGGCCTGCGAGCTGGCAGGCACGTTCGGCAAGCCGGTGGTGCTCGAGGAGTTCGGGGTGAGCTCGGACTTCGCCACCGAGCAGAACGCGGCCCGCTACTACCGGCACGTGCTGCACAACAGCTTGCTGGCCGGTGCGACCGGGTGGATCGCCTGGAACAACACCGACTTCGACCTGCCGGGTCAGGAGCCTTACCTGCACAAGTCGTTTGAGCAGAACTTCGGCCTGACCCGGACCGACGGGACGCCGAAGGCGACGCTGCGCGAGATGGCCGCGTTCGCGGCCACGCTGGACGCCATCGGCGCGGTCAGGTGCGCCCGCGCGGACACCGACACGGCCCTGCTCGTGCCCGCCTACCTCGACACCAGGTTCCCGTTCACCGAGCCGTCGGAGGGCACCTCGATCGCACGGATCCTGGCCCAGGCCTACGTGTCCGCGCGGCTGGCGGACATGGCACCCGCGCCCGTGCGGGAGAGCGCGGGCATCGAGGCTGCCGGGCCGGCGCGGCTTTACCTGGCGCCGTCGGTGAAGCAGCTCCTCGCGACGACCGGCCCGGCGCTGGAGCGGCTGGCGGCATCCGGCGCGTGCGTGTACGTGTCCTACTCACCGGGCGAGAACGGGTGGCACCGGGGTCCATCGTACGGAAGGCTGAACCAGGTCTTCGCGGTGACGCATCAACTCGACGCGGGGATGGGCGATCCGGTCGAGGACGATATCGCCGAGTTCACCCTGGCCAGCAATTTCGGCGGGCTGGCGCGGGGAGCCACGCTCCGGTTCCGGGTTGCAGGCAACGAGCACAGCCGCGCGTTCCTGCCGGTGGTCCCCGAGGCCGGCACCGAGGTGATCGCGTCCGACGCGCACGGGCGGCCCGCCCTGCTGCTCCGCCGGGTCGGCGCGGGCTCGATGGTGCTATGCACCTACCCCATCGAGCAGATGGCCTCCGCTACCCCGCGTGTCAACCCGGACGACACCGTCCGGCTATACGACGCGCTCGCCACGCACGCCGGGGCCGGCCGGCCGGTTACCGTCGATGACCCGCGGATCGCCTGCGACGTGCTGGTCCGCGACGACGGGGTCCGGTTCGCCGTGCTGGTCAGTCACGCCGCCGAACAGGTGACGGTCAAGCCCGTCCTGGGCTCGGGGATCACGGGGTTGGCCACGCTGGCTGGTGATCACGCGGGTGAGAGCATCACGATAGGGTCAGCGGGTACCTGCGTTCTTGAGGTTCTGGGGCCATAGCGGCTCAATCTCGGCGGGCGGCGATCTGCCGCTCGGCCTCGGCCAGCAGCTTCACCACCCCGGCGCCGAACCGCACATCACAGGGGTGTGACCGTCGTCCGGCCTCGGCGCCGGCCACGAGTTCCCGCAGCGCCACGCGGTAGAGGGCCACCGGATCGTCAGCCAGCGCAGGCATGGGGGAAAGCCCGGCCGGCCCCCACAGCGACAGCTCGGTGTGCGCGGCCCGCTCGGGCGCGCCGATCGTGAGCGAAGCCGTGCTGGTCGCTCCCTGAGAGTGGTGCAGCACGAGGTGGACCAGGTCACCGGCTCCGCCGTCCGCGGTGAGGGCGGTGACCGGGCCGAGCGCCCCGGTCAGCAGCGCCAGCGCGTGCGGCCCGACGTCCCACAAGGCGCCCTTCTCCCGCCGCCACGGCGAGGACGCGAAAGGACTGCCCGGGCTGAACGCGGACCCGAACCAGCGGCCCCACCCGCCAAGGAAGCCGGCGTCTTGGACCTCGGCCAGCCACTCGCGGACCGCCGGGTCGAAGCGCGCGGTGAAGAACACGACGGACGACACGCCGGTCTGCTCCACCTCGCCGGCCAGCCGCCCGGCCGCCGCCGCAGAGGTGGCGACCGGCTTTTCCAGCAGCAGGTGCCTGCCCGCCGCGGCGGCCGTGGCGGCCAGTTCGGCCTGCACGTCGGGCGGGACCGAGAAGGCCACCGCGTCGACGTGATCGAGGAAGTCCGCGTACTGCGCGCGGGCCGCATAGGGCTTGACGCCGAACTGGAGGCCAAGGGCGGCGGCCTTGTCCGCGCTGCGCCCCCAGACCGCGGTGAATTCCGCGGCCGGCTCGCTGGCGAGCGCCGCCGCTTGCGTCACCCGGGCCCAGTACCCGGTCCCGACCAGCCCGAACTTCACGTCTTCCTCCTCCGGCCCGGCGCTAAAGCTCGACCTGGCCGGACACACAGGTGACGGTGCCGCCGGCCACCCAGATCGCACCGTCGTCGTCACGGGAGATGTAGACCCGGCCGGCCCGGCCGAGCACCGTGCCCTGGCTGGCCACGTAGGGCGCGGTCGCCCGTCCCGTGCGCAGCAGCCACGCTGCGGCCGAGGCGTTCAGGCTCCCGGTTACCGGGTCCTCGGCCATGCCCCCGTTCTTGGGGAAGAACGCACGCACCTCGAACGCGGCCGGCGATCCAGGCGGGTATGGTCCCACCACGCCCAGGTCGAGGTCGCTCTCGCCGGGCCGCAGCGCCAGCACCGCGTCGGCGCTGTCCAGCAGCACGGCGATCCAGCCGGGCCCGTTGTCGGCCCATGACGCGTCCACAATGGCGGACGGGTCGATCCGCAATACCGACGCGACTTGTGCCAGCAGTTCGCCGTCCACCGGACCGTCCCGCAGCACCGGCGGCGCCGCGAACGCCAGCCCGTCCGCGGTCCGGCGCAGCGTCACCAGCCCCGCTTCGCACTCCTGCACGATCACGCCATCCCGGCGCGGCTTGCCGCCCGCGGCCAGCCAGGCGTGACAGGTCCCGAGCGTCGGGTGGCCGGCGAACGGCAGCTCGGTCGAGGGCGTGAAGATCCGCACCAGGTAATCGGCTTCGGGGTCGGCGGGCGGCAGCACGAACGTGGTCTCCGACAGGTTCGTCCAGTGCGCGAACCGCTGCATCTCCTCGGCCGAAAGCCCATCTGCGTCGAGCACCACCGCCACCGGGTTCCCGCGGTACGGGACCGAGGTGAAAACGTCTACCTGACTGAACGGCCGCGTCACCGCTCAAGCATGCCACAGGCGGGGTTTCCGCTGTGGGGTGCGAACCACTCCCGCCCGGCAGGCGCGATCAGGTCCATGAAACAGTTGAAGCAACGGCAATCTGGAGGAGACCGCCATGACCGTGCAGACCCTGGACGACATCCGCGAGCTCGCCCAGCAGCTGCGGGTCGACTCGATCCGCTGCAGCACCTCGGCCGGTTCCGGCCATCCGACCTCGAGCATGTCTGCCGCTGACCTGATGGCGGTGCTGATGGCCCGGCATTTCCGCTACGACTGGCAGCGGCCGAAGGACCCGGCCAACGATCACCTGATTTTTTCCAAGGGGCACGCGTCCCCGCTGCTCTACTCGATGTTCAAGGCGGCCGGCGTCGTCTCCGACGAGGAGCTGATGACCAAGTACCGTCGGTTCGGCTCTCGCCTGGAGGGCCACCCTACCCCCGTGCTGCCGTGGGTCGACGTCGCCACGGGCTCACTCGGCCAGGGGCTGCCGGACGGGGTCGGCGTGGCCCTGGCCGGTAAATACCTGGACGAGCTGCCGTACCGGGTGTGGGTGCTGTGCGGAGACAGCGAGTCGGCCGAGGGCTCGATATGGGAGGCGCTGGACAAGGCCGCCCACTACGGGCTGAGCAACCTGACCGCGATCTTCGACGTGAACCGCCTCGGCCAGCGCGGCCCGACCGAACTGGGCTGGGACGTTGACTCGTACGCCAAGCGGGTCGATGCGTTCGGCTGTCGCGCCATCGTCATCGACGGGCACGACCTGGCCGAGATCGACAAGGCATTCACCCGCGCGGCCGAGGCGGACCGGCCCACGGTGATCGTGGCCCGCACCCGCAAGGGCCGCGGGTTCGAGGAGGTCGAAGACCGCGAGGGGTGGCACGGCCGGGCGCTGCCCGAGGAGATGGCCGAGCGGGCCATCATCGAGCTCGGCGGGGAACGCCACCTCACGGTGACCGGACCTCGCCCCATGGAGGGAACGCCCCGAGCCTGGCCCGGCGGCGAGGTGAGCCTGCCGCGCTACGAGCTGGGCGCCAAGGTACCCACCCGGCTCGCCTTCGGCCAGGCGCTGGCCGCGGTCGGCGCCAACGGGCGCGTCGTCGGGCTGGACGGGGAGGTGGACAACTCCACGCACCTGGAGGAGTTCGCCAAGGCGTATCCCGAGCGGTTTTTCGAGATCTACATCGCCGAGCAGCAGCTCGTGGCGGCCGCGGTCGGGCTGTCCGTCCGCGGGTATATCCCGTTCGCCGCCACGTTCGCCGCGTTCTTCACCCGGGCCTACGATTTCATCCGGATGTCGGCCATCTCCCAGGCGAACATCCGGCTGTGCGGCTCCCACGCGGGCACCGAGATCGGCGCGGACGGCCCGTCGCAGATGGCCCTGGAGGACTTGGCCATGATGCGCGCCGTGCACGGCTCCACGGTGCTCTACCCCAGCGACGCGACCAGCGCGGCCTACCTGACGGTCCAGATGGCCGAGCGCGACGGCATCGTCTACATGCGCACCACCCGCGGCGCGTACCCGGTGCTTTACGGACCGGACGAGCAATTCCCTGTCGGCGGCGCGAAGGTGGTCCGGTCCAGCCCGGAGGACCAGGTGACGCTGATCGGCGCGGGCGTCACCCTGCACAACTGCCTGGCCGCGGCCGACCAACTCGCCCGCGAGGGCATCCGCGCCCGCGTCGTGGACCTGTACTCGGTCAAGCCGATCGACACCCAGACGCTGCTGGACGCCGCGGCCGCCACCGGGGACCGGCTCGTGGTGGCCGAGGACCACTACCCGGCGGGCGGCCTCGGCTCCGCGGTCCTTGACGCCTGCAACGACGCTGGCCACCCGGTCCGCGTCCGCCACCTGGCCGTTCATGACCTGCCCGGCTCGGGAACCCCGGCCGAGCTCATGGACGCGGCAGGAATCTCCGCCAGCCACATCGCCCAAGCCGCTCGCGACGCTCTCGCCGGCTGAGATAGGAGCAGCCAAATGGCCGTTCAGCTTCGCTCAGGAGGCCAATGACTGACGCCCCAGCCGGCGTCGGCTCATCCGAACCGCAGGGCCAGACGGCGGTAAAGGGAGGGCACGGTAACCCGGACCACGCCGGGCAGCCGCGTCCAGCCCGGTATGTAGACGTCGTGGCGGCCGGCCAGCGCGGCGTGGCAGACAGTCCTGGCCACCTGGTCGGCCGGCAGTGGCCGCGGCCTGGCCCGCAAATACGGCGCTCCGCGCCGCTCGAAGAACGGTGTGTCGGCCACGCCGAGGATCACGTGGGTGACCCCCACCCCCGCGCCGGCCAACTCCAGGCGCAGGGCCTCGGCGAAGCCGCCAAGCCCGGCCTTGGCCGCGGAGTACACCGCCTCCCCGCCCACGCCGAGACTGCCGGCAATCGAACCGACCAGCACCACCTGGCCCCGGCCCCGGGCCAGCATCTGCGGCAGCAGCACCCTGACCAGTTCGATGGCCGAGACCAGGTCGACCATCAGGAGCTCCTCGACCCGGTCCTGCGGCATGTCGGCCAGCGGTCCGGCCCAGCCCACCCCGGCGCAGGCGACCAGCAGATCCACCCGTCCGGCCGCCGCCAGCGCGGCGTCGGCCAGCCGCCGCGCGCCCGCCGCGCAGGCCAGGTCGGCGCGCAGCGCGACCGAACGAGTCCGGGTGGCCACCGCCTCCAGCCGGCCGACGTCTCGCCCCGACACGAGCAGCCGCCAGCCTCCGGCCGCCAGGCAGTCCGCCACCGCCGCCCCGATCCCAGACGACGCGCCGGTAACCAGGGCCACGCCGCCGGGCCAGGCGGTTGCGCTGGCCGGCGCCCGCGTGGTCGCGGAACGCAACCAGGCGGGTGCGAAAATGGTACCCATGCCGATGCCATTCTACGAGTGCCTGGCATCAAGCCTCCGGCCGACCTGGGTGAACGGGAATCACCCAGTCTGTGTGATCCGGTCTCACCTAGCTAGAGGGGAAGCTCACCACGTGAAAAAGACCGCGGTGCTGCTGACAGGACCGCTGGGGCTCGGCCACGAGATGATGGCCCGCGGCTGCGCCCGGCTGCTCGAGCAGTCCGGGTGGCAGGTACGCCGCCTGGACAGCATGTCGCTGCTCGGGTCGTGGAGCGGGAGAGTCGGCCAGCGGACGTTCAATCGCCTGGTCACCATCCCCGGCGTGTACGACGGGCTGCATTTCGCCCACCTGCGGACCGGGAGCCGGCTCGCGGAGCGGATGGACCGCGCGTCGCGCGCCAGGCTGGTGCCCGCGCTGCGGGCCGAGCTTGAACGCCAGCCGGCCGACCTGATCCTCAGCGTGTTCGCCACCGGCGCGTCGGCGGCGGCCGGGCTCAAGGCCGAGATGCCAGGGCTGCGGACGGTCGTCCTTTGCACGGACGTGACCGTGCACCGGCTCTGGGCCGCGGAGGGCACCGACCTGTTCCTTGTCACCTCGGCCGCGGCGGCCGAGTCGGTCCGGCGCTACCTGCCCCGGGCGCCGGTGGCGGTGGTACCGCCGCCGGTGCGGCCTGAGTTCTACGCCGCCCCGCCCCAGGAGCAGGCCAGGAAGGCGCTCGAGGTCCCGCCTGACGGGTTCTGCGTGCTTGTGATCGACAGCGGCTGGGGGTTCGGTCCGCTGGTGGAGTCGGTGTCGGCGCTGGCCGGTGCCGGGGTGCAGGTGCTGGCGGTGGCGGGCCGGGACCGCCGGATCGAGCGGCGGCTGCGGGAACTGGCCGCCACTACGCCAGGGGTCACGCCGTTCGGATTCACCGACCGCGTCCCCGAGCTGATGGCCGCCGCGGACGTCGTGCTGGCCCTGCCCGGCGCCAACACCTGCGCCGAGGCCAGGGTGGTGGGGCGCCACCTTCTTCTGCTTGACCTCATGCCCGGCCACGGGCGCGACAACCTGCTGCACGAACTGGAACTTGGCCGCGCGCACGTGTGCGTGCCCACGCCGGGCGGGGTTACCGCCAGCGTGCTGGCCCTGCGCGAGCAGCGTCAGTTTGAGCAGGGCCTTCAACCCGGAGGAGGGGACCCGGCGGCGGACCCGGTGCCCCACTGGGAACCCGCCTACCTGGCCGCCCTGCAGGGGATCGGCCTGGACCTGTCTGGAGAGGAGCCGGATGCACATGCTGCGGACGCTGTTGCTCAACCCGCCGTCTTTTGAGGGCTTCGACGGCGGGGCGGGGTCCCGCTACCAGGCGAAACGAGAGATCCGCTCGTACTGGTATCCGACCTGGCTGGCCCAGCCCGCCGCCTTGGTACCCGGCAGCAAGCTGGTCGACGCGCCCCCGGCCGACCTGGCACTCGGCGACGTCGTCCCGCTGGCCCGCGATCACGACCTGGCGGTCCTGCACACCAGCTCGCCCGGCTTCGCCGGCGACGTCAAGGTGGCCGAGGCGCTCAAGGCGGAGAACCCGTCGCTGCTGATCGGGATGGTCGGCGCCAAGGTGGCCGTGCAGCCCGAGCGCTCGCTGCAGGCGTCCCCCGCCATCGACTTCGTGGCCAGGGAGGAGTTCGACTTCACCATCGCCGAGGTGGCTGAGGGCCGCGACCTGGCATCCGTCGTGGGCCTCAGTTATAAGGACCGCAGCGGCCGTGTGTTCCACAATCCCGACCGGGAGATCCTGACCGACATGGACCGGCTTCCGTTCGTGACGCCGGTCTACAAACGGGACCTGCGGCCCGAGGACTATTACATCGGGTACCTGCTGCACCCCTACGTGTCGCTGTACACCGGGCGGGGGTGCCGGTCGCGGTGCACGTTCTGCCTATGGCCGCAGACGGTGGGCGGCCACAAGTACCGGACCCGAAGCGTGGACAACGTGCTCGAAGAAGCGGCCCTGACCCGCCAGCTCTTTCCCCAGATGAAGGAGCTGTTCTTCGACGACGACACGTTCACCGACGACCGGCCGCGGGCCGAGGCGATCGCCCTTGGCCTGGGCCGGCTCGGGATCGCCTGGTCGTGCAACGCCAAGGCCAACGTCCCCAGGGAAACGCTGAAGGTCATGAGGGACAACGGGCTGCGGCTGCTGCTTGTCGGCTACGAGTCGGGGAACCAGCAGATCCTTATCAACATCAAGAAGGGCCTGCGGGTCGACCGGGCCCGGCGGTTCGCCGCCGACTGCCGGGAGCTCGGGATCACCGTCCATGGGACGTTCATCCTTGGCCTGCCCGGCGAGACCAAGGAAACCATCCAGGAGACGATCAGGTTCGCCCGGGAGGTCAACCCGCACACGATCCAGGTCTCGATCGCCGCGCCCTACCCGGGCACCGAACTGTACCGGCAGGCCATCGAGTCGGGCTGGCTGCCTGATGACGACGACGGCGCCGCGCTGGTCAGCGAGAACGGCACCCAGCTGGCGGCGCTGTCGTATCCGCACCTGGGGCACACCGAGATCCTGGAGTCGGTGGACGCGTTCTACCGGCGCTTTTACTTCCGGGCCGGGAAGATCGCCGAGATGTCGGCCGAAATGTTCCGCCGGCCCGACATGGCGGCCAGGCGGCTGCGCGAGGGCGGCGAGTTCGTCCGCTTCCTGAACCGGCGTCCCCGGCAGGCCGAACGCGTCCAAGGAGGCACGGCCTGATGCGCGTCCTGCTGGTCCATCCCAGCGCGCTGATGTACTCGGAGATCTTCCTGCGGCTCGAGCCGCTCGGGCTGGAGCGCGTGGCCGCCGCCCTGTTGGCCGACGGGCACGACGTCAGGCTGACCGACCTGCAGGTCTACTCCCGGGCCGACCTGGAACGCCAGGTGACGCAGTTCGGCCCGGAGGCGGTCGGGTTCAGCCTGAACTACCTGGCCAACGTGCCCGAGGCGGTGGACCTGGCCAAGTGGGTCAAGACGGTGCTGCCCGACTGCCTGGTATTCGCGGGCGGGCACAGCGTGTCGTTCGTGGCCGGGCACGTGCTTGACCACGCGGACGGCGCCATCGACGTGGTGCTGCGAGGCGAGGGCGAAACCGGCGCGCCCGCGTTGCTGGCCGCGGCCCCGGACCGGGCATGGGGCGAGGTGCCGGGGGCGGTCACCGCGGACGGGCCGGGCCGGCCGCCGCGGATGGTGCACAGCCTGGACGAGAATCTGCCCGCCAGGCATCTGAGCGGGCGCCGCCGCAAGTACTTCATCGGCGTGATGGACCCGGCCGCGTCCATCGAGTTCACCCGCGGCTGCCCCTGGGACTGCTCGTTCTGCTCCGCGTGGACCTTCTACGGCCGCAGCTATCGCCGGCTGTCGCCGGAGGCCGCGGTCGAGGACATGGCCCGCATCGCCGAGCCCGGCGTGTTCATCGTCGACGACGTGGCGTTTATCAAGGCCGAGGAGGGCGACGAGATCGCCCGCCAGCTCGAGCGGCGCGGGGTCCGCAAGCAGTACTACCTGGAGACCCGCTGCGACGTGCTGCTGCGGAACGAGGAGGTGTTCCGCCGCTGGCGAAGGCTCGGGCTGAACTACATGTTCCTCGGCCTGGAAGCCCTCGATGAGGACGGGCTCAAGCAGTTCCGCAAGCGCACCACGCCGAAGGTGAACAACGAGGCGCTTCAGGTGGCCAGGTCGATGGGCCTGTCGGTGGCGATCAACATCATCGCCGACCCTGACTGGGACGAGGCGCGCTTCGCCTTTGTGCGGGAATGGGCGATGAGCGTCCCGGAGATCGTCAACATCACCGTTCAGACGCCCTACCCGGGAACGGAGACCTGGTTCACCGAGTCCCGCCGGCTGACCACGCTGGACTACCGGCTGTTCGACGTGCAGCACGCGGTACTGCCGACCCGGCTGCCGCTGCACCGCTTCTATACCGAGCTGGTCAAGACCCAGCAGGTGCTGGCCCGCAAGCACCTGGGCTTCGCGGCGCTGGCCAAGACCACAGGGATCGTGGCCAGGCAGCTGGCCAGGGGCCAGACCAATTTCGCCAAGATGATCTGGAAGTTCGACCAGGTCTACAACGCCGACCGGCAGTATTCCGAACACCTGCGCGAGGCCAGGTACTTGCTCCCGCCCCCGGCCGAACGGCCCACGGTGGCACCGGACCGCAAGGAGCTGTACATCCACGTCCCTGAGCGTCGCAGGTCCGCCGCATCCTGACCTTCGTCTCGGGAAGGGGGCGCAGTGCGGTACGACATTGTGGCCGAGGCCTACCGGGACCTGGAGGCGGCCAGCGGGCGGCTGGCATTGATCGACCGGCTGGCCGCGCTGGTGGCGCAGACGCCTGACCGGCTGCTGCCGGTGGTGTGTTACCTGTGCCAGGGGCTGATCGCGCCGGAATTCGCCGGGGTGGACCTGGGCCTGGCCGAGAAGCTGGCCGTCCGCTCGGTCGCCGCCGCGACAGGGGTTGATCAGGGCGAGGTCGCGACGCGGGTGCGGGAGACCGGCGACCTGGGGCAGGCGGCCGAGCAGTTGCTTGCCGCTGGCGCGGCGGGCCGGGCGGCCGAGCTGACCGTGGTGACCGTGGTGAACACGCTGCGCGAGATCGCCAACGCGGAGGGACCGGGTTCTCAGGGGCGCAAGCTAGACCTGCTGGCCGGGTTGCTGGCCCGGGCCACCCCGCTTGAGGCCAGGTACCTGCTGCGCCTGGTCACCGGGAACCTGCGGCTCGGCATCGGAACGCCGACCATCCTTGACGCGCTCGCGTCCGTGCGGGCCGGGGGACGGGCGGCCCGGCCGGTGCTCGAGCGCGCCTACAGCATCTGCTGCGACCTGGGGCAGGTGGCCGAGGCGCTGGCCAGCGGCGGGCTCGAGGCGGTGGAGCAGATCCGGGTGCGGCCGGGGAACCCGGTGCGGGTCATGCTGGCCCAGCGGCTGTCCGGCGCGGCCGAGATCTTGGCCAAGATGGGCGGCGAGTGCGCGGCCGAGTACAAGTACGACGGGATGCGGGTCCAGGCGCACCGGACCGCCGACGGGAAGATCGAGCTGTTCACCCGGCGGCTGGAGCAGGTCGGCTCGCAGTTCCCCGATGTCATCGAGATGCTCGCGGCGGGGCTCGGCCCGGCGGAGGCGATTCTCGAGGGAGAGGTCGTCGCGTACGACGCCGCGGCCGATGAGCTGCGGCCGTTCGGCGAGGTCATGTTCAGGCGGCGCAAGTACGGGATCGAGCAGGCCATGCGTGACGTGCCGGTCGGGATGTTCTGCTTCGAACTGCTTTACGCGGACGGGGAGGACTTGACCCGGCTGCCCTACCCGCAGCGGCGGGCCGCGCTGGCGGCGGCGCTCACCACCTCGGCCCGGCTGCGGCTGACTACCGCTGGTTCGGTTTCCGACGCGGCGGCGCTGGACGCGGCGTTCGAGCAGGCGATCACCGACGGGTGTGAGGGGCTGATGTGCAAGTCGACCGCGCCGCTGTCCGTTTATCAGGCCGGCAACCGCGGCTGGCTGTGGATCAAGCTCAAGCGGGACTACCGCACGGAACTGTCCGACACCGTGGACCTGGTGGTGGTCGGCGCGTTCGCCGGGCGGGGCCGGCGCGCGGGCGTGTACGGCGCGCTGCTGCTGGCGGCCTACGACGCGGACGCTGACGTGTTCCGTACCGTGACCAAGTGCGGGACCGGGTTCTCCGACGCCGACCTGGCCGCGCTGCCCGGGCGGCTGGCGCCGCTGGTTTCCGCGCAGCGGCCCGCGCGAGTGGATGCCGGGCAGCAGCCTGACGTGTGGTTCGAGCCTGGTCTTGTGCTCGAGATCCTCAGCGCCGAACTGACCCTGTCGCCGACCTACACGGCCGGGTGGGGGCAGATCAAGCCGGACGCCGGGCTGGCCATGCGGTTCCCCCGGTTCACCGGGCGATGGCGCGACGACAAGTCGCCCGAGGACGCGACCACTACCACCGAACTGGCCGACCTGTACCGGACCGCGCGGCGAATGCCGGCGCCGGGCTTATTACGCTGCGTGTTATGGGTTCGGTCCTGGTCGGCACCGCGTCGTGGACGGACAGGACGCTGATCGCGTCGGGGTGGTACCCGCCCGAGGCCGACACGCCGGAGAAGCGGCTGCGGTATTACGCCGGGCAGTTCGGGCTGGTCGAGGTGGATGCGACCTACTACGCGCTGCCCGCGGAGCAGACCGTCGGGGCTTGGGCGGAGCGGACCCCGGACGGGTTCACCTTCAACGTGAAGGCGTTCAGCCTGTTCACCCAGCATCCGACGCCACTGCGTTCGCTGCCTGCGGACCTGCGGGAGGCGGCTGCGGGCCTCGGGAAGGAGCGGTTGTACCTGAAGGACGTCGACCCTGCCGTGGTCGATCAGTCCTGGGAGCGGTTCCTTGCGGCGCTGGAACCGCTGCGTGCCGCCGACAAGCTCGGCGCCATTCTTTTGCAGTTCCCGCCGTGGTTTCCGATCTCCCGGGCGCGCAAGGACTACATCGTGGCCTGCGCGGAGCGGGTCGCGCCGCGGCGGGTCTGCGTGGAGTTCCGCAACCGGACCTGGATGACGCCGGAGAACCAGGAGGAGACGCTTGGCTTCCTGGCTTCCCATCAGCTGCCTTACGTGTGCGTCGACATGCCGCAGGGCTATCCCAGCTCGATTCCCCCCGTGCTGGCCGCGACCAGCGACCTGGCTGTAGTCCGGCTGCACGGGCATTCCGACAAGTGGGACAGCAAGGATATTTATGAGCGGTTCGGCTATAAGTACAGCGACGCCGAGCTATCCGAATGGGCGCCCAAGATCCGGGATCTTTCCTCGGGCGCCGCGGTGACCCACGTGCTGTTCAACAACTGCTACAGCAACTATGCGCAGGTCAACGCGCAAACTTTGGCGGAGCAGCTGGAGTCCTCCGGTTTACGTGTCCGGTTTACGTGTCCGGTTACAGGACGATCTGGAGGGCGAGCCGGGGCGGGCAGCCGCGGCGGACGAGGGCCGCGATCTGATGCCAGTCGACGTGATCCGCGACGGCCTCGGCCAGTGTCCTGGGGATTCCGAGCCTGATGAGCTGCCGGACACGCCAGTCGTGCGTGAGCGGTTCATCCTGGCTGATGATCTCGTGCCCGCCGTTTCCGGGGGTCTTCGGGACGGGGTTCATGGTTGTGTCTTCGTTGGTCCGCTAGACGGCGATTCCGCCCGGTTCGGCGTTGCGCGACAACCTCCACATGAAGTGCAGCCTACGCAAGTGCTTTTCGATCTCTGCCGCCGCCCCCTTCGGATGAACCAGTATGCGGGCCGGCTCGTTCTGACAGGTGAGCACGTCGCCCGGGCGCCGGAACGTTCGCGCACAATCAGAAGGAGACCGAGGCGTGAGGCGACTACTGCGTACTCGTACCAGGCGGCTGGCGGCCGCCCTCATCACGGCAGCTACCTTGCTGTCGGCTCTGCTTGCGCTGCTGATGCCGGGCGTCAGCTATGCCGCCGGCCAGTCCACCGCGGGTTGCACGGGCGTTACCGCGGCGGTGTTCCCGGCCGTGGGCTTCATCACCGATCCTGACCGCAACCAGGCCGGCCACCTGTGGTGGCGTCCGGAGTCCGGCGGCGTGTGCATCGGGACGGTGGTGGAGTTTGTCCAGTACAACACCACGCAGACCAAGACGTGGCAGGTAATCGTGTACTCCGCGGGGCATCCGGGGGGCCAGGTCGTCGCGGCCAGGACGTTCAGCCTCGGCCCAGGTTGGTACTACTTCGGCTTCGGCGTGCACCAGGTAATCTCCGGGCTGTCCCAGGTGTGCATCACCGCGGACGATTCCTTCGGGGTGTCATGCATCGATATCGGCCAGTCGCAGTTACGGACGCTCCGCGCGGCCGGTTAGCTCGCGCGGCCGGTTAGCTCGCGCGGCCGGTTTAACTCGCCCGGCCGGTTCAGGGGCGCCGGCGGTCGACGGCGCTGGCGGCGTTCGCGATGATCACCGCGAACGGCGGGATCACCAGCGCCACGGCCGATACGACGATCGCCGCGGTCACCGAGTACCGGTCAAGGACCGCCCAGGAGATCACGAACAGCCCAATGCAGATCGTCATGAGCACGAGGTAGAGCCGCTTGTCCCGGCGAGACGGCTGCGGCCCCGGCGGCTCCGAGCCCGGCGGCTGCGGCGGTCCCGACGGCTGCGGCCCGGCCGATCCGTCCCGGTCCTGCCCATCGCCCGCTGTCAGTTCGCTTTCCTCCCATTAGTGCCTCCGCGCTAGGCCGATGCCCGGTTGTCGGCTGCTCAAACGCCGACCGCCGGTCCCGGGCCCGGCTGCTCGACAGGAGCAGGGCAACCTGTGAGGCGGGCGGCCGTGACCCGGTCCCGAATCAGGTCGTGCCGGCGGCTTGCATTCCTTGGTTAATTGGATTAACCTGAAGCTAGTTGAATTAACCACGAGATGAGGAATAGCGAGATGGACATCTTCGCCGCCCAGGCCGCACCTCGCCGTCGCCTGCTCACCGGCACCGGCATCATCGGAATCGGCTACACACTGTCCTGGATCGCCGGGCTATCGATAGCGGCACCCAGCCCGAGGTTCACCGCCTCCGGCGCCGAGATCACCACGGCGCTCGCGGGGCACGGGACCGCCGTGGCCGCCCAGTTCGCCCTCACCGAAGGGCTGCCCGCCGCGGGCCTGGCCATCGTCTCGATCGCGCTGGCCCGGGCCGCGCGCGGCTCCGGAGCGGTCAGCACCGCCCGGTTCGCGGCGGCCGCCGGCATGGCGGCCGCCGCGATCTCGTTCACGCAGTTCGTACTGGGCATGGCGCTGGTCGGCACCACCGCGCCGGGGAACGCGCACCTGCTCTTTGACGCCGTCAACCGCCTGGACGGGGTCAAGATGCTCGCTTTGGCCGTCCTCGGTGCGGCAGGCGCCGCGTCGCTTCTGCTTCCCCGGTGGCTGCGGTATGTCGGGATCGCGCTGGCCATTACGATCACCGCCTCCGGCATCGTCTACCTGCTGCTGCTGCCGGGCCTGTCCGACGTGGCCGCCGCCCCCGCCCTGGTGCTGTTGCTGATCTTCATCACCGGCACCGGCATCGTCGTGCGCACGGCGAGCCGGTGAGTGATGCCGCGCGCTGGGCTGACCTCAGGGCGGGTCATCGCCGAGGCCGCGGCCGTGGCCGATGAGGTAGGGCTGGACAGGCTCACCCTGGCGGCGGTGGCGGAACGATGCGGCGTCTCCCTGCCCGGCCTGTACAAACACGTCCACGGTCTTGATGAGGTACGGCGCGGCATCTCGCTGCTGGCCGTCCGGGAGATGACCAGCACAATGGCCAGGGCGGCCACGGGTGTCACCGGCCGGGAATCGCTGCACGCGCTGTCCGCCGCCTACCGGGCCTATGCCCTGGCCCACCCGGGCCGCTACGCGGCCAGCGTGGTGGCACCCGCTCCCGGCGACCACGAACACGTCGAGGTCGCCGTCGAGGCCATCGCCGTCATCACCGCGGCCCTGAAGGGCTACGGCCTCGACGGCTCCGGCCTCATCCACGCCATCCGCATGTGGCGCGCTGCCTGCCATGGCCTGGCCTCGCTTGAAGCCGCCGGAGGCTTCGGTTTGCCCGAGTCGGTGGACTGCACCTACAGCCACCTCATCGACGCTCTGGACACCGCCTTCCGCGACTTGGCAGCCTCCGGCCAAGACCCTGCGGCCGAGGAATCCCGGCGCCAATGATCCCGGGATCAAGATCGCAAAGCGCCGCCGTCACACCAGCGAGCCACAGCGCACGTGCCACGGCCTATCACTGAGGAGGTTTTACCATGCGGGTCAACGTAGAGGTAGCTGAGAGCATTCGACGACTGTCCCGTGGGGTGTGCAACTTCTACCTGATCGAGCAGTCAGGCAAGTTCACCCTCGTCGATGCCGGCGCGCCTGGGGACTGGGCGTTCTTCGGGCAGGCGCTCACACAACTGGGCGGCAAGCTTTCCGATCTGGACGCGGTGCTGCTCACCCACGCGCATCCAGACCACGTCGGGATCGCGGAACGGGCGCGCACACAGGCGGCGGCACGGGTGTGGATCCACCAGGCCGACGCCGAGGCCGCCAGGACCGGAAAGGCCGGCGGAAAGGCGGACGGCAAGGTGACGTCCTACCTGCTCAAGGCCGAGTTCTACCGGACGCTGCTCTCACTGGCCAGGCGAGGCGCCGTCAAGATGATCCCGGTCAAAGAGGTCTCGGGCTTTGCCGACGGCGAGACGATCGACGTGCCGGGAACGCCGCGGGTGGTGCACGCGCCGGGGCATACCCCAGGCAGTGCGGCGGTCCTACTTGAGGACCGCGGCGTGCTGCTGACTGGCGATGTCCTTGCCACCAAGAACGCGCTCACCGGGCGGGTGGGGCCGCAGATCATGCCGTCCGGGCTGAACGAGGACACCGACCAGGCGTTCGCCTCGCTCAGCGCCCTGACGGGAATCAGCGCCGGCCTGCTGCTTCCCGGCCACGGCGAGCCGTGGACCGGCGGCGTGGCCGACGCGGTCACCCGGGCCAAAGCCGCCGGGCGGTCATAGCCAGGCGAGGGCGCGCAGGCGTTTGTGCCTGCGCGCCCTCCGCGCCTCACCGTACGGTGCCGTGCTACGCCGTTACGCCCACCGGCCCGTCGGGACGATGGTGACGTAGGCCGTGGACGAGCTCTGGTTCCCGTAGTACGTGAACCCGCCGTTCGAGCTGGCGGAGCCGACGACCTTGACGTCGAACCGGTGTCCCTGGTGCCAGCCCCACAGGCTCAAGCCGGTCTTGGCGGTGAAGGTGACGCTCAGTTCCTTGGTCTGGCCGCGGTTCAGCGAGCCGAGGTTCTCGACCGCGGTGTTGTTGCTGATATGGCAGCCGTAGAAGTAACCGCAATTGTCCGCCCGCAGCTGCGACGGCAGGGTGATCTCCGCGGTCACATCCTGGGCGTAACTCCCGCCCTTGTTGGTGACGTACAGCGTGCACTTGCCCGTTTCACCGATATACACGCTGGATGGGCAGCTCAGATAGGTGGCGACGTCGGCATAGCCGTTATGCCCGTGCCCGTTGCCGTTGCCGTTGCCGTTACTGCCGCCGATCGTCACCGAGTCCGAGCCGCTCGACCCGGTGAATTCGTTCGAACCCTGGTAGGCCGCCGTCAGCATGTAACTCCCGGGGCTCAAGTTGGACAAGCTGCAGCTACCGACGCCGGCGGAGCCGCGTTCTTCGGTCAGCGCGACAGAGCAGCTAGCCGACCCGTCGGAAACCGTGACGGTCCCGGCCGGCCAGCCTGCGCCGAAGCCTGCGCCGCTGGCCGTGACCGATACATGCACGTCGAGGGTCGTCCCATGGTTTGTCTGCGTCTGCGTCGTACCCGTGATCGAGGTACTCGTGTTGGTGGTAGCGGCGTAAGCCGTCCCCGATGCCAGCAAGAGTCCGGCGGCCAGGCCCCCGGCCAGTACCGCTCCCGCCGCGATGCCCGCCTTGCGAGGGCGCGCGGCACTAATGAGTTTGTGCATGTAATCCTCTCCACCCGTTGGCTCGAGTCCTGGCTCGGCCTACTTCTCGTGAATGTGCGCCGAACTTACTAAGCTGCACCCACTCGGTAACAGTTTGGGCAACTTAGTTCGGAATGTTTGCAGGTTAGGTAATGTCATTAATGACCAGATGCAGAAATCCTGTAGATTTTGTGTGAGTTCGGCACGCGCTCTGACTAGGGCAGTTTCACTCCCTGCATACGCAGGCATCTGAAGTCAAAGCGAACTTAGCTTCGATCTTGAGTCGACGAGACAGGTTCGGCGGGATCGTGGATTTGATCAAAGGCTCCTACGGCGCACAAAAGGTTCCCGGGGACCAAATCATCCAAATCACCGACGCACCATGGCACACTTTCGTTTCAAGGCCATCACTGGCCTCAGCGGCGCGGCTGGACAACTTAACCTGAATCCACCTAGTAAATGTGGTTGTCCATTAGCGGTAGCGCACAAGCCGCAACCTAACCTCGCCGTAACCGGCACCACGATCGTGTCCGCAACCAGGCTCACCTCTCCGTGTTGGTCCGAGTCAGGCGACGTGACAGGTCCAGACGCGCGAGATCGAGGTTAAGGCCGTCACTGTCGGGTGGCGGTCCGCCTGTACTACAGTCCCGGTTTGTTACATGGCGTCCTCCTTTCTGCCGTCTGCGGGTTACGGGGGCTCGGGCGGCTGCCTTGAGCCGGGCGTGGTAGTGGTGCCAGCGGGCGCGTGCCTGGTGGCGGCGTCTCCATCGTGACCAGGCATATCCGGTCTCACGGGCGGCTCGGGTCATGGGCGCGGCGGCGAGGCGGGCCAGGCGGCGGGCCTCGGGGACGCTGACCTTGACCATGCCGGGGTCCGCGGGCGGCCGGTCGGCGCCCCGACATAGGCGAATGCCGCCAGCCACGACCTGGCCTGCGAGAACACCCCCGCCAGCAGCGCGAACAGCTCCCGCCGCAGTTCCCCCGGCCACGCCCCGTCACCTACGATGGCACCGGCGGCCACCTCGCTGTTCAGAGTTCTCACAAACCATGACCGTGAGGTGGCTGTCACCCTGCGTCAAGACCGCTCCGCAGACGCCGGCCGCTGCCAGCCCGGCATCGACAGCCAGCGCGGGCTGGACGTGACGCGGCACGCCCGGTTGACGCGGCCTGTATATAGCACTATGATATCAATTTACGGGCAGGGTTGCCCGGCACGGCGGGTCAGGCACCGGGCCGGGCACGCGGGCAGGGACGCATCATGGGTGCACCAGGAAGCACGGCTGGCGGGCGGGTCGACGTCGGGAACGGCCGCCCGGAGGCCGCGGGCAGCCGCCCGGAGGTCCCGGCCGGCGGGCCAGCCGTCGAGATCGCGCATCTGCACAAGGCCTACGGCACGGCGGTCGCGGTGGACGGCATCTCGTTCACCGTGACCGACGGCGAGATCGTCGGCATCCTCGGCCCGAACGGGGCGGGCAAGACCACCATAGCGGAGTGCGTCATCGGGCTGCGGCGGCCTGATGCCGGCCGCGTCCGGGTCCTCGGCCTGGACCCGCTGGCCGACGGCGCGCGGCTGCATGAGGTGGTCGGCGTCCAGCTGCAGGCCGGCCAGCTGCCGGCCCGGCTGCGGGTGCGCGAGATCCTGCAGCTGTACCGGTCGTTCTACCGTGATCCCGCCGATGCCGGTGAGCTGCTGGAGGTGTTCGGCCTGGCCGGGAAGCGGGACGCTTTCTACGGCTCGCTGTCCGGCGGCCAGAAGCAGCGGCTGTCGATCGCGCTGGCCCTGATCGGCCGGCCCGCCGTGGCCGTGCTGGATGAGATGACCACCGGCCTTGACCCGCGCGCACGCCACGCCGTCTGGGATTTCATCGATACGGTGCGGGACCGGGGCACCACGATGATGATCGTCACGCACTTCATGGACGAAGCCCAGCGGCTGTGCGACCGGGTCGCGCTGATCGATCACGGGCGGATCGTCGCGATCGGCACCCCGGCGCAGCTGGCGGAGGAGGCCGGCGGCGGCAAGCGCGTCAGGTTCGTGCCCGACAAGCCGCTCGATGACCAGCTGCTGACCGGGCTGCCCGAAGTCACCAGCCTGGACCGGCAGGGCAGGCACGTCGTGGTGTCCGGATCGGGCCGGCTGATCAACGCGGTCATCCTGGCCCTGGCCGGGGCCGGGGTCGCCGCCGACGACGTCGAGCTGGAATCGGCGACCCTCGAGGACGCCTTCATCGCTCTGACCGGCAGCCGGCTGTCCGACGAAGCCGACGGCACGGAGCAGGAGGAACCCGCACGGCAGACGGCACCCGACCGCACGAGTGCGACGACGCCGGTCTGGCCGGCCCGCGTGCCGCCGCGGGCCGCCTTCCGCGAACTCCTGCGGACCGAGTCCCTGCTGGCGCTCCGGCAGCCGACCGGGCTGGCCCTCGGCCTGGGCCTGCCGGTGCTGCTGCTGGTGATCTTCGGCAGCATCCCCGCGTTCGGCAAGCCGCACAGCACCCTGGGCGGCCTGACCTACTTCGACGTCTACCTGCCCATCCTGGTGGCCCTGGTGTTCGCCGGGCTCGGCCTGTTCAGCCTGCCCATACCGCTAGCCAGCTACCGCGAGCTCGGCATCTTGCGGCGGCTGTCCACGACACCCCTGCCGCCGTCATGGGTGCTGGCCGTGCAGCTGATCATCAACCTCTGCCTGGCCGCGGCGGCGGTCGTCATCCTGGTCGTGACCGGGGTGGCCGCATTCGGCCTGCGGGCCCCGCAGAACCCGGCGGGCTTCCTGATCGCCAGCGTGCTGTCGGCCACCGCCCTGCTCGCCATCGGCCTGTGGATCGCCGCCATCGCCCGCACCGGCAGGGCCGGCGGCGCCACCGGCGCCGGCTTTTTCTACCCGCTGATGTTCTTCGCCGGCCTGTGGGTCCCGCAGCAGATCATGCCCCCGGTGCTGCGCGACATCAGCCACTACACCCCGCTCGGCGCGTCCGTGCAGGCCATCCAGGACTCCGTGCAGGGCACCTTCCCGTCCACAGCCGCGCTGCTGACGATGGCCGCCTACACGATCATGTTCGGCTACCTGGCCGTGCGCACCTTCCGGTGGGAATGACCGGCACGATCCCCGGCAGATAACAAACCCGGACTGTAGTACCTGGGCGCAGATTTGCCGGCCAGCCACTCAGGGACGCATTCCACTCCGCCGACTGGAACGCCGTAGCGCTCGCGAGTGCCGCCTGCGGAGAATAGAGGAGCAGGCGCTCTTCGATGTCCACCACCGAAGCGTAGATCGGAGGGACCGTGGATATCACCCAGCTGATCCTTGACGACCATTATGAGCAGCGCAGGCTGTTCGCGATTCTGGAGCAGGTAGATCGCGCCCGCGTCGACGTGTTGTCTGTCCTGTGGGCACGGCTGGCGTCGTTCCTCGAGTTGCACGCGGCGGCCGAGGAGGCGATCTTCTACCCGGAGTTGCTGCAGGTGGGCATCGCCACACGCCGGACGGCCGGGGTGGAGGCGGAGACCGTGGACGCCATCAAGGACCACAACGAGATCAGGGACGCGGTTGCGGAGGTGGCCCGACATCCGGTCGGCAGCGACGACTGGTTCGTCGCGGTCGCGACGGCGAACCAGGTCAACGGCGATCACATGGCCGAGGAGGAACGCGAGGGCCTGACCGACTTCCGCAGGCTGGCCGGGCTGCAGCGGCGCCACGACTTGGCCGTGTCCTTCGCGGAGTTCCAGGCCCGCAACTACACCGGTGTCCGGCCAAAGGACCTGGACCCCGGTGAGTATGTCCGCGAGGTGGAGGAGGGCGGGGCGCCGGCCGCGGGCGGCTCGCTGCGGATCGGCAGCCTCCGCAGGCGCTGACCGCACCGGAACCGACCGCCAGCGGAATAAATCAAGGCCGCAACCGATTGCACTGCAACCGTTCTGCACCTGGGCGGGAAACCGGGTCGCTACCTGGAGGGTGCAATGTAGCGGGGATGGCGATCACGCTCCGGGCGGTCTTGGCCGTCCGCGAGCCCACTCAGCGATCCCGAACTCAAGCGAACGAGTTCGGGCGACAGGAACAAGGGATGCAATCGATGAACAGTAGCGAGACCGTCTCGACCGACCTGGGCCTGGTGCTGGTTGCGCCGGATGACACGCTCGTGCCGCTGATGGCCAGCCTGCACTACAGCTGCAAGGACCCGTACGCGATCAAGATGGCGTTTCACATCGGGACCGACGAGCCGGTGGAGTGGACCTTCGCTCGCGACCTGCTCGCGGCCGCGCTGCACGATCGCGAGGGTATCGGTGACGTGCAGGCCTGGCCGTCGGCGGACGGAGCGCTGGGCGACGGGTCTGGCATCTTGAACATCGCGATGACCTCACCGTTCGGGCACGCGCAGTTCGAGGCGGCGGCCGATGACGTGGCCAGCTTCCTTGACCGCACCTACGAGGTCGTCCCGGTCGGGGGCGAGAGCCAGTACCTCGACCTCGACGCCGAGCTCGGCGAACTACTCAGCGAGGCGTGATCCAGAAGCCGGGCCACCTACCAGGCCGTCCCCGGGGCCGGAATGACCGGCGGGACGACGGCCTCAATCAGGTGCGGGCCCGGCTCGGCGTAGGCGCGGCGCAACTCACGGTCGAGATCCTCGGCCGTGGTGACGCGCACTGCGGGAACGCCCAGCCCGGTGCTGATCGCGGTGAAATCCGGCGTCGGCCCGGACAGGTCGAGCATCCTCGCCGCTCGCTCGCCCGCCGTCCCGGCGGCGGTCCTGGCCAGTTCGAGCCGCAAGATGGCGTAGGCGGCGTTGTTGATCAGCACCGTCGTGACGTTGAGTTGCTCGCGGGCCTGGGTCCACAGAGCCTGGATCGTGTACAGCGCGCTGCCTTCGGCCTCCAGGCACAGCACCGGCCGCTCCGGGGCGGCGATCGCGGCGCCGGTCGCGACCGGCAGGCCCTGCCCGATCGAGCCCCCGGTCAGGCTGAGCAGGCTGTGCCGCGGGGCGGTGGCCAGCGCCCTGGGCAGCGCGAAGCCGGAGGTATTGGCCTCGTCGGCCACGATCGCGAGCCCGGGCAGCGATGCCGCGATCGTCGTGGCCAGGCTGATCGGGTTCAGTGGCCCCGGCTCCGGCACGGCAACGGCCAGGCTGGCCGGCACCGGATCGGTGTCGGCCGCCACCCGGTTGGCCAGCAAGTCCAGGGCAGCCTCCACGTCCTGCCCCCTTTCGGCCAGGACCGCCACCGAGCACCCCTCGGGCACCAGGTCCCCGCGCCGGCCCGGGTAGGCGAAGAACGAGACCGGCGAGCGGGCGCCGGCCAGGATGAGGTAACGCGGGGTGCCCAGCTGGGCTTCGGCGTCCTCGGCCAGGTAGGCCAGCCGGTCAACGGCCGGGACCCCGGCGCCGCGCTCCATCCGGGCGGGAAACGTCTCGGCCAGCAGCCGCGTTCCGGTCGCGGCGGAGATCCGGCTGGCCGCGTCCAGCCCGCGCAGGGTCAGCGCCTTACCGCCGAGCAACAGCACGCATTCCGCGCCGGAGCGGAGCAGTTGGGCCGCGCCCAAGACCTGATCTTCGCTCGGCGCGTCCGGCCGACGCGGCGCCCGGGGCAGGGCTACCGCGCCTCCCTGATCCCAGGACACGTCGGCGGGCAGCACCAGGGTGGCGACCTGGCCGCGGCGGGCCTCGGCCAGGGCGCGCATCGCGTCCTGGGCCAGGTCCCTGCTCGTCCCCGAGGTGTGCACCCAGCCCGATACCGTCCGGGCCAGGGCCTCGATGTCGGACTGCAGGGGCGCATCGTAGCGGACATGTCCGGTGGCGTGGGCGCCGACAATGACTAGCACCGGGGTGCCGGCCCGGCGGGCGTTGTGCAGGTTGGCCAGCCCGTTGGCCAGGCCCGGGCCGAGGTGCAGCAGCACGGCGGCGGGCTGGCCCGCGATGCGGGCGTACCCGTCGGCGGCGCCGGTTGCGACGCCCTCGAACAGGGCCAGCACCCCGCGCATCTGCGGCACTGAATCCAGCGCGGCGACGAAGTGCATCTCTGACGTACCGGGGTTCATGAAGCACACGTCCACACCGGCCCCGGCCAGGCTGCGCAAGAGCGCCTGAGCACCGTTCACCCGGCCGATCGTAGGCCACAGGCGACCGCCCCCGCATAGAGGCCCGCGGCGAATTCGCCGTACCCTCCGCTACTTTCATCGTTTCAGATGTAGCTGTAACGATGTATCGTTAGGTATATGAATGCTCTTGACCTGATCATGCTCGGGCGCCAGCTGACCAAGATCGGCGAGGAGGTGCTGCGGGGTTCGGCGGCCCAGGCCATGCCGACCGGGCCGAGCCTGGTCCTGCGGGACGTGTTCGCGCACCCGGACAGTCCCATTGGCGACATCGCCGGACGGACCGGCCTGCCGCAGAGCTACGTGTCCGAATCGGTGGCCAGGCTGAGGGACCAGGGGATCGTCGAGACCGCGGCCGATCCGGCCGACGGGCGCCGCACGCTGGTCCGGGTCAGCGCCCAGCACCCCCGCACGGTGACGACGAAGGGATCGGCCCCGGTCGATGCCGCGCTGGCCGCGGCCCTCGGCGAGCAGGCCGACGATCCGGCCGTGACCCAGCTCATCGGGACCCTCAGCGCGCTTGCCGCCCGGCTGCAGCCTCCCTCGCCTGGCCCGATCAGGCGGCAGCTCGAGCAGGCCGCCGGAGAGCTTTGATGCCCGCCGGAGCGCTTATGGCGGCGCGGCAAGCGCTGGGGCAGTACCTGGTGTACGGCAAGCCGTGGCAGCGGACGGTGATCGCGGCCGGAGTGGTCGCGGGCGGGCCGGGCCTGCTCGTGGCGGGCATCGTGACCGGGCACTTCATCATGGCCTTGATCGGCGGCGTCCTGGTGGCTGCCGTCGGCAACGGTTTCGTCCAGATCCTGCGCGGCCGGCGGGCCCGCGAGCGGGCCGGGCCCCCGGGGACGGCCGGCAGCGAGGACGGCTAGCATCGAGCGCGGCCGGCGCGAGGATACCCCGAGGGGTATATGCTGTCGGGCGTGAACATGGACGGCGAGGAGTTCGCGGACGTAATCCGGCGGCTGCGCCGCGCGCAGGGCCAGATCGGCGGCGTGATCCGGATGATCGAGGACGGTCAGGATTGCGCGGAGGTCCTGACCCAGCTGGCCGCGGCGGCCAGGGCCCTGGACCGGGCCGGCTTCAAGATCATCTCGAGCGGTTTGTGCCAGTGCGTACTCGACGAGCAGGCGGGCCGCGGCCAGGCCGCCGCCGAGCGCGCCCGGCTGGAGAAGCTGTTCCTCGCGCTGGCCTGAACGGCGCGGCCAGCACCGCGTGAGGCATTCGGAATAATCGGGGGGCCGTCGTTGCTGGATACCCCTACGGGTATCTAGTGTGAGGAGGCGGACGATGGCGACGGTCGAGCTTACGGCCGAAAACTTCGACTCGACGGTGAGCGGCGACGGCGTGGTTCTCGTCGACTTCTGGGCGGCCTGGTGCGGGCCGTGCCGGATGTTCGGGCCGGTCTTCGAGAAGGCGTCGGAGCGGCATCCGGACGCGGTGTTCGGCAAGATCGACACGGAGGCCGAGCCGGAGCTTGCGGCCACGTTCAACATCTCGTCCATTCCGACGCTGATGATCATCCGGGACGGCATCGTGCTGTACGCGCAGCCGGGCGCGCTGCCGGAGGCCGCGCTCGAGCAGCTGATCACCAAGGCGGGCGAGCTCGACATGGACGAGGTCCGGGCCACCCTGGAGAGTGCGGCAGAGGCCAAGGCCTGACGCGGGATGGGCGCCTAGGACAGCACGCGACGGCGGAAGTTGCGCAGGCCGATGGTCAAGAACACCGCGGCGAACCCGACCATGACCGGGTAGATGACGTACAGGTGCATGTGCGGCGCGGTAGTGAACACGGCCCGCATCCCCTCGTTCACGTAGACGAGCGGGTTGATCAGCACGATGGTCTGCAGCCAGTGCCAGCCGCCCACGGTGACCGGCGCGAGCCTGTCCCACGAGTAGTAGGTACAGCCGAGGAACGTGATCGGCAGGATGATGAAGCCGAACATCAGGCCGATGTTCCTCGGCTCGAAGCTGGTGCCGAGCACCAGCCCAAGTCCGCCCATGGCGATGCAGGCCAGCGGCACGAAGGTCACGATCAGCCACCAGTGCAGGCTCAGATGGGCGCGCACCCCGGGCGCGTGCACCACCGAGGCGATCGGCAGCACGATGGCCGCCGACAGCACGCCCTGGGCCGCGCCGGACAGTACCTTCTCCACCGCCACCAGCCAGATCGGGCAGGGCGCCTGCACCCGGTCCTCGATCTCCCTGGTGAAGCCGAACTCCTGGGCCATCGCCAGTGCGATCGATTGCACGCCCTGGAACATGACCGAGATGCCTACCACGCCTGGCACCAGGATGGTCGCGAAGGCCGACTGCGCCGTCGTGCCGTGGCCGCCGATGCCCTGCCCGATCTTCGGGAAGACGTAGAGGAACACGAAACAGAGCAGGAACGGCTGGATCAGCGTGCGCAGCACGAACTCCCAGAAGTGCTTGCGCAGCACGACCAGGTCGCGCAGGAGCAGGGCGCCCAGGGCGGTCCAGCTGGCGGCGGCCACCGAGCGGGTGGGACCGCCGCCGATCCGCCGGGCCGGCGCCTGCGCCTGCGGGCTCAGCGAAGTCGTCATTCTTCCCGCAATTCCCTTCCGGTCAGGTTGATGAACACCGTTTCCAGGCTGGGCTCGGCCATTGACACGTCTACCAGATCGAAGCCGTTGCGCTCGGCCGCGAGCACGATGCGCGGGACCAGGCGCTCCCCGCCCTGTACGTGGAGTTCGAGCCGGTCGTCGGCCACCCTGGTCCTGGTCACTTCCTCGACGTCCCTGGCCAGCAGCTCGCCCAGACGGGCCGAGTCGCCCGTGGTGCGGACGGTGACGATGGTGTCGGCGCCGATGCTCAACTTGAGCGCGGCGGGCGTGTCCAGGGCGAGGATCCGGCCGTGGTCCATGATGGCCACGCGCTGGCAGAGCCGGTCGGCTTCCTCCATGTAGTGCGTGGTGAGCATGATCGTCTGGCCGTCCTTGTGCAGCTGGCCGAGCAGGTCCCACAACGCCAGCCTGCTCTGCGGGTCCAGGCCCGCGGTCGGCTCGTCGAGGAACAGCACCGACGGGCGGTGGAAGATGGCCCGCGCGACCATGAGCCGCTGGGCCATGCCGCCGGACAGCGCGTAAACCGAGGCCTTGGCCCAGCGCGAGAGCTGGAACTGCTCGAGAAGGTCGGTGGCGGTCTGCCTGGAGGCCTTGGCCCCCATGCCGAACAGGCGGCCGTGGAAGTACAGGTTCTCCCAGACGGTGAGCTGGCGGTCGAGGGTGTTCTGCTGGGAGACGATCCCGCTCAGCTGCTTGGCCAGCGCGGGGTGCGCCGCGACGTCGACGCCGGCGATCAAGGCCCGGCCGGACGTCGGGACCACGCGGGTGGTGAGCATGCCGGCCGTGGTTGTCTTGCCTGCGCCGTTCGGTCCAAGCAGGCCGAAGATCTCACCGGCGTGGACGTCGAGGTTGAGCCGGTCAACCGCGGCGAAGTCCGTGCCCTGGTAGACCTTGGTCAGCTCCTCGGTGTGGATGACGCCGTGCGGTTCTAGGCTGGACTGCCCGTCCGCGACGGCCTGCGCGTGCACTGTGCTCATAGAGCATCAAGCGTAGGCGCAGACTCCGTCAGAACTCGTGCCTGGTGGCGCGGAACGGGTCGCCCTTGGCGTGGGCGAAGACCCTGGCTTCGTACCGGTTCCTTTCAGGGCAGCCTGGCGGGCAGCCCGTGGCGGGCGAAGAGTTCGTCCCCGGCAATCCATGCCCGCGATAGGGGCGGTTGCAGCGGCCTGGCGGAAAGGAAGCCGGTGACCGCCGCGATCTGATCGCCGTCCAAGGTCAGCACGTCGATGCAGGCGGGATCGTAGCCGCCGCCCTCCTGGCCAGTGAGGTAGCAGCCGATGGCAAGCTGCCCGCTGGCCCGGGCGGTGCAGTGCTTCCAGCGCTCGGCGAGCGGGTACCTGACCAGGAACTCCCTGATCGCCTCGCGGCCACGGAACCAGGTGGGAATCGGCGGCATCGACCAGGTCGCGTCCTGCGTCAGCATGCTGATCACTGCGTCGGCGTCGCCCCGCTCCATGGCGTCGGCATACCGCTCGGCGAGCGCCTTGATCCGCTGGTCGCCCAGGGCACGCAGGACCTGCTGCTGGCTCCTGGCCGGCAGGCGGTCGCGGGTGGCCGCGCGGGCGCGCTGCAGCGCGCTGTTCACCGCTGCGGTCGACGTTCCCATCTGCCGCGATATTTCCGCCGTCGACAAGCCCACCACCTCGCGCAACAGCAGCACTGCCCGCTGCAGCGGCGGCAGGTGCTGTAGCGCGACAACGAAGGCAAGCTCCACGCTCTCGCGCTGCTCGTACCGCGCCTCGGGCGAGACGGTGGCGTCGCCGGCCAGCCAGGTGTCGGGGCAAGGCTCAAGCCAGGCCACCTCGGTCAGCGGATCGTCCAGGTCGGCTCCCTGCCCGCCGGCCGGGCCGAAGTCCACGGGGAACTCCCGGCGCGACCGGTGCCTGGCGATGTCGATCGCGGCGTTGGTGGCGATGGAGTACAGCCAGGACCGCACCGAGCCACGCCCGGCAAACCCGGGAAGGCCGCGCCAGGCGCGCAACATCGCATCCTGGAGGGCATCCTCGGCATCGTGTACCGAGCCGAGCATCCGGTAGCAGTGAGCACGCAGCTCAGCGCGGTAGGCGCCGGCCAGCTCACCGAACGCGTCCCCGTCACCCTGGATGGCCAGCTGCAGCAGCGCCATCTCCCCGGCGCGCGCTTCTGTACCGCTCACATGAACTACGACTGGCGGCGGCGGCAGAACTCATCGCTGGCAAGCCAAGGGTCTTCGCGTTGGTCAGTCCAGAGCCGGTGAGTCTGGCGCCGCCCGTGAGTCAGTATTCGTGATGGCTCCAAAGACCTGACTACGAAGGAGGACGCCCGAATGAAGACTCCACCGATCGTCTCGCTTGAGGAATGGCACGCCGCGCGCGAGCAGCTCCTCATCAAGGAAAAGGAGCTGACCCGCTCACGCGACGCGCTGGCGGCTCAACGCCGGCGAATGCCCTGGCTAGCGGTCGACAAGGAGTACTGGTTCGAGGGCCCGGCCGGCCGGGTGAGCCTCGCTGGCCTGTTCGAGGGGCGCCGCCAGCTGATCGTCTACCGCGCCTTCTACGGACCCGAGGTGACGACGTACGCTGAGGGTGGCTCGTACCCGGAGCGGGCCTGCGTGGGCTGTTCCTTCGGGGCGGATCAGGTGGCGCACCCTGGGCACCTGCACGCGAGGGACACGACGCTCACCTTCGCCTCGCGCGCCTCCCAGGCCGAGATCCGGCGCCTGAAGGAGCGCCACGGGTGGAATCACATCCCCTGGTACACGATCACCGACGACTTCGACAAGGACTTCGACGTCGACGAATGGCACGGCACCAACGCCTTTATCCGCGAGGGCGACCGGGTCTTCCGGACCTATTTCATCAACAATCGCGGCGACGAGCAGATGGGCAACACCTGGAACTACCTTGACATCACGGCTCTCGGCCGTCAGGAGACGTGGGAGGACTCGCCGGAGGGCTATCCGCAAACGCCGCCGTACCAGTGGTGGAACTACCACGACGTACACGACACGGCCAGGTGATCGCGTAGGCAGAACTCATCGCTGGCAAGCCAGCGGGACCCGTGGCCGCGGCCGCCGCGGCGGGGTCCCAGGCCTGGGTCACGTCCTCGACCGAGTGCGTGAATGAGCCGCTGACGGAGCGGCAGCCGTAGTCGGTCGGCTCGCCCGGCAACTTGTTAACGTCAGGCAGCGACGAACCGGGGGCCGCGGAAAGCTGATCTCCGCAGCCCCCCGCACGGTTCGTTCGGAAAATTCTTTAATAGCCGAACGGTCCGGCTGGGCATCGCCTTGCCCGGCCGGGGAAGCATCAGCGTGCTATCGCCGCGCGGCGGCGAGGTCGGCGCCGATGGCGGCGGCGCCGGCTGGTGTCCCGAGCTCATCGGAGAACGGGCCGTAGGGGGCGCCGTAGACCGGGCTGCCGGGTTCCTGACGCCAGTCCTCCGGTGGCCCGGGTGCGGGTCCTGGCTCCCGTCAGGGCCCGCATCCCCGGGCGGTCAGCGTCGGGCGGGCCGGCGCAGGGCGACGGCGGCCAGGCCCGCTGCCGCCAGGACGATCAGCAGCCCGCCGGCCCAGCTGTTGGACCAGAACATCGAGTCGGCGATGGGGTGCTTCTGGCTGAGGACGGGCCCGGCGATGATCAGCCAGACGCCAAGCAGCAGGCTGCCGAGCTGCAGGCCGGCGAACCCGCGCGGGCTGGCCAGGGCGAAGGCACTCACGCCGGCCACCGCCAGCCCGGAGACCAGGTTGACAATGGTGGCGTTGTTGCCCGCGTACTGCAGCGTGACGAACCAGGGCGACAGGGCGACCCAGAGCCCGGTCAGCAGCCCGAGCGTCGCCGCGGCCTGGGCGCCGATGCCGCCCATGGTGGCCGGCAGCGCGTACTGGGCAGGGGCCTCCGCCCGGGCCGACACGACCTGCGCGGTGGCGCCGTTCGAGTCCGGGTGGCGGATGAGTGGAGTGGACATGGAAGTTTCCTTTCTTCCGTCGGCTCTCCCGTCGGCGGGGAGATCCGCACGCCCTTCAGCCTCATCCGCGGCTGGGTGAGCTGCCATCGCACACTGTGTGCGATCGGCCGGCCAGGAACGCGGTAGCACAGGTGGGTGATGCGGGTTCTGCGGGCCCCGGCGCAGGCGGTCAGCTGGCCAGTCGGCGCGCCGCCGGCGACGACGACGGCGCCAGCAGGCCCAGGGCGCGGGCCCGGTCCACGGTCTCGTGGCGGGAGTGGGTGCCGAGCTTGGCGTACAGGTGGCGCATGTGCGTCTTGACCGTGTACCAGGACACGAAGAGCTCGTCGGCAATCTCCCGCGCGGAGAGGTTGGTGGGCAGGTAGCGCAGCACGCGCGTCTCGCTCTCGCTGAGCGGCTCAATTACCCTGGGGGGGACGATCCCCCCCAGACTCCCCTTGCTCTTGGGGGGACTATCCGTCCCCCCAAACCCCCCTGACAGGATCTCGGAGATCAGCGAGGCGTGCGAGGTGCGGTGCCTGGGCTGGCGCTCGAGCAGCAACGGGACGGGGTGCAGGAGGAACGGCAGGACCGCACCGTCCGGCTCGGCCATGTCAAGCGCGCGCTCCAGGGCGCGCCCGGCGGCGGACCGGTCGCCGAGCGCATCTCGCGCGGTCGCCTCCACCAGGAGCGCCTCACCCAGCGTGAGCCGGTGGGCGACCGGGGCGGAGCCGTCGATGACGGGCCCGAGGGCGAGGGTCGCGGCCTGCGGGTCGTGCTGCGCCAGTCGCAACTCCGCCGCGGCAGCTCGCATCTCCGCGGCGTCGCGTTCTTCCTCGTCGAGTTCGGCCAGAGCCTGCTCGGCCCGCTCGGTCGCGCCCATCCGGACCAGGGTTCGCAGCTGCAGCGCGCGGACGTGCCCGGCCAGCGGGTGCGGCGCGGCGAGCCGCGCCGCCTGCCGCTCGGCCGCCAGGAACGCGGAGAGCGCGTCCTCGGCCCGGCCGCGCGCGAGCTCGAACAGCGCCCGGAAATAGTGCAGCCGCAGGGCCGCGGCGGGCTCGGCCTGCTGGAGTAGCGTGCGCTCGGCCCGCTGGATCCACGGCTCTGCCTCGGCCAGCCGCCCCCGCCACACCAGCGAGGCGCCCAGCGCCAGGTAGGCGTGTCCGACGAGCGGGTCATCGGCCCATCCGTGCCGCCTGGCCAGCTCGATCGCTTCCTCGGCGTGCTCGGCTACCAGCGCAAACGACCGTGCCATGGCCGCGTCGGCGCGGCGGACCAGGCTGGCGAACTCCAGATACGGGCGGCCGATTCTGCGGGCCAGCGCCCTGGCCCGTTCCAGATGCCGCTCCGCCTCGGCGAACCGGGCCGCCGCGAACTCGGTGGTACCCAGGCTGAGCAGCGCCACCGCGCGCAGCTCCTCGCCCAGTCCCATCTCCGCGGCCGCGAGGGTCACGGCCGGCTCGAGCAGCCGTCGCGCCTCCTCGACCGCGACCGGGAGGTCGCCACGGACCTGCGCCAGGGTGAGCCGCAGCATGGCCAGCGCGACCCGGAGATGCCCGCGCCGGCCGGCCGGCACCGACGCCGACCGTTCCGCGGCGCGCCGGAGGTCGCGCTCGGCGTCGGCGAACGCTCCCGCGTTCAGTTCGCGGGCCGCCACCAGCGCCGTAAGTTCGGGATCGGCGGCGATCACGCCGGCCGGGAAGCCGGCCAGCAGCTCGCCCGCGGTGGCCGCCTGGCCGTCGAGCAGCAGGCCGAACCAGTGATCGAATAGCAGCCGGGCCGCCACGCCCCAGTCTTGTGCCGCCTGGGCGTGGCGGACCGCCTGCACCGCGAACCCGTGCTCGGCGAACCAGCGGGCGGCCGCTGCGTGCAGCCCTGTCACCTCGTCCGGGGCCGTATCAAGCAGCTCGAGCTGCAGCAGGTCGGCGAACAGGGGATGGTAACGGAACCAGGACCGTTGCGCATCAAGCGCCACCACGAACGCGTTCGCCGCCTCAAGCTCGCGCAAGATCCGCCCGGAGCCCGTGCCCCCGGTCAACTGGTCCGCGAGTTCCCCGTTCACCCGCTCAAGCACCGACGTGCGCACCAGAAGCCGCCTGACCTGCCTCGGCTGGCGCCCAAGCACCTCGGCCACGAGGTATTCCGCCACCGTCCGGTCGCTGCCGGAGAACTCCGCCGCGAACAGGTCGGGATCCGGGTGCCCGGCCAGTGACAGCGCCGCGAGCCGCAGTCCCGCCGCCCAGCCCTCGGTGCGTTCGTGCAGCAGCGCAAGGGCCGGGTCGGACAGCCGGACCCCGGCCGCCTCCAGCAGGCTGCGCGACTCCTCCAGGGAGAAGCGCAGGTCGGCCGCTCGGATCTCGGTAAGCTGCCCTTCCAAACGCAGCCGGTGCAGCCCGAGCTGCGGGTCACGCCGGCTGGCCAGCACGAACCGCAGCTCCGGCGGGGCGCGCATCACCAGCAGCTCGAGCTGGCGCAGCGCCGGGGCCGAACGCAGCTCGTGCAGGTCGTCGATCACCAGCCAGACCCGGTCCGGCAGCGAGTGCAGGTCCTGGAGCAGCCACTCCACGATCGCCCACCCGTCCAGGTCGGGCGTGGCCGTCAGCGGACGCACCAGCTTCGACCCTCCGACCGTGCCGCGCAGCGCATCGGCTACCGAGACCAGGAACCGTTGCGGGTCGCGCTCCTCGCCGTGTACTGCCACCCAGGCGGCCCGTTCGGCCAAATCGTCCTCGGCCATCCAGGACCTGAGCAGGACCGTCTTCCCGCTCCCCGCCGGTGCCGACAGCACCGTCACCCTTCCCGCCCCGGTGAGCCGGGCAAACAGCGCCCGGCGGCAAACCACCCCCCGGTCACCACCTGGCATATTCACCACCAACACGGCGGCGCCGCGGAAAACTCCCGTGGCGGGCGGCACTTGCGCGGATTAACACACAGTGTGCGATGACGGCTCACCCAGGGCGCGGCAATGCTATGGAAGCTCACCGGAGAGGAGCGCGATGACCTGCGAGGAACGCGACCCGCGGCGGCCGAACTACGAGATCCGCGTTCGCGGCCGCCTCGGGTGGAAGATGCTGCGCGCGTTCCCGGCCATGGCCGCTGCGCCGCGGGGAAAGGACACGCTGCTGACGGGCTGCCTGGAAGATCAGGCGGCGGTGTACGGGGTGATCGCGAGGCTCGAAGCGCTCGGTCTTGAACTGCTCGAGCTCCGCCGGCTGCCGGTGGCGGGGCCATGAGCGTGGCCAGCCCGGGAACGTCCCCCGGCCCGGGCTGGCCACGTATGCAGCCGACGGTCAGGGCTCGTCGGCGACCACGAGCTCGCCCAGGGACTCGCCGACGCCCTCCAACTCGCCCACCGCGGTGCGCTCGGCCGCTGGCTCAGCCAGCGCCGGCTGCCCCGCCCGCGGGCGCAGGGACAGGTAGCTGACCAGAACGCCGGCCGCCATCAGGGCAATCGTGACGAGCAGGCCGGTGTGGTATCCGTCCACGAACGCGGACACGGGTCCGGAGCCGGCCCGCAGCGCGGCGGCCTCCCGGGTGCTCAGCACCGCGCCGATCACCGTGATCCCGAGCAGGCCGGCGACCTCGCGGGAGGCGTTGAGCAGCGCGGACGCTATCCCGGCCCGGACCCCGGGGACGGCCTGCATGACGGCGTTGGTCAACGGCACGTTCATCAGTCCCGCTCCGGCGCCGAACAGCACGAACCCGGGCAGCAGGCTGACGTAGCCGGCGTGCTGGCCCAGCCGGGCGAACAGGACGAGGCCGACCACCATGACCGCCATCCCGGCCGCCACCGTTCGGTGCGCCCCGGCCCAGGCCTGCACCCGCGGCGCCATCGCCGCGAAGACCGCCACGCACAGGGCCATCGGCACGAACGCCAGGCCGGCCTTGGTGGGCGAGAAGCCGAGGATTCGCTGCAGGTAGAGCGAGGTGAAGAAGTAGATGCCGAGGATGCCGAACGACCAGATCATCATGGTCCCCGTGCCGCCACTGAACTCCCGGCTCCGGAACATGCCAAGCGGGACCATTGGGTTCGCGGTACGGGACTCGATGGCGCCGAAGACCCCCGCCGCCACGGCCGCCACCGCGAACGAGGCGAGGATCTCGGCCGAGGTCCAGCCCTTGACGCTGCCCTCGATCAGCGCGTAGACCAGCGCGAACAGGGCCACCGCCGAGCTGACCAGACCGGGCATGTCCAGCTGCCTGATCGCGGATTCGGCCCGCGACTCGTCCACGTACCGCGCGCCGATGGCGAACGTGATCGCGCCTATCGGCACGTTGATCAGGAAGATCCAGCCCCACCGGGCGTGCTGGCTGATCACGCCGCCGAGCGCCGGGCCGGCCGCGATGGCAAGCGCGCCGACCGCGGCCGACAGACCGATCGCCATGTTGCGTTCCCTGAGGTCGGTGAACGTGGCCACGATGATGGCCAGCGTGGGCGGCAGCATCAGCGCCGCGCCGATGCCCTGGATGGCGCGGCAGGAGATGAGCACGCCGCCGCTGCCGGCCAGCCCGGCCGCCAGCGAGGACAGCGTGAAGACGGCCAGGCCGAGCAGGAACATCCTGCGCCGCCCCAGCACGTCGGCGACCCGGCCCCCGACCAGCAGCAGCCCGGCCAGCGTGAGCAGGTAGCTGCTGACCACCCACTCAAGCCCGGCCTCCGACAGGTGCAGGTCGCGCTGGATGGTCGGGATCGCGACGTTGACGATGTTGTTGTCAAGGAAGGCCATGAAGGTGGCCAGGCTGACGGCCACAAGCGCCCACCATCTCCTTGACGTATTCGCTGACACGGTATCGGCTGACACAGCGATCGGTCCTTTCCCCGTCGTCTCATGTACGGCGTACCTGTATGTCGTTCTTATACGAGGTACAGGTACGTTGTATATGGTTGCTTGTACGGCGTATAGTTGTCAAGTGATGGATGCGGAACAGCGGGAAGCCGAGCTCGAGGGCTCTGAGGCCTCTGAGGCCTCTGAGGGTCGGGCCCGGCTCAGCAAGCGAGCGGTCGTCGACCGGGCCCTCAAGCTCGCCGACGCCGAGGGCCTTGACGCGCTGACCATCCGCAAGCTGGCCCAGGACCTAGGCGTCACGCCAATGGCGCTTTACTGGCATTTCCGCAGCAAGGACGTCCTGCTGCAGGCCATGGCCGAGCAGATCTGGAGCCAGATCTACGTGCACGTCGACCCTTCGGTCCCGTGGTGGGTCCAGCTCCAGTCGGGGCTGGAGTCGCTGATCGCGGTGCTGCGCGCACACCCGGCCGCACCCCAGTTGGTGGTCGAGAAGGAGAAGCAGAACGAGCCGGCCATGCGCACGACCGAGGCCGCCCTGGAGATCCTGCGCAGCGCGGGATTCGATCCCGAGTACGCAGCCGAGATCGCCCGCAGCACGCTGTGGACCGGGATCAGCCTGGTGATGAGCGAGGCCGGTTACCACCCGGAGCTATCGGAGGAGGAGCGCGCCGAGTATCAGCGGCTCGCCGAGGTCCACTTCGCGATGCAGCCCGCCAGCCGCTACCCGCGGCTGGTCGAATGCGCAGCGCCGATGGCCGCCTGCGACCCGGACCTGCACTACCGGCTCGGCGTCGACCTCTTCATCGCCGGCGTCAGGGCCATCGCCGACCGGCAGCGAGATGCCGCCGAGCCCCGGTAACAGCGGGTACTGGTAACGGATGAACCCGGCGAAGCGCGCCACCTTGTCGTACAGCACGCGGGCCCTGGCATTGTCCTCCTTGGTGTGCCAGTACAGCCGGGTCGCGCCGCGATCCCGCGCCGCACGGGCCACGCCATCGATCAGCGCCCGCCCCGCGCCGCTACCGCGCAACGCCTCGTCGACGAACAGGTCCTGCAGATAGCAGGCCTCCGCTGACCAGAACGTGGGGTGGAAGAAGTAGTGTGCGATGCCGGCGAGCGTGCCATCGATCCGGGCGCCGAGGCCGTGTAGTTCGGTCCCGTCAAGCAGCCGCCGCCAGGTCTGCTCGTACGCCTCGTCCGGCATCGGGTCCCGGTAGAACGCCTTGTAGCCGCGCGCCAGCACTTCCCACGCCGCCCGGTCCCCGGGGCACAGCGAGTCGATGTCGATCATGGCGACCATCGTCGCGCGTCGCCTTGTACCGCTTTGTTCGGCACCCGCGGGTATGGCTCTGCGAAACCCGTAATATCGGGCTCGTGCAGCAGCTGCGAGCGGGCCGGTCAGCGATCCTGGCGCCCGGCGGGAACTACGGTGCCGAAGGTCCGTTGCTGATGTATGCCAGGCTCGCGGTGCAGCGCCGGGGCGGGCATGTGCACCCGATCGTGTGGGAGCTTCCCGAGGGATCGGATTTCAGCGAGCAGCGCCGACGGGTGATTTCCCAGGTCGAGTCGGCGGTCGAGGAGATGACGGCGGCCACGGGGGCAGCGCCCCTGGTTATCGGAAAGTCGCTGGGGTCATTGGCCGCCCCGCTGGTAGCTGACCGCGGCCTGGCAGCGGTGTGGTTCACGCCGCTGCTGACGGACGAGCCAACGGCGGCGGCACTGCGGCGTGCAGCGAGTCCTTGCCTGCTGGTCGGCGGCACTGCGGATCAGGTCTGGGACGGGCGGGCCGCCCGCTCCCTTGCCGCTGAAGTCGTGGAGATCGACGATGCCGATCACGGGATGTTCGTGCCGGGCCGACTTGCCGCCTCAGCCACCGTGCTGGGCCAGGTCATCACGGCCGTCGAGGACTTCCTAGATCACATCGTCTGGCCGTTAGCACCATCGCCAGCAGGGCGTGGATCAGCTGCGCAAACGCGCAGCCAGCCAAGCGTGGCCTCCGGGACCACGGTCTGGTTAGAGCGGGTATTCGGTGGGGGTGGTGGTGTAGATGCGTCCGGACGGGACTCGCCACACGAGCAGGCCTGGTTCTGGCTGTTCTAGCCACCAGCCTTCTGCCTGTTTGCACCGGTGGTGGTGTCGGCAGAGGGAGGCGAGTTTCTGATAAGTCACCACCGTGCGGTGTTCTGGGCAGGTGGTGACGCTCGCCGGGCGAGGTGGCATCCTCCCGCCAGTGATCCCCGTCATGGCTGGCGCGTACAAGCTCCCACCTCAGCCCCCGGTGATTCCCAGGTCTGCGCAGTCTTGACCGACCGCGATGATGGCGTTCAATGCAGCCTGCGGGTCAGGCTCACCCTGGCTCGGGGGGAAGGCTGCCGCAGTGACCGCCAAGCCGGCTTCCCCCAGGTCGTCGGGAAGCTGCACAGTCGCCTGAGATGTGCCGTTGCTGATCGCCTGCGTGACCAGATACGACCAGTGCGCCAGCTTGCCGGCGTCCTTCAGCAATTCCGACTGGTCAGCCCCCGATGGATACGTGCCATAGGTGATCTCGGCAGTGATCTGGTGAACCATGAAATCCTCTTCGGCTCGGTATCCCTCGCACGCGGTTATCGCGGGATCGGTGGGAGTGCTCGCGGAGCTGGGCTCTGGCGCGGAACTGGGCTGGGGTGACCCGGTCGCGGGGCTGGGTTGGGGCTGGCTGGCTGCGCTGGCGCTGGCTGCCGATGCGCTGGCGTTCGCTTCCGCCTGCATCTCCGACGACATCGCCTCCGCAGAGACCATCGCCGCTGACGCGCTGGCAGCCGGCGACATGCTCCCAGATGAGCTACACCCCGCGGTGAGCGCCAGTGCAGCAATCCCCGCAATAACGATCTTGCTCTTTATTCCGGTCAATGTTTGTCCCTCCCCTGACGGCAAGGGATGCGACAAACGTCACGCAGGCAAAAATGAAGGGCGAGCACGCCCTACATTCCCTCTCGTCTCTCCCCTTCCCAGTGGACAAGCTTGTGGTGCCACCGAGATGTCACAACCGTATGACTAACTGACGACACTTATGTCGAAATGAGATGACGTTACGGTCACGGTGGTGAACCCGCCGACAGGTAGTCGACGGGAGCAGAGCGAGGGTCATTGGGTGGTCAGCGTGACTTGGTTACAACAGGTCGGTGGTCGGTCGAATTTGTCAGCCGGTGATGGTGAAGGTCGAGGCGTCGAAGTCGGGCACCTCGCTCGTGCCGCCGTACACCGTGTTTTCCGCCTCCTCCGAGCCCAGCACGGTCACTTTGGCAGAGAAGGTATCGCCGGGCTGGACGTTCCCCAGCAAGGACGCGGGAGCCTCTACGACGAAATCGTTCCCGTTGGAGTCTTCGGCAACCAAGGCGGCACTCTCCTGTGTCGCCAGGGTGTTGCTGTCGATGTTGTACTCGGTGACGGTGCCCGAGATGGTGTAGATGTCCCCCGTGTAGTTGTCCGGGTTGCGGATGACCATGCCCCACTGGGCGGCAGATATCGGGGTATTCTCGGCGGCGAGCCTGGCTTCGTGGATGGCGTGGGCTCTTTCAGCGGCAGCCTTTTTCTCAGCAGCAACCCTCGCAGCGGCAGCTTTCTGGGCACTCGGCTCGGTGCTGGGCTGGGGGGAGCCGAGTGCGGTGCTGGGCTGGGGTATGCTGGCTGCCGCCTGGCTGGCTGCCGCGTCGGAGGCGTTGGCTGCCGCATATGCGGTAGCTGCCATCGACTCGTCTGCCGCAGCGTTACGGCTCTGCTGTGCCAGTTGCGCCGGGGTGAGTCCCGATCCGCAGGCAGCCAGGGCGAGCACTGCCAGCCCCGCCATGACGATCTTGCTCTTGATTCCGGTCATTGTCGTATCCCTCCCCTGACGGCGAGGGATACGACAAACGTCACGCAAGCGCGAAGGGCTACCACGCCCTAACGCTCCGTTTCTTTCCCTCCCCTTCCCGCTGGACACCTAGTGGTGCCACCGAGATGGTAAAACGGTACTACGGCTAACAGACGAGGCCAATATTCAAATTCGATGACGTTATGGTCACGGTGGTGATCCCGCCGACAGTTAGTAAGGCGTGTCGGCTTCGCGCTTGACAGGGGTCCGTGCGATACTCACGGCAGTACCAACGTCTTGCCGTGTAGGCGGCTCGGTAGAACCTAGGCAGATCCGTTAGAGGACAGGGCTCAAGGTGAGCTCGCCTCGTCGGACCCCGCTGAGCGCCGGACCGGAGGGTGGGGATCTTAGACGCTGGTTTCCGACTCATGTCTGGAGACCCGCGCCGATGGCTCTACCGGAGTACGTGGCACCAGTCCTTGCCGTTGCCGGATTGCCAGCGGCAATCTTCGTGATCTAATCAAACATTAGGTTTCTGGACTAATGGTCCGACTTACGATAGAATTCTACTGTGGCGATAAAGGGCCGTCGGGCGACATATGAAGAGCGCGTATCGGCATGCGAGGCGCTGGAGAATGGGGTCTCTGCGGACGAGATTGCTAAATTCCTGAAAGTCTCCAGGTCGTCTATTTTTGAGTGGCAGAAGACGTACCGCGCGCATGGCGCGGAAGCGCTCAGGACGAAGAAAACACGCGGGCCTAAGTCGAAGCTTGACGACGGGCAGATGTCGCAGCTCTACCGGCTCATTGCCGGCAGGGACCCGCGGCAGCTTTCTTTCGGGCTGGCGCTGTGGACGCGCGGGATGATCCAGGAGCTGATCTTCCGGCAGTTCGGGGTCCGCCTGTCGACCGTCAGCGTCGGCAACGTTCTCGCGAAGCTCGGGATGTCACCACAGCGTCCGCTGTACCGGGCTTACGAGCAGGATCCGGAAAAGGTTGCCGAATGGAAGGAGAAGACCTTCCCCCAGATCCAGATGAGAGCCAAGAAGGAGGGCGCGGCGATCTTCTTCGCAGATGAGGCCAGCGTCCGTACCAACTATCACGCCGGGACCACCTGGGCGCCGATCGGGAAGACCCCAGTGGTAGCCGGTTCAGGAAGGACGCGGTCAATCTCGATGGTCTCCGCTATCAGTCCTCGCGGGGAACTGCACTTCGAGGTCCATGAATCCGGGATAAGGCAAGAGGAGTTCCTGGATTTCTGCAAGATGCTCGTCGCTGATGTCGGCCGGCCAGTCTTCCTCATCATCGACAACAGCCAGGTTCATCGCGCGAAGATACTCAAGGAGTACGCCGCGCAAAGCAACGGGATGCTGACGCTTTTCTTCCTGCCTCCGTATTCACCTGACCTGAACCCGGATGAATGGGTCTGGAAGAATGTCAAGCACGACAATCTCGGCCGGGCGTCGGTAAAGAGCGAGCGCCAGCTCGCCGAGTTTGCCAGCACCGCGCTCGCCAGGCTGAAGGGAATGCCGGACAAGCTTCGGTCATTCTTCGCCGATCCGGCACTGGGATATATCCGCAGCCTGGTAGCCGAGTCCAGAAACTTATTTTCTCCTTAGATCA
>Ga0335075_10001263_pt1 | contig 42047 bp, 43 predicted proteins | sample Lox_Sample_24_FD_206723 | JGI IMG/M metagenome (GOLD analysis project Ga0335075, IMG submission 206723) | Soil microbial communities from Loxahatchee National Wildlife Refuge, Florida, United States - Lox_Sample_2.4 | ecosystem: Environmental > Terrestrial > Soil > Wetlands | place: USA...
ATCGAAAGCGGCGTCGAGCTTCATCGGAGGACGTCCCCTGCGGCGAGATGATGGAGGACCATCACTTTGCCGCAGCGCAGACCTCGACGATGCTCGCTCATGCGCAAGCCCGATTACGCCGCCAGTCACCCTATGAGACCGTCATCCGCGCGATTGCGGCGCACATCCGCGAGCGCTAACGCCCCCTCCGGGCGCCTCGGCGTTTCGCTCCCCGGCGGAGCGAATCGGCGGCCGCCCGGCAGCGTCCGGACGACCCTACTTGCCGACCGATTCGGGCCAAAGACGGCGTTGAAGCGCTCAAAGGCGACTATTATAGTCGTTTTCCTGGTTTGCGGAGATCGTCTGTCGGAGGTGATCATGGATGATCACCGGCCGACAAGTTCGGGCGGCGCGAGCCTTGCTGAACTGGAAGCAGGAAATGCTCGCCGAGAAAGCCCTCGTGGCGCTGACCGCGCTTAAACGCCTGGAGTCCGAACGCGGCCTCCCGGTGCACGAGGGTACGCGCGATCAGGTCCGCCGCGCGCTGGAAGGCGCCGGCGTCCTGTTCGTCGAGTCCGACAGAGGTCGCGGTGTCATGCTCCTCAACGAGCCGCCCGCTGCTCCTGCGCGGCGAGCATCACGCGTTCGAACTTGAACGCTGCTACGCTCGCGGAGCATGAACACCGACCGACCTTGATGGATTCGCGCTTGATGCATACGCCACCGCTCGATCCCCTTGTCGCAGACGCGGCGCCAACCGACGGCATCCTCACGGGCTACGCGAGCAGCACCTCGTCACCTATCTGCGCCTGTTGGACGCCGCCGAGGATCGTGCGGACTGGCAGGAAGTCGCGAAGCTGGTGTTGCACATCGATCCAGCATCCGAGCCGGCCAGGGCACGTCGCGCCTGGGAAACCCATCTGGCGCGGGCCCGCTGGATGACGGAGCACGGCTACCGCCATCTCCTGCGCGGTGGCGCTCCCCACTGAATTTGGTTCCTTGCCGCGGCGGCAACGCCCGTTGCAGGTCCGGGCGGTAGCGATTCCGCTTCTCCCAACCGAATCTTCCCAGAGACGCCGGGGAGCGTGTCGATCGGAGGAGTGATCGCTTATGCCTCGTGCCGAATGGCGTTCACAGGCAGCTTATGACGACCTGCGGTCCCTGGACGCGCCCGGTTTCGCCTGGCAGTTCCTAAACGAAACCTCGCCTTCGAGCGCGACTGGAAGAGGCTGGAGAGAGCGAGCGAACACCGGCCCCTTGCCGCTATCGAGCTCGATCACTTCGCCGAGCGCTGGGGGGTGCGATTTCAGGGCGGGCGAAACCAGCGAGGTTCTTCAGCCCCTCTGGACGGCGGCGAGCCTACCGAGCGTGATCCCGATAAGTCCGCTGCCGCTTGGTCTCGCAGGTTCAGACCGCAAACGTAACGCCGTCTCACTCGACCCGGCGCTTGCCGAGGATGGGCCCGCGCGGCTGATACGGCGTCGCGGCGCGTTGTTCCGCCTGCATATCCTCGAAGAGCCCGGCAAGGAGACACCCTGCGTGCTCCTGCCGCTCGATCAGCTCTTCGAGGTCCGCGCCATGGCGGCGATCCGCCTGTGGAGCGGCCTGACCGGACGCTCTCCAGGCAGGAACCCGGCGGAATTGCCGGCCGCGCGCCGCGAACGGCTTATCCTGGCGCTTCGTGCGCTCGACGGCCGGCTCGAAAAGGCGAGCTATCGCGACATCGCCGAGACACTCTTCGGCAGCAGCCGGATGCCGGACGGCGGCTGGAAGACCCATGACATTCGTGATCGGACCGTGCGCCTCGCGCGCCTCGGCATCTCGTTGATGCAGGGGGGCTATCGCCACCTGTTGCTCTATCCTTATCGGGGGCGAACCTAGGCTGATGTTCGCTGGGGCGCCGTACTTCGACGTTTGGCCATGGCTGGCGGCAGATCGGTTAATCGGATCAACATCAACCTCCATTCTTACCGCGTAATTTGAAGCTCGGTTTGCTGCTGGAATGACCTGGCAGAGAAAGCGCCGACCGCGCGGCGCCTTCGACGAGCTCAGGCCGCCTGGGCAAATCGTCTGAGAACTTCTTGCTCGTAGGCCAGCAGCTTTTGCACACTCGGGCGCCGCTGCATCCGCTCAAAATGCGCCCGGCAGTTTTTGAATTGTGCGATGTCGAGATTGAATTGCGTACCGCGACGGAAACACCAAAAGAAGTGAGCATCGACCGCGGTGAAGTGGTCGAAAAACCATTCGCGGCCGGACAGCTTATCTTCTGCGATCTGATAATTCTCGAATAGTTGCTGCGCTGCCAGTCGCCGCACCGAGTCAGCAGAGCCAGGCAGATCGCAGACGCGCGGCGGCGAATTGATGCGCGAGAGGAACGGATGGATACCCGATGCGCACCATGCCAAGAGCGAGATCGCCTGCAGTTCCAGCATGGAATCGGCCGGGAGCAATTTCGCTCCAGGGAATTGGCGTGCTATCCAGGTTTGGATGGCCACATTTTCGGTCAATACCTCACCGTCGATGATCAACGCCGGCACCTTGTGCTTGGGGTTGATCTTCAGATAGTCGAGGTTGAGGTGCTGCCTTTTTCCGAAATTGAGTGGGTGCACCTCGAATTGTGCGCCCGCCTCGGTCAGCGTCACGTAGGGAACGAGCGAGCAGGCATTTGGAGCGTAGTAGAGGATGAGCTGCATGGGGGCCTCCTCAATAATGCGAGACCATGGCGCACCTCTGCGACGCCGGTCAATCGCCGCCTGCTGATCATCCTTTGGCAGCGCGCGCCACCGAGCCACCGCTTCAGGGCGATCCACCGAACCCATCGGCTTCACCGTGCGGTTGCCGTTTCCGCACCTGCCGCGCCTTGGCAGAGCCAGCCTGCGCGGCGGTCGGCCCGCCGCTCGGCGCCGTCGACGTACGGTCGGGTGCACGCTCGTGCCGAGAGGCGAGCGCCGATTGGCAAATACGCCAACTGTCTGATGTGCGGCGCGTCAGGTATCGGCGTCGCCGAACAGCGCCTTTTTCAGGATTGCATGAACGCCCCAATTGCCGTCGACAACCTGCGTGACCCCGAAATCGACGGCGACCGACATCAGCGAAATCGCCTCGTCCTCGCTGAGACCTTTTGCCGTCATCAACAGCTGCCGCATCTTGCGGAACGCATCGCGCATCGCGCCGTCGAGCGAGGACTTGGCGAAAATCTGGCTCTGGGCTTCGGCTCCGAGTTCTCCGAGGTAATTGGCGTAGCTGAAGCCGTGCACGACCCACGCGTCAGGAGTTTCGAGCAACGGATACTGCAGCCCGGCGAGCGGGGTGTCCGGCAGGTCCCGGCGTTTGTGCACGATCAATTGGAACGTGCCGGTCAGCGAGCATTCGATCGCGGTGCCGCATAATTCGCCATCGCCTTGGCTGGCATGCGGATCGCCGACCGAGAATAGCGCGCCCGGCACGGCGATCGGGTAGTACATGACCGCGCCCTTGCCGATCCGCCAGTTGTCGATGTTCCCGCCGAAATAGCTCGGGGGAATCGAATCGACGAACTCCGCCTCCTTCGGCGCCACCGCGATGATACCGAAATGCGGCCGCACCGGGATGCGCACGCGCTTCAGGATGTCGTGATTTTCTTCGACCAGCGCGTGATCGACCGGAACGCCGGGATAATCGATCGTCGGGTGGACGACGCCGCACGGATCGGTCTGCGGCGTCCAGCGGTAGTTGTAGACCGCGCGCGCCCAGTCGCGGCCGAGCGCAGCATCGATCTCGTAAATCGTGATGACCTCGCGCGGCTTCGGTTCGGTCAGCAGGTCGTTGTAGTGAAAACCCCACCAAGCCGCGGCGTTGCTGCCGAAGGCGCGGCCGGCAAACGCCGGATTGCGGCACGGGCGCGGCCGCACATCCAGAATGCGCACTTCGAGAATGTCGCCCGGCTCGGCGTCGCTGACCTCGATCGGGCCGGTGCAGATATGGACGCCGAAACCTTCGCCGGCGCCGCGGCCGTGGATCGAAGCGTTCATCGGCCCGGCACCGCGGCGATCGACCGCCTTCTTTTCTTTGGTCCAGTGAAACACGCTTTCCGCGCCGGGGTCGCCGGCGATCATCCGCGTGTGGTCGTCGTAGGCGTGGTGAGTCAGCGTTTCGATGGTCACGAAATCGCCCGACCGAAGCGTCACCACCGGCTTCAACAAACGGCTGAAATAGCCCCAATGGACAGTCTCGGCACAAACCGGCACGATATGATGATCGACCGCGCCGATGGTTCCTGTCGCTGCCATATGCAACTCTCGATCGTTTCTCATCGGAACCGCTCAGGCGGCCAAAATTGCCTCGTCGTCAGCATGCGCCACTCGACGCAGTAAGCGCTGCGTCCGGTCCTCTGCCGGATGATCCAAAACCTGGCCGGGCGGCCCCTCCTCGACGATTGCGCCGTCATCTATAAAGACGATGCGGTCTGCCACCTCGCGGGCGAACCCCACCTCATGCGTGACGATGATCATCGTCATGCCCGCTTCGGCGAGGCCGCGGATCACACCAAGAACCTCTCCAACCAGCTCCGGGTCGAGGGCTGAGGTCGGTTCGTCGAACAGCATCACGCGCGGCGACACCGCCAGCGCCCGTGCAATCGCGACCCGCTGCTGTTGGCCACCCGACAGGCGATGCGGCAGGTGGTCAATATGTCCCGCGAGGCCGACGCGCCGAGTAGCCGAAGGCCGATCGCGCGCGCCTCTTCCGGCGGCTGGTGATAGACTCGGATCGGTGCCTCGATCAGGTTTTCCAGCGCCGTCATGTGCTCGAACAGATTGAAATGCTGGAACACCATGCCGATCCGCGCCTTGGCCCGCGCCTGCGCGAGGTTGCTGCGCGGCGTCAACTCGCCGCCCGCGGTCCGCTTGTAGCCGACATACCGGCCGTCGACCGTGATCTCGCCGCGATCGAGCGGTTCGAGGTGGTTGACCATGCGCAGCAGCGTGCTCTTGCCGGAGCCGCTTGGTCCCATGATCACGACGACCTCGCCACGACCAACCGTCAAATCGATACCCTTCAACACCTGTCGCGCGCCGTAGGCCTTCTCGACATTGCGGCAGACCACGACCGGTCGCATCGCGGTTTCCGCGTCGTCGGTGCACAGATCGCCGATCAACGCCGGTAACCGCTCTTTCGGCCGAACCGCTGGCGCACGCTCGACCGGTGTACGGGTGGGCTTACGCAGTCCAAGCCTTGCTGCGATTATATCAAACCGGCCGCCTGCGTTATTGCGCGGGACATCGCGCAGAGAGTCGAAGTGACGCTCGGCCGCGATCTGGCCGATCGCGACGCAGCTCGTCATCGCCAGATAGATCACTGCCGCGGCGGTGAACACGGTGAAGAACTTGAAATTCTGGCCGACGATCTGCTCGGCGCGAAAGGTCAGTTCGTTGACCATGATAACCGAGGCAATCGACGTGCTCTTGATCATGCTGATCGCCTGGTTCGAGATGCCCGGCAGGATTGCCCGCATTGCCTGCGGCAGGATGATGCGGCGCATCGTCAGCCCGCCCGGCATGCCGAGCGCTGCCGCCGCGATCGCCTGGCTGCGATTGACCGACAGGATGCCGCCGCGAATGATTTCGGCGCTGAACGCAGCCTCGTTCAGCGCAAACCCGATGACTGCGGTGGAAAACGTGTCGAGCTTGATGCCGACCACCGGAAGCACGTCAAAGAGAAAAACCAGCTGCAATAACAATGGCGTGCCGCGCATGAACCAGATGTAGCACCACGCCGGACCGCGCACCGCTGCCGGGCGCGACAATCGAAGCAACGCCAGCACCAGCCCGAGCGTCAGCCCAAGCGCCATCGAGATCACAGCGATCTCTATCGCCAGCAGCGCGCCTTGCAGCAAAAAGCGCGATATCAGGTAGTGAACGAAATCGCTCGACATCGTTGGCGTCCGTTGCTTCGGGGAACTGCCCAATGGCCTATTGCGTATGCATTTCGACCGGGCGCTGCAGCGCCGGATCGATGCCGTATTTCTCCATCGCGGCCTTTTGCGCGCCGTCCGCCTGGATGATCCGCATCGCCTCGAAGATCGCCTGACGCAATTGCGGCAGCGACTTGGTAATGCCCGGACCGACCTTGAAATTGGTCAGAATTGTAAAGCCGCTCTCCAGATCATTCGGGTATTGCTTGATGATGTATGCGTTGCCGCCGGCGTCGCCCATCATCAGGTCGGCGCGGTCGTTGAGCAGTAGGCGGACGCCGGTCGGCCGATCGGGATAGGTGACGATCTGCGGTGCCGGTTTGCCCGCGGCGACGCATTTTTGACCAATGCCGCGGAACATCGCCTCCTCGACGGTGCCGAGCCCGGCGGCGGCCCGAACGCCGCAGGCATCGTCGAGCGAGTGGATGTGTTTGGGGTTGCCTTTGCGCACCATGCCGCGCGTCGCGGCGAGCGTCCATGTCACGAAGTCGACCTGCTTGGCGCGCTCCGGCGTGTAATAGAGATTGCTCCACATTACATCCGACTGGCCGGCGATGACCGACGGCAACAGACCCGACCAACTGCCGGTCTTGAACTCGATCGGCACGCCGATGCAGGCAAAGGTGGCGCGCGCCGTATCGGTATCAAACCCGATCAGGTGGTCGAAATCCTCGGGATCGCGAAACGCATAGGGCGGACCCTGCGGGTCCTCGGCGACTCGGATGGTCTTGCCGACCAACGACGGGTATTTCGTCGCCAGCGCTGACGGATCGCATTTGTCGGCGGCGGCTGCCGCCGGATTGGCCGTGCCGATGCCGCACAAAATGGCAACGGCAAGGCCGATGATGAAGCCGCGCATGTCTGCTGACCTTCTTCTCCAACCGGCCGCGAAGCCGCGCGGCGGACCTTTCGGCGGCTACGCAGCAAAGAGTGTGCCGTTTTGGCAAAAGGCGCATGGTCGATGGCACGACGATTGCGGCGTGCAGTGTCGGGTGGGAGGAGATCAGATGTTTCATCTCGGGTGGTTCGTCGGACGCGGCTATTCGGTGCACGCTTGGAACCAGCCGTGGTCGGGTCGGATCGGCGGCGACTGGGCGAGCGGGGAACTGCTGATCGACCTCGCGCGCGCGATCGATCGCGCCTGCTTTGATTATTTGATGATCGAGGACGGCTCATTCGTATCGGACGCCTATCGAGGCTCGTCCGAATGGCACCTGCGCAATGCCTCGACCGTGCCCAAGCTCGATCCGATGCCGCTGGTACCGCTGCTTGGCCAGGCGACGTCGCGGCTCGGGCTTGTTCCGACTCTGACGACGACATTTTACCCGCCGTATCTGGCGGCGCGTCTCGCGGCGACGCTCGATCATTTGACGCAGGGACGCGTCGGGCTCAACCTCGTCACCGCACACAACGACCGCACGGCGCAGAACTTCGGTCTCGACCGGCATTACGAGCATGATTTGCGCTATGAGATGGCGGACGAATGGATCGAAGTAGTCGACCGGCTCTGGCGCTCGTGGGAAGAAGATGCCGTTTCAGCCGACCCGGAAAGCGGGATTTTCGCCGATCATCGCAAGGTTCATCCGATCGACTTCGCCGGCCGCTACTATCGCTCGCGCGGGCCGCTCAACGCGCCGCCCGGACCGCAGGGCCGCCCGGTCATCTGCCAAGCCGGCGGATCGCCCGCCGGCATTGCATTTGCCGCCAAACATGCCGACACGATCGTCGCCCGCAGCCGCGGCATCGCCGGCGCCAAGACCTATCGCCAGGATGTCAGCCTTCGGATGGCGGCGGCGGGGCGCCGTGCAGGCGACTGCAAGATCATGTTCTGCACCAGCATCGTCCTCGGCGAGACGATCGAGGAGGCGCGCGACAAGAAACGCCGGCAGGACGCGGCGCTCGCCGCCACTCTCGAGCCGCGGCTGGCGCAGCTGTCGTTTTTGAGCGGCATCGATTTTTCCCGCTTCGATCTCGACGCGCCGATGCCCGAGATCAGTACGAATGCGTCACGCTCGCTGACGATGCTCTACACCCACGGCACCGGCGCCGGGACATTGCGCGAGGCGCTGCGCGATCCGGCGAGCGGCGGAGTGGATTTTGTCGGCTCGCCGGATGGCGTGGCGGCGGAGATGGGCGAAGCGATCGCAGAAATCGGCGGCGACGGCTTTATGATCACCGAAGGGCTGACACGGCGCACAATCGGTGAGATCGCCGACGGACTGGCACCAGCGCTGCAGCGACGCGGCTTGATGCGCACCGGCTACAGCCATGCCCTGTTTCGCGACAACCTGCTCGAATTCTGACCGGCGCGCCACCGACCGCCCTATCGTCGTCGAACTATCCGGCTGCGGTCCGTCGGCGAGGTCCATGCGGCAATTGGCGAAACTCCGGCAGGGGCACGTCCTTCTTGTCAAAATCGCAGGCCCGGTCCATTGCCGGCGCGCCGATCAACTGGCCGTCGAGCGAATAGACCCAATGATGATAGGGGGCACAGGAACGTCCTGGTGCGGCCGCGGCCTTCGACGACCGGCATCGCACGATGCCGGCACACTGCCGACAGCGCCTTCAACTCGCCGTGTCGGTTGCGCACGACGATAATTGGCTCGCCGTTGTGGCTGGTCGCATCTGCGCGCTGTTGATATCGGTGATCGACGATTCAAAGCTGGCGAACAGGCGAGCGTTCAGGCTTCATCGCGCGGCTCCCGGATGGGTGATTTAAGGGTGCGTTAAAGCGCAGGCCAAAGCGCGCTGTTCGACCTCGCCGTGATCGGCGAGCAACCGCGAAAACAGGCGGCGCATGACGACGCCCGGCCGATCGGTGTGCATGTGCATCTCTTCGCCATCGCTGTCGGCGAGCGGCACATCGGGATCACAGCCCTCGAGGATGCGCTGGTCCTCCAAGGTCACGGCACGGTCGAAGGCGATCACATCGGTGGCGCTGACCTCGGCTTCGGTGTCGTTGCGGTAGCACCATTGCAATATCATCGCGCGGCCGTCCGTCATCGGCGTCGCGCAGGTGATGATCGAGTGGATGAGACCGTGCGGGTAATGGATCGCCGGCCGCCGCGCGAACGGCATGTACCAGCTCGATTGACTGCGCCGCACGGTCTCGCCGCTGTTCGTGTGCACAGCGCGATGCGGCACCTCACCGCGCACCTTCACGCGCGTCTCGTTCACCGTGTCAAAACCGTATTGGTTTGGCCGGATGTCCTGGTGTCCATCGGTGCGCGGCCGCGCCACATTGCCGAAAGTCTTGCGGTGGACAAAGGCAATGATGCGCGCTGGCGAACTTTTTACGAGAGTGCCGCCGCGGTCGGGCTCTATCCTGAGGGCATGGCGTACCGGAGGGCGTACACGCTGCAATTCGTCGACAAGAAGGTCGGAATGACGGCCGGCAAGTGACCGATCAGCCGCCGGGGAAGCCGCCCGCCATCGTCTCGCTTACGGCATCGCGCGCGATCTTGCGGATCAGCTGGCGGTCGACCTCGGGCGTCGCGGCTGGCTGGATGCCGGAAACCACCCTGTCCTGGCTGTAGGTCGCGATGATCTCGCCGTCGCGCAGCAGCGGCGAATCCAACTCTTTTCCGGCGCCGTTGGCGCGGATCGCGTGGCGGATCATGTTGCGCATCATGATGATGCCGCGATCGGTCGTCGCGAGGTGTTCGAGGCCGTGGCGGGCCATGCCGTTATGGATGCTGATCTGCGCGTCGTAATCGCCGGGCACGCGCTGCCGCTCGTCATATGATCGACTGCCATCCTGTCCGAACCCGACGTCGTTGCGCACCGTTTTGCCTGCGGGGGCGCGCCAGTAGCCGATCTGCATCGTGGTCTCGTCATCGAGCGGCACCGCCCAGAAGGTGGCCTGCGGCCGGCTGATCGAGTTGCGCGCCCGCAGGACCTCGTCGTTGGCCGTGAACTGATGGATGTTGGGCGGGATAAAATCGGCGACGCGCACCCAGACCAGGTCGTCCTGCCGGCGCGTATCGATGTAGACCATGCCCGCCGGCGTCTCCATCCAGTCCCATTCCGGTTGCGTCTTGAAGTCGTCGACAAACCCTTCGCTGCCCGGCAGCGTATGCAGAAACTGGAGATGCGCCGGGTCCATCGCGTTTTCCTTGACCTGCATCCAGTTGCATTCCCACAGGCTCGGCGGGCGCGGCACCATCTGGTATCCCGGCAGGGTCAGCGTATCGAGCTTGGGGAATGGCGGCCGCTTTTCCGGCGGCCCCATATAGGCAAAGACCAGACCGGCGTGCTCGCGCACCGGATAGGCGCCGTGAAACAGCTTGTCCTTCAAGGTGCTATCGGCCGGCTCGCCCGGGGTTTCGAGGATCGCGCCGCTACAGCCGAACAGCCAGCCGTGATAGCAGCAGCGAATTCCCGTGCGCTCGATCAAGCCGAATTCGAGTGACGTGCCGCGATGCGGGCAGTGCAGTTCCAAGACCCCGATCTCGCCGCTCCCGTCGCGAAACGCGATCAAGTCCTCGCCGAGGATCTTCAGCCGCTTCGGGACTTCGCCAAGCTCGCTTGCAACGACCACCGGCTGCCAGAAGCGCCGCAGGTATTCGCCGCACGGCGTGCCCGGCCCGACGCGGGTCAACTCATCGTCCGCCGGCGGCATGCCGCGGTGGTGGTAAGCGCCGTAGGCCTTGTTCAAAAACGCCAGTCTCTCGGTCATCCAGCACCTCCACAGGCGAATGGCGTTCGCTGTGCATATCCGATGCCAAATCCCAAGCTGCAGCCTCGACCGCCACGAACGCCGCCGCCGCCGCCGGCGCCGGCGACGGGATGGCATGGGTTTTGCCTGCCCGACAGGCGAGCGGTTTCGGCCCTACGCGTTCCGAACGCTGCCGCAAACCGCGCCTTCTTCTGTGCCGAGGACGGACCGGTGATCAAGCGGATGCATCTCGCCTTCGATCTCTCCTACATCCACATGGAGGGGCGCTGGCGGATGCCCGGCGCTTGGCCCGGGCGCCGCTATCCCGATGTTGCGATGTTCGAGGAGATCGCCCGCATCGCCGAGCGCGGGCTCCTGGACATGCTGTTTTCCGGCGACGGCACCGGCGTTCCGAGCACCTGGCAGGGCAGCCGCGACGCGGCGGTGCGCTGGGGCGTCTCCTGGCCGCGCCAGGACCTGGCGCCGCTCGCGGTCGCGATGTCGCGCGTGACGAGGCATCTCGGATTTGGCGTCACCTATTCGACGACGTTCATGCACCCCTATTATCTCGCGCGCCTGTTCAACTCGCTCGACCACGTAACCGGCGGCCGCATCGCCTTTAATGTCATCACCTCGACCCGCCGCTCTGACTACGCCAATTACGGCTACGACGACCTGGTCGATCACGACGAGCGCTACGACCGGATGGAAGAGTTCATCGACGTCTGTCGCGCGTTATGGAACTCGGTCGAGCCGGACGCGATGCTGTGGGACCATGAGACTGGGGTGGTCGGAGATCCGGCGAAAGTTCACGATGTCGAGCATCGCGGCCGGTTCTTCAAGGTCGAGGGGCCGCTCAATACGCCGCCTTCGCCGCAGGGACGGCCGGTGTTGCTGCAGGCCGGCAGTTCGCCGCGCGGCATCCGCGCCTGCGCGTATGTCGCCGACATGGCGTTTGGCCCGGACATGCCGCTGCAATTGCAGATTGCCCAGCGCAAGGCGCTTGACGAGGCCGTCGCGGCGCTCGGCCGCGACCCGCAGACGATGGGCATCGTCTGGCAGCAGCCCTGTGTCGTGGCGGAGACCGAGCGCGAGGCGCTCGCGCGGCGCGAGCTGCTGTTGGACGCGATCCCGGCGGAGGGTGTCGGCGTCTATCTGTCGCACAATTCGGGCTACGATTTCTCGAAGCTGCCGCGCCGCTTCACGCTCGGCCAACTGCATCGCGAAATCATCGCCGGCCAGGCCTCCCCCGGCGGCTTTGTCCGCGAACTGATCGCCAAATTCGGCGCCGACGCGGAACTGACGCGCGAGGAATTCTTCGATCAGGGCCGGCTCTTCGCGACCAGCTACGCGCGGACGATCGCCGGCACGCCGGCGCAGGTCGCCGATTGCCTCGAAGAGGCGTTCGAGGCGACCGGCAGCCGCGGCGGCTTTATGCTGGGCCATGTCGTGTCGATGCCGGGCGACCTCGCGGCGATCGTCGATCTTCTGGTGCCGGAATTGCAGCGCCGCGGCCGTTTCCGCCGCGAATACACGGGATCGCGGCTGCGCGACAACCTGTTCGACGATTGAGTTGTCGCGGCGACATCAGGCGGCGCCTAGATGACGCCGCCCACCGGCATGTCGCCGCCATACCAGCGGCGTACCGCCAGTTCGCCCAGCCCGACGAGGCCGTAAAGAGCAAGACCGATGCCGCATAACAATACAATCGCCGCCATCACGGTCGCGGTCTCGCCGGCTGACGAGGCGAACATGATAATGTAGCCGAGACCGGCTTGGGCGGTGATGAATTCGCCGACGATGACACCGATCATCGCCATCGTCACGCCGACCTTCAGACCGGCGAAAATGAACGGCATCGCATAAGGGAAGCGCGCCAGGCAAAACATCTGCCACTCGCTGGCGGTAAGCGATCGGCATAGCTGCAATACCTCGGGCTTGACGCTGACCAGCCCGGTCGCGGTCGAGACGACGATGGGAAAGAAGGCGATGAAGATCGCTACGACAATGCACGAACTGCCGCCGACGCCGAGCCAGACGATGAACAGCGGCGCCAGCGCGATCTTCGGTATCAATTGCAAGACGATGATATGCGGATAAAGCGCCTCGCGCACCCAGGCGGCAAACGTGATCGCCACCGCCAACACGACGCCGAGCGCGCTGGCGGCAACAAAGCTGACGATGGTTTCGATCAGCGTCGGTACGGTCTGCTGTGCGAGGATCTGCCAGTTCCCCGCCAGCACCGCCCACACCGCCGACGGCGCCGGCAAGAGCAGCGGCGAAATCGGCGCGCTGCGGCACAGCAGCTCCCACCCGAGGATGACGGCAACGGCAAAGCCGGTCGGCAGCAACACGAGGCGGCCGAGGTGGCGACACCACTGCGCCAGCCGCCGCGCGCCGGTGAGGCCCGCCTCCGCAGGGCCCAGCCCATCCTCGATTGCGGTCATGTTGCTGCTGCGTATTTGCTGGCGAGGGGCTACTCGGCAGCCTGCGCCAGCAACGGATGCCGCGCTTGGGCCAGCGTCTCTTCGTAGGCGTCGAGCCAGGGTTTGCCATCGGGCGCGATGATGTCGCCCGACCGCGCATTGCTGCCGATCGTCGGGTCATCGACGCCCGGCGGGACCGTCCCCTGCTCCGCAAGCGCCTTCGCCGCTTCAAGCAGCCGCCGCCGCGTCATGACGATCATCAGATCGCTCGGCGCCAGCGTTTCGAGCGTCCGGTCGGTGATGTCGCCCATGCTCTCGGTGACCGCGGAATCCTGACCAAATATCGTGCTGATGCCGGTGTAGCTGATTGTGCGCTGGGCATCGCGGTCGATCAGGTAGTCGTTGGTTTGGTTCGCGACCGGCAGCCAGCGGCCGAACCAGTCGGCGGTGTTCGGCAGCGTCGGCGTCATGCGGTCGAGCAACGGCAGCGGCGCACCGTCTTTATCGACGCTGAGTGTCGGCGTCTTGCGGCTCCAGTTGAAGGTGAACGCCATCGTGTGCGTGTCGTCCATCGGCACCCAGCCTTGTACCAGCACGTTGTCGCTGAGCGGCCCATTCGGGAACAGCGTCCAGAACGGAAAGGCGAAATGCGCAAAGCGGTAATAAGTGTGACCAGCCTGCGCCGGCCGATACGCCGCGTACATCGTGCCCCAATCGGTGCGCCTGACATGGTAGCGCGGCGCGCGGTCGGTATACATAAAGCGTTCGAGATGGTCCGGATCGAGCTCCTCCGGCATGACCTTGCCGCCGTGCAAAAACGCGAAATGCGAGGTGTCGATATCGCCTTCCAGCGCCTGCAGCCAATTGCACTGGCGTTGCCGCGCCCACAGCTCGGTTTCCTGCGGCGGGCACAGCATCGCTTCCAATGCGGGAAGCGGCGGCGCCACCTCGCGTTCGCCCATGTAGACGAACACCAATCCGTTGCGCTCGGCGACCTGGTACGCTTTTGCTTTCACCTTGTCGCGGAACTGCTGGTCGCCCGGCAGATTGGCCATGTCGATACAATTGCCGGCGGTGTCGAACTTCCAGCCGTGGTAGATGCAGCGCAGCCCGCCTTCCTCGTTGCGGCCGAAGAACAGCGAGGCGCAGCGGTGCGGACAGCGATGATCCAGGACTCCGACGCGCCCGAAGCTGTCGCGAAACGCGATCAGCTTTTCACCGAGCAGCATCAGCCGCAGCGGGTCACCATCCGCTTTCAATTCCGATGAGAGGCAGGCCGGCATCCAATACTGCCGCATCAGCGCGCCCATTGGCGTGCCCGGGCCAATGCGGGTGAGGAATTCGTTTTCCGCTGCGGTGGTCATGGCGTGCTTCCTCCAGTCAGGATTCAGGCCTGGTATCTGCCAAGGTATTTGTCGAATTCCGACACCCGCTGAGCGACGCTCGCCCATTGCGCTGGGGTCAGCTTGATCTTGCCGGCAAAGCGGTTGGTGAAGATCGCCTCGGGATCGGGCCGCTTGGCGCCGGGCGGCATCAGATAGCGCATGACCAGATCGGTCGTCCCGCTGTAGCTCTGCAGATCACCCCAGCCGAGGCCATGCTGGCGTGCTTCCGGCCGGTCGATGCCGTGCTGCCACATGCCCAGCCCGATGCGCGCTAATTCCTTGGCTCGCGGGTTGAGCACCATTTCCGGCACCGCCTTCTGAAACAGCTCAAGCGATTCCCGCGGATTTGTCAGCGTGAAGGCGAGCCCTTCGAGCAGACCGCCCACCAGCGCCTCGCACAAGGCCGGATCAGCCGCCAACGTCTTCTTCGTGGTCGCGATCGTCTGGCCGTCGTTGGGGATGCCGGCGGCGCTATACAGAAACCAGCGGCTCGGCACGCCTTGCGACAGCATGACCGCTCCGCTGCCGAACGCGAACGAGGTGATCGCGTCGACCTGCTTCTGCATCAACACCTGTTCCAGCACCTTGTTATCGACGTGCACCAGGTTGACGGATTTCAGATCGAGCCCGATTTTCTGTGCGTAGGCCGGCAGGAACGGGAATTCGCCGGAGGTCGGCACCGACGCAACCTTCTTGCCGGCAAGCTGCTGCGGCTTGCTGATCGGCGACGAGTCGAGCACGCCGACGCCCATTGTCGAATCGTAGTCGCACGTCGCCAGCGCAATGAGCGGCAAGCCTTTGGCGACCGCGAGGATCAGCGCCGGCGCCGCGACAATGCCGAAATCGAAGCGGCCCTCGGCGATCGACTGCGCCGAGGCGACCGAGCCGAACCCGCGCGAGACCTCCAGATCGATGCCGCGCGCCTTCATCATCCCCTTGTCGCGCGCGACAAAGACGTAGGCGTAGGCGCCTTCGGCGAGCCAGGCGAGGGTAAATTTGACGGTGCGGGGCACCGCGACCGCCGGCATCGGCAACAACGCGCCGCCGGCCGCTGCGGTCAGCAGGCTCCGCCGCGATAACAGCGTCCGCCGCCCCGTCATGCACACCTCCACGTCACTGCCGGCCGTATGACCGGCGCACGAGTTGTTCCGCCAGTGCCACCGCGCCAAACAGCGCGACGCCGATTGCACACAACAGAGACAAGGCGGCAAAAATCGCCGCCGTTTCCATCCGCGAACTGGCGTAGAGAATGTAGTAGCCGAGGCCGGCGTTGGATGAGATGAACTCGCCGATGATCACGCCGATAATCGCCATCGTCATCGCGATCTTCATGCCGCTGAAAATCGCCGGCAGCGCGAATGGAAAGCGCACCATCGCAAAGCATTGAGCTTCCGTCGCGCTCAGCGAGCGGCACAACCGCAGCGCGGAGGGGTCGATATTGGCGAAACCGACCGCCGCCGAGATGACAATCGGAAAAAACGCGATGAACGTCGCAAAGGCGATGCGAGACTGCCCGCTGATCCCGAGCCAGACGACAAACAGCGGCGCCAGCGCCACCTTCGGGATCAACTGGAGCAGCACCAGATTGGGGTAAAGCATGTCGCGCAGAAAGCGCGAATAGCTGATCGCGATCGCCAGCGTCACTCCGAGCAGCGTCGCGGCAACAAAGGCCGCCACCGAATCCAGCGTGGTCGGCACCGCCTGCTGCAGCAGCACCGGCAGGACGCGCCACAACTCCGCCAAGATGTCGGTCGGCGGCGGCAAGATCACTGCCGGAATGCGCAGACCGGCGACAGCCTGCTGCCACAGCCGCAGCAGCGCCGCTCCGGTCGCGGCCGGCAGCAAGCCCGGCCGCGCGCGGCCGGTCTTGCTGCCGGCAGCAGGGCGTTTGCCGAAAGCCCCGTGCGCCAGCTTGCCGGCCCGATCGCAATCGGCGGGGCCGCCTGATAGTCGGCGGTCATGCCGCCAACTCCCCGACAGCTGCACGGGCCGCCCCCGAGGACCGCCGCCCGGCGGCGCCGTGGTGGCTCGCCTCGATGCGCTGTCGCAGATGGCCGCAAATCGCATTGAATTCCGGGCTGTCGCCGATCGCCATCGAACGCGGCCGCGCAAACGGTATTGCCAAATCCTCGACGATCGTCGCCGGCCGCCGCGTCATGACCAAAACCCGGTCGGCCAGAAACACCGCTTCCCGGATACTGTGCGTCACGAACAGTGCGGTTCTGGTGTATTGCTGCCACATGTCGAGCAGCAGCTCGTTCATCTCGTCGCGCGTGATCGCGTCGAGGGCGCTGAACGGCTCGTCCATTAGCAGCAGTTCCGGATCGTAGACGAGGGCGCGGCAGATCGCGACGCGTTGCCGCATGCCGCCGGACAGTTCGTGCGGCTTTTTGTGCATGAAGCCGTCGAGGCCGACTCGCTCCAACAACTGCCGCGCTGCGTCGCGATATTGATCGAGCGGCCGCTTCAGCACGCGGATCGGGAACAGCACATTGTCCAGCGCACTCTTCCAGGGCAGCAGCGTGGCGTCCTGGAACATGATGCCGATCGACGTGCGCGGTCCGCGGATCACCTCGCCGCCGACGGCGATGCGGCCGGCGGTCAGCGCTTCCAGCCCTGCGACCATCATCAAGAGCGTGCTCTTGCCGCAGCCCGATGGCCCCAGCACCGCGATGAACTGACCGCGCGGCACCGTGAAGCTGACCGAACTGACAGCCTCGACCGCAGCAGCAGTGCCGCTGCGGTAGATTTTGCTCGCGTCCACGACTTCGACGTAACGGTCAGGCTCGACGACAGACATCAGGCGTTCTCCGGCTGACCATCGGGGTAATGCAACCTCCGTGCCAGCCATTATTTTGCCTGATTTTTGATCAACTCAGATACGCACGAAATTGTCGCGCGTTTTTCTTCATCTCCTGCCACTCTGTTGGCGTTAGTCTTATATCGCCGGCGAAGCGGTTGGTCATGACCTGAGCCAATTGCGGCCGCTGCTCGCCCGGCTTTGCCAAGTATTTCATGACGAGGTCGATCTGCGCCGCATAGTCGCCCGGATCGAGATAGCCCATGCCGTGCGTCTTGATCAGGTCGCGCGCGCTGACGCTGATCAGCAAGCCGGTGCCGATCCTGATCTGCGCATGCATCTGCGGCGCCAGCGCCAGCTCCGGAACCGCTTTGAACAGGATGTTTATCGCCTCGGCCGGATCGAGCATTGTCGCCTTCAATCCTTGCAGCATGCCGTCGGTAAAGGCGGCGCATAATTGCGGTGCGGCGGCGAGGCGCGCCGGCTGGGTCAAGATGGCGCTGCCGTAATTCGGGATGCCGTAGCGGCTGTAAAGAAAGGCGTGCGCCTTGACCCCGCTGGCGACGTATTGCGCCATGAAGGTCGTGGCGAACCCCGAGATGGCGTCCACCTTGTGCTCCGACAGCAGGCGGTCGCGCACCTTGTTGTCGACCTGGATGCGGGTGACCTTGGCGAGGTCGAAGCCGGCCTTCTCGGCGAAGACCGGCAGGAACGGATATTCGCCCGAGGTAACGGTCGAGGCCATGCGGCGGCCTTCGAGATCCTTCGGCGTCTTGATCGGGCCGTCGTCGAGGGCGCCGATGCCCATCGTCGCGTCATATGCGCAGCAGCCGAGCGCCACCAGCGGCAGGCCCTTGACGGTTTGGAGAATTGCGGCGAGCGGCGCCGCCATGCCGAAATCGAAGCGGCCAGCACCGATCGCTTCCGCCGCAGCCACTGAACCCGAGCCGCGGGCGATCGACACGTCGAGCCCGTGCTTGTCCCAGTATCCGCGCGTCTTGGCGACGAAGGTAAACAGGTTCGAGCCGTCGGCTACCCACGGCAATGTGAACTTCACGAGTGTTTTGGTTTGCGCATAGACCAGGCGCGGCGCAGCGATCGCGCCGCCAAGCGCAGCGCCGGCCGACGCCAGCACGCGGCGGCGCGACACTCCTCGCCCTATCGTCATCTTGGCCTCCCATGCGAAAGTCGATCGACTGCGCGTGACGCGAGCAAGCCACATGCCATGGCCGACAAGTGGCACGGTTTCTGCTCGCCAAGCCGCAGCTTCTCTCTCGCGGGTGGCGCAATGATCGAGTTTTTCATGGTTCCGGCGGCACCGACGCCGGTGGCGCCGTTCAGCCACGCGGTCGTCGCCGACGGCTGGGTCTTCGTGACCGGCCAGATGCCGACCGATCCCGACGACGATGGCGCGCCGATGCCCGATGGCATCGAAGCGCAAACACGCCGCGTTATCGAAAATCTGAAGATTGTTCTGGCCGCCGCAGGTTGCAGCCTCGAATGCGTCGTCTGCGTGCGAGCCTACCTCACGCATTTCGAGCGCGATTACGCGGCGATGAACGCGGTCTACAAGAGCTACTTTGCCGCCGGCCGGCTGCCGGCGCGGACCTGCGTCGGGGTCACCGGTCTGGCGCGCGGCGCGTTAGTCGAAATCGATCTGGTGGCGCGCCGCGCCGCGCCGGAACCAGGATAGCCGCAGCCAGGATGTTGTGCGCGGCGCACCGGAAAGACCGACGCGCGACGGTCGCTAAACCGGAATCTCGCGTCAGTGCGGCATGATGCACATCCAGAAGGCCGGATCGTTCCAGTAATCATCAATGGACGGACCGGTCGGCTCCTCCTCGGGAGTTTCGCTCGGCTCCGGCGCCCCAGGCCGCTGTGGCCTCCTCGCCTCAAGCAAGCGCGCCCGCAGCAACAGCGCCACTTTGCGCCTCAGCAGGATCAGCCTCGCTCCCAAACCGCGCTGCCGGGGTAGAAAGGCAAACGGCGCGGCAGTTACCCGAATAGCATTCATGTCGATCGCCTCACGATGAGCGACCAAGCGGCAATTTCCGTGCCACCCGATGCCGGCAAGAATCTCCTGGTCAGCCGCGCGCGATATCCGGCTTCCCGTTTTGCCGGCGCTGCAGCCATGTGACGCCGAAAATGCAGCCGATGATGACGACCAGCGAAAAAGCGGTCGTCAATGTACCGAGCGCATAGAGCACCGGCGTCGTGATGTTTGTTGTCATACCGTAGATTTCGAGCGGCAGCGTATTTTCCGACCCGGCCGTCAACATTGTGCGGGCAAACTCGTCGTACGATAGCGTGAAGCCGAACAGTGCGACGCCGATCACGCTCGGCGCGATCAGCGGCAGGACGACGTGGCAAAAGCTCTGCGCTGCGGAAGCGCCCAAATCGCGCGCCGCCTCCTCGTAGGACGGATCGAAGCGGGCGAAGACCGCAAACATGATCAGCAGCCCGAACGGCAGTGTCCAGGTCAATTGTGCGCCAAGCGCCGAACTGTACCACGCCGGATCGATGTCGAGCGCGCTGAACATCAAGCCGATGCCGAGGCTGATCAGGATCGACGGCACGACGAGGCTGGCAACCGTCACATAGAACAGCGCGGCATCGCCACGGAAGCGCTTGCGATAGGCGAGGCCGGCAGCCAGCGAGATGACGACCGTGGCTGTCATCACCATCAGGCCGAGCGCTAGCGAGCGTTCGACCGAGCCGCCGAAGTCGCCGACCATCTGCGGCTGAAACAGATTGGCGAACCAGTGCAGCGACCAGCCGTTCATCGGAAACGTGAGACCGCCGTTCGGCCCCTGGAACGACAGCACCGCGATCGTAATCGTCGGGCCGTAGAGGAACAGCACGTAGAGGCCGAAGAACGCGGCGAGCAGGTAGAAGGCGAGCGGCCGGCGCCGGCTATTCATCGGCCGCACTCGCCGGCTCGGCGGCGATCGTCAGCTCGCGACGGATATCGACCCCGCGGACGATCGCCGCAATGAGCCCCAGCACCAGAACCAGCAGAAACACCGCATTCGCCGCCGCGGCGGGATACTGCAAGAGACCGATTGCGTTCGACATCATCAGCCCGACCGAGGCGCTCTGTCCGCCGCTCATCAACCGCACCGTGACAAAATCGCCCATGACCAGGGTGATGACGAAGATCGAGCCGATCGCGATGCCCGAGCGGCACAGCGGGATCACGACATTCCACAGGATCTGTCGGCCATTGGCGCCGGCGTCGCGCGCCGCCTCGATCAGCGCGCGGTCGATGCGCATCATCGAATTGAAGATCGGAATGGTCATGAAAAACGTGTTGAGGTGCACCAGCGCCAGCACCACTGCGAAGTCCGAAAACAACAGGAATGTCAGCGGGTGATGGATCACCCCGAGCCGCAACAAGCTCATGTTGACGAGGCCGTCGCGGCCCAACAGCGGGATCCAGGAGATCATGCGGATCACGTTGGAGGTCCAGAACGGCACCGTGCAGACGAGCAGCAGCACCATCTGCCACAGCCGGGTGCGCACGTGAAACGCCAGAAAATAGGACAGCGTGAAACCGATCACTAAGGTCACTGCCCAGGTCAGTGCCGCCAGCCGGAACGTGTTGAGATAGGTCTCCCAGGTGACGGCGGAAAACAGCAGCTCTCGGTAGTTTTCAAGCGTGAAGCGCGGCAGGATTTGCACCGAATTGTAGTCAAGAAAACTGACGATGACGATCGCCGCGATCGGGAACAGCAAGAAGCCGGCAAAGACGAGGGCCAGCGGCGCCGCCTGCAAATAGGCGCCAATGCCGGTCCACGATAATGCGCGGCGCCGGCGCGGTCGCTCGATCGCCGCCGGCGCCCGCTGTGCCGCAGCGACAGGGAGGATCGTCATGCCGCGATGAATTCATTCCATTTCTGGACCATGTAGCGGTCCTCGTCCATGACCGAGTTCCAGCACGCGACGCGGCCCATGCGTTCGTAGAACGAGCCGCCATCGCGCACCGTCCCGGCCTTTTCCATGACCTTGCCCTGCGGGCTGAGGATGTCGGCGGTGGCGGGTTTGCCCTCCATCCAAAAGCCCCATTCGTTGGGCGTCATGTAATTCTTCGCGGTCTGCAACACCGCGGAATAATAGCCCTGCCGGTTCAAATACGCGCCGACCCAGCCTGACAGATACCAGTTGATGTATTCGTAGGCGGCGTCGCGCAATGGCCCGTTGAGATGGGCAGCGAGGCCGAGGCCGCCGGCCCAGCCGCGGTAACCCTCTTCGAGCGGCTGGTAGGTGCAGGGGATGCCGCGCGAGCGCACGACCGCCACCGCCGGCGACCACATCGATTGGATCACCACCTCGCCCGACGCCATCAGGTTGACGCTCTCGTCGAAGGTCTTCCAGAAGGCGCGGAATTGGCCGCGTTTTTTGGTTTCGATCATAAAGGCGATCGTCTTGTCGATCTCGTCGCGGGTCATGTTACCCTTGTCGCCGTATTTCATCTTGCCGAGCGATTCCATGACCATCGCGGCATCCATGATGCCGATGCCGGGAATGTTCAGCGTTGCCGCCTTGCCGGCGAAGGCGGGATCGACGAGGTCGCGCCAATTGCGGATCGGCCGCCCGACCAGGTCGGGGCGAATGCCCAGCGTGTCGGCGTTGTAGATCGTCGGGATCATCGTCGCCCATTCGGTCGGGTGCTTGGCGAAGGTGCGGGAATGCGGTCCGTCGACGAATTCGACCTTGTGCGGTGCCGTGCCCTGGTCGGACGGCGATGCCTTGGCAGGAAATTTGCCGGTGATGAAGATCGGCACAATCTCGTTGAAGTATTTAATCCGGCGTACATCCAACGGCTGCATGACGCCGGTCGGGAATACCTTCTTCACGCTGAAATATTCTATGTCGGCAATGTCATAGGAATGCGGCTGCGTTACCGCCCGCTGCACCGCCGAATCGGTGTCCATCGCGGTCATTTCGAGGGTGATGCCGAGGTCCTTTTTGCAACGCTCGGCGATCGGGTTCTGGTTGGAAACGCCGGTGCCGAACTGGCGCAACGTCACATTTTTGTATTTCTGTGCCCAAACGACCGGGAAGCCGGTGATCGCCTGCGGCCCGAACGCCGCGCCGGCCGCGACGCCGGCCTTGATCAGATAGCGGCGCGTGACCGACGGACGGCGCTGCCCGGATTTCTCTTCGAAGCCCCTGTTCATTACCCTTTCTCCCCTAACGATCGGTGACGACGACGGGATGCGCGTCGGTGGGCGACCAGCCGATACGGGCCCGTTCCCCAACGCGGACTGGGTGGCCATAAAACATGTCGTCCGGGACGTGCGAGACGAGACGGATGCCGAGATCGGCATCGAGCGTGACCTGCACGCGCGTCCCCTGGAATTCGACGCCGGTGACGTCGCCCGCGAGGCTCGGCTCGATCGGTTCGGTCACGGCGAAGAGGCGGCACCGGTCGGTGCGCACCGCCAGCTCGGTGCCGCTGCCGCTTGGAATGAGGTTGTGGCCGCCGAAGAAACGCGCGACGAAGGCCGTCTTCGGGCGACGAAACACCTCGCGCGGATCGTCGGCTTGGCGGATCCGGCCGTGCTCCATGACAACAACCAGATCGGCCAACGCCATCGCCTCATCCTGCGAGTGGGTGACGTGGATGAAGGTAATGCCGAGTTCGCGCTGCAGCCGGCGCAATTCGCCCCGCATATGGCCGCGCAGGAAGGGGTCGAGGGCGGACAGCGGCTCGTCCAAAAGCAACACCCTCGGCCGGGTGATCAGCGCCCGCGCCAGAGCAACGCGTTGCTGCTGGCCACCGGAGAGCTGGGCGGGCAGCCGCTCGGCGAAATCGCCCATCTGCGTCAGATCGAGGAACTCGCGCGCCTGGGCGCGGCGTTCCGTCCGCCCGACCCCGCGCATCCTCAAGCCGAACGCGACATTGTCGAGGCAAGTCAGGTGCGGAAACAGCGCGTAGTGCTGAAACATCATCGCCGTCCCGCGGCGGGCGGGCGGCTGATTGGTTACATTTTGGCCATTGATTAAAATCTCGCCAGCCGAAACGAATTCGTGGCCGGCGATCATCCGCAGCGTCGTCGTTTTGCCGCATCCGCTGGGGCCGAGGAGACAGCAGTAGGATGCCGCCGGAACGCGCAACGAGACATCGTCAACCGCGACCGTCGGCCCGAACCGCTTGCTGACCGAACGCAGTTCGACATCGTAAGTCGCATTCATCGCGACAGCCTTGCACGGCCGTTGCTCCGCCTACCGCCGTCAATCCGCAAGCGATGTGCCAGAAGCGCCTTTCGCCGTGCGAAGGGCGATCATGTCGCAGTGGCGATGACCGCAACGGGGCCACCGCCGTCCGGCCCCTGGTGCTCGGCACCGCCGGACACGAAGATGTCGGTGAAGCCGATAAGGGCCGCCACCGCGCCGCCGACAAAGGCGCGGGCATGGCGGGTCGCGTGGATATCGCTGTCGTCGAGCATGGTATGCCGCTTGCCGCGCACCCGGCCGTCGGCGGATGCCTCCGCCTTGACCATGACCGCGGCAACGCGGCGGCGCTGCGCGGCGGTCAGCTGCCGGCCGGCATCGATTCCGACCATGCGCAACGCGGTCTCGGCCGCGGCCAGGTCGAGGGCGTCTTGCATGACCGCATGGCCGACGACGAGGTCTCCTGCCCATTTCGCGCTGTTGCCGAGGACGATGACCTCGCTGTGCAGCAACTCAATCCCGGCAGAGGCGCTGGCTTGGCCGGACCACAATCGATAATCTCGGCAGACGGTCTCGTCGCTGAGTTCGCCGGCGTCGATCTCACCGAGGGCGAGACCGACGCCCAAGGCAGAAGCGCCGCGTGACAAGGCCATCGACGCATAGGTGTCGTGGGCGGCGGGACGCGCCCCGTGCGCCACCGCCGCGGCATGGCGCTGCGCGGTGATCAGCGGACATTTGATCTGGACGAAATGGACGTCGGCGGCGGAGGCTATGCCAGCCTCGGCCATCGCCCGGCCGACTGCCTCCGCCGTTGCATAAATCTGCGGCAATCGGCCGATCTCTTCGGCCGCAAAGTCGGGTGTCGCGGCGGCGCCGATGGCGAGCCGCTTCACGCCTGCCAGGGTGGGTGGCGCCGCGGTTTGTTGCACCGCAAAGACCAAGAAATGCGGCGACAAGGCGCCCTCGGTGCCACCCGACATGACGAGATGCACGCGCCCGGGAACGTCGCCCGAGCCGATGCCGAGGCGCGGCGCCAATGCGCTCTTCAACGCTTCGACCGCGTATGGCCGGGTGAAGTCGTTGACGCAGCCGTTGCCCTCGGTCTTGCCGAAGATCGCAACGATGTCGGCGGCCACGATCCTGCCATCGTCGATCAGCGCCTCGATCGCGCTGGTATCGCCAGGATTCGCCATCGGCACCCGGAAAACGCGACATTCCTTCGCCGTCGGCATCGCATCGCCCGCAGCTCGTGGAGGAGCAGACCAAGCTGCAACGACCATGCCGCCGCCCCGATGGCATCGCGTTTGCTGGGCGGTCGATGCAACCGACAATCCGGGAGTCGGACGATGAAGATGATTGGAATCGATGTCGGCGGCACGTTCACCGATCTCGTCTACGCCGATCCCGACACCGGCGCGCTCGCCATCCACAAGATCGCGACGACGCCGGACGACCCCTCGATTGCGATGATGGACGGAATCGCCGCGCTGTGCGACGTGGCCGGCGTCGCGCCCGGCGACATCGACCTGGTGCTGCATGCGACGACGATCGCCACGAACGCGGTTCTCGAATACGACGGCTGCGTCGCCGGCATGGTGACGACCGCCGGCTTTCGCGATGTGCTGCACATCGGCCGCCATCAGCGGCCGCAGCACTATTCGCTGCGTCAAGAAATTCCGTGGCAGGCGCGCCCGCTGGTGCGCCGCCGCCACCGCAAAACCGTCGCCGAACGACTGACCGCCGACCGCACGACGGTGCTGGAGCCCCTGGACGAGGATGGGGTCCGCCAGGCGGCTCGCGAGTTGCGCGCCGAGGCCGTCGAGGCGGTCGCCGTGTGCTTTCTGTTCTCCTACCTGAACCCGGCGCACGAAGCGCGCGCCGCGGCAATCCTGCGCGAGGAACTGCCCGACTGCTTCATCACGACCTCGGCCGAGGTTGCGCCACAGTTTCGCGAATTCGAACGGTTTACGACGGCGGCGATGAACGCGTTCATCGGTCCCAAGGTTCGCCGCTACGTGGCCGGCCTCGATGCCGAGCTGAAGGCGCGCGGCATGCAAGCCGACCTGCGCATCATGCGCTCCAATGGCGGCGTCGCGACGGCGGCGCTGATTGCCCGCCTGCCGGTGTTGACGCTGCTCTCCGGCCCGGCGGCGGGTGTGCTTGGCGGCGGTTGGGCCGCCGGACTGTCCGATCGGCGAAACCTGATCACGTTCGATGTCGGAGGCACCTCGGCCGATATCGGCATCATTCGTGACGGCGGTTTTATCGAGGCTGCGGCGCGCGACACGACAATCGCCGGCTATCCGGTCCTCGTGCCGATGATCGATGTACACACGATCGGCGCCGGCGGCGGCTCGATCGCGCTTGTCGATGCCGCCGGCGCTTTTCGTGTCGGCCCGAAGAGCGCCGGCGCCGTTCCCGGCCCCGCCGCTTACGGGCGCGGCGGCAGCCAACCGACGGTTACCGACGCCAACCTTTATCTCGGCCGGCTCGCCGCCGATCATTTTCTTGGCGGCGGCATGCGCCTCGATGTCGCCGCCGCGGCGGAGGTGATCACTGCTCTTGCGGCGCGGCTCGGCATGGCGCCGGAAGCGGCGGCCGAAGGGCTGCTGACCGTGCTTAATGCCAACATGGCGAACGCGATCCGCTCCCGTACCGTCGAAAAGGGGCTAGACCCGCGCGATTTCACGTTGGTCGCGATGGGCGGCGCGGGGCCTCTGCACGGCGCCGAGGTTGCCGCAATGCTCGGCATCCCCGAGGTGATCGTACCGCGCTATCCCGGCATCGCCTCGGCCATCGGCCTGATGACGACCGATCCGAAGTACGATACCAGCCGCACGGTCTTCAGCCGCTCCGACCGGCTCGACCTCGGCGTGCTGGCAGCGGATTTCGCGACGATGCACGCCGAGCTTGCGGCGCAATTGCGCGCCGACGGCATCGACCCCGATACGGCGACGTTCCAGCGCTCGGCCGACCTGCGCTATCTCGGCCAGGGTTACGAATTACGCATTCCGGCACCCGATGGGGTGATCACGGCAGCAGCCTGGATCGCAACGATATTGGCTGATTTCCATTCCCGGCACGGCGTCGAGTACGGTCACGTCTTTCCGGGGGAACCGGTCGAGATCGTCAACCTGCGCCTGACCGCCACGGCCTTCGCGGCAAAGCTGCAGGGCGTGCCGCGGCCGCATTCGGGCTCGCTTGCCGCGGCGCTGATCGGTCGGGGGCCCTGCATTTTCCGAACCGGCGAGGGCCTGCGCAGTTTCGATACGCCGCGCTACGAGCGCGATCGGCTGCCGCTGGATGAGGAAATCGCAGGGCCGGCGATCATTTTGCAAGCCGATAGCACGACGATTGTTCCGCCGCCGGCACAGATCAAGGCGCTGCGCGATGGCAACCTGATCATCCGATTCAAGGAAAACTGAGCGATGCCCAAGATCGATCCGATCACGGTCAGTGTCATCCACGGCGCACTCGAGACCATCGCCGTCGAAATGGGCTTCAAACTGATGCGGATGGCGCATTCCTCGATCATCCGCGAATCGGAGGATTTCGGCGCGGCAATCATCGACCGGCGCGGCCGCGGCGTCGCCGAGTCGACGCAATCGACGCCGCTGCAATCGGGGCCGCTGCCCGGCTATGTGCGCGGCATGCTGAAGGTTCTGGAGTCGCGCGGCGATGTGCTGCGGCCCGGTGACGTGATCATGCACAACGACGCTTATGCCGGAGCGAGCCACGGCCCGGATGTCGGCTTCATCGTGCCGGTGTTTCTTGACGGCAATCTTGTCGGCTACACCGCGACCGCGGCGCACCATCTTGATATCGGTGCGCTGACGCCGGGCAGTTGCGGCATCGTCGACGCGATCGACGCCTATGCGGAGGGACTGCAGTTTCGCGCCGTCAAGGTTTACGACGAGGGCCGCCGGGTCGATCCGGTCTGGCATGTGCTGCGCGACAATGTGCGTGCTTCGGATCTCGTTGTCGGCGATATGGAGGCGCAGGTCGCGGCTGCCCGCATCGGCGCCGAGCGGCTGTTGGAGCTGATCTCCCGCTACGGTTTGGCGACATTCGAGATGGCTTGCGAGGCGGCGCTCGACCAGGCCGAGGCGCTGATGCGCGGCGCCATCGCGGCTTTGCCTGATGGCAGCTGGACGGCACGGACGATGATCGACGGCTACAGCGACAGCGATGACCCGGCGCGCCGCGACCTCCCGATCGTCGCGACCGTCACCGTCACGGGTGACGAGTTGCTGGTGGATCTGACCGGCACCGCGCCGCAGATGGCCGACCGGCCGATCAACATGCCGTTCCAGGGCACCGTCGATATCGCTGTGTGGCTGACCATCCGCTCGATCCTGCTCGATACCGCGGTGCACGGCCATATCCCGGTCAACGAGGGGCTGACGCGCCCGATCCGCATCGTGGCGCCAAAGGGCTGCCTCGCCAACCCGGTGTTCCCCGCGCCGACGATCGCCCGCTTCGCAACCGGCAACCAGCTTGCCGACACGGTCATGAAAGCGATGGCGCAAATCGCCCCGGACCGAGTGTCGGCGGGCATCGGCAATCTGCGCGTCATCGCATTCTCCGGCGAACGGGCCGAAGGAACCACCTGGGTGCACATGGAGATTTTCGAGGGCAGCTACGGCGGTCGGCAAGACGCCGACGGCATGGACGCCGTCGACACGCTGTACGCCAACACGCGCAACAATCCCGTGGAAGACATCGAGAGCCACCTGCCGCTGCGTGTCCGGTGTTACGAGTTGCGCACCGATGCGATGGGGTATGGCCGATGGCGCGGCGGCCTCGGCGCGGTGCGGGAGTTCGAATTGCTCGCCGACGGCGGCGTGTCGATCGAGGGCGACGGTCATCACCATCGGCCTTGGGGCCTCGGCGGCGGCACCGAAGGGTACCCGGCGACGCTGTCGCTGGTGTCTGACGGCACGGCGCGGGAGCTGCCGTCGAAAATGCCCTATCGCCGCATGCGCGCCGGCGACCGCTTCCGCTGCGTTGGCCCGAGCGGCGGCGGTTATGGCGATCCGAAAGAGCGGGCGCCCGACGCAGTACGGCAGGATGTACTCGATGGCCTGCTTACCGCGGAAGACGCGGCGGCGCAGTTCGGGGTGTGTCTCGACGCAGCGCTCGACGTCGATTCGGCGGCGACCGCGCGAGCCCGCGCCGCGATGTGATACAGCCGCCGGTTCAGGCGCTGGCATCAAACGGGTGCGTCGCGATCCAATGCCGTGCGATGTCGATGCGCCGGGTGAGCCACACCCGGTCGTGTCCGACGACGTAATCGAGAAAGCGTTCGAGCGCGGCGGTGCGCCCCGGTCGCCCGGCGAGGCGGCAATGCAGCCCGACCGACAGCATGCGCGGCCGGTCTTCGCCTTCACGATAGAGTACGTCGAACGAATCCTTGAGGTAGGTGAAGAACTGGTCGCCGGAGTTGAACCCTTGCGGCGAGGCGAAGCGCATGTCGTTGCTGTCGAACGCGTAGGGCACGATGAGCTGTGGCCGGCCGTAGTGGTTGTCCCAGTAGGGCAGGTCGTCCGCGTAGCAATCGGAGGCGTAGACGAAGCCGCGCTCCTCGACGACCAGCCGCAGGGTATTTGGGCTGCAGCGGCCCTGGTACCAGCCAAGCGGCCGCTCGCCGGTCAGCCGCGTGTGGATTTCGACGGCTTTGGCGATGTGCTCGCGCTCGACGACTTCCGAGACGTATTGATAATCGATCCAGCGATAGCCGTGCGTCGCGATCTCCCAGCCGGCCTTCATCATCGCCTCGACCGCCGCCGGGTTGCGTTCCATCGCCATCGCCACGCCGTAGACCGTGATCGGCACACCACGCGAGGTGAAGGTGCGGTAGAGCCGCCAGAACCCCGCCCGGCTGCCATATTCGAAGAGCGACTCGATGACCGGGTTTCTGAGCCCCGGCACCGCCTGCGCACCCACCAGTTCGTTCAGAAACGCCTCAGCCGCGACGTCACCGTGGAAGATGGCGTTCTCGCCGCCTTCCTCGTAATTCATCACGAACTGGACCGCAATCCGCGCGCCGTTGGGCCATTGCGCATGCGGCGGCTCGGCGCCGTAGCCGATCATGTCGCGCGGATAGCCGGTCAATGGTCCCTCCCGTGTGGCGTGCAAACTTGCCCGCGCCGCGCATAACGCCCTGATGCAGCATTAAAATTCGACTTCGAATTCGTCGATTTCCTCCGGCTCTTGCAGCGCCGCAGCGGTCCATTCGCGCATTTCCGGCAGCGCCAGGATTTGTTCGCAATAAGCGCCGCAACGCCCGGCGAGCGATACGTCGTAGGTCTTGAAGCGGGTCACGACCGGCGCATACATCGCGTCCGCCATCGAACGCTGCTCGCCGAACAGGAACGGCCCGCCATTGGCGGCGAGACAGTCGTCCCAGATTTCGACGATGCGGTCGATATCGGCCTGCGCGCGCGACCACACCTTGAACCCAGGGAAGTGTGCCTTCAGGTTCATCGGCAGCGACGAGCGCAGTGTGGTGAAGCCGGAATGCATCTCGCCGCAGATCGAGCGGCAACGCGTGCGCCGCGCCAGCTCCCTCGGCAGCACTCCGGACTTCGGCTTCAGCTCGGCGAGATATTCGCCGATCGCCAGCGTGTCCCAGACGGCAAGCCCGTTGTGCTCAAGGCAGGGCACGAGGATTGAAGACGACAGCAGCAATAGTTCCGCGCGCATTTTCGGGTCGTCCGCCGGCATTATCCGCTCGACGAAATCGAGGCCGGCAAAGCGCGCTAAGAGCCAGCCGCGCAGCGACCACGATGAATAATTCTTGCTGGTAATCGTCAGCGTGGCTTGGGCCATCCTCGTCCACTCCCCCACCCGGCCACCGGTTGACGCGGCAGTTTGCGGCCGGATGGCGGCGCATCGCAATCGCTGTGCCAGCCGCTTTCCCCCGGGCCGCGCTTCTGGTGCGCATATTGCACGAGGCAACCGCAGGCGTGCAAAGCGGTGCCGATGTTCTATCAGGTGTACCACGCGTTCGAGCAGGCGCTGGCGCCGCTGCGGCGGGCGGCGGAGGCGGCGGCGCATCACCTCGCCCAGCCATGGCCCGGCCTCGGCGAAAGCGGCTGGCCGCCGAGCTGGCCGGCGGCGTTGCAAATGCTGGCGCAGGCGAAACTGACGCATGATCGTCCCGACTTCGGCATCGACCGGGTTGCCATCGGCAATCGCGAGGTCGCGGTGCGCGAGGAAGCAGCGGTCGCGACGCCGTTCGGCACGCTGATCCATTTCGCCAAGGACATCGCCGCGACGCAGCCGCGCGTGCTGATTGTCGCGCCATTGTCGGGCCATTTTGCGACGCTGCTGCGCGGCACCGTGCGCACGATGCTGCCCGAGCACGACGTTTACATCACCGACTGGCACGACGCGCGCGACATCCCGCCGTCGCGCGGCTGGTTCGATCTCGAAGATTTCATCACCCATGTGATCGGCTTTATCGAGCATATCGGGCCGGGCGCGCATGTCGTCGCGATCTGCCAGCCGGCGGTTGCTGCGCTGGCCGCCGTCGCTGTCATGGCCGATGCCGCCGCCGCGGCCGCGCCGGCGAGCCTCACCCTGATGGCCGGGCCGATCGACACGCGCGTCAACCCGACCGAGGTCAACCGCTTTGCGACGAGCCGGCCGATCGAATGGTTTGCGCTCAACACGATCAGCCCAGTGCCGCTGCAATATGCCGGCTTCGGCCGCCCGGTCTACCCGGGCGTTCTGCAATTATGCGGCTTTATGAGCCTCAACATTGAACGTCACGCCAAGGCGTGGCGCGACATGCTGGAATACCTTGCGCGCGGCGAAACCGAGAAGGCGGGGGCGATCCGAGCGTTTTACGATGAATACTTTGCCATTATGGACATGCCGGCGGAGTTCTACCTGCAGACCGTGCGCGCGATCTTTCAGCAGCATGCTTTGCCGCGCGGCCGCATGTTCTACCGCGGCCGGCGGGTTGAGCCACACACCATCAGCAAGACGGCGCTATTGACGATCGAGGGCGAGCGCGACGACATCTGCGCGGTCGGCCAGACGCTCGCTGCCCAGGAATTGTGCAGCGGTTTGCCGCCTTTTATGAAGACCCACTGGGTGCAGACCGGGGTCGGCCATTACGGCGTGTTCAGTGGCCGCCGCTGGGCCGCCGAGGTCTACCCGATCCTGCGCGACGTGATCCACGTGAACGATTAACGAGCGATCCATGCAGGCGCTGTTTATCGGTCAGGCGTATATCGACGTGACGTTCCTCACCGATGTGCTGCCGACCGGCGACGAGAAGACCGTAGCCAGGCATTTCGCGGTGTCATTCGGCGGCAACGCCGTCACCGCGGCGTTCTGTTGCGCCAAACTCGGCGTCAAGCCGGACCTTCTGGCATCGGTCGCCGACGACTGGCTCGGCCGCATGTTCATCGACATGGCGCACCGCTACGGCGTGTCGCTGCATCATCGCAAGGTGGCCCGCTCGTCATTGTCGTTCGTGATGCCGAAAGGCGGCGAGCGGGCGATCGTCCGCTGCCGCGACGACGATTTCCCGCACCCGTATCCGCCGCTCAACCTCGCCGGCTGCCGCGCGTTGCACATCGACGGGCACCAGCCCGATGCGGCGCTCCATTATGCCAGGGCCTGCCGCGAGGCCGGTATCTTGACTTCGCTCGACGGCGGCGGATTGCGCGCCAACACGCACGACGTGCTCGAATTCATCGACATTGCCGTCGTCGCCGAACGGCTGTGCGAGCAGATGCAGCTGTCGCCCGGCGAGATGCTGGCCTATCTGCGCTCACGCGGCTGCCGGGTCGGCGCCGTGACGCTGGGCCCGCGCGGCATGCTGTATTACCAGGGCGAGGGCGGCGGCGACCGCATCATGCCGGCGCTCGCCGTGCCGGAAGATCGGATTATCGACACCAACGGCGCCGGCGACATCTTTCACGGTGCCTACATCTACTCCTACCTGAGCAACCCGTTCGCCTCCTGGGACGAGCATTTCCGGCTGGCGCGCGCGGCCTCTGCACACGCCATCCAGCATCTCGGCAACGAAGACAGCCTGCCGACATTGACCGACATCAACGCGGCGCATGCGGCATTCGACGAAAGGCGGGAGCCACCGCGGCTCATTGCCGTCGAATGAGCCGCCCCTAGCCGCTATTCCTGAGGCCGGCGGCGATGCCGTTGATCGTCAAATGGATGCCGGTCACGATCGCTTCGTCGCGATCGCCGGCGCGATAGCGGCGCAGCAATTCGATCTGCATGTGGTTGAGCGGGTCCAAATACGGAAAGCGGTTGCGGATCGAACGCGCCAACAGCGGGTTGCTTTCCAACAGGCTGTTCTGCTGGATGATCGCCGACAAGGCGCTGACGACACTCTGCCATTCCGAGCGCAGCCGGGCAAAGATGCGCTCGCGCAGCTCGGCGTCCTCGACCAGTTCGGCGTAGCGCGAAGCGATCGCCAGATCGCTCTTTGCCAGCACCATGTCCATGTTCGACAGCAGCATCCGAAAGAACGGCCAGTCGCGGTGCATCGCGCGCAACAACGAGAGGCCGTCGTCAGGGCGTTTCGCCAGCCAGGCATCGACGGCGCTGCCAAAGCCATACCAGCCCGGCAGCATCAGCCGGCACTGCGCCCAGCTGAATACCCAGGGGATCGCCCGCAAATCCTCGATCCGCTCCGAGGCTTTGCGCGAGGAGGGTCGGCTGCCGATGTTGAGGTTGGCGATTTCGCCGATCACCGTCGATTCGCGGAAGAAGCGGTCGAACCCCTCGGTCTCGTAAACCAAATCGCGATAGGCGCGATACGCCTCGGCCGACAGGAAATCCATAACATCGAGGAATTCGCGCGGCGTCGCCGCGTCCGACGGCTGCAGCAGCGTGGCCTCCAGCGTCGCGGCCGCAAGGATCTCCAGGTTGCGGCGGCCGAGTTCCGGGTTCGAGTATTTGCTGGCGATGACCTCGCCCTGCTCGGTAATGCGGATCGCGCCCTGCACGGCGCCGGCCGGCTGCGCCAGGATCGCCTGATAGGAGGGGCCGCCGCCGCGCCCCACCGAGCCGCCGCGGCCATGGAACAGGCTCAGCTTGACGTCGTAGCGGCGGAACACGTCGACAAGCGCGATTTCCGCCTTGTAAAGCTCCCAGCCGGAGGTCAGGTAGCCGCCGTCCTTGTTGCTGTCGGAATAGCCGAGCATGACCTCCTGCATGCGGCCGCGGCTGTCCAGGAGACGCGCGTACTCGTAGATGCCGAACAATTTGTCCATGACAGCGCCACAGCCGCGCAGGTCGTCGATGGTCTCGAACAGCGGCACGATATCGACGTCAAGCGCACCTTCGCGTGGCCGCAACAGGCCGACCTCCTTGAGCAGCACCGCAGTTTCCAGGATGTCGGAAACGCTGGTCGCTTTGGAGATCACGTAATGCGGCACCGCGGCGCGGCCGTAGCGGCGATGCGCCTCGGCTGTGGCGCGCGAAATCGCCAGCTCACTCTCGGTTTCCGGCGAATAGCTCAAATAGGGCGATGACAGCGGACGCGCCGTGCCGAGCTCGGCCAACAGCAGGCGGACCCGCCCCGGTTCGTCGAGATTGGCATAGTTTAGGCCCGGCTGAACGGCGCTGAGCATTTCGCCGACCGCACGCTCGTGCACGTCGGAGTTCTGCCGCAGATCGAGCGAGGCCAGATGAAAGCCGAATACGTCGACCGCGCGCCGCAGGTTCCTGAGGCGGCCGGCGGCGAGTGCGGCCAGCCCGTTGGCGACGAGCGAGGCGTCGATGACCGTGAGGTCGGCGAGGAATTCGGCGTTGTCGCCATAGGGCGCCGCGTCGCCGACCGGATGCTGTGGCGGATCGAGGTGGTCGAGCTCGCGCGCGGTCACCGCAAGGCGCGCATAGATGCCCGTGATCGCTCGCCGATAGGGCTCCGATTCCCGGTTGGCGGAGCGGTCCGGCGAGCGCGCCGCCAGGTCTTCGAGCGCCGCAGAGACGCCAACGAGCCGGTTGTCGAGCGACAACTCGCCGCCGAGCCGGTGCAACTCGTCAAGGTAATGGCGGAAGATGCGGCTGCTTTGCGCGTGCAGTGCGCCGCGCAAAACCTCGGCAGTCACGAACGGGTTGCCGTCGCGATCACCGCCGATCCAGCTGCCCATGCGCAAAAATGACGGCAGACCGCCCTCGACCGGAAAGCCCGCCTCTTCGAGCCGCTCTTCGAGCGCCGCGTAAAACCGCGGCAACTCGTCGAGAAACGTATAGTCATAATAGGACAGTCCATTGGCCACCTCGTCGATGACCTTGAGACGGGTGCGGCGCAACGGGCTGGTCTGCCACAGCGTCAACACGGCGCGGCGCAGTGCCGCCTCGTTCGCTTTCATTTCCGGCCCGGTCAGCGGCGCGGCATCGCGCGCGGCCAAGAGGTCGGCAACATCGCGCTCGCGGTCGATCGTGCTCTTGCGCCGCACTTCTGTCGGGTGTGCCGTCAACACCGGCACGACGCGGGCACCGGCGAAAAATTCCATGAGCTGGTGCGCCGAAATCTCGGCGGCACGAGCGCGGCCAAGCGCCTGGGACAGAGTGCCCTCGCGCGGCGCGGCGCCATCGAGCGTGTGCGCTCGGGTCCGGCGGATATGATGCTGGTCCTCGGCGATGTTGGCCAGATGCGAGAAGAAGCCGAAGGCGCGAATGATCTGCACCGCTTCGGCCGGCGGCAGCGCGTTCAGTGTCGCCTCGATCGTGTGCCGAGCTGCGGCGTCCTCGTCGCGGTGAAAGCGCACGGCATTTTGGCGGATGCTTTCGACCGTCTCGAAGACGACGGCGCCGGCTTGTTCGCGGATCGTGTCGCCGAGGATACGCCCCAACAGCCGGATATCCTCACGCAACGCCGAGTCCTTGTCATCGGCTTGAACGATGCCCGATCCCGACATCGGCTGTGCGCTCCACTGGCAAATTCGAATTCGCGCGATGCAGAAATCGTGCCGCCGCACGCCGCTGCCGGCGATGACGTGCGACGCGATGTGTTGTCGGCGCGGCGGCCGGGCTGATATCGCGAATTTCCCGGACGCAGATTGCGGCGAATATCCGCTTACGCCCGACACGACGGTTTGCCCGAGCTGCCACGAAGGTCCGGAATGGGGGCACGAAGGGACGGCTCTCTGCGCAGGCTGAGCGGAATCGCATCAGCTACCCGGCCTGGCTCGCTCTGGAGGATGCGGTGAGAGCAGGCGCCGGGCGAAGTTCGGTGAGTTTAGTGCCGAGGAACAGCAGATTTTCTCGGCTGGAGTCGAAGCCTTTTCCGCGGCGACGGCACGGTCGCTGGCGGCCAATTACGACTTTTCGAGGCATCGGCGGTTGCTCGATATTGGAGGCGGTACGGGTTCCGTCCTGCTCGCCGCCCTCCGACGGCACCCAGCGCTGCGCGGCACCTTGTTCGAACTGCCGGGTGCTTGCGAGATAGCGCGGCGCCGGCTCGCAGGCGAGCCCGAGGGGGTCCGGATCGATGTGGTCGAGGGGGACCTCGTTAGCGACCCGCTTCCTCCCGGACACGATGTTCTGTTGCTCGCGAATACGGTCCATGCGCTCCAGCCGCGCACAATCTCGACCTATTGCGCAAGTTACGCGTCAGGCGCAGCCAGGCACGTATCTGCTGCTTGTCGATCTGTGGATGGATTCGGGCCATACGGAGCCTCCGGCCGCGACCCTCATGTCAGGCGAGTTCCTGATAATCTCGGGCGACGGTCAGGCGTATGGCGAGGACGACGCCGCGGCGTGGCTGCGCGAGACCGGCTGGCGCAAGACCGAGCGACGACCGCTCGGCGGTCCGCACAGCGTGATCATCGTCAGCGCAGATGACTAGCGGCCGGGCGCGAAAATCGTCCCGTAGTATCCACTAGACGGTGTTCTAAGCCAAACCAGGGTTGCTTCGCTGAGCACGCCGGACCTGGGTCGAGCTTCCGATATCGACCCGAAGCCGTCATTTACTCCGCCGGCGAGACCGACGCCCCTTGCCTCCCGAAGCCGACCCTGACGCCCGCAGAACGGACGGCAAGGTCGGGTCTGCGACGTTTTCGGCTCCTGGTCGGCGCTAATTAGATTCTGACGCTGATCGCTCGCCGGCCCTTCATATAGGCGACAGCATTATCGATCTTCTCATCGTAACCTGGAAACCGCGCCTTTGCTTCGGCCAGCGACAGTCTCTCTACCTTGCCCTTCTCGCCCCAAGATGCGCATAGTAATTGGGTGATTCGTCGTAGGTTAGGGTGCCATCCTCACTGGCCTCTAACGTCTGTTCCATCCCGCCGCCGGTACCCTCGTAATGGAATACGATCTCCGGGTTGGTGAACCGTCGCATTCTCATACCTCCCATATCAGCACCGCCTCGGCGCGCTCTTCTAATAGCCGGCATAAAGGTGCCAGTAAGGGGGTCGGCGCTTTCTCTCAAGCTCCCAGAACCCTCCTTGCTCAGACGGTGCAAAGCAGAAGAAATCCGCCGGAGCGCGTGGATCACGGGGGGAAGTGTACTTCATTCCGTCGTCCATCAGCCAAATCTCGGAGAAACCGAACCCGTCGAAGTCGGATGGGTCATACATGCCATCGACTTCCTCCCACACATCCCATAGGGCAGGGTAGGTTGCCATCGCCTGGTACATGGCTTCCATCGTAAGGTTTTCGCGCTCCTTGGTGCCGATGGCCGGCCAAGTAAGATGGCCCAGCAGGATCATCCTCCGGGCGCCGAACAGCCCACGGCGGTTATACTTCTCATGCTTCTGCGTCGCCAATCGATGCATCCCGAGCACGATGTCTTCGGCGCTCGCGGCCATTATTGCCGTCAGTTCGACGCCGGTCTCTGCGCCGTCAATGAGTGCGATCACATCAGGCGGGTCGTCTCCACCGACAATTTCGACCGTGCGGCCGGTTACCTTCGGGAAGTCGCTCGCGAATGCCTCGGCTGTCATGTCCTCACACATGCGCTTGCCGATCACGTAGTCGTCGCTGCTCATGTGCGTCATATGGGGAAGGCGCCGCCGTTCCCCAAACCTGAGCGTTATAGAATGAACGCGCGCGTCGCTGGCCACAGGCGACGCACCCAGCCGGGGTTCCCACACAATCTTCGTCGACTACTGCAGCGCCTGCAGTTCGATCGCGGTCCGCTTAACGGCCGCTCACGGCGCAACCTCGTCATCCCGGCGGGTCGCGTCGAAGGACTGCTTTCCACCCAGTCGGCTATCTAATCCCCAGCGGCCACAGTTGAGGTTTGATCACAGCACGCTCTGGCCATGATCAACAGGGGTGGCGATCTCGCCACCCCGCGAGATCGCCATCCCCCGCGGCCCGCCGTCTCCGCCACCGTGATCGATAACAGCCGCCGTCATTCGACGGCCGCCTACACGATCACGGAGCTATCCCATGTCGACCAACATCGCAGGCTTGCCACAGCGCTACCTGCGCACACCCGAGGCCGCGCGCTTCGTGGGCCTCTCCATCCGCACGCTCGAAAAGCATCGCATTTACGGCACTGGGCCGCGCTACGCGAAGCTCGGCGGCCGCGTCGTTTACCGCCTCGAAGACCTGCAAGCGTGGGTCGATTCCGCCGTCAAGGCTTCAACATCGGACCCAGGCAAGGCCGTCGTTTTGCCCGCACGGCGCCACACGCCGGCCGAGCTCGCCCAAGCCCGCCAGCCGCGCCGCTGAACGTCTCCGATGTCGGCGCGCCACCGCACACGATCCGAACGCGAGCAGCTCGAACTGTTCCGCGCGCTACCCGGCGATCTCGCGCCGCGCGATGCGCAGGATTTGATGGCGTACCCGTTCTTCAGCCTCGCCAAAACGCATCGCATCACGCCGATCGACTACCGGATGAACGACATCGCCATCCGCGTCGAAGCCGTGCCCGAGCACGGCATGGCCACCATCTGGGATGCGGATGTTCTGATCTGGGCCGCCAGCCAGCTCGTCGAGGCGCGTGATGCCCGCCTGCGTACTTCGCGCCTCATGGCCGCCACGCCCTACGAGATTCTCACCTTCATTGGCCGCGGCGTCAGCGCGCGCGACTACCATCGGCTAAAGGCGGCGCTCGATCGCCTGCAATCCACCACCGTCGCCACCACGCTCCGGCAGACCAGCGAGCGGCGGATGCACCGCTTCTCCTGGATCAACGAATGGACCGAGCGCGCCGACGCGCACGGCCGTGCCGACGGCATCGATCTCATCGTGCCGGACTGGTTCTATCGCGCCGTCCTCGACGACGCGCTCGTGCTCACCATCGATCGCGAATACTTCAGGCTGACCGGCGGCCTCGAGCGTTGGCTTTATCGCATCGTCCGCAAACACGCGGGCAGGCAGCGCGCCGGTTGGCGGTTCGACTTCCGTCACCTCCACGGCAAGTCGGCGAGCCTCTCGCCATTCAAACGCTTCGCGTTCGAGCTGCGCGATCTTGCGCGCCGGCAACCGCTGCCGGGCTATCGTCTCGGGGTCGAACGCGACCGCGGCGGACGCGAATTGTTGGTCTTCGCCCGGGGCAGCTTATCCACAGGCGCTTGTGGACAGCCTGTTGATGGCGTCGTGCCTTCAGGAACCCCGAAGCGCGTGCCATCGGGAACCGGCATCCCGTGCCATCAGGAACCCGCAGAGGCATTTTCCGGTGGAAATACCGTCACTTCGGAGCCGCCTAACTTAGAATCTAACCAAGAAGAATCTAACCCTTCTGATGTTGGGCGCGACGCCAATCAGTGGAAAACCGCCGACGGGAGCAGGCGATGATCGTCGCGCTACTCAATCAGAAAGGCGGCGTGGGCAAGACGACGCTCGCGCTGCATCTCGCCGGCCAATGGGCCCGGCAAGGAAAGCGGATCGCGCTGATCGACGCGGATCCGCAAGGCTCCGCGCTCGATTGGTCCGAGCAACGCGCGCGCCGCGGCTTCGACCGCCTATTCGGCGTCATCGGCCTGGCGCGCGACACGCTGCATCGTGAGGCGCCTGAGCTCGCCCGCCATTCCGATCACATCGTCATCGACGGCCCGCCGCGCATCGCCGCCTTGCTGCGCTCGGCGCTTCTCGCCGCCGACCTCGCGCTGATCCCGGCGCAGCCGGCGCCGTTCGATGGCTGGGCGTCCGCCGAGATGCTGGCGCTGATCGCCGAGGCGCGGGTCTTCCGCCCCGCGCTTCGCGCACGCTTTGTCCTCAACCGCTGTCCCGCGCGCACCGTCATCGCCCGCGAGACCGCGCATAGCCTCGCCGAGCATGATCCGTCGGCGCTCGCCGCGCGGATCGGCCAGCGCATCATCTTCCCGGAGGCCGCGCAGACCGGTCAGCTCGTGTTCGAGCGCGAAGAATGTGGCCTGGCTGCACGCGAGATCGCGGCGCTGGCGTCAGAAATCGAGAGGCTGGCGCCATGACCGCGCGCGACCGCAGCAGCGGCTTTGCGGCGCGGCCGCGCGACGCCGAGAGCTGGATCAGGAGTCCCGATCCGTCCTCGACGAGCAGCGCCGCGACAGACCTCTACACCGCGCGGCTCACTGTCGACATCACGCCGGCACTCCGCGGACGCATCAAGATCGCCGCCTTCCAGCGCGGCATCACCGTCGCCGACATGCTGCGCGATCTGCTCGCGCGCGAATTTCCTGACACCGATGGAGACCACCCGTGAGAGCCGATCCCAACACTGGGCGCGCGGCACGACTTAACGCCGGGCCGTTGGAGACTGAGGTCGAGTTGACCTGGCTCGAAGGCCGCATCGAGCACTGGATCCGCTTCGGCCATGACTGTGGAGAGACGATCCTCGACCGCCGCCGCCGCATTCTGCGCTTTGCACCAGACAGCGTCTTCGCGTTCGTCCGTTGGGCCTCCAACGACTTCGGCACCATCGTTTCGCGCATCGACATCGTGCGCGCGATCGACCAGGGCGAATCCTATCAGACGCTGCCTTTCGTCCGTCCGGGCGGCGAGATTCTGCTGAGGATCAGCGGCTGGCCGAAGGTCGAGCGGGTGCTGCAGGCGATCGATGCCGTCGAGGCGCTCGGCATCGATGCCGCTGACGCGGCGCCTGATCATTGGCGGCACCTCCACAACCGTCTGACTGCTGGCGTCGAACCGCGCTCTTACACGGGGACCCAGCACCGCGCCTGGCTGCTGCGCCGGAGGCTCGCGCCATGACGCGCCCGCTCTGTGCAATTGCGGCATTCCTTGCGCTGCTTGCCACCACGGGGCCCGCGGTCGTGCGGCCACGGCCGAGGCTCCTATGGAACGCCAGCTCCAGTGTGCCGATCGGCTTCTACGCCATCCATTCGGCCGGCAAGCTTCACATCGGGGAGCTTGTAGTCGTTTCGCCGCCGCACGCGCTCGCGCGGTTTCTCGCGGGCCGCCGCTACCTGCCCGAAGGCGTGCCGATGCTGAAGCATGTGCTCGCACTCCGCGGACAAACCGTCTGCCGAACGGGGCGCGTGATCTCGGTCGATGGTATTGCGATGGGCGCGGCACTCGACCGTGACACGCGTGGCCGCCCGCTGCCCGTCTGGCAGGGATGCCAGCGCATTCCCGCCGGCGACGTCTTCCTCATGAACCGGAAGTCCCCCGACTCTTTCGACGGCCGCTATTTCGGGCTTCTCCCCAGCGCGACGATCATCGGCCGCGCCGATCCGATCTGGACGCGCAGGGAGGGCTGACGATGCGACTGCTTGCGCTCTCATCGGTAGGCTCTTCGCACCCCCACCGCCCTTCCTCCTTTCCGGCATCCCGCAGTCGACCGGGGTCTGTCGCTGCCCACTCGCGCGCCGTGATCCTCGCCGCGGCCGTCGCGACCGCGCTGACAATGGCAAGCGGACCCGCGCATGCGCGACCAGCGGCCAACCCGCCACTGTCTGATCCATCGGCCATCGCACCCCTTGCCGCATTCATCGCCGAAGCCTCGCGCCGCTTCGGCATTCCGGCGGCATGGATATGGGCTGTCATGCGCGCCGAGAGCGCCGGAGAGACGCAAGCGGTCTCGCCGAAGGGTGCGATGGGGCTCATGCAGATCATGCCGAGCACCTGGGTCGATCTGCAAAGACGCTACGATCTCGGTGCCAATCCTTATGACGCGCACGACAACATCATCGCTGGTGCAGCCTATCTGCGAGAGCTGCTCGACCGCTATGGCGCTCCCGGCTTTCTCGCGGCCTACAATGCAGGGCCGGCGCGTTGGGAAGACCATTTGGCGACCGGCCGACCGCTGCCGGCGGAGACGCATGCTTACCTTGCGAGGCTCGCGCCCATCGTCGGCAATGGCGCGGCCGACAGCGCGATGCTGCTTACCTCGATCGCCCGGTCGTGGACCGCGGCATCGCTGTTTCCGGTGCAGCGGTCCGGCGCTCCGGCCGAGCGGATAACGGCCTTACGACCGCCGGTTCACGGCAAGTCGAATGTTCGTCCCGTGCAGGATTGGACGGCACTTGCACCGACATCCCACGGACTCTTCGTATCTCTGTCGTCCAGCGGCCTGTCGCGATGAGATGCCGGGGCGTGAAGCGTGGGCTGGCGGGCGCGGGGATGGAATGGGCAAGGGGCACCGGGGAGCGGAGGCGACCAACCCACGGACTGGCGGCGTAATCGGGCTTGCGCATGAGCGAGCATCGTCGAGGTCTGCGCTGCGGCAAAGTGATGGTCCTCCATCATCTCGCCGCAGGGGACGTCCTCCGATGAAGCTCGACGCCGCTTT
>Ga0335075_10001264_pt1 | contig 42036 bp, 49 predicted proteins | sample Lox_Sample_24_FD_206723 | JGI IMG/M metagenome (GOLD analysis project Ga0335075, IMG submission 206723) | Soil microbial communities from Loxahatchee National Wildlife Refuge, Florida, United States - Lox_Sample_2.4 | ecosystem: Environmental > Terrestrial > Soil > Wetlands | place: USA...
ATGTCCCGAAGATTATGCTGACGCGCGCCGCGCACGTTGATGTGAGTGATCGACATTAGAAGTTTCTATGTATCGCGTGCGGAGGCTGGATAGACGTCTGCAAAAGCGTTATTGAGAGGGTGGAAATTATGAGTATTGCCCTCTAAGTATCTTATTGGGCAACAGAAATACAGGTCAACGTACCTTTTGCACTGTTACTAAAGTTGAATCAATGGCATTGTAATAGTAGTTGCAGGTAGATCGATCAGAGTTCTGCGGATGCCTTCCGGCAGAGTTCGCGATTAGCAGAGAGGCAAAAAGACTGAAATGCACGATGCAATAAACTTGTTGATGCTGGTTTGCGCCAGTCTGGCCTCATTGGCGTTAGGTGTTCTGGGGGCCTACGGCATTTTGCGTATCGCTTTTGCAATCTTCCGCATCCATGCGCGCTCAATTTCGACCCAGCCCCACTCCAAGCCGCAGATCGCCCGGCTCACATAAAGCGAACCAGCCTTTCCCGCGTCAGGCCGAGCGCACAGCCTTTTCGGAATTACTGTTGACGAGTGCGCAAAGCCTGAAGTCAACGCGACCAACGGGGAGCGGTGACCCTGAACCATATAACAATGTCAGACTATTTCCAAAAATGTCGTAGTGTACCCCAGTCCCTTTATTCGCTGAAACCTCAAGCCTGAAAATTCAAGCTGAAATCTCAAGTCAGTTCCGCTGCTAATTCTGCTGCTGCTGCTGCCGCTGCCTCATCTGCTCGAGTTCTTGCAGAATCTGCTCAGGGCTGCGGAAACCGCGCCGTTGTCCTGAGGTTGGCGGAGGGGGCGCCGGCTGTGGAGGATATTGCGTGGGGCGAATCTGGTCATCTTGGTACTCCTGGGTCACCGTGCTCGCAGTCTGCGGTGGTGGGTTGGGAACGCCGCCTGTAGGACGCACGGAAAGAGCCAGTTCGCTCGGTGCTCCTGATGGAGTCGTTCCCAGCATCAGCACGTTATACCCAGAGCCGTTGAGCAGATCCGAAAGCACCGCGCGAGGCGCGCCTGGGCCGTAGGTGCCGAACACACGCTGATCGGGATTGCCCGCCCGAAGCCCGCTGATCTTCATACCTGCTGCGTGCGATATTTGGTCCAGAATCTCCGCAAGTGTCGAGTTGTGCGCATCAATGGTGAGTTGCCCGGCTGTTAACGTCACCTTCGCCGGTTGGGCGGGCTGGCTCAGCAGGGAAGGGGGCGCGATCGAGGCCGGTGGTGAGGCCGCCGGCTTCGCCTTCTGGCTCTTGGATGTGTCAGAAGACTGGGGGCCCGGCTGCCCCACGGCCGCGGTGTTCGACTGGGCCTGGGGCAGGGAGTCCGTCTGGTTATATGGCGGCCGGAATTGCGCAAATCCGATACTGGACACCGCGAGCGACGCCAGGGTGAAAAAGGTGCACAGCGCGGAATGGCGTTGAAACGTCATCAATGGGGTATCGGGTGCAGCCCACACGGCATGGCCACCTATGTACTAGACTAGCAGTGGTTTCAATTCGCTCGTTTTTTGATTTTGCAAAACGGGCGCACATGCTGATTATGCGATTGTGCTGCTGGAATTACGCCCTTCCTCTTGCCGTAACCATGGCTCTGGTGTGGCCGCTGACCATGCGTGCCCAGTCCTGCACAACCGAGAGCGAGATGACACCGGCGCAGCGCGATCTCTATGTGCAGGCGGCGCGTTCGCTTGGAACGGAGATCCTGGCCGGGAACACCGCCGCCGTTCAGGCGAACACCGTCGCGCCGGTCGCAGCGCAATTCAGCGCAATCGCCGAGAGCATTCAGCAGATATCGCCTCTCGTCCGGAACGCCACGCTGACCATAGACGCGCTCTACAACCTGAACTCACTGGAACTTAGGTCAAACGGCGGCAGCAATTCAAGCGCGAATCAGACGCAGTTCTTCTGTTCTGTTCCCAACTCAGCCTTGCTCGTCACGGTCACCATTCCAAGCCTGCCCGTCGGCAATTATCTCCTTGCCATATTGCACGCAACCGGCGTCGAGCAGCCGCAGCAGGTCACGCTGTTGCTCCAGAACGACTCGCATGGCTCGTCCTCGTGGAAGCTGGCTGGCCTCTATGTACGAGCAATGACCGCGGCTGGGCATGGAGGCGTGTGGTACTGGAAAAAGGCGCGAGATTTTGCCGCAAACAGGCAGAATTGGAACGCTTTCTTTTACTATCAGACCGCCATCTTTCTGTTGAATCCGGTCGACTTTCTGTCCAGCCCCAATCTGGAAAAGCTATTGAAAGAAGAGCAGGAGGTCATGCCGGCCGGATTGCCGGGCAAGCAGTCCATGATTGTGAATGCCGGGGGTCAAAGCCTCGATGTCACGGGACTACGCACGGATACGTTCTCCGGGGAGCTTGATCTCGTCGTGGACTACCAGGCAGAGGGAGTAACCGATCCGGTCTCAACACGGGCGCAGATTGTCTCGCTCATGAAGGCTTTGCTTGCGGCGCACCCCGAGCTGCGCACGGGCTTCCATGGACTGTGGGTTTATGCGCACTACAGCAACGGGCAGTCATTTGCCATCGAGCTGCCAATGAATCAAATTGAATAATTGAAAGCGGTAGCATCCTGCCGCGGGAAGAGTATTTCGAAGGAAGCATCTGCCTATATGTCCAATCTGATGGAAAAGACACTGAGCCAGGCGATTGCCGAGCGGCGCGCCACCCCCAGCTTCGACGGAGCGCCGATTCCGGACGCGGATCTGAAGAGAATTCTGGATGCAGGACTGCAGGCGCCAAGCGGATACAACATACAGCCCTGGCGATTCATCGTGGTTCGAACCGAGGAACAGAAACGCCGGCTCCGTGCCGCCAGCTTCAACCAACCCAAGATCGAGGAAGCATCCGCAGTGATAGTGGCCTGCGGCGACGCCGACGGATGGCGCAAGGGCGACCTCGAGGAGATGCTTCGGCTAGGATGCGAAGCGGGCATGCCCGAAAACTACGCCGAGCAGGCTCGAACCGCAATTCCGAATTATTTGGCGAACCACCCCAATCTGACCGCCTGGCTCTACAAGCATGTCATGATCGCCTTCACCAGCATGATGCTCATGGCCGAGGTGCTCGGTTACGACACTGCCCCCATGGAAGGCTTTGAAGAAGAGAAGGTACGTGAAGCGCTTAAGCTGCCACTTAGCTACAACGTTGTCGCCCTGCTGGCGGTGGGGCATCTTGCCGGCGACGACAAGTTCTACGGCGGGCGTTTCAACATGGCTTATACGGTATTCGACGGAGAATACGGCAAGCCGATGGACCTGTGAGCGCGCGCGAATACCCCGAGCGTCCCGTGGTTGGCGTGGGCGCCGTCATCATTCAGAACAAGCAGGTTTTGCTCGTCCAGCGTGGCCACGCCCCCATGCAAGGCGAATGGTCCCTTCCGGGTGGTGCGCTTGAAGTGGGTGAAACGCTCGAAGAAGGCGTGCGGCGCGAGGTTCTGGAGGAGACCGGGCTTTCTATACAACCACTGGCGGTGGTTGAAGTCTTCGACAGGATTGCCCGTGACGATTCCGGTCGCGTCCAGTATCACTATGTGCTGGTGGATTTTCTGTGCCGCGTGACGTCAGGTGCAGCCGTCTGCGGAAGCGACGCAAAAGATCTGCGCTGGACGAAACTGGATGAGCTGGATGGCATCGCTCCCTTCATCCGCAAGGTAATCCGGAAGGCCATGGCAATGAAGGAGAAAACCGGATAGCCGGCTTATTCGCTGCCTGTCCAGACGTAGGCTCCGGGCTGCGGCAGCCCTATATGCGCCAACACGCGGGCCACAAACTGTCGGGCCATCTCGGCTGAATCAATCGGTCGGTTGTAAAAGGCCGGGACCACCGGAAAGATGGTCGCACCCGCGTCCGCAGCCAGGCTCATATTGCGCAGATGAATTTTATTAAACGGTGTCTCCCGCACGCACAAAATGAGCGGTCTGCGCTCCTTCAGGCACACGTCCGCAGCGCGCTCAATCAGGTTCTGCGCGAGGCCGTTGGCAATGCCCGCGAGCGTCCCCATGCTGCACGGCAGAATAATCATGCCGTTCGAGGGATAACTGCCACTGGCCACCGAGGCTCCAATGTCCTTCTCCGCCAGCTGGTGAATCTTCTGCGAACGCCTGCCAAGCAGTTTCTCCGTCAAGCCGTTGCGCCCGCTCATTTGCATTTCTTCCGCAAGGACCCGCAGCGAATTCTCCGACGGAATGAAATGCACCTGCTCCACGCGAGGATCAGCCTCCAGCGTCTGCAAAAGGGTCTGGCCAAAAATGGCTCCGCTAGCTCCGGTCATGGCAACTGTGAGTTGCATGGATGGTTCAGGCATGGCTGACTGGCTCAAATTACGCGAACCCCTATTCTCTCATCCTGCCTAGGGTGCAGGCTGTGGGGTATTTGATGTTGCAGGAACGAGACGTCGCCATATCGTTCGCAGCTCGCGCACAATCCATCGGGCGGCGAGGATTGCGCCCAGGGTAAGCGCGGCGGCAATCGCCGCAGCAATCCATGGATGTTGCGTCGCGAGCCACGTGATGCCGACGGCTGTCACGTCTTCTCCGCTACTCAGGGCAATATTAGATAGCGGCTCCGGGCTGGGCGTAACGGCAGCGCGAACGGCGGTTTTCGATCCGTGGGCGACAAACGCGATCGCCGCACCTCCCAGCGTGGCCAGCAATTGCATCTGCGGCGAGAGGTGCGCGCTTGCCTGATACGCCAGCAAGGCGGCCACCGGGATCCGGATGAACGTGTGCAGTCCGTTCCAGATCAGGTCCAGACCCGGAACCTTATCTGCTACGAACTCCAGCGCGAACATGCCGCCGCTCGCCGCAATTACCAACCAGTCCGCCAGCGCGTCTAGGCCGGGCGGCAGTACGACCCAGTGCATCCGCGCCAGGACTCCGAGCGTGAATACCGTGGCATAGACATTCAGTCCGGCGGCAAAACTTGCGGCGATAACCAGCGCGGCGATATTGGCTGGAGTAAATGTGGTCATTTGTTGTCCTCCGGTGGGGGAGAGGAAGACCCTATCGACTGCAACTTACCGGATGCTTCACACCATTGACAACTACCCAGCCGTTGTCGGCACCCCGGTGTATCGAGCAGTGGACGTCATGGATGCCCGCGACAAAATATCCATTCGAGGGAAAGAAAGCCTGCCCATACGCGAAGACTGAGGCGCGCGCAGGAGCGGTCACAACCCCATCCAGATCGTCATTGATGACAACTTCAACCAGCCGTACATCGCCGCCGGGCATGGTCACCCGCAGTGGCAGAATCTCATGGTCGCCATGGCGATACCCGTGCTGACGGCGCGATGGACTGACGGTAACCCCGCACACCATCACGTTATCGACATAGCCATCGCGGTGCTCATCGAGCAGGCGGGCCAAACGCCCATTCACCGGCGGAGTGCACGCTGCGGGTACAGGAACACTGCGTTGGGCCGCGCCCGGAAGGGGCCCTCCGGCGATGGCGAAGGCTAGCGGAAGTATAAATCGCCGCACGGTTACGTCTCCTTCAGGACACGCTCAAAGATTGCGTCTACATTGCTGAGTTGTCGATTGAGATCAAAGGTTTTAGCCAGGTTCTCTCGGCGCAGGCGTGCGGTGATCTCTGGATCGGCAGCAACCAGGTCGCGGAAGACAAGGTCGTTCTTCCATGCGCTCATGGCATGCTTCTGCACTAGCCGGTACGCGTCCTCGCGCAACATGCCGGACTCGGCAAGATCAAGCAGCAGCTGGCCGCTGAAGATCAACCCTCCCGTGCTCTCAAGGTTTTTGAGCATCCGCGCCGGATACACGAGAAGTTTCTCGATCAAGTTGGTCGTTTTTGCGAGCAAATAATCTGTCAAGATCGTCGAATCAGGCAGAATCACCCGCTCGGCCGACGAGTGTGAAATATCGCGCTCGTGCCACAGGGCGACGTTCTCGTAGGCGATCTGCGCATTGGCCCGCACCACACGCGAGAGCCCGCTGATCTGTTCGCAGGTAATGGGATTGCGCTTGTGGGGCATGGCCGACGAGCCCTTCTGCTTCTCGGAGAAGTATTCCTCCGCCTCACGAACTTCGGTGCGCTGCAGATGGCGGATTTCCGTCGCAATCTTGTCCAGCGTCGCCGTGATGATCGCCAGCGTGGAAACGTAGTGCGCATGCCGGTCGCGTTGCACAACCTGCGTTGCAATAAGGGCCGGATTCAATCCAAGCTTTGCGACAATGCGTGCTTCGTGCTCTGGATTAAGGTGTCCGAACGTTCCCACCGCGCCGGACAGCTTTCCAATGCGCATTTGTTCGGCGGCGGCCTCAAAACGACGAACATTGCGGCGTACCTCCGCGTACCAATTCAGCAGCTTCAGCCCAAAGGTCGTCGGCTCGGCATGAACGCCGTGTGTCCGGCCGATAACGGGAGTGTGCTTGAATTCGAGCGCGCGCTTTTTGAGCGCCTCGGCCAGTCTTCCCAGGCCGTCGCGTAAAATTGCCGACGCCGCCTTGATCTGCAATGCCTGCGCCGTATCGACGACATCGGTAGAAGTAAGCCCATAGTGCAGCCAGCGCGCCTCGGGTCCAACCTTCTCAGCCACGGCGGTTGTGAAGGCGATCACATCGTGGCGGACCTCGGCTTCGATCTCGTTGATACGCGCCACGTCGATCTTCCCGCGTTCGCGGATGGCCTTTGCTGCCTCGGCGGGAACGATTCCGTCCTCGGCAAGGGTTTCGCTGGCCGCGGCCTCCACCTCAAGCCACATGCGATACTTGTTTTCGTCGCTCCAGATGCGGCCCATTTCCGCGCGGGTATAGCGTGCGATCAAAGAAGAAATCCTCCCGGGGAGTAAGCTTTTATTTTAATCGTTCGTGCATCTTACCTATGGATCGAGGAGCGAATATACCTATGCCGGATAACGTCACAATAGCTCGATTCACTGAGCCGCTTGAAGCGGAGATGGCCCGTCTTCGCCTGCAATCTGCCGGAATTGAAACTTTCCTCTCGGGGGAGAATGCCGGAATCATGGAGCCCGGCTTGGGCCCTCTCCAACTACAGGTCAGCGCAGAGGACGAAGCCGACGCGCGCGCAATACTCGCAGATCCTGGCCTCGAGCCCGATGATTTTCCTGATCTGCCTCCGGCAGCGTAGCCGTGCCGCCGGACTTAGCGGGTAACACCGAACAGCTCGCACATCTCGTCGTACAGAAAGCCTTCACCCGGCCGGTAGGGCTGCACCCACTCGCCGTCAATCACATACTGAGGAATGGCGCGCTTGCCCACGTGCCGTAAAACTTCGTCGGACGCCCCCGGTGTCGCTTCAATATCGATCTCTGTGTAGGGAATGCCATGCAGTTGCAGAAAACGCTTGGCCTCGCGGCAGTCCCGGCACCAGTATGCGGTGTATACCACTACGTTCATCACCTCTTATAGTAAATTCTGCATGGGTCATTCGGTGCAGATCAGCCGCTCAATCGCTCAACGAAAAAATGATGTGGATGGTCGTCTCCACCGCAGTCGGCTGGCCATTCAGCTCATACGGCCGATACCGCGCACGCTCCACAGCAATTAGGGCTGCCTGCATAAGCAGCGGCGGGCCGCTGACCACCCGTGCCTGCTCCACCGTTCCCTCCTTTGAAATGACCGCGTCAATCACCACTGTCCCCTGCACATGGGCGGCCTTCGCAATCTCCGGATAGACCGGCTGAATCGGCGTGAGCAGCTGTCCATCGGCAACTCCTGAAGAAACGCGTAGCGGCCCTGAGGGACTTTGCTTTACAACCACAGGAGGCTTGGGCGCAGGGCCGGGAGACAGGATCGTTCCAATTACATCGTTGAAACCAAAACCTCTGAGATCGCCAAATCCGGGCGGTACAGGCGCAGAAGCCGCTCCTTGCGAGATGTGTTTCGGAATAATCCGCGGCACGATCAACGCGATGGTCTGGACGGCGGGTGCTCGTCGGGTGGCCGCCACGCGAACAACAGGCGCAGGCGCGGAAGGAGGCGGCGGAGCGGTCAACAAAATGGCAAGTGCCTGCCGGGGCAGGGCAGCTGGATACAGATACGGAATCAAAATCATCACCGCGATTAGCGCGGCCTGCATTGCAAACGATGCGGCAGCATACCAGCGGCTGCGTGTGCAAATGCGTCCTGTGGACTCAACCAGACTGTCTTCAAACATGGGCCCTCCAATTCTTCGTACTGGAGAGAGCGAGACATCTGCACCAATAGACACCGGCCCTTGAGCCCGGTTCCCACCGTAATCCGGATTATCATGCCACCATGACTGCTGACGAAATCAAACGGCTTTTGAAGCTTGAGGCTCATCCATGCGAAGGCGGATGGTTCATTCAGACCTGGCGCGCGGAGGAAACCATCCCGCGCGAAGCTTTGCCCGCACGCTATCCGGCCGCAAGGTCTGTTGGCACGTGCATCTTCTACCTGCTCGAACCGGACACATTCTCCGAGATGCACCGCCTCGCCTCGGACGAAATCTTCCACTTCTACCTCGGCGACCCCGTGGAGATGCTGCAGCTCGCTCCCGACGGTTCTGCGCGCACTGTGGTTCTTGGCTCGGATCTCGCGGCTGGGCAGAATCCGCAGCTCATCGTGCCAAGGGATGTGTGGCAGGGCTCGCGGCTCCTGCCTGGAGGCGAGCTCGCACTGCTTGGCTGCACCGTCAGCCCCGGCTTCGACTACGCCGACTACGAAACGGGCCATGCCGAGCCGCTCATTCGCGAGTACCCGCAATGTACCGGCCTGATCCGGCAGCTCACGCGGAGCTGATAGGTTTTCAGCGAATCGCCTTACGGCCTTGTTGGGCCCTCCACGCGGCGTTCACGGAAGAACTCCCGCAGCAATTCCCCAGCCTTGTCGCCGAGCATCCCGGACTCAACGGCCATCTGATGGTTCAGGCATGGATGGTTCAGTACCTGCAGAACAGAGGCTACTGCTCCCGCCTTAGGGTCGTCAGCGGCATAAACCAGCCTCGCCAGGCGGCCGTGGATCATCGCTCCTGCGCACATGGCGCACGGTTCCAGCGTTACGTAAAGCTCACAGCCCAGCAGTCGGTAATTCTCCAGCGCGTGCGCCGCCGCACGCATGGCGACGATCTCGGCGTGTCCCGTAGGGTCGTTGTCGCGTAAAACACGGTTCTGCCCGCGAGCAACGATCTCTCCCTCGCGCACGACGACCGCGCCAATCGGCACCTCTCCGGCATCCCCGGCGGCGCGGGCTTCGGCCAGGGCTTCACGCATCCAGTTGAAATCCGCATGCATCATTTCACCCTCTATGCTATCGTGTGCCGATGCGCCGCATTGTCTATTCCGTAGCGTGTTCTCTTGACGGTTTTACAGCCCGTGAGGACCAGTCCGCCGATTGGATCCCTCACGATCAGGACTACGGCCTGGGCAGGTTCTTCGAAAGCGTGGACACGGCCCTGATCGGCCGCAAGACCCACGACCTGATGGTGAAGATGGGGCATCCCGCTATTCCGGGCATGGTCACGCTGGTCTTCAGCCGGAACGAGAACCCGCCCGTCTACGAACACCTTCATTGGGTCAGAGAGGACGCTGTCGCGTTCGTTACTACGCTATGTCAGCAGCCGGGGAAGGACATCTGGCTTATGGGCGGGTCCGATCTCGCGCGCACCTTCTTCGCGGCGCACATGGTGAATGAGGTGAGGCTCGCCGTCGTGCCTGTTCTGCTCGGCAGCGGCGTTCCGCTGGTCTCAGGGCTTCATCGTGAAACCAACCTCAAACTCCTGAAGCACGAAGTCTATTCAAACGGCGTGCTTGGTCTGCGTTACGAGTGCCTATAACGGCTGCTGCTGAGTCATGCAGTGCATCGCGCCCAAGCCCCAGATGAAATCGCCGCAATGAATCCCAACCACCCTGCGGCGCGGAAATAGCTCGGCCAGCATGTTGAGTGCAATGCGATCGTTAGGATCGTTAAACGTCGGCGCCAGCACCAGCCCGTTCGCGATATAGAAATTACCGTAGCTGGCCGGCAACCGCTGTCCTTCGAAGATCACCGGCGCGGGCATCGGCAACTCAACCACCTTGAACGGCCGTCCTTTGAGATTCCGTGCCGACCGCAGGCGCTCAAGGTTTTCCGCCAGCGGCAGATAATTTTCGTCCGCGCGGTTCGGTTCTGTGACCGTCACAATTACGTTTTCGCTCACGAAGCGCGTGATGTCGTCCACGTGCCCATGCGTGTCGTCGCCCGCAATGCCGCGATTCAGCCAGATAACCTGCTCCATGCCCAGAAAGTCGTGAAACACCTGTTCCAGATCAGCCCGGCCCATTCCCGGATTACGCTGCTGAACCTCGCTCAGCAGGCATTCCTTGGTGGTCAGCAACGTGCCCGCACCATTCGTATCTATTGAGCCTCCCTCAAGCACGACCCGGCGTCCGTTAAACTGCGGCGTCCACTCCGGCAGTTTGAGTAGCCTGGCCACCCGTCCGGGGATCTGGTCGTCAAGCTTCCAGTCGTCGTACTTGGCCCAGGCGTTGAACCGCCAGTTGGTGATGGCAACCTCACCCACGCCATTCTTCACGAAGATGGGACCCGAGTCGCGTGTCCACACGCGGTCAGTCGGCCAGCGATGGAAACGCACCCTTGCCAGGTCAGCCCCCACGCGGCGCAGAATCTTCTGTGCTCGCTCCTGCGCCATCGCATTGTCAATAAGGATTTGGACTGTCTCCACCGATGCCAGATGCCGCACAATATCCGCATAAACCCAAGAAATAGGCTGGAACTTGCCCGGCCAGTCGGTCGGATTATGCGGCCACGCAATCCATGTTGCGTCGTGCTCTGCCCACTCCGCCGGCATCCGGTAACCGTGGTCGCGAGGAGTCCCGGCTGTTTTTGCGCTCATTCCTTACGGCTCCCCGAATTACCGTTCCCCGTATCGTCCAGAAAGCGGTGCACAATGGGTCCGTACGCGTCGATGCGGCGGTCACGCAGGAACGGCCAGTTACGGCGTGTGTCCTCAAGCACCCGCAAATCGATCTCGCCGATCAGTATTTCTTCCTTGTCGTGCGCGGCCTTGGCGACGACACGTCCGAATGGGTCAGCAAGGAACGACCCGCCCCAGAACTCCAGGCCCGGACCCTCGACGCGATTCCCACGCACATCGCCGTTCTCATGCCCCACACGATTCACCGCCGCCACGTATACTCCGTTGGCGATGGCGTGTGCGCGCTGGATGGTCTGCCATGCGCTGTATTGCGCCTCGCCGAACTCGGCCTTTTCCGCCGGATGCCAGCCGATGGCCGTGGGGTAGAACAGCACATTCGCCCCCTGCAGTGCGGTCAGGCGCGCGCCCTCGGGATACCACTGGTCCCAGCACACAAGTGTGCCAATTTTTCCGGCCGATGTATCAAACGCGCGAAAACCCAGGTCACCCGGCGTGAAGTAGAACTTCTCGTAGTACAGCGGGTCATCCGGAATATGCATCTTTCGGTACAGACCGCTCAGTGAGCCCTCGCTCTCCAGAATCGCCGCTGTATTGTGGTACAGCCCGGCTGCGCGCCGCTCGAAGAGGGAAGCGATCACAACAACTTTCTCCTCGCGTGCAACCGCGCTCAGCCGCTCCGTGCTCGGTCCTGGGATGGGTTCAGCAAGGTCAAAAAGCGCAATATCTTCGCGCTGGCAAAAGTATTGTGCGCGGAAGAGCTCCGGCAGGCAGGCGATTTGTGCACCCGCACGTGCGGCTTCGCGCACGCGATCTGCGGCCTTGTCCAGATTCGCATCAGGATCTGGGCTGCAGCTCATCTGGATCAAGCCGACACGATAGTTTTTCTGTGACGCCATAAGTCCGTCCATTTCCAACCGGGGTTTCAGGGAGCGACAAGCTCAATTGCAGGTACAAACCCGCAGGCCGCAGCAGATACGCACAAAAGGCGCGAAGCCCTGCGGCCCGCGCCCGTGTCAATGTAGCCGCGCTTTACTCGAAGATCAGGATCGCCGCAGCAATGGTCGTGGTCCACAATCCGCGCTTGTCGCCCACAGCTGACTGTGTAACATTGGCTGTGCGTACAATCTTATTCGAGATGCGGTAAATTTCCTTCTTTTCGTCCCAGCTCTTGTCTGGGTCAAAGTCCACGTCCAGTGTGGTGGCCAGCATCTCTGCGGCAAGCTCCTCGGCGTATTCGCCGGCCTGCTCTTCGGTTTCGCCAAAGCTGTGATGCTCGCTCAGGTATCCATAGGTGTTGCGGTCTGTGGGAATCGCCACGCCAATGCTGGACGCGACCAGTCGGTGCGGCTCGCGAGTGGAGTTTTCCGCAACCACTGCAAACACAACTTCTCCCGGATTGAGGTACTTCAGCCCCTCCTTGCGCGGAACTAGTTTTGCCTGTGGCGGAAAGATGGATGAAACCCGAACCAGGTTCTGCGCCGCAATGCCGGCGTCTCGCAACGCCAACTCGAATGAGGTCAGCCGTTCCTTGTGCTTCCCGACGCCTTTAGTGAAAAACAGCCGCTTCGGGACCATGCCTTTTCCCAATTTTTAATTCCTCCAGAATGCAAATGAAAGGTACCACGCGCTGAATGCGACGATGAATAATTTTCGCCGAATATCTCTGCTCTAGAGATGATAAGACAACGCATTTTGATGCGACGTTACTACGGGAAAATTATTTACAACTCGTGTTCCCCGCGGTGCGCCGGGCCTGAGCGCCTGCCGGACTACGATCTGCCCAGCTTTTCGAGATCGATTTTGTCGTACGCCTTCCGCTCAATGGCTTCGCGAATCTGTTTCGGTGTCCATCCCCTTTGGGTCATCTCGTACGCAAAGGCTTCTTCTTTCGCACAAGTGGAACACGTGGCCGCGTGCGTCCCCTGATAGCAACTCAACAGGCTGGAATGTCCAAGAGCGCGGTCGCAACGGCAGTAGCAGGGAAGCTGATACAGAACCGCGGGAATCTTCGCGGCCTCTTTGTATACCACCACCTGCCAGGCATAACGAAAATAGGGGCCAGTAAGCTGCTTGCCCTGTAGCACCGGCTTCAGCGCGGCGACGTTTGCCGGAGGGAACGGGTGGTATGCCGGAATATCGTCCATGGGGTTTGACCATTGGGCATAGCTCGCGAGGGCGATGAGTCCGACAGCAACAGTCAGCGAAATCCGCTTCATGGCAAAAACTCCATGTTTAATCCTAACGTAATGGGTTGGGGCCGTTCAGATTCCGGGAATTACGTCCACCTCGATGGAAAAATTCAAAAAAGACGGCACGAACGTTCTTTTGTTCGTGCCGGGAGGCCAGTGACGCAACTTATAAACTCTTTAGATGACAGGGCCCGGGATCTCGCTCAACCGGGTCGTCCTTACTCCTGCATTCTATCGGATACTTGGCATCCTCGCCAAGACTCTAAATTATTGTAAAGTTTTCCACTCTGCAACATCTTTTTTGCTTCTTTTTGAGAAGATCCGGTTAAAGCCTCGGAAGTCTAACTATCTATTACAATCAACCCCAAGGCCCCCGCGAAGTTGCGGTTTTCCCCAGATTGAAGATTGACTCTGTTCTGATTTTATTTTTATGTCTGCCGACTCTGAATCCATGCCCTCCGCTCCGCGTCAAAGGCGATGGCGTAACGCTCTGTTTTTTGTTGGCTCCGCGGCGTTCGGGGGGCTTGCCGTCGTTCTCTTGAACCGCCGGGAGCTGGCTCAGATCCAGAATGAGAGGTCCAAATCTTCTCTTCCGCCGCCATCCGCACACGAGGTTGAAGACGAGATCATTTAGTGCGCTTCTCTAAACGCTGTTCGCAATTATGCCTTCAATCACAGTCGCCAGACCGAAGTCACTTTGCGTTAGCCCTCCGGCATCGTGCGAGATCAGAGCGAGCCGCACAAGGTTATAGCGAATGTCGATGTCCGGGTGGTGCCCGGCGGCCTCCGCCTCAGCAGCAACGCGATTCACAAAGGCCATGGCCGCCACAAAGTCGTTGAAGGTCGCCTCGCGCACAATCTTGCCGTCCACCAGCACCCAGCCATGAAGGGGTTTCAGCCGTTCCTGGACTACCTCCGTGCTCAATACAGACATGGACCCTCCGCAATTCGATTTCTGGCTTCTACTTTGATGTTAGCGAGGAAATGCGCGCGTGATGTGTAATCTCCGCCTGCAAGTCCTCCCAGAGCCGCGTTGGAAGACTCTCGAACACTTTGATGACCGCCGGATCGAACTGGGTTCCAGAACAGCGCAGAATCTCGGCACGCGCAACCTCGAAGCTGCTGGCGCGCCGATACGGACGGTCGGAGGTGATCGCATCCAGCGTGTCGGCAACTGCAAAGATTCTCGCGCCCAGCACTATCTCTTCGCCCTTCAGCCGGCGCGGATAGCCAGTTCCGTCGTATCGTTCCTGATGGCTGTACACAATTTGTGCCGCATCCTGCAGGAACGGAATCTTCCGAAGAATCTGGTAGCCGCGGGCGCAGTGGTCCCGCATCATCGCCTGTTCGTGCCTGTCCAGCTTGCCCGGCTTCAGAAGGATGGCGTCAGGGATGGCCATCTTGCCGATGTCATGCAAAAAAGCGCCTCGGGAGACAATGCGGATCGCATCTCCCTTTAGGCCCATGGCGCGAGCCAGCGCAATAGTATAGGCTGTCACCCGCCGGGAATGCCCCTCGGTTTCAGCGTCTTTCAGGTCGAGAGCGTCGCCAAGGGCTTCGAGAGTTATGTCGTACGCCTGTTCCAGGTCGGCAATCGCGGCATGGAGCAGATCGGTTCTAGCGGCCACCAGCCGCTCCAGGTTCTCCTTGTCCAGGCTGTGTTGTGCCGTGTGGTGACGATGATCGAGGGCGCGCTCCACACCATCGACAAGGGTTCCGGGTTCGACCGGTTTGAGCAGATAATCAAAGACTCCGCTCCGCATGGCGACAATCGCCGCATTAATGTCGCGCAAGGATGTCACTACGATGACGGGAGTGCCATGCGCAATGGTCAGCATACGCTGAATCATCCGGGCGCCATCCAAGCCTGTCAGCACAATCTCCGTGAGGACAAGATTAATGGAATCGTCTCGCTCAAGGCGCGCAATTGCGTCATGAACATCGTAAGCGATTACAGGCGTGTGGTTCCTCTTCGCGAGGACAGCAGCCGTCTCGTCTCTCGCGTCGGGATCATCGTCGACGATTAGGATTCGGTCGTGCGCCATTCTTGGTCACCGGCAACTTGCACCCGTTGGATTTTGTCTTCCCAGTTCCGCTCCACTGGCAATGCAGACTTCCCACCCGCAAAAGAGCTCGACAGCGGACTCCAAAGCCGGTCATTTAAATTGAGCCGTTTCGTCTAACTGTATACTCTTTGGGTCTTTATCGGCAAAAGCAGGTGATTTTTATGCAACTTAAGCGCATGATTTTCAGTATAAGAATGGTAGAGTATCGCGAGAGGCGAAATTCGTTCCAGCCCGAACAGTAAACTGTGGAAGACTTTACGGCAAAGATCGTGAACTCGGTCCGGGCAGAGAGAAGTCTGGCAGCCCGACAGCGGGATATCTACGACAGTCACCGCCACCGTGCCTTTTCCATCGCTTACTACATGACAGGGAACGAGTTAGAAGCCGAGCGTATCCTCTCTCAGACGTTTATCCGTGCATTTGAGGCCGCGCCCGAGCCAGCAGCTCAGGACGTAGACGCGGCCCTTCTAAAGGAACTTCGCCAGCGCATGTCGCTCGATTTGGACATACCCTCTTACACGGCAATCCTGACCGCCAGCTCCCCTTTGCAGCGGCAGCGCGGGCAGAATATCAAGCGTACCGACCTGGAAGAGGAAATCGCAAAGTTACCCGCCATGGAGAGGTTCCTTTTTCTCATGCGGGACGTAGAGGGGTATACACCCACAGCTATCGCCGAGTTGCTCCGGTTGCCGGAGTCCTACGTACAGCGCGGCGTGTTTACAGCTCGCGTCCGCCTGCGGCAGGCAATCTTCGCCCGGCGCATCGCCAAGGGTGCGAGCGCGGTTGCATAACCCCGCAGACCCGCCACCGCCTCAAATCCCAAATTTGCCCTGCAATGTAGTCCACTCACTTGTTCAAGACTCCGCTCAGGTTGCTTGTGCCCTCACAGTAAACTTTGCTTTTGCGGAAGCAACCGCATCAATGCCGCCCTTGCGTCCGCGACAGACCTGAGCGAAAGGTGATACGATCGCAGGTTTTTGTAAGACACATCCCGTTGGAGTCATCATATGGCCTTATCGACCGCGGAACCGAACACGCTTTCCACTTATCCCTTCACCCTGACCGAGGATCAGGAGCAGCTTCGCCGAGAAATCCGCGAGTTTGCCGCGCGCGAAATCGCGCCCAACGTCATGCGCTGGGACGAAGCCAGCGAATTTCCGGCCAGTGCGGTGCGCCAGCTCGGCCAGATGGGCCTCATGGGCGTCATCTTTCCCGTCGAATACGGCGGCTCGGGTCTGGGCTATGTGGACTATGCGCTGGCCATCGAGGAACTGTCCGCCGTGGACGGCTCGATAGGCATTATTGTTGCGGCCCACAATTCTCTGGGCACAAACCACATTTTTTTGGCCGGAAACGATGAGCAACGGCGGAAGTATGTCCCTAAGCTCGCCAGCGGCGAATGGCTTGGCGCCTGGGGCCTCACCGAACCAGGCTCGGGCTCAGATGCCTCCGCGGCGCGGACGACAGCCGTCCGCAAGGGCGACAACTGGGTGCTGAACGGCAATAAAACCTTCATCACCAACGCGCATTACGCGGACGTTGCCGTTGTCATTGCCGTTACTGACCGCGCGCAGGGTACGCACGGCCTCTCCGCCTTCATCGTTGAGAAGGGAACTCCCGGCTTCCGCCCCGGCAAAAAAGAAAACAAGCTCGGCCTTCGCGCAAGCGACACTTCTGAACTCATCTTCGAGGACTGCGAGATCCCCAGCGGAAACCTGCTAGGCAAGCTCGGCGAAGGCTTTGTGGATTCGATGCGGGTGCTCGACGGCGGCCGCATCTCCATCGCCGCGCTTTCCCTCGGCATCGGCCGCGGCGCGCTCGATGCGTCCCTCAAGTACGTCAAGGAGCGCCGTCAGTTCGGCAAGGCCATCGCCGAATTTCAGGGTATCCAGTGGAAGCTGGCCGACATGGCCACGGAGCTCGACGCGGCGCGCCTCCTCACCCAGCGCGCCGCTGTCCTCAAAGACGCCGGCCAGCGAGTCACACGCGAATCGAGCATGGCGAAGCTCTACGCCAGCGAAGTTGCCGTCCGCATCTGCGACGAGGCAGTGCAGCTCCACGGCGGCTACGGCTTCATCAAGGACTACCCGGCAGAAAAGTTCTACCGTGACGTCAAACTATGCACCATAGGCGAGGGGACCAGCGAGATCCAGCGCATGGTCATCGCCCGCGAAATCCTCAAGGTACATCCGTCGCGAGGATGAAGCGACCGCCTTCTTGTCTTAAATATCCCCGCAGCGCCATGCGGGCGCATTGTTTATGATCGAATCCGAATGACGCGCGTTCAGCAACTGGTGGGTCGGATGAGGGCCGGAGACGTTCGGGCTCTCGCCCGCGCGGTGTCGCTGGTTGAAAATGCCGCGCCGGAAGCAGCGGAACTACTGTCGGCCTGCTTCCCATATACGGGTAAGGCGTTGCATGTGGGGCTCACCGGCGCGCCCGGAGCAGGCAAGAGCACGTTGGTCGACCGTCTGGCGCGGATGTGGCGCGAAGCGGGCAGACGCGTCGGAGTCATCGCCGTCGATCCCTCCAGCCCCTATACCGGCGGAGCGCTCCTCGGCGACCGCATCCGTATGCAGGAACGCCTCGGCGACGACGGCCTCTATGTGCGAAGCATGGCCACGCGAGGATCACTTGGCGGGCTGGCCGGAACCACCGCCGATGTGGCGCAGGTTATCGAGGCCAGTGGGCGCGAAGTGGTCCTCATCGAGACCGTCGGCGTCGGTCAGGACGAGGTCGAGATTGCCCGGCTGGCAGACGTGACCGTGGTTGTGCTGGTTCCTGGCATGGGCGACGACGTGCAGAGCCTGAAAGCAGGCATCATGGAGATAGCCGACGTCTTCGCCATCAACAAGGCTGACCGCGAGGGTACCGACCGCGTTGAGAAGGAGATTAGCGCCATGCAATCGCTGGCTTCCAACCACGAGCCTGACATCTGGAGTGTTCCGGTCGTGAAGACCATTGGCACTACCGGCAAAGGCGTGGACGTGCTGCAGGCAGCCATCATTCGGCGCTGGGATTGGCTGGCGGAAGACGGACGGCTGCGCGCACGGCGTCAAATCTATTGGCGGGAGCGCATCGAAGGCATGCTGCGTCAGGCTTTATTGAAAGAGGCCCGCGCGCACGGCCTGAGCGAGACCGAATTGGCGCAGCACGCAGATCGGGCCGCGGCAGGATCCGAGGACCCGTACAAACTGGTTCCGGCATTGGTGGAGCGCGTCTTCAAGGCGCGTGGGAGTTAGGTGTGAGCAGGATCGATCATTTAGGTATCGCCGTAGAGAGCATCGCTGCAGCACGTGGCATTTACGAGGCCCTGGGCCTGCGCGTGGCCCACGAAGAAACTGTGGAGCACGAGCAGGTCCGCACCGCGATGATTCCCGTGGGCGAAAGCCGCATTGAGCTGCTGGAGCCTCTGCAGGAGGACTCTGCCGTTGGCCGTTTCCTCAAAAAGCGCGGCCCCGGCCTGCATCACGTGGCGCTGCATGTCGATGACATCGGCGCAACGCTTGCCGGACTCAAGTCTCGCGGCGCGCGGCTCATTTCTGACAAGGTGCAGGCTGGCGCGGGCGGGCATCTATACTTTTTCGTGCATCCGTCGAGCACAGGCGGCGTGCTGCTCGAGATTTGTCAGGACGTCCCGCAGGAGCCCACCCCATGATGGCTCTTGCAATCGATACTTGCGGGCCAAACGGCTCCATCGCGCTCGGGCGCGTCGAATCGAACACAGTCGACGTTCTGGCCCGGACCGAGTTGGCCGCCAAGACCTACTCCGCGCAGCTCATTCCAGCCCTGCGAAGCATGCTCCAGCAACAGGGAATGGAAGCAAGCGCATTGCAGGCCATCGTCGTGGTCAACGGTCCCGGTAGCTTCACTGGGGTTCGCATCGGTCTAAGCTCCGCGAAGGGACTGGCAGACGCATTGGAGATCCCTCTTCTCGCTGTCTCACGGCTCGCCGTGCTGGCTTGGAGGGCCGAATCATCCTGTGCAGCACTTGATGCCGGACGCGGCGAGTTCTACTTCCGCGACGGCGACCGGGAATTCCTGCTCGGCGCAAAAGACCTGCCCCTCATGAATTCCGAATCCGTCGCCGTTTGCGAGGGCAGCGCGCAGCAGGCCTTCGCTGGTGCGATCGTAGTTGATCCTCCAGCGGCGGAAGACGCGCTCCGCTACGCTGTGTCCCGGCTCCTGGCGCATGACTTCGCTGACGTCGAAACGCTCGATGGCAACTATGTCCGCCGCTCGGACGCTGAAATTTTCGCCAAAACGGCAGGGAAGGCCTGATTGGTTCAGGTCCGCGCCATGACGCCGTATGATCTCGACGAGGTGATGCGGCTCGAAAACGCAACACCTGAGGCCCCCCATTGGAGCCGGGCTGCCTATGAGCGCTTTCTCTCGAATGGAGCCGATGGGAAGCGCATTTTCATCGCCGAGGAAGGCGGCCGCCTGCTGGGTTTTGCCGCCGTCCAAATCATCCTGGATGTCTGCGAACTGGAATCGATTGCAGTCGATATTAGGGCGCGTCTTGGTGGAATAGGCCGAATGCTACTGGATAGTGTTTTCGACTGGGCGACATTGAGCTGCGCAGTTCGCGTGCAGCTCGAAGTTCGTAGCGGAAATAGCTGTGCAATAGCGTTTTACATTCGCTCAGGCTTTACGAAGGACGGCCTTCGCTCCGCATACTATCGCGACCCGGAAGAGGACGCAGTTCTCATGAGCCGGGAGTTGGGACAGTCGTCGGCAAGCGTAGCGACCCGGTGGAAAACTTCCCCTTAAATCCGATTGAAGATGAACCCCCTCGGGTGCTACTTTAGTACGTCTCAAAAAGAGGGAGGACTCGCCCATGGAGTTTGAAGCGAAGAACCTGCCGGATAGTGAATTAAAGCAGTTGGAAGCCCAGCATCGTCACTATTCGGAGCTATTGGAGGCACTCATCCAAAAACCCTATCTTTCCGCTGAGGAGCAGCTTGAGGAAGTCCGCCTGAAGAAACTCAAGCTCCATGTGAAAGACCTGATGTTCGCCCGACGAAGCGGACACACGCACAGCGTAGCTGTCTAGCAGTCGCGCTGTCCTCACAATCTACTTTTTCGCGAGCAACTCGAATCCACCTGTTGGACAGGGCAAGCTTGTTCGTCCCCTCTGTTCCTGCCCCATAAGTCCCCGTCGTAGACACTTGAACCTATAATGGGATGACGAGGTTGATTGCATCCTGAATGGTACGTGACGGATATTTCTACGGCGTCGCCCTATTTTTCGTGGCCGGATTGCTGCGCTTTTTCACCGGAGGCTGGGCCTTGGCCGTCCTCCCGATCCTGTTGGCGCTTTTCTTTCTTTGGTTCTTTCGCGATCCAAACCGTGCCATCCCTCAGGGCGAAGGCCTCATCGTTTCTCCGGCAGACGGTAAAGTGACGGAAGTTCTGCGGATTTCGACGGCGGACGGCCAATGGCTGCGTTTGAGCATCTTTCTCAGTGTGTTCAATGTGCACGTCAATCGCTCACCCATCGCCGGCGCTTTGAACGAGGTTATCTACCGCAAGGGCCTGTTCCTGAATGCGATGAACCCCACCTCGGCAGAAAAAAACGAGCAGAACAAAGCCGTCGTGGAAGCCGGCGCGGGCTACAAGGTCACCTTTACGCAGATCGCGGGGCTGCTGGCGCGGCGCATCGTGTTTCGCCCCAAACCGGGCGACCACTTGGAGCGCGGCCAACGCGTAGGGCTCATCAAGTTCGGCTCCCGGGTAGACGTGCTTTTGCCCGGCGTTGCCGAGCTGCGCGTGAGGAAAGGCGACCGCGTCAAGGGTGGCACATCGATCCTGGCGACCATGCCCAGCCCGGCTGCCCAGCCTGAACCTGAAGAAGCCTTCGCGGAGTCTGTGGTTTGAATAGCACTGGACAAAAACGCGGAAGCAGGCGGCGCAGGGGGATGTATATCCTCCCGTCCCTGTTTACTGCTGCCAATATCGCTGCGGGATACTTTGCGATTACGCAAAGCCTGCAGGGGTCCATCTTGGAGCCGTACCACTTCGACTATGCGGCGCTGGCCATCGGATTCGCCATTCCCTTCGATGCGCTCGACGGCCGTATTGCGCGCATGACCAACACCACCAGCGAGTTCGGCAAGGAACTCGACTCGCTGGCCGATGTCATCACCTTCGGAGTCGCACCCAGCATCCTTGCTTTCAGTTGGGGATTCCGAATGCTGCCCGTGGGCATGGATCCGCTGCTGCGCCAGAAGCTGGTCCAGCTCGGCGGCTTTGTCTGCTTCCTGTTTCTGATCTGTGGCGCTAGCAGGCTGGCGCGCTTCAACATCAGCAGCGATCTGGTTCCCAAGAACCCCGGCAGGCCCGACCGCAAATATTTCGTCGGCATGCCAATCCCCGCCGCCGCGGGCGTCATCGCCGCCGTGGTGCATGGCTTCGGAGGACAGCCCTTCGGGGGGCATCCCTTTAACACGTGGACGGCAATTCTGTGGATGCTGCTCGTCGGCTGCCTTGGGTTCCTGATGGTGAGCACCTGGCGATTCTGGAGCGGCAAGGAAATTAACCTGGCCAACAGGCATCCCTTCCAGTGGATTGTACTCATGGGGCTGGTGATCTATCTGCTCGTGTTCTTTTCGCGCGAAGTCTTGCTGCTGATGGCACTGGCATACATGTTTTCAGGAGTGCTGGCGCGCGCCGCTTATTCTCGCCGACGCCACCGCCGCAGCGAGCAGCATGAGACTGCCGCTCCCAATACCGGACATACAACCGCCGGAAATATAACGGAATGACAGATACTTACAAAATCGCAATTGTCGGAGCAGCTACCATTCGAGGCAAGGAGCTGAACGAAGCGCTCGCCGAATCTCCTTTTGCAAGCGCAAACTTCACTCTGCTTGACGACGAATCACAGCTCGGCCAGTTGGAAGCGGTTGGCGATGAAGTCACTTTCATCCAGCGCATCGAACCGTCCGTTTTCGAGGGAATGGACTTTGTCTTCTTTGCCGGGTCTCCGGAGGTCACCCGCAAACATTGGCAGGCCGCGCAGAAGGCAGGCGCGGGCATCATCGATCTCTCGAATGCCCTTGAGAATGAGCCTGGAGTTCTGGTTGATGCTCCTTGGGTGGAAGAGCCGCGCGGTCTCAACCTCAGCACGCCGGCGGTGATTCCGGCACATCCGGTCTCCGTTGCGCTTGCCCTCATGCTCGGGCGCTTGCAGGGGCTCGGCGCAGTCGCGAGTGCATCCGCGACCGTGCTTGAGCCTGCATCCGAGTATGGCAATGCCGGGCTGGACGAGCTACACCACCAGACCGTGGGCCTTCTAAACTTCCAGACGCCTCCGAAGGCCGTCTACGATACGCAGGTGGCCTTCAACATCGTCTCAGTCGTGGGGGTGGAAGCCAAGGCAGATCTGCGTGGGAGCGAAGCGCGCATCCGCCGCCACTACACGCTGCTTGCCGATAGGCGTCTGCCTGCAGTTGCCGTCCAGCTCCTGCACGCCCCCGTCTTCCACGGTCACGGAATCTCATTGGCCGTAGAATTCACCAAGTCCGAATCCTTGGGACACGTCGAAGCCGCACTGAGTGGCGAGCATATTGACGTGATTATGGGCGATGCCGACTCCGACGCTCCAAATAACCTGAATACCGTGGGTCAGAGCGATGTCATGGTTCGCGTCCGGACCGCCAATGGCGGCACAGAGCAAACACCGCGCTTCTGGATATGGGCCTCAATCGACAACCTCAAATTCAATGCGCTCAATGCCATTGCCTCGGCGCTTGAGCTGCGCAGGCTCAGACCGCAGGGCAAAGTGCAGTAGTCGCGGCTTTACGCAGATGCAAAGCCCCGGCTGCGTACCGGGGCCTTTGCCTTTCATCGCATCCTGTCACTACTTCTTGTAAGGTGGAGTAAAGAGCGCCAGCCGCACGTGCCACATTACCGACTGCCCCGGCTTGAGCGTCACCATTCCTGTATTCACGCCGTGCCACTCCTTGCCAAAGGGATCGCTGAAGTTGAACTGCTCTTCGATCGCGGCAAACTTCGCCGTCGGCGGAGAGTATACCTGCACTGTCTTGATTTCTGGTGCGACACCTTCAACCTGGACGCCGTAATCGTCCGCCGGATCCGTCAGCCGAACATCCACAACACCGTCCGTTCGCTTCAAGTTCGACCAGTTGTCGTCGTAATAATTTCCGTCGAGCGCCGCTCCGTCCGGGGCGTTGAAGTCCCATCTGGTTCCCTTGACCGGCGCCAGCTTACCAGTAGGGAAGACCTCGTCATAATTGTTCACTGCGGCAATTTGCGTCGCTGGAACGTGCACTCGCGCCTGCGCCCGGTCTCCGCTCGGGATATTGAAGTATGGATGCCATCCGATCGCGATCGGTTCGGCTTCCTTGCCCATATTCAGGGCGCGGATCTTCGCATCAAACTCGCTGCCTGTAAGTGAAAGCGTGAACTCAAGATCGGTATTCGAAAACCAATGCCCGCAAAAATCCCCGGCATGGATCGTCGCAGTCAGTTGCTGTCCGCCGGGAATCGGCATCACCTTCACGTCCTGCGCCTTCACATTCAGGATCAGTCCGTGCATGGCGACCGGCCTGTCAGTCGGCTTCTTGCCCGGCCAGTTTGCAGGCAGCGTCACTGTCTTGCCATGCCACTCCAGCGCAATGGTCTTGCGATCAGCGGACAGCGTACCCAGGATGCGGTTGGGGTAGGGAACCAGAAACGCTCCGCCGAAGCTGAAGCTGGCGTTGCCGTACTCATCGCCGGGGCCGCCGTTCAGCTTGTCCGCGGCTTCCGCGAGCGATGGTGAGGCCAGCACTTTGACAACCCCCTTGCCGGGGAGGTATGCGGTGATCTCAAAGACGTTCATACCGCGTCCAGGCAGGATGGTGGCCGAGAGAAACTGAGGCGTATCTCCAGAGGGGGTCGCAGTGCTTTTCAAATGGACGACCTGCTCGCCACCAATCTCGGCAGGAGCCGTCGCGGAAGGCTGCGCCGCCGGAGCAGGTTGTGGAGCGGGAGCTTGCTTGCAACCAGCAACAGAGAACAACACCGCTGCGGCCAGCATAAGAGTGAACTGCGGGCGGTAAGACATGATTTTTTACCTCTTATGAATTTTGGTTCTTGCAGGATTTCCGGAAAAGACCCGAGGGCCTTCGCCGTAAAAACAAAGGCGAGCCAATTTTACGCCCCGTCGCTGCTTTGCGCGCGCCCCTGGCAGTTCATTTCCTCTATAAAATCATTTAGATGCAAAACCAACCCTCTGGGGGAGCCGCCGCGCTGGCTGCGCTCAATGCCCGCATTACGTTATGCGAAAAGTGCCCGCGCCTGCGCGAGCACTCGACGCACATTGCCGAAGTCAAGCGCCGCGCATACCGCGACCTCGAGTACTGGGCACGCCCCGTTCCTTCTTTTGGAGACCCGAACGCAGCCGTGCTCATTGTAGGTCTTGCGCCCGGAGCGCACGGCTCCAACCGCACTGGCCGTCCCTTTACGGGCGACGGCTCAGGAAACTTCCTCTACCCGGTGCTCTATAGAGTCGGCTTTGCCTCGCAACCGGTAGCCATCAACCGCAATGACGGGATGCGCCTGTGCGACCTGTGGATCACTGCTGTTGTTCGCTGCGCTCCTCCCGGAAACAAGCCGCAGCCGGACGAGATTGCCAATTGCGCGCCCTACCTTGACGAGGAAGTCGCCGCGCTCAAACGCCTTCGTGTTGTCGTCTGCCTAGGCAGGATCGCCTTCGACGGTTTCGCCCGCCATCTGGTGCGAACCGGTCAGATCGCCAGCCCGAACGGCCTTCAATTTGCGCACGGAGCAGAATATGCGCTACCCGGCGGCCGCACTCTTATAACCAGCTATCATCCATCGCTACAGAACACCAACACCGGCAAGCTCACCGAGGCCATGTTCCTCCGCATCTTTCGCCGCGCCCGGGAGCTGGCGCAACGATGACGCATCTGGCGGAGCATCTAACCTGGGAGATATACGCATCCACTCATCGGGCTCATTTCAAAATTGCGGGAGAAGACCGATGATCCTGCTCGCCATTACTCTCGTGCTGTTGTTAATCTTCTCCCTGCCCGCGTGGCCCTACAGCCGAGCCTGGGGATACTACCCGAGCAGCGGAATCGGAATCATCCTGCTGATCCTCTTCCTGCTTATCATCACGCATGTTGTCTGAAAGTCTGCGGTTCACCGGCAAAAGGCTTGCATTCCTGGAGCGGGAGACGGGGATCGAACCCGCAACCAACGGCTTGGGAAGCCGCTACTCTACCATTGAGCTACTCCCGCTCGTAAACCTGAGTGTACCAAAACAAAAGCCGGAGATTCCCACCGATTGGTTCGATGATCTCCGGCCTCACTCTGTTTCTGAGGAAGGGAACTCATGGCCCTGCTTATACCGCTTAGTCTCCGTATGCGGCAAGCGGCGCAGGAGTGAATTTCTTTCCAGCAGGAGCGTGAACATACCTTCCTGAAACCTCTTCCAGCCGGAACTTGCCGATATGTTCTTCCAGCCGCTTCGCGCCATGCCCCACGGACTCAACAATTGCGTTTGTGTCTGGAATTGCCGCCGCCGCTTCCTCGCCAAGCTGATTGATCGCTTCCACGCTCTCGCTCGATTGGCGGGCTGCATCTGCCTGCTGCATCGAGGCAGTGGCAATCTGCGCGATCATCGAGTCAACCTGCTCGGCCATCTGGATAATGCGGCTGAGCGCCTTTCCTGCGCGGTGGTTGATTTCAACGCCCTCATTCACGGTAACGGTTCCGGCTTCCATCGCCTCCACAGCGTCGCGTGTATGCGCCTGGATGCCCTGGATCATCTGCGCAATCTCGCTGGTCGCGTTTCGGGTGGACTCGGCCAGCCTGCGGACCTCGCCCGCAACCACCGCAAAACCACGCCCCTGTTCGCCCGCCCGCGCCGCCTCGATTGCCGCGTTCAGCGCCAGCAGGTTGGTCTTCTGCGCAATCTCCTCAATCACATTCACAATGCGGATGATCTGTTCGCTCTCGCGCCCCAGCCGCTGCACCGTCGCGGCTGTATTACGCACTGACTCCGCAATCGAATTCATGCCGTTCAGCATCTGGTCAACGATCGTGCCGCCCTCGCGCGCCGTCGTTGCGGCCTGGCGCGAGTTTGCCGCTGCGCTCTGCGCATGACGCGATACCTCCGCAATCGAGATCGACATCTCCTGCATCGCCGCCGCAGCCTGTTGCGTTTGCAGGCTCTGCTCCTTCGTCCGGCGGAACGTCTCATTCGCCGAACGGCTCAGCTTCGCGGAGTCCTCCGCTACCGTCGCCGCGATCTCCATCATCGTGCGGATGATGTTGCGAAGGTTCTCCTGCATCTGGTTGATGGCGCCGGCCAGCTGGGTGACCTCATCGCTGGAGTCCATATGCAGGGGCTCTCCGGTAAGGTCGCCCGAAGCAATGAGCTGTGCCCGCTCCGCCACCATGCCAACGGAGCGCACCACACGCCGCAGGGCCATCTCGGCAAGGATCGTTCCAATCAGTCCACCGAAGAGAATCGCCAGCCAGAGAAACAGGGCCTCCATGCGATTGATCTCCACCACGTGCTTCAGGTCGCGGTCCGTCGCAGCCCCCAGCGCGTTCACTACGTCAGTCACGTTCTTTGTGAATGCTGCCGTCTGCTGCGCCACCTGTCCCTGCAACAGATCGAAGGCCTTGCTCGTCGCGTCATTGCCCTCGCCAATCGCGAGTGTCTGTACCTGCTTCTGTGCCGCCTCAAGCTGCGCATACTGGTCAAGCAACCTCGTCATTGTCTCTGATCTCACGAGGCGGTCATACGCCGGCCGCAGCTGCCCGATCCGCTGCAGAACCGCCTGCGCTTCCTCGCGATAATCAGCGATCTCCTCGCTGTAACGCTGGGCCATCGCCAGGTCCGACCCGAACAACACGTAGGACTTCAGGGACGATGCTTCCGCAAACTCCGAAACACGAAGGTCGCGGATGGCTTCGAGAGCCGGAAGCCGGCTTGCCTCAAGCTCAGCAGAAAGGCTGCTCACCTGCCGCATCTTCAAATACGCGGCCAGCGATCCGAGCAGCACAAAAGCCAGCAGCACCAGCGTGCTGAGGCGCAGTTTGTTCGAAAGTCGCGCGTCGATCCATGCCATGGCTCTGTCAGGCTCCTCGCTGCCGGTGTGGGCTAGTCGTTGACTTCAAAGTCGACGTTGATGTTTTCCGTCGAAGTGCCATCTCCCGGGGCAAACTTCCATTGGCGGATCGCATTCTCCGCGGCGGACTCAAGCAGCTTGTTGCCGCTGATCGCCTTGGCCTGCGTCACAGTCCCGTCAGCGGCAATCGTCGCGGCAACCCGCACAGTGCCCCCAATGTGCATGCGCTTGGCCAGCTCGGGATAAACGGGCGGAACACGGCGCTCAATCTTGCGGCCAGCGGCCGCCGCCGGCAGCGCACAGACGGCTAGCGCCAAGGCCGCCACCAAAGCAGCAGTCTTGCGAGAAGAGATGAATCTCATGGGCATACCTCAGGGCGGAGAACCGCCGGATGAGGTAGATATCGGCACGCCGGACGACATCTTGAGGAGAATGGAAGGGGATAATGAGACGCTGCGTCAGCGATCGCCGCCCTGTACGGTAGCAAAGGTCATGTCGCGCAGCGGACGCCCGGTCTCTCTGCACCAGTCCTCAAACAGCCGCCCATAGCTCTGAGTCATCAGCGATGACTCCTCCAGTCCCAAATTGCGCGACACCGTATCGATCCACTCCCCCGGACCCTCCAACTCGGCAAAGGTCCCGATCGGCGTCTCGTCCACAACGCAATGTCCGGTCGTGTCCGCATATTCCGCGCGCCACTTCTCATAAATAAAAGCCGGCTGATACCCGAGCCGCTCAAAAATCTCCCCCAGTGCCTCGCCGTCGGCCACCTCCGTCTCGGTCTCTACGCGGCGCTTATGCCGCGCATTCGGGTCATTGTCCGGAGGCAGGCACTTATGCGTCAGCACCCAGCGGTCGCCATACTTCCTGATGCGCAAAATGGACTGAACGGCGCGCAACTTGCGGTCGGGCGTGTCGTATAGTGTGTTTCGCTCGAACGTGCGCGGCGTGACTGCGATGAAGCCAAGCGCGCGAAGCCGGTGAGCCAGCGTATTCACATCCGCTACACGGAACTTTGCTTCAATCTCGACGCCATTCATAGAGCAAGTATAAGTGCGGCAGCGCGTGCGCGATAATAAGGGCTTGCGGCTTTTGTGAATCATGATGCAAACCCTGCGACTCAAAGTTGACGCCGCCGATCTTGGCTCGCCCCCCAGCCGTGCGGCCATTGAGCAGGCGGCCGCCGTCATAAAGGCGGGCGGCACCGTCGCCTTTCCTACAGAAACCGTCTACGGACTCGGCGCAAATGCGCTCGACGCAGCAGCCGTCGCAAAAATCTTCGCCGCCAAGCAGCGCCCCGGGTGGGACCCTCTCATCGTGCATCTTGCCAGCCGCTCCATGCTATCGGTGATTACCCGCCAGATGCCCGAGAATGCTGCAAAGCTCATGGACGCCTTCTGGCCCGGCCCGCTCACGCTCCTGCTGCCACGCAGCCTTGCCGTGCCTGACGTGGTGACCGCCAAACGCCCTCTGGTCGGTGTGCGTATACCGCGCCATCCCGTCGCGCACGCGCTTCTCCTGGCAGCCGGTGTACCGGTCGCAGCGCCCAGCGCCAACCTCTTCGGTCGCACCAGCCCTACTTTTGCCTCACATGTTGCGGAGGACCTCGAAGGCCGCATCGACGTGATCCTCGATTCCGGAGAAACAACGCACGGCCTCGAATCGACCGTGATTGATCCCACCGCTGTACCACCGGTGATTTACCGCCCCGGAATCATCACTTTGGAGCAGATTCGGACAATCTGCCCGGACGCAATCGCCTTCGACGAGAAACGCCACAACGCGGGCGAGGTGCCGAAGTCGCTGCCATCTCCCGGCGTTGGCATCCGGCATTACGCCCCGCGTGCCCGCCTCATCCTTGTCGAGAGCGGCCCGGACCAGCCGCAGCGCTTCGCCGCCGAGGTCACCGCCGCCACCCGGTCTGGCGAGAACCCCGGCCTCATGCTGCCCGAAACATTCCAGTACAGCGGTGGGAGAAGCGCGCTTGTCTATCGCTGGGGAACCTGGATGAACGAGGAAGAAATGGCCCGAATGCTGTTTGCGGGGCTGCGCTGGCTTGATTCCGCCGGAGCGACGGTCATCATTTGCCCGCTGCCTGAAGCAAAGGGAATTGGCATTGCCATGCGCGACCGGCTCAGCAAAGCCTCTCGCATCTGAATACCCAGCTGAATACTCATTCTGAATACTCATTGACGAGCGTTTTTACGATTGCTGCTCGCCGATTTTGTAAATGTATTTGATGGCTGATTTGTAGATCAGTATGCGCGAAGCGCTTCGCACCTTGATCGAGTAACGGTCATACCATTCAATACAGCCTTCAATCCTATCGCCACCCTCGAGCACAATCATCAGCGGCGTCTGCGTCTGCACCTGCTTCTGGAAATAGAACGCCTCGGCATGGGTGGTCTCGCTGGCTGCAGCATGCGCAGCCATGTTCTGGTGTGCAAGTATCGGCGGATCCTCATTCGGGCTGTAAGTGCGGCTGCGGAAAGACCGCGTCGGCAGAGTAGGGCGTACGAGCTTTCGCGGTCCCGTAACAGGAAGGCTGGTGCTCTCATGCACGCCATTGGTTGCGGTGTTGCGTACCGGAGAGACGGGCTGCAAAGCAGAAGGCGTAGGCTTGGGGGGCGTCTCGGAGCGATAATCAGGCAGGCCCGCAGCCGGGATATGGGAAGAGTTCGGCATAGATGTCAACAATGTTGCTGAACACATAGATGCAGCGGTGGACAGACGACGCTGCCTGTGTTTTGTATATCTTTTTGCCCCGAAGTCCTGGAACGTATCATAGCGTAGACGGGCCCTGAGAACCAGAAGATTATGCGCGTATTAAGCTTGCCGCATAGGAGTCCAGCGAGAGTGACCGGAGCAAATTGCGGCGCATTCCGGACTCGACTTGGGAAAGCCCCCGGTCCGCGCCCTCAATCCAGTCAATCGTCACCTGCTGCGCCATCACCGTCAGATCCTTCTCGATGTCGATGTTGCGCACAAGCTGCGGTGCCCCGGAATGGATCAGCAGCAGGTCTTCGAGTAGGCTGCTCAACGCGCGCAGAAGGCTCGCAGTCTTCTGCTGTCCGTCGGCCCCGGATCTGTACGTATCCGTCGTGCGAAAAAGCGCCGAGAAGTCCGGCTCGCTCAACGCCGTGCGCAAAATAATCAGCGCATCCGCGCGACTCGCCAGATATTCCTGAAGATCAAGCCCGATCGCCTGTCCGGCGGCCCCCTGCGCCAGTCGAGCCACCAGCGCGCGTTGCAGCGGGCGCAAATCGCTTCGCTTCGTTGCAAGCACTGCTTCAATCTGCTCGAATGGCAGCGCCGCCAGCCGCAAAATCGCCGCGCGCGAGCGCATCGTCGGCAGCAGATCGCCGGGATTCTCCGCGAGAATAATGATGCTGGCGTGTTCGGGCGGCTCCTCAAGCACCTTCAAAAGCGAATTCGCTGCCTCTTTCATGAACGCCGAACTGGTGAAGATGTACACCGCGCGCCGCGCCTCAGCAGGAACTCGATATATCCCCCGGATAAGCGTCCGCACCTGTCCGACTTTGATCAGCAGTTGCGGCGGGTCGGGTGGAATCACCAGGACGTCCGGATGCGTCTGAATCAGAATGCGAGTCTCTTTCTTGTCGACTTCGCGCAGTTCTTCGCGCGCCGCTACTGCCTCTTCAAGCCTCGCGTTGAGGTCTATTGCTTCGCCAATTCGCACGCAGTTCGAGCAAACTCCGCAGGGGTCAGGCAACCCGTCCGTCTGCTTCAGATCAAGGCAATTGATCGTCTGCGCCAGCATCACCGTCAGCGTATACTTGCCCGCGCCGCGCGGCCCGCTCAGGATCATCGCGTGCGGAAACCGTCCCGCCGCAATCGCCTCGCGGAGATGCCGGACCGTTGGCTCGTTGCCGAGAAAGTCGCGGAAGCTCACCGATTCAGACTAACAGGCGCCGAGCGGGGTCCACTGCACGCACGGTGTGGGGCGCCGAAGCCGGGGTCAAGGCGTGTGGTCCTGCATACCGAAGTGAGAAGGCGCCTGTGCCGGGACGGCCAGCCCCAGAACATCGCGGCCCGCATCAGTTTGCAGAACCGCGATGTCCTGGCCCAGCTTTCAGCGTCCCAGTCCAACAGCCAGCGTCTTCACCATTGTGCCATTCGCGTCGTCATCCTTCACGGCCCACACAAACGCTCCGCCCAGACCACCCGGCACACGGAAATCGATGTAGATCGACTTCAGGAACGCCGTATCCGGATCGTCATACGTGTAGAACGTTTGCGTTGCGGGGTTGTACAGCGACACCGCCATCCTGCTCGGATCAAAGTATCTTTGGTATCCGTTCGCGGTCAGGGTCGCGAGCGTGGAGTAGGTTAGCGTTCCCGGCGTCAGCAACGTGTCGCATCCCGGAGTATTCCCGCTAAGATCGGTGCATTCCCCAGTCCCGTTCGCCAGCAGGACCGCCGAGGGCCCCGTCGAACTCTGGTACAGACCGTGGTTGACGTTGGGAACACCCGACCAGCCCGCACCATAGAGCGGCACGCCCATCACATACTTCTGCGGAGGCACTCCGGCCTCCAAATAAGCCGTAACGGTGTCCTCTATATCGAGCTTCTGTCCGAAGTCAGGGTCTTGCCGCGAGTCGAACAGCGGTGACGCGTCATTCGTCACTGTGTCCCAGCTCCCGGCATAGTTGTAGCCGTCGACCGTGATGAAATCCACCAGCCTCGCCGCACTCTTCAAGTCAATATTCGTGTAATTCTGCGCTCCGGCTGGCCCGTCAAAGCTCAGGAAGTATTGCTTCCCGGTCTGCGCGCTCAATTCGTCAAGCTGCTTGCGGAACTCCGTCAGTAACAGCGTGAAGTTCTGCTTGTCTGTCGCAGCGGGGAACTCCCAATCAATGTGGAAGCCGTCGAACAGCCCCGGCGCGGTAATGTTCCCGTTCCAGTCGCTGCCTACATTGCCCACGATGAACATGTTGATGCACGCCGAAACCAGCGCCTGCCTGCCGGCCTCGGTGCTCGCCGCCGTCGAAAACGCCTGTGCCTCAGCTGCGCTCGCACCACCCAGTGAAATCAGCGTCTTCAATTGGGGATGGAGCTGCTTCAGCTTCAGGATCTCGGCAAAATTGCCATAGAGTGGCCACGTATCAGCAATTCCACCCACCGGAGGTAGGTTATTGTCTTCGAAATCAGCCCACGGGTCGGCGATCACGCAGGTGTCCGTCGATGGATCAGACGCGCTTGCCGACACATCCGCGAATGCATAGATCAGATGCGACAGCTTTGCCGCCGACCCATTGCTTTCCAGATTTGCAAGGTTATAGTTCGCGTAGTAGATACTCCATTCTTCAAAGAACCCGGCCAGAATCTTGCCCTGGCTGTTAGGGGTTTGGGCGAATGCGGAGGTACCGCTAAACATCAATGCGGCCATGCCCGCACACAAGACGGTCAACGCGCGAAACAGGAATCTATTCTTCATGGGTAGAAGCCTCGTCAGGTGGGTTGGACTACAGCGCCGAGTAGTATAGACCTCTACACAACCTTTTGCCAGTGCGACTTTTGCACAAAAATCAACCGAGGCCCGCACTAAATCCCTAGCCGCGTCCTCACCGCATCCACCACCCGTTTGTGCACGCCTTCAATGCTGTCATCGCCTTCAATTGCGACCACCCGCAAACGCTCGCGCGCGGCAATCTCGCGATATTTGTCATACACACGGCGATAGAACAACTCGTCCTCACTCTCGAAGCGGTTCTCGTCATGCCCGGCACGGCTGTTGCGCGCATTGCGGTTGCGGGCGCGCTCCAGCGAGCGGCCGAAATCCGGCAACAGCAGCAGCGTGAGGTCTGGCTGCAGGCCGCCGCACATCACCGCATGCATCTGCAGCACAATCTCGCTGCCCAATTGCCGCCCGCCGCCCTGGTAGGCCTCGGTTGAGTCCGTGTACCGGTCGCACAGTACTACACCGCCGCGCTCCAGTGCCGGCTCAATCACTTCCGCAATGCCCTGTGCGCGATCTGAGAACATCAGCCCAAGCTCGGTCCTCGGAGCAAGGTTCTCTGTGCTCGAGTCGAGCAGCAAACCCCGAATGCGGTCACCAATCCGCGTTCCGCCTGGTTGCCGTGTAATAGTGACTCTCTCGCCCTGCGCCTCAAGCCATCGCGCCAGCCTGCGCAATTGCGTGGACTTGCCCGACCCGTCGAGCCCTTCAAACGTTACAAAAAATCCGCGAGCCATTCCGCGAGTGTAGCAGGGTGCTCGACGGGTCAGTCCGGCCTTTCTGTCTCGCTAGCGCCTTGGCACCTTGCTGTTGAGCTCAGAAACCATGGCTGCTCCCGCTGGTGTGGGTTCAACGGTGTTATCGCGCACGATTTCCCGCGCGCTTACTGTCTTCCCATAGAGCCGCTGGTTGGAGTCATCGTCGGGTGACAGACTGGCTCCGCTCAGGGACACGCCCGCGAAAAGACCCGAGGATCTGGCATAGGTGAAAATATCAGCCCCGCCTACAGAACCGGTAGTGGTAGCACCCGGGCCAGCCGCCGCGCTCATATCGCTGCCGACCTTGGTCTTGCCGTTCAGCACTTTGTTGACGGCAGTGGGAGACATAATCAGGAGCACGAAATCCGTTGACGAGCCGCCGAGTTGGAAACCGGCGCTGGCGCCACCGATGCTATACATGGCGGGTGCTGACCAGCGGCCAGTGAAGTTCGCACCCTTACGGCAGGTCATCGGGCCCCGCCCGCCGGTTCCTCCAATACCTACGGCAAATTTCTTCACGCTGGGCAGAACAATAATGCAATCGGCCTTCGACAGTATGCTCATCGGAACGTTATTGCCGACGACCATTGCCCGTAACACCGTAGTGGCATTCCTGATGGTCTCTTCATCCTTGTTTTTGTTGGCGCCCCATACAGGCACGGTCGCGCAAACCAACAGCATAGATGTAAACAAACCAAGTACAGCGGTCTTCTTATTTGGCATAGATATTCACCCGCCTTTCGGTTGCGAAGCATAACAGATTGTCACCGGCGTTGGCTTTGACGAGATACATCGCAGTTGAGGTCATCGAACACCGGCTGCCGTATTCCAGCTTTCGCCGGACTGTCCGATTTGATGCTCAGATTTGGTCCAATGGAAATAAGAGCAAAGGAAATAAAGGCCCGCAGCCCTTTTCCTTTGGTGATCAGGGTTCGGAGGCAAGCACTGTGGGAAGCAAAAATCAGTCTAGGGAGCTTCCTTAGAATCAATTACCAAGCCATAACATGCGCGGAATCTGTCGGTAAGCGGATACAAGAAGGGAAGTTCCGCACAATCAAGCTAAACTGCGCAACACACCCGAAACCAAGCACTCATGCAAAATCGCTGTTTTGTAAAACGCACTGAATCAAATAGCTAGGAGCAAACTGCGAAAACAGGTCAAAACGATTGATGTCCAAATCAGCCTCAGCACCGCACAGCCTGCGAGCGACCAAAGTCTCCTTAGCCAACCAAAACCTCTCTATTACACTGGAGAATCACGTTGGGAGGCTCTTAGTTGAATATTCGCCGGGTTGTTGCTGTTGTCATGGTTCTTGGTTCTGCGCTCGTCGGCTTCGCGCAAGCCTCTGCTCCGATGCGCTTGGTTGTTGATTTGACGGACGCGCCGCGCAAATTCATTCGTGCGCAGCTCACAATCCCTGTCAGCCCCGGTCCTATGACGCTCCTTTACCCGAAGTGGATTCCCGGCGAGCACGCCCCCACCGGCCCCATCAACGACCTGGCCGATATCGTCATCACCGCCAATGGTCAGCAGCTTAACTGGATTCGCGATGATGTCAACATGTACGCCTTCCACGTCATCGTGCCGCAGGGCGTTTCCACGCTGCACATCAAGCTCGACTTCCTCGCAACGGCGCCAGCCTCCGGTTTCTCCGCTGGAGCCTCTACGACAGCCAACCTCGCCGTCCTGAGCTGGAACGAGGTCGTCCTCTATCCCGCGGGCATCTCGCCTGCAAAAATCGATGTGCAGCCCGCAGTCAAGTTGCCCGCCGGCTGGCAATACGGCACCGCGCTCACCAAGACCGGCGAGCGCGACGGAGACGTTGACTTCGCCGCTGTCCCGCTCAACATGCTCATCGACTCTCCGCTGCTCACCGGCCGTTACTTTAAAGAGTTCCCGCTGGCCCCCGAAGTCACACCGAAGCACTACCTCGACATCGCCGCTGACGGCCCCGAGGATCTTGAGATCAAGCCCGGCGATCTCGCCGCCTTCAACAAGCTCGTCCTCGAAACCGGCGCGCTCTACAAGTCGCGCCACTACAACAGCTACCACTTCCTGCTCACGCTCAGCGATCAGGTCGCGCATTTCGGACTCGAACATCATCAGTCCAGCGACGACCGCGTGGATGAGAGAACGCTTCTTGATGACAACCTGTTCTATCTCTCCGCCGATTTGCTGCCTCACGAGTTCACGCACTCATGGAACGGCAAATACCGGCGCCCCGTCGGGCTCAACCATGCCGACTACAAGGACCCGATGATCGACAACCTGCTTTGGGTGTACGAGGGGCTGACGCAGTACCTTGGCGATGTGCTTGCAGCGCGCAGCGGCATCGAAACTGACGAACAGTACCGTTCCGCGCTCGCCGTCAGCGCAGCTACTCTCGACAATTGGCCCGGCCGCACCTGGCGCGACCTGCAGGATACCGCCACCGCCGCGCCGGATCTTTACTTCGCCAGCTCGCAGTGGGCCAACTGGCGGCGTTCCGTTGATTTTTACCCTGAAGGCGAGTTGATCTGGCTCGATGTCGACACCACAATCCGGCGCCTCACCCACGACAAAAAGAGCCTCAACGACTTCTGCGCGCGCTTTGAAGGGCTCGGCGGCAACACTCCGCCTGAGGTCGTGCCGTATACCTTCGATGACGTAGTTGCCAACCTGAATGCCGTCGTCCCCTACGACTGGACCAGCTTCCTCCGCGAGCGCCTGACCTCCAAGTCCCCGCACGCTCCGCTTGAGGGCATCACGCAGGGTGGATACCGCCTCGTCTACACCGATACGCCAGGGCCATACACCAACGCACTGGAAGCTGCGACCGGGGACGCGCAGGCATGGTGGGCGCTTGGCATGAATGTGTCCGGCGACGGCCACATTGAAGACGTTATGGTCGGCTCCGTGAGCGACAAGGCCGGCCTCGGCCCAGGCATGCAGATCGTCGCCGTCAATGACCGCCAGTACAGTGCGCAACTGCTCGGAGATGCCATTCAGTCTGCCAAAGGCGCCTCAACGCCAATCCAGATGATCATCTCCAACACCGGCTACTACGAAATTGTCAACGTCGACTACCACGATGGCCTGCGCTTTCCGCACCTTGAGCGCATCGAAGGTAAGCCCGACTATCTTGATCAGATTCTGCAGCCGATGACAAAGTAAAGCTGCTACGCCGGGCTCTGCACCGTCTCTCCCGGTACAGGCAGACCCTGCTGCAGCCCGCGCGCCACCAGATCGTTTCGCAGCGCCTCTATAGTAGAAAACTGCAAAGCATGCAGGCCCAGCTTGGCCGCAGCTTGCGTGTTCTCCGGCTTATCGTCCAGAAACAGCGTCTCCTGCGGTAGCACACCCAGCTCCTTGCAGGTGTGCAGGTAAATCTCGGGATCGGGCTTCCCGATTCCCAGCTCACAAGACCACGTATGATGGTTGAAGTGCGCCAGCCATCCGAACTCCTGCCGCATATAGCCCAGGATCTCCCAAACCATGTTTGACAGGATGGCTGTCCTGACGCCCGCATTCTGCAGCGCCACCACCCAGCCCAGCATCTCCTCATTCACCGAGGTCCACATCAGAATGTCCGACTCGATCAGGGTATCCACCTGCTCCGGCGTAAACGTCGTCCCAGCGTCGCGGGCTACCTTGGCCCAGTATGCGGGCCCTTTCATGCCAAGGTCGTAGCTGTGGCGATGCTTCCAGTAGTGGTGGTCAAACTCCTCGGCGCTCAGGCCCGAGGTCCTTACCATGCGTGCGTGGGCTTCCGTGTCAGCCGGGTGACTCAACACCATTCCGTAGTCGAAGATAACGCCTCGAATCGGCACAGTACGCTCCTGGGGATGGATTAGCTTCCATTATCTCAGCCGCAGAGGAGGGAATTCTCCGTACCGCCTGTGAAAAGATGGTTGCGATGAGCAGGATGCCTGTGTTTTCAGCACGTACCAGTTGGGACATGGTCGAAACGGAGCTGGCCCGCGCCGTCCGTGAACGCCGCGCCGTCGGCCTTCCGCTCTATGACCTCACCGCCTCTAACCCCACACGCTGCGGCTTCCATTACGATGAAACCGCAATCCTTGCCCCCCTCGCCCAGCCGCGGGCGCTCATCTACGACCCCGATTCCCGCGGTATGCTGTCCGCGCGCGCCGCCGTTTGCCGTTATTATGCCGGCCACGGCGCAGAGCTCAATCCCACCAACGTTTTTCTCACACCCAGCACCAGCGAGGCATACAGCTACCTCTTCCGCGTCCTTTGCGACCCCGGCGACGAAGTCCTTATCGCCCAGCCCAGTTACCCTCTATTCGATTTCCTTGCACAGATCGAAAGTGTTCGCCTTATCCCCTACCCGCTCTTCTATGATCACGGCTGGCACCTCGACGCCGAAGCTCTACGCCGGAAGATCACGCCCCGCACCCGCGCCATTGCCCTCGTCCACCCCAATAACCCCACTGGGCACTTCATCAAAGCCACCGAGCGCAGGGAACTGGAGGCCATCTGCAAGCGGCATGGTCTGGCCCTGATCGTGGATGAGGTCTTTCTCGACTATCGCCTCGGTGCCGTGGCCGCCCCAAGCTTTGCCTGCGACGAACATCCGGTGCTTACCTTCGTCCTGAGCGGCCTCAGCAAAATCGCCGGCCTCCCGCAAATGAAGGCCGCCTGGATCGCCGCCTTTGGTCCATCAATTGTCCTCGCCCCGGCGCTGGACCGAATCGAGGTCATAGCCGACACCTTCCTTTCCATGAATACCCCCGTCCAGTATGCCCTCTCATCCTGGCTCGAAGTTCGTGGCGAGATCCGGCGCCAGATCATCGACCGCGTTCGCCAAAATCTGTCCCTCCTGGACAGAGAGCTAACCGGTGGCCCAGTCTCCCGGTTGGACGTCGAAGGCGGCTGGTACGCCGTTCTCCGCATCCCCGCCATCGAACCTGATGAGAAGGTCGCAATCCGGCTTGTGCGCGAGTTCGGAGTCGAGATTTATCCAGGCCGCTTCTTCGGTTTCTCCGAATTCGGATGGCTGGTTACAAGCCTTTTGGCAAAAGAACGGGATTCTGTCTACGGATATTCAGTTATCAATAATATTTTCAAATAGATAATACAAATACCTCAAGCGGGGTTAACTATTTTGATGACCATCATGCAATAGTTCATGTTTATAACTATAAATAGTTATAAATAAACATCTCATTAAATGACTGATACTCATTAGGCCTGGATCGCCCTCACCAGCCGAAAAACGTCCTTGCCTTGGTTAAACTCGGCGTCCACGTCACCTTCCCGTCTGTCTCCAAAGCGATGACGAGAGAGCCTTCCTGACCTTTTTCAAGCTTGGGTCCTGTAGCCTTGTAGATTTTGTTCTTGGCGCCGGTGAAGCTGATCTTGACCAGACCCGGGCCCTGAATCTGAAAGCGGTAATGGTAGGCCGTATCGACCGCGATCTGCTGGGTCCCAAAGCTGGCGTTTGGATAATCGACTTCGATGAGTTTCACCACGCTCCCCGTATGGTTCACGATGGAAGTTCTGACGAAAGGCGACCGGCAGGCGGTAAGGCTAAGGCAGAAGACGAGAGTGGTAAGGCTAAGCGTAGGTCTTTTCAGCAGATCCATCCTTTGTTGGACGCAACGGGCCGCGGATCGAGGTCTAAAGAATCGTCTTTCGCTCGAGAATCCGCGCCGTGAGCACCACACCGGTCTCCCGGTTATGCAGGGTAATTGGAAAGGCGAGCACATTCCACACCCACTCCTCGCCCTTGCGCGGCAGGTTCAGCAGCCCCCGATAGGTCCGGTCAATGTAGGTCTCGCGGGTTTCGGCCACGGTCCGGAGAATGTCTCGCCAGTCGTCCGCCAGCTCCGGCATCTCCACAAACATATTGCGTCCGGGGAACCATTCCCGGTCGTGTTCCAGCAGCCTAGCGCACGTCTCGTTCACATACTGCCAGTTGCCGGCCCCATCAAGAATCTCCAGCACGACGTCGTCGCCGACCGCCATATTGATGCGCGAGTAGTAAAAGTCGCGTGCATCCACCACCACCGGCTTGCCGCGCCGCCGTGCCTCAAACGAGCGCAGCGCATTCACCAGATCGTCGATCGAGCTGTAGCCCTTCAGCAGATGCATGTCTTCTACGCCGCCAAATCGCCGCTCCAGTGTCGCCGAAAGAATTATGATCGGCACCTGCGGGCGCTGTTCGCGCAGCCTCGAGGCGACGTCCGTGCCAAACTTGCCCGCGCCCAGGTGGTAGTCGAGTACCGCAATGTCAATCCGGTCGAGGAGCTTCTCAGCTTCCTCTATGGTCGAGGCCGCCTCTGTAAAGTAGCCATATTTGCGCAGGATCGTTGAGCGCAGCAGCAGGTTCTCCGGATGATCATCCAGAAGTAGCACCCGGATCGGGTCGGCAACCAGTTGGGGGCCTGGCCCCGAAGAATCTTGGTCAACTTCGTTAGGCATGTGTTCTCTTTAGATGCCGGAAGCAGTTATCTGGCTGGTTAGACGCAGGATACTCCTTATTGTTCGATTCAAGCTCTACCTTTCCGCTGCAACTGCTTCACAATCTCGGGCAGCCGGGAGAAGATCGCCGTCGCGCGCAGCCATTGGCGATTGTCAAACGCTGGCGATCCGCTGATCATCTTGCCCGTCGGCACATCGTGCGACACGCCTGATTGCGCCGTCATAATCACCCCGTCACCAAGCTTGCAATGCCCGGCCACCCCCACCTGTCCGGCAAGTATCACATTGTTTCCTATATCGGACGACCCCGCAATACCTACTTGCGCACATACCAGCGAGTTCGCACCGATTTTCGAGCCGTGCCCCACCTGCGCCAGATTGTCGATCTTCACCCCCGGCCCAATGTGCGTCTCGCCCACGCTGGCCCGGTCAACACAGGAGTTCGCCTGCACCTCTACCGAGTCCTCCAACACTGCTGGCCCCGACTGCACGATCTTGTGCCACACGCCCTGCTCGTCCTTCGCAAAGCCGAACCCGTCCGAGCCAATCACCGCGCCGTTCTGCAGGACCACGCGGTCTCCCACGCGGCAGTACTCGCGCACGATCGAGTGCGCATGGGCAAAAAAGTGATCGCCAATTACCGCATGGGGATAAACCACCACATGCGGCAGCAGCGTCGCGTGGTCGCCGATCGTGACTCCCTCGCTCACCACCGCATATGCGCCGATATGCGCGTCCCGCCCAATCTTCGCCGTGGGATGAATCACTGCGGTAGGATGAATGCCCGGCGCATACGCAGGCTCCTGATAAAAGAGCCGCACTGCGTTCGCAAACGCAAGGTATGGATTTGCCGTGCGCAGCGTCGCGGCAGCAATCTCGGGAAAGTCCGGCGCGACAATCACCGCTCCTGCCTTGGTCGTCTTCGCCAGCGCACTGTAGCGCGGGTTTGCAACAAACGTGACATGCTCCGGCCCCGCTTCTTCAATTCCGGCCACCCCAGTAATCACGTGGTTGGATTTGCCATGAAGCTCGGCCTCAAGAACACGCGCAAGTTCAGCTAACGTCATCCTGCGATTGTAAAGCGGCATCTGTCCGTGAGCGAACAGCGGTGTCCGCTAACGGACATCTCTACCTAACGCACCCTCAATTTATTCCACGGAACAACGGGATTTTGTCAAACGTATATGGCAACAGGCGTGCTCAATAGTCGGTAACGCACCAAACCGAGGAGACAATGTCGAACTTTCTGAGTGAGTTGAAGATTGCTGCCCGTTACCTGCTGAAGTCTCCCGGCTTCGCGTTGACCGCTGTGCTCATGCTCGCGCTCGGCATCGGCGCGACCACAGCCATCTTCTCCATCGTGGAAGGCGTTCTTCTGCGCCCGCTGCCATTCCCGCACTCTGACCGCCTTTACGCCCTGGGAGACGTTCTCGAAGGGGTCAGCATCGGCGGCTTCAACGGAAACGTCGTCACCGTCCCTGACATTGTGAACTACACGCGGGACACGCACAGCTTTGTGAGCCTCGGCGGCTATCAACCCGCCGGCTTCGAGCTCTCCGGTTCAGGCCAACCCGCCATGATTAGCGCCGCCAATCTCACCGCCGGAGTGCTGCCCGCGCTGGGCGTACAGCCGCTCATGGGCCGCTTTTTCACCCAGCAGGAGCAGGACCAGAAAGTCCAGGTCGCCCTGCTCAGCTACAGCACATGGAAGAAGCGCTTCGACGGAGACCCCAACATTCTCGGCAAAAAGCTCCTGCTCGATCGTAAGCCCTACACCGTCATCGGCGTCATGCCGCGCAACTTCGAGTTTCCGCTCGTCCCCGGACGCTTAAACCAGAGCGAGCTTTGGGTACCATTTCAGTTCACCCAGCAGGACATGACCACAGGCGCGGCCAATTGGAGCTACCGGATGGTCGGCCGTCTGAAACCGGGCGTCACCGTAAACCAGGCCTTACAGGACGCGACACGGGTGGCGAATGAGACGATGCGCAACTATCCCGCCTTCATGGCAGGGATGAAAATCCATCCGGCCATTTCTTCTTTGCAGGCAGTCACGGTCAAATTCGCGCGCCCCCTGATCCGCACCCTGTTCCTAGCCGTGGCTGTCGTTCTGCT
>Ga0335075_10001265_pt1 | contig 42014 bp, 38 predicted proteins | sample Lox_Sample_24_FD_206723 | JGI IMG/M metagenome (GOLD analysis project Ga0335075, IMG submission 206723) | Soil microbial communities from Loxahatchee National Wildlife Refuge, Florida, United States - Lox_Sample_2.4 | ecosystem: Environmental > Terrestrial > Soil > Wetlands | place: USA...
GGTTCATAGAAAGCAAACTTTTAAATTGATCAAACTACATACAGTGGGACAACTGCAGACACTTATAGACAGTCAAGAGGATTACGGAAATCCTCTAACGTCTTCTCCAAAATAGATAGAAAATATCATGAAATGCTAGGGGACTTCAAAGATTTTCCATTCCACAATTTATATGCTATGAGTGACAGAAGTAGCTCCATCACTAGAGGGCTGCGACGTACGAGGAACATCGGTTTCCAACATAACGGCTTGCTTGCGTATTGTTTCTTTATACTTTGAGGAGTCTCTTAGATGAGACAAACCCGCATCCCGTCTTACCCGCCTGAGTTGATGCGTCTGGACCTGAGCAGATCCCCGATGGACCAGCACAGCAGTGACTGCCACAGTCGGCGTCGCTGAGGCATTGACCACCGATAAACTGCTTCCCTTTCCCATTCCCGACATTCTTTGCTCCTGCAGGATCAAATGGTGGACCGCCGTGCGAAGCGCTAGTAGCTACGGTTTTACTATGATCGGATGACTTTGATGGAGTGGTATGGGAAGAATGGCCAGCTGCTACGAAACCGCAGCCCGTCTTGCCTGCCTGGGTTGAGGCGTCTGGGCCGGAGCAAATGCCGGTGGGCTTCGCGCAGCAGCCGCTCCCGCAATCGGCGTCGCTGAGGCACTGACCGCCAATAAACTGTTTACCGTGGCCATTGCCGACATTCTTCGCTCCTGCAGGGTCGAATGGTGGGACGGCTGCGACGATGAGAGCGACTGTGAGGGCGGTTAGCGTTCAATTATCGCGACATACAGGGAGAGGCATTGCGCTGCTTACGCTCAAGGATGGTGGCAAGAGTAAAGAGCTTCATCTCTGCGGTAATAGAAATTCGAAAGGATATTTTATGTTCTTATAAAATATGTAAGAGGAAAATAAGATCCGGTGAAAGGCAAAAATCTCTGTAGCCAAAAAAAAAAAAAAAAAAAAATAGAAATTCGTATCAAACGGTTTGGTTAGGGATATGTGTAACAAAGGTATAAGCGCCAGGCTTACTCTGAATTGGAATGAGCAAAGAAAGAGAGCTACCGGTGGCTTCTTATACTAAGTCGCAATCGACGAGGTGGGAATTATCAGATTAGGTAACTGAATCTTGAGACATATTTAGCTACTACTACTTCAAGCTCGAATTTCGCACCCCTGAACAGTCTCGGAGAAAAGGGGTTAAGGTCTTAGATCTGAAAATGGACTCTAGGCGATTTAGCGACCCTGGCAAGTAAAACCTTCTACGAGATGATTCTAGGGATAATTATCAGATCATCGGAGCTCAGCCTCGCCCCATTCTAGGGTAAATCATCTCAAGGTGCTCGAAAAGCTGTGGTATTTGATAATTTGATATCCTAGTGTTTGTTTTGCATCAGTATGGGATAATTGTTTTTGATGGCCTTATGCTCGAATTATATAACTTGTCAACTAAGCAAACAGAAGTAAATTTACAAAGAAGCCCCCAAAAATTCCGCAGACATTTAGCCTACAATATCGTGCTCACAATTCCACTAGAAATTGAGGTTCAGCCTGTGCTCTGATGGAAAAAAGAGAAAGATGTCGCAATATTATAATTCTAGAATGTGGTTGCTTATCAATTTCGTCGATTTAGCCGACCTCTTGTTTCGAAAATGATCCATGGCCGATGCAGTTGTTGCGTTTTCCGTTTCAACGCTCGGATCCACAAGTTCCATAACAGGGTTCGTCTGAGGATCTAATCACTCCGAACTGGACGATTACTCTAATATTAGATCCTTGTTGGGATAATTCAGTGGCAACATGTGAAATCGCCCTTACAACGTTGCATGTAGCACCCGGCGGGTCGGCGGAACGGCGACCAGGCCGCTATCGGCCATCAGACTATTGCAAAACTATCTCCATTTACTCATTACAGAGGTGTGCATTAAATTTAATTACAGACCCTAAAAGAACCCTGTCGCTTTATGGCCCTAGCAACCTCGTTGCTATAGCGCATTTCTTAGCGCACGCACCCTGAAAATTAGTGACTCAAGTCGCTGGACTCGCTGGAAATCGTCGCTAAATTCCGGTACTACAGTACGCCGTTGTCCATGCTCTACCTATTCTAGAAAATGCCATCGCTACCTCTTCTAGAATATGCTATCTGTAGTCTCCTGTAATCCACCCATAAAGCACTCGAAAGGGATGCATGCTACCATAAAGAGCCTTAAAGAATGCACTGGACTGTAAGGGTCTACAGTAGGCCTTTCACGCCCCTAAGACATAGCCGCTCTAAACCAGGTCAAGATTTGGGTAACCTAATAATAGATTGAGTCCATTTAGGCATCAGCTTGCTAAGATCTGTTCAGTTCTGCTTCCAATCTGTCGCAGTCATCAGTGATGCAAAAGCGTTGAGCTTCAGTCCATTCCATAAATTTAGCGAGCTTTGCGGGTGTCGCCGTTCTTGAAGTTGGCGGAAGCGAGTTCGGAGTATCGTAATCAAGCCTTCTCATAGTATGGAGACAAATACCTCGCGGACTGACCTCAACAAGGCTAATAGAGCAATCTTTGAGTCTGAAAAGGAGATTCTCTGCGAACGCGGCTTCTTGGGGAGTCTAATTTTGAGCTATTTAAGGTGAAACACTTGATGTAGGTTGCCAGGAACATTTTGTCCGCATTGACAACTTTGCCGGGTAAAAGCTGCAGTTCTGGATCGAGGACTAAGGCCTCCCCAGAGCCGGCATACGGCCGAGCCGTACTGCCAATTGCTCACTCTTTATGAATTTATGTTCCTATTCATTGGAGTCTCTTTGTTACAGGAATACGTAAGTTGTCACTCCACAAGAGATTGCGATGAAGGCCTTAACGCGAAGTCAAGCACCTTAACCCGTTGTAGAATATGTCGAAGATGTTTTTCTCCAATCATGTCTAACCCACTCTGGATCTTGTAGGGGCGCATTCTCACTTTAGGTAGCTCCTTGACGACCTCCATCAGATTCTCCAACTGGAATTATCCACACATGGGAGATGGCTGCATGGCCCAAAAGCGAGTTACCTTTTACAGTTTCGATCCTCACTTTGTTATCTGCATCTCTATCACCGCGAATGAAGGATATTTGGTCTCCCAATATGCACTGCTTTGCAATCTTTTGATCCGAGCCAACGAATTCACCGCAACTATTGCATGTTTCTCGATACTAGACGGCCGCTTTTTTCCCCCTTGGTGGACACAAGTTTCCTGATTGCAAAACGAGTGATCACGTAACGGTCTACTTAGTTGTAGGAACTAGGAAATTGTCGAAGACGCCAACTAAGGCTCGGGTATCAATGGAACCTGACAATGAATTGGAGGAAAGTTGGAGCGATAGCAACTAGAGAGCATTTTCTTTCTAACATTCGCCCCATCCTCCTCCGTAACTAATCTCCTGGTTGTAGTTGGCGTCTCTTACCCGGTTTTTTGTGTGGGGAAATTTAACGAGCGGCCCGTGCGCCCCCAACAGTAATCAAAAGCCCAGCGTTCACCGCCAGCTTTAATTGGGGTTTTCAACTAAGTCTGACAAGCGAGAGTGATACAAGTGGATACTTCCAGGCCCTGAGCGCACGGGCCACATTTGCCCGGCAGCGAGGGCTTTAGCGCCGCTGAACCCGCCTTACAATTATGATCTACCAATCAGTTGCGAGTCTGCCATTTGGCAATCTTTCGTGAACGCAGCAGCGTCACCCATGACTTCTCTCTTTCGGCCGCTAATGATTTTTATGGTCTAAACTCTGGCGCTGGTATTCTCACTACCCAGTAAAATTTCACTACCGACGCCGCCAGATAGAGCTCGACGCGCGTACCCTCATATATACCCATCCTTCCCCAAAAAGTACCAACTTTTTTCGGTTATTTCAAGCGAAGGACTGGGCAAATGGCTTTTAGCTATACCAGGGAAAGAATTGTGATGAGGGCCTTTCTGGGTTGTCGGGCTTACGTGGCCTTCACAAGGGTTTACTTCTCAACCGCTTAATTTTCGCCTTAACCTTACACGATCGGCATTTACTTTGACCGACACAAACCATGTAGCTAGGCCAATTTTGTCGTACCAAGGTCACACCACTCTGATTGCTCCCCCTACTCCAGCCTACCTTCACAATATCTATAGGCATTCACTCCTTGGCTTCCTGAATTCAACTCGCACATTGAACTCTCATATCCTCACTTTGCCGCTCGCTGTTAGGCAGTCAACATGGCCTTGCTCCGCCGTCAGATATGGACTCTCACGGTTAAGACTATCCGTATTTCTCTTTTCCGTCATCGCTTTGCAACAATATTTCGGTCATTTATACTTCCCGTGATATACATAGTAATTCTGGCATATGCCAGAAATATTTTTATTCCACCCGCAACATTCGGTATTGCTACTTCGACTCCTGTGAGATCATTGGTGAATGCGATGGATGCTGAAACCGGCGGACGCACGACGCTTGTATTCGTCAATAGTGGGTTTAGCGGTGGAAGCATCGACGAAGTCATCGCGAGTGTCGCCGCACCAGCACAGGCAGCGGAGAAAGACGTTCAGTTCTTGACGCAGGATACGGATCTATTGACGACGTGCCCGAGCAGTTTGAAGGGAGTGAGCAATTGCTTTGGAGCTGTGGTGTTTTACTCCTCGCCGACGGAAGGATCAGGGGGTATCTGGAACTATACGATTCGAGTGGATGGCTCGTTGGGGGGGAGAATCAATGTCGGGAGCACCAGCAATAATGCCGAAATATACACAATTCCCCTCCAGCATGCCGTCGACTTCGCCATTGCCTCTCTCAATACGACCGTCAGCCAAGCATCGCTGCCGACACAGGTCGATGAGTATATGTTTACGTCAATGACACAACAGCAGAGGGCCGACAACATTCGGGAACAGTATATGAGTGGGGTCGTTGAGTACTTGGCGGTAGCTTTCATGCTTGCTCTCGTTGGAGTCGTAAGTCACCATATTTTTACGCCATTCATCATATTTGTGGTTGATAAATAAAATACTACTAATCGTCGGACTCCAATGATTACCAGTCCTGTTCACGAAGACTAGTATGTCTATCTGTGATTTCCAGTGTTCCTGGAGGTCATTGGAGTTCTAAAGGATTCATATGTGGCTCTCCACAAAATATTAAACTATTCTACCTTTACAGACCCTTTCGTGGTGAAGCACATCCTGATCTGATATGCTAAGTACTTGGGATGCTTTACTACTCTTTTTAATACCTTGCTCTCTTAACGTACAAAGTATCAACTGACTCTATTCTAGGTTTATCAACAGGTCGGTTTGATGGCTCGAGAACGAGAGTTACAGATGTCGCAAATGATCGAAGCAATGATGCCCAACATCCATCGCTGGCAGCCCCAGGCCGCAAGACTGGCATCATATCAACTAGCCTTTACTATTATATACCTACCAGGGTGGATTGTCATCGCCCTCATTATGAAGTTTGCCATCTTTTCTAGCACTTCAGTCGTGATTATGCTCTTTTTCACGATCCTTGCTGGTCTGGCACTCTCCTCCTTCGCTATCTTTGGTGCTGCTTTCTTCAAGAAAGCACAGCTAAGCGGCATCATTGTAACGATTGCGACTTTGATACTTGGCATCATTGCGCAAGTTATATCTTCTAGTGCCGGCACTGGCACGGTAGCGGTTCTATCATTGTTGTTTCCCCCTATGAACTTCGTCTTTTTTGTGATAGCCGTGGCTTGGTTCGAAGAACAGAATCTTCCAGCGAATTTGTTGCATGCTGCACCTGGAAGCACTTCGAGCTTATCAAATATAGTCCTGTTGGCCTTTCTGATTCTACAAATCCCTGCCTATCAGGTGCTCGGAGCTCTGTTGGAACGGTATCTCTATGGTACCGCATCAAAGGGAAGAACCATGTCTAGGTTTGACGAAGCTACGGGCAATTCTTTGGAACTGGTGAACTTCACCAAAGAATATCGTCCAAATTGGTTATTCGGGCACATTGCTTCTATCTTTGGTTATCGCATGGAAACTGTGACTGCAGTCAGTGGTCTAACCCTAACAGCAGTGAAAGGCCAGATCTTGGTTCTACTTGGAGCAAACGGCAGTGGGAAAACTACAGTTATCGACGCGATAGCTGGTCTCAGTAAAGCTACTAGTGGATCTATCAAAGTGAACGACTTCAGCGGAATAGGAATCTGTCCCCAAAAGAACGTCTTATGGGATGAATTGACAACTGAAGAGCATGTTACAATCTTCAACAGACTTAAGGCCACCGATGAGATAGATACTCGAAAGGAACTTCATAATCTGATCAAGAAGTGTGATTTGGATCGGAAGATGAAAGCTAGGGCTAAGACACTCTCAGGAGGTCAGAAGAGAAAGTTACAATTGGCCCTGATGCTCACTGGTGGAAGCCGAATTTGTTGCATTGATGAGGTCAGCAGTGGACTTGATCCCCTAAGTAGGCGCAAGATCTGGGATATTCTGCTTGCCGAGCGATCGAAAATCACTCAAATCTTCACCACGCATTACTTGGATGAGGCAGATTTACTAGCGGACCATATTGCTATACTCTCAAAAGGCACCCTCAGAGCGCAAGGATCCGCTGTTAGCTTAAAGACAGAATTTGGTGCTGGATATCAAGTGTTTGTTCACCACAGGCCCGAACTTCCTCTTCTACCCGAGCTTGATGGCGTATCAAGGCAAGTTACCGTCGACCGAACGATATATTCCGTTCCTGATTCTGCGGCTGTGACAAAACTTGTCGATCTCCTGGAACAGAAAGGTATCTATGAGTATCGAGTCTCTGGTCCGACGATCGAAGACGTATTCTTGAAACTTGCAGAAGAAGTTGCCCCTGATGATAAGTCTGGTGTCAATGTATATGAACAAAGATCCGCAGCCATGTCTGGGAAAACAGGTGATTTGGTGCATTTATCGGAAGAGAAAGCCTCCGCCGCAAATTGTATAAAGGATAAAGAGGCAGCTCTCACTGGAAAACGGATTGGATTTGTCCGTCAAGCTTGGGTGCTGTTCAGGAAACGCTTCACCATCATCCAGCGAAACTACCTCCCTTACACAGCCGCCTTTGTTGTCCCAATTATTGCCGCAGGGCTTGTCACTCTTTTCCTAAGTGGATACACTTTAGGGAGTTGCCTGCCTGCAGATAGCTCATCTAGTCCAACCATTCACTCTCTCGCTTCCCAGAACAACCTTGACCTCGTCATCGGTCCGTCAAGTCAATTCACCGCAAAAGATGTTGACCTATTAAGCAGCCTCTTAGGAGGCCGTCCCAAAGATGCGTCATCGATATTGGCATCTATTCACTTAGTGGATAATTTGCAAGATTTTAATAACTATATAAATGCAAATTATTCGAGTGTAACGCCCGGCGGTCTGTTCCTGGGCCAAGACGGCGTGGCACCTCTGTTCACATATGTTGGAAACGATGGATTGTATATTTCTACTCTGGTACAAAATTTGCTTGACACGCTCCTTACAAATATATCTATTAGTACCCAGTTTCAACCTTTTGCTATCCCTCTTTCGGTAAGTTAATCTTTTGCAGATCTTTAAGAGTGTGCGCAATCCATAGCATTTCCCTGCAAGTCTATACTAATAATTAGCAGCCAGTTACAGGTGACTCACTTCAGCTGATCGCGTATTTCGGACTGGCGATGGCTGCGTATCCAGCATTCTTCTCTCTTTACCCAACCCTAGAGCGTTCACGAAGCGTGCGTGCGCTGCAGTATTCTAATGGTGTAAGACCTCTACCTTTGTGGTAAGTTGCTCCTTAGCTTTTAATTGAAAGGCCGATGTTGGAGTTCAGCGATTAATTAGGGGATTACTCTAGGTTGGCATATTTGATATTTGACTGGACAATCCCACTCGTTTCTAGTTCTATTGCAATTATCATCTTCGCCGTCGCATCGAGCGTGTGGTATCATATCGGCTACCTATTCATTGTGTTCTTCTTATATGCCATGGCCTCAATCTTACTCGGATATGCGATATCTCTATTCTCGAGATCACAGCTAGCATCGTATGCTTTTACGGCTGGTGGCCAAGCGTAAGTAGAGCCATCTTTTAAAGCTGCAAGGCTTCTAATACAAAAACAGGGTTATGTTCCTTCTGTATCTCATTGCAATCCTAAGTGTTTTTACATATGCTCCGGTACAGAAAATTGACTCAGATGTCCTCTACGTTCATTTTACGATGGCGGCTGTTTCTCCGGCCGGTAATCTAGTCAGAGCACTTTTCGTGGCGCTCAACGTATTCCAAACAAGCTGCAATGGCGGCTCGCTCTCTACAGACCCTGGAGGCATAGAACTGTACGGAGGGCCAATACTCTACCTTATATTGCAATCTATTGCTTTATTCGGTATTTTATTATGGTTTGACACAGGCTCGTTTCTACCCATCGGACTGAAGAGGAATGCTCCTGTGCGAGACGTGGAGGAATCAGAAACCACTGACCCAGAAATTTTAAGCGAGATACAACGTGTCAGCAACTCCAACGATGGCCTTCGTGTCCTTCATATCACTAAAGCGTTCGGTTCAAATATCGCAGTAGAGAACTTAACCTTTGGTGTCAAAAGTGGTGAAGTGTTTGCCTTACTTGGTCCAAACGGAGCGGGAAAATCAACTGTCATATCGCTTATACGAGGAGATATTCGACCTTCTCAGGGACATGGGAAGATATTCGTCGAAAACATTTCTGTAATCGAGCATAGAGCTGAGGCTCGATCCCACCTGGGCGTATGCCCGCAATTCGATGCCATGGATCAGATGACAGTGTTGGAACACCTGCAATTCTACGCACGCGTTCGAGGTGTCTCAGACGTGGAATTTAATGCCAAGGAAGTGGTGAAAGCTGTGGGTTTGCAGAACTTCTCGACTAGGATGGGGGCCAAATTGTCCGGTGGTAATAAGAGAAAATTGAGTCTCGGCATTGCTCTGATGGGTACGGTCGCCATTCACTGCTCTGCTGCATATATACTAAGGATCAATTAGGTAATCCTTCTGTCTTACTTCTGGATGAACCAAGTTCAGGCTTGGATCCTGCAAGTAAACGTATCATGTGGAAGACACTCGAGGGCGTCTCCCATGGTCGTTCTATCCTGTTAACTGTATGTTCCATGTTCATAAATCTGTTACCCTTCAATCTCTATGCCAAATCTACACCGAAACTAACGTTTCTCTTCGAATATAGACACACTCTATGGAGGAGGCTGATTATCTCGCCTCCCGTGCAGGCATCATGGCCAGACACATGCTTGCTATAGGCACCACGGACTATCTCCGCCACAGATACGGCGACGCATACCACGTCCACCTAGTCACCACCACCGCACCTCACACGACTAGGGAAGACATGGAGCGCATTAGGACGTGGATTGTTGGGCACTTTCCTGACGCCACGCTCGAGGAAAAGACATACCACGGACAGATGCGCTTCAGTATCCCAGCACACAGCATGTCATCGTCGGCTCCTGGCTCGACACGTCCAGATATCGTTGGTAAGGATACAAGCGATCAAATCTCCCCTGTGTCTACATCTGAATTTAACGCGGGAGCAAGCTCTCGGGGAGGAAACATTAGCACACTATTCAAGATGCTGGAGGAAAATAAACATGAGTTGGGTCTGCAATATTACTCCATTAGCCAGACCACCTTGGATCAAGTTTTCTTAAAGATTGTAGGGGATCATCAAGTTGAAGAAGAAAATTACGGCGCTGAGCCGAAGAAAGGCCTTTGGGCTTGGTTTTTGCGGCTCTGGAAGTGATTTGAACCTGTTTTAAACGTAAACGAAAGCTTCTGTCATAAAAGGCTGTCGGATTCAGCGGGTTCGGCCAGTGTTTATTGCGAGTTTCGCCTCTGCAGCCAGCTGCCGATGGATTTTTAATCACAAATTTCTGTCTAGGAAATATAATGTATATTGAAGGGCTCTCTAAAACTAGCTGTCTGCTAGTTGTGACTGTATCGTCTTACAATACCAATTACCTTGCTCTGAAGTTTACTGGCTACATCACCACATGACTATTTGCATTACGTAATATTGGAAGACGCTCAAAAACTAGAGCATTCAACTCGCATGTTCCCAGAAACATCTGTAGACTTTCTGCAAGAACTGCTACCATTCAATCAACCTAAGGCTTCGCGCAGTCGGCTCCTTCTTTCAGTCTTACTAGGTACCCTAGAATGTCTAGAAATACGAGCGGCTTGAGCCTTCCGGATATTATATTGTTCCCGTAGATACGCATCAGGTAAGTGCGAAAACATTCTTTAGATTAAACGAGTGTACTTGAGAAGGAGAACGCCGTTTTCTAGTTGCATAAAAACTTAGGTTGCCCAAAAAGGCCGACAGACATATAGAATCGATGCTGAATTTTCTCTCTATAGGTTCCAGATTTCAGTGTTGCCTAATAGAGGTTCCTTTAACAATTAAAAGCAGAGAAAGCCGCTGGGTTTCAGAAATGATAATTCCAGTAATTTCCATATAAACCTGTAAGGTAGGCTTATAACAATCCGGAATTAACGAACTAGACAGTATAAGTTTGAAAACTGTCAAGGGGAAATAGCTAGCGGGGTATAAAGTTTGCTTTTAAGCTGCAAACTGTTAAGGCTTAAAAAAAGAATTTGCGAAAAATTCTAAGGACTTGCAAAACACCCCGTTGAAATTTGTTGTATCGTATACGACCTTAGCCACTATTCTATATATAAGGGACTGCTCCCTTATAGAGCGTTTTCATATTTGTTGCAGAATTTGCTGAGTTTCAGTTTGAGGGTTAGGTCGTCCTCATCACAATTAGATGCAGGTTTAGAACCCTGACTGGACTTATATTCTAACTCTAAGGATATATCTGAATTACTGTTGTGCTCTATAGTAATTGAGATGAGTCCCTACGGAATCCAAACGCGATTTGATGGGGTAGAGCAGCTTGTTTGTCGAGGTCTCGTTCGTGTCTAGCTTTAGAGTAGGCCCGTGTTTTGGGTGCCTGTAGGAGTCACTGAATAGTGACTTATTTAGGCAACAGATAGGATACATTAATGCATAAATACTGAGACAGGGGCCCAGTATCATAATTGATAAGGCATTTGCTCCCTATGCTTCCGTGTTTCCTGTAACACAGCTCGTGTCAGCCCAGTCTCGCGATACGCCGCATTGATAGAGGTGGCGCAATTCCGAAAATCCACCAGCAAAGGGGTAAATTAGTATGATACTACCTCAATTATATTAGATTAGAGGAGAATATTGTCAGACATAAAATGCTATCTCAAAGTGCTCAAAATGTACTGCCATCTTTCTCAACGACAGCGACTCTAATTCAACGTTTACTACAGCGTCCTTCGTAGGCCTTCCATGATGTTTGAGTCTCTGACATCGCATTCAATATTTCCCATTACCAACCTTGAAAACATGCCGTGTAAGTCCAGCCAATAGGTTCTCAACCGCACACGACCGCGCGTCTCGTGTCTCTGGGCAGTAACTTCTAGGCATAACATTTGTTACTGCCCACAGTTAAGTCCGATAACTATAACGTAGATGGTAAGTATGACCCGCCTTTTTAATTAAGCTATTGATAATTTGTTGAACGAAGTACACGGTCCGCTCCCTTTTTCATGACCCGACCACATGACGTCACATGATCATATGTCTTATTACACAGAATGTTCTAGATAACCCAGATTGTCTATAAGTATTGCTGCTATAGAGCCCTCTGGGCCGGAGGCCCCCGGGCGTAATAAACTTCATCATCATCATCATCACTTGCAGAGAAAATTTTCCGCTCGTCCCAAAAGACGTAGGAGTATGCTTTTAGTCGTCAGAGGCGAATTGTTTTCCAGCCGTCTTAGGGCAAAGAAGCCCTTATACAGGCTTAGCTACGATGGTCATGCTATCAAGATCCACCTTGATTTTTAACTCCTAAATTGGGTGATATTCCTGATTTGGGTAAACAATGGCGGATCCCCAGCTTTACTACTTCCATATCCGTCCACGCATTAACGGAACCGCGATGCCATAAGTGGTCTACTGCACGTCCAAGCGGATCAAATAGGTCGAGCGATGCTCTGTCGTGTTGAAGCAACGGATAAAGGACCATGAAAACGGCAAAGGAATTCCATTAGAGACCGATGATGCAGCCGATATCGATTTCGATGCTCTTAGGTATCTTGTTGAGGATCTCCCCCTCAGTTCCAGGACGAATCCCGGACCTGTAAGGCCAGATATTCTCTCGAAGCTTTGCAACGCTTTCTGGAAGCACCAATGGATTCCTGAATCTGCGAGCATCTTATGGGCACACTTTGATCAGTCCGGACTCGAGACACAGAGTCAACTTGGGCGATACTGGCGGCAGCAAACATCTATCCAATTGCAGGAAAGGTCGCTGTATCTAATCAACATTGCTATCGTATTTGGCCTAGACGAGAGTCTTCGTGAGAGCATGGATAGAGAGCTCCGTTAGCAGATTCAGATAGCAGTATGGAACTCAAATCTGGATGCTCGGTTAAAGACGTCAGTTGAGTTTCTGCATAATATAGAAGGCTGCATAGGCATGACTAAGTCGATGATAAACTTCTGACATCTAGCAGATATTAAGCGCGAAGAACTGGAGATCGCCTTCACTTATTTCTTCGACTACCTTATACACCTATCTCACGATCACCCTAAAATCGTTCCGCAAGTACGAAACAGGCTGAATACTAAGATGGAAGTGGACTTCTACGAAAACTGGGATTACAACATGAAAAATGGAGGGCGCCTTACAACCTATTCAGTCTATGAGTTTGTGGGGAAAATAGAGGACATATTAATTGGCTCGCACGAGAGCCGGATGCGTGAATCTGGCCCTTATATTCCGAAGGTGGTCAACTCGCCGCACATCCCAAAGGATGCCCCGAATGTGGACTGGGCTGCAGTCACAATAGCAGTAAGGGGAACCGCATCGGTTGGCAAAAACGTGTTTTCGCACCTGTCAGGCTCTCATGAGCCGAAATGGAGGAGTGAGATTCAGAAAATGCTCGACGGTGTTCAAGATCTGATTCAAGAGAGGCAGAAAATGCGCGCCGATAGAATGATAGGGATGAGGAATGCTGAATTAGAGAGATGGAAGAAGGCGTTACAAGACCTAGAAAGTGGGACAAGTCAGCATTGGAACACGCCTCTGTTGGATGCGATTGAGGAGGGCCATGAACTAGCAGTATCAGTGCAAAATCCGAACAATTCTCAAAGTCAATCAGAAGATTTGGGCGTTGCAACGAATGACAAAGTCGAGGGCAAGCAAAATCGTCGAACAGAAGACCGCTCACATAACCCTGAAATCATACAAACTAGTCCACCTACGGATTCGGGATACGCGTCTGCTACACATGATAAATTTAAGCACAGGCAGAATGCTCGAGCAGAAGACTACACACAAAGCACTGAAGACGTTCAATTCCGCCCTCCTACGGATGAAGGATACGCGTCTGCAACGAAAAACACATCTGAAGGTGCGCAAACCCAAAGGACCTGGAATCGGATGACGTCAGAACAGTTTACTCGGACACACCGAGTCTTCCTGCTTTGAAAAAAGAGAACTACATATCCGAATTGGCTGATGACTTATTCAGTAAAGTCCGCTCTGAACAGCCCGATAGTCAGACTATGGAGAGAATTTATGGGATTCTTCCTGAACTGCTTAAAATCTTCGCTCTTAAAGTTGGCCACAACTCACCAACTCAGATGCATTGTGATGTTATGTTTTTTGTCTATAAGAATCGAAAGTGAGTTTTGCTTCCCAAGCTGCAACAGAGATTTCAACTGCTTCAGTGTCTGCAAACTTGATACTAACTTGGGTCGTTTCTTAGTGACATAGTTGGATACTTCAAAGACAGGTATTCTCACGAGGAGGAGAGTCTCCCCAACGTTCAGATCCGCGATCCTGACAAAATGCTCTTGGAAGACGTTATGAGGAAATGGTATCCAACCTAGAAAAGCCTGAAAGCGACGTCTCTCCTGAGCCTGACATTAACCAAGAGTCCAATGAAGAAGTAGAGGAAGAAAAGCTCCTTGCATATCGGGATTTCATTTTCAAAGCTCTAGCGTACGAATGGCTTCTTGCAAGTTCGCGTAGGGATTCCTTCTGGTCCCTGCAGAGCCAAATTTTATGGAAGCTATTAGGCAGACGATTATTTATTCCCTACCATCATATTATAAGGTTAGCAGAAAGAAGTCTGTAGAGGCTTACAGAATGACTTTCAGGTCGAATGGGATCCACTGGCTTTTGTCAAGGAGTAAGAGTATAGAGAGGAACTAGATGAGGCGATTGAGATAGCTATTACCCTAACTGGATCTGCTAAGCATGCATAAGCACTTACTTGTGCGTAATACCTATGCCAGACGTGGCCGTCAGCTGGAGAGCATATCATCCGACTGGCTAAGGATGTAGTACGCAGTGGACCTGGCTATCAACACACATGTAAGTTCCTAGGCTTGAAGTGGTCCTGATTCTAATCCTAATTATGTATCTCTAGGCGATTTACCTGATAACACTAAGCTTAACGCATAGATTCATAAATCAAAATTCATGGTTGAGGCTTTTGGGATAGGAGATTCCGTCGCAGAGATCGGCTAACAGTTTGCATGGCTCGGTGCTGCTCTTCGCTCCTCTACGTACGAACATGCAGTCGCTCACTGTACGCCATTCATTAGCGATATCTACGTTGATAATGCTCTGCACCCAGTGTCTGGAACGCCGTCTTGGCCTAACATTTTGCAAGATTGATTTCACCATGCAGGAAATGGAAGAGCGCCTCGAATCTTCTAATAGTTAATGCTAGCATAATATGTTTAGGAATCCAGTTGTCGTTAAAGGCTATCTGATACTACGAAGATCTAAGCCTGATATAGGTCTTGAGATCCCGCTTAATATAATGGCAGGCCCGGCTTAAACCTAGCGTGTAAATACCTTTAATGGAAAGCTCTTCATTAAGGGCTTTTCAACCATGCTGGTTCCAACAAAACACAGTGGAGACTTGCTCATCTAACACTTGCTTTACAACAAGGACGGAAACTGCATATCCTACTTGGACAATACCGTCCCTCATACGGAAAACGTTAGCGTCTTTGACTTGGAAAAAGCTCGACAAGTCCTTAGTTGGTGTTTGGAAGTCAAATACTACGCTGGTAGGGACGATGTAGAGATAAGAAAAGGCTCCTTTCTGCTGACATATACTGTTTCACAGGGGCTGCGGATGCCAATTATGCTATAGATAGGTCTAGGCTCCTAAGGCCTTATAAGTAGTACGTTAAGAAAGTTTCTGTATCCGGCGGACGATTTGTTACAGGTGGTTTCACATTCGGCATCGGTCACAAAGACATACCAGTTTATGTGTTACAAGGTAGTTACGTGCTAATGCTCTAGAAGATCTCTAAGAAGTTTGTAGTGCTATAGGACGAGGAAGACAAGCGAGGCTGGCTGGTTAACGGTACTAGCGCTTTGCTTCACCTCCTATGTGCGTCTATAAAGCACAACAGCACTGATAAATTTAAGTCTGTATTTCTCTTCAATCGCGAGGAAATGCAGGAATCATTCGAACTATACAAATCTGACTCTGCCATCGACGTCCTTCTGAATCCTACAAACAAGGAGCTCAAAATATATCTGGAGAAGAAAGACCATCTTCGCCTTAAGGATCGAATTGAACACTTATACAATATCTTAGAGAAGATCATAGACCATCAGGTTGGCGTTGCAGGACAAAGTGGCGTGAATTTAAGGCTTAAAGCACGAAGGCATCTCAAAGGCTGGGATTTTAAGGATTTAGCCACAGACCGAGATCCCTTCTACCCTCACGTGGCTACGCTTCAAGCAATTGGTAAAGGCTGGATCGATTTCACTAGAGCTATCTATGCAATTACTCTGTTTGGACGTGGATTTAGTGAAATTGTCCAGCCTGCTGATACCAGCAACTCATGCGCTTACTAGGCTAATTTGCCTAAGGGGAGGTACTATCTCGCGGCCTGTATTTCCGACCTTAAGGAAATCATGGATATGGATGGCGACCAAAAAGCGAACCCGATGAAGCTCAATGATAACATAATTTGGCACATTCCGGACAAGATCTTTAAACCATGTCAATGCTCGGGAAAGATCCGGAGAAAACATTCCGATCTTGTCCAAGTCCTTCTGCCTTCAATGTTCCGCAATACCTTGCTCAAAAAGAATCCAATTCAATTGGAAGGTCGCGGCGCCGCGATTTTCGGTCACAATGCGAATTTCAAATGGTTCTGGAAAGATACTGGAGATCCTGAAGAGGGGAACCCCCGTCGCCGCCCGAAGAGTCCGAGATTCAGTTCCAAGACAGCGGAATCGGACCGAGCCTGGGCTCATCAGGCAGTGGAGATTTAGTATGTTCAAGCTCTCAGCAACCAGCAAGGGGTTCTGAAACGACGGACAGACCAGCGAAGCTTCAGACACGTAAAAGGAGGTTTGCTGACGCGCTAAGGAGCCCACGTGACGCATTCGAGAGCTGGCGGGAAGGAGGTCACTTTTAGTCCTCAATAAATCCCTAGACCTCTATTAGGTGCTTGTAATGCTTAGCTCTCTCTAGTTTGTTCGCCTCTGCCATCGTCTCTCGAGCCGCAATCTCATCCTCTTCATCGTCCCAGTTATCCACCAACTTCTTCTTCTTTCCAGTATCCTTAAAGCTGATTGGACCAGTAGCGTCCAGTTCAAACAAATCGGTAGTTATCAGCGTCATGCTCTGCTGCGTCACCAGTTCCCATGACTTCCATTACTTCCTCGTTAATATCATACTAGCTCAGACCAAGATGGCCAGCTAGGCTTCTGACAATAGTTGCAAGAATCAAGCTGAAATCATTTAGTACGAACCATACGTCACTTCGGCGAATGCTGTTGGCCTCTTCTAGTAGCTTGACTGAGCCATGCATAAAAATGTCGAGAAGGTACACATTAAGAGGCGTGCGGAACTCGTCAGGGTTTAGCTTGAGATGAGGTATAACAGCAGACTCGAGGAAGATGCCAGAACGGGCTGACGTGCAAAGGTCTTCGATTGTCTTGAAATCGTCTCCATGTCCTGAGAGTGCAACAAAAGTGGAGCGTGCTCGTAAAACGGGTAGATTCTGAAGGAACGCGAGCGACGGTGCAAGGGGATCATATTTGGTGATGGTGCAAAGACAATGGCATCTGGTCAATTCAGTAAAAATATGGGAAGCCTATCGGGCCACATCAGCTGCCATCTCTTTCTTCGATCCCATCGCGATTGGAACTTACGAGGAGGAATTCGTTGGCGGGGCGTTAGGAGCAAATAATCCAGTATACGCCGTGTGGAGTCAGGCTCAAGACTTGTGGGGTGTGGATCGACTCCAAGATAAACTTCAATGCCTAGTCTCAGTCGGAACGAGCGTGCCACGTCTGAAACCATTTCGTGACGATATTTTCCACATTGGTGACGCGCTTATTGCACTTGCAACCGAGACAGAGCAGACAGCTGGACAATTCCGTCGAGACAAGTCGAGTCTAGACAACGAAGGACGATACTACCGATTCAACGTGCTTCAGGGCTTGAAGACGTTGGGTTGGAAGAGTCTAAAAAGAAAAAGGAGATTGCAGCAGCAACTGGTCGGTATATTGCGTCGTAAGATGTGTTTAAACAGATGAAGGCATGCGCGAATAATCTATCTGAAAGAGAATGTTAGCTTTTTGTTGTCTAACTAATAGCTTCTCGGCCTTGGCTAATTGATTGTAAGATTTCGGCTACCTGACGGAGACTGACGGAGCTTTAGCACATGTCAGAAGCACAGCTCCGACGCGTCAAAAGCATAAACAACTCAAGTGGCACAGTCAAGCCGGCACCTTTCTAAATCGCAATCCAAACCCTTCATAACCGTCCATCCAAGCACCATTGCCAGCACCAGCACCGCTCGCGCATCGCAATCCAGTCCCCCAACCTCACGCTCAAAACCCACTGCCAGTTCTCCTTCTCCAGACGCCGACCTCGACGCCGACACCACCATCGCCCGCAACAACCTCCCCGTCGATCGCGATGATGACGAAGACGATAGCACAAGACCAAGAATCCCCCCCACGTTTCTGACAAGGTTGTTACACGAGTTCTTCACAGATGACGGGACGAGGATCAGCAAAGGCGCTGATGGAGCTGTCGGAAAGTATATGGAAACTTTTGTGAGGGAGGCGATTGCTAGGGCAGCGTTTGAGAGGCAGGGTGAGGATGTGAGAATGGGGGGTGAGTTTATGGAGATACGTGTGATTTCTATTGGATTTGAAGGGGGAGAAGGCGGAGGTGATTGGATGGGAGTATAAGGCAAGATGGCTTACGTATGGATATAGGTCGAAGTTCTGGAGAAGTTGGCGCCGCAGTTGATGCTTGATTTTTGACGGCGCGACCAAACGATGGATGGGAGGGATACCTAAGAAATCGCCCCAGTTGCCATATAACCTGCTACAGATCTTTTCTGTGCCATGCTTTGCTAAAGCTTCAAATGCATCTATTAATAGTATCACTGGAAATAGTCAGCCTGCTGAAATGCCTAACAACTTTCGGTAAAGCTACGATACTGGATAATTAAAAGTCTACACCTATGTCGTCATAATCTTTTGATTCCTTGATTATATTTTCCTCATACGTACTGTAGCGCAAGAAATTCTAAGCTCATAATAAATCACCGTTCCAGCAGCCTCAGGCCGCTATGCCGAAGTCCGAGGCTTCGGCGGCGGGATTGGAGATCTGTCACAGCACGGCCTCCGCTATACTGTTGTACTCGAGTCGACCGAGAGCCTCGGGTGGCATGATGGGTAGAGCGTCCTGGGGATGGCTCAGTCTGATGTTTGGGTTGAAGGTCCTGATAGAGAATATGACGAGACGGCTGCTCCTTGAAATAGGACTGAATGTCACATCATTTGTGGAATTAACTGATCAACGACAATTGACAAAGGGTGCTTTACAAACGCGTTCATTAACCCTAACTCTCTTCCATCTAACCGCTATAGTTCTACAATCTTCACAATTCGCCCAGATTCCAGAGAACAAGCTGCACGGGTATTTTGGACCTGGGATAGACTATGGAAGCGGAGCCCGATGAGCATACGGCCAGATTCCTTGGCTATACCTCCATATGAGTGTCTTCATCCGTATTCTCCCTTTCGGCGTCATCGCCATCGTTCCTCTTTCTTATAACCCCCCGCTTATGTTCTGTGACAGGTCCTGAATATCTAAAATTGCGTCCCAACTGAGAGAAGACCTTATTTCTCTGGCATAGCTTATAGTGCGTATTCGTTTCTGGTTTGAGAGAAGTGAAGAACTTGGTGCTGGTGTCTATACAATACATGTTCCTTAAACAGCCAAAAACAGTCTCGTCATGTCCACGCGAATGGATAGCCCAGACTTCGGGGTTCGTTCCGCTACTACACGACACTTCGACAAGTAGAGAAGTTGCTTTGGGTTTCCTGCTGGTGCCTAGATCAAAGAGCAAGAAAAGTACAGGGTTTTTCATGTCATTCAAGACAAAGTTAGATACATTGCGGATAGAGTCCTTAGACTTGGCCGCTTTAGGTTTTGGCTGACCCGTATGCACTATCTTGAAGGGTTCCTTGAAGATACTACTTGGTGTGGTAGCTTGTTCCTTGTTCTTAACCTGTACTTGGATGACTCCACAGCACGACACTTCGAACGGCTCATCTGGGTCGCCAAAGTAGATAGGAATCATTATATCGTATGTTGGCTGGTCATGCGCCAGCTGCATGCCGGCACTGCGGCGGAGCAAGTCGTGTAATAGTTCGGGGATGACTTCGCGGCTGAGATTTTCGCTAGCAGGCACGAAGTGATTGAAGTTCATCCGGGCGTCAAGTATTTCGCTCGGTAGGAGCAGAATTGATTCATAATGATCTTTAGCATACAATGACTTCAAAAATTGTTGTACCGTAAACGTCGGAACCGACTTTAGAAGAGAAGCGTTCTCCGTTCGAAGCCAGTCCTGAGCTAGGATCAACAGAAAACGTGAGTAGAGTTCGCCCTTAAGGCCTTTGTCTATTAATCCCTTGTCAAGAAGCTCTTCGGTAAGCGTTCGGATACTATCGGACCAGTTGACCTTCTCGCATAAGTGCTCCATCGCTGCCTTGGCTACGACGGGTTCTGACGGCGTTATCGTGTCTAAGACCCCTGTGTTCTGGTCCATAGAAATAACCACCCTCATGAAAGAATTGACAGCAGTCCTTGCGAGAGGGTGCGTTCTCGGGTTCTGCAAGCAGACATCCAGAGAGAGACGGAAGGACAGCGCCGCAAATACGTGGTGGACGTTCTTGGCATCGTACACGGTCCCTTGCCTGCCGCCAACGAGCTTCAGTTTGGCCAATTTGTTCATTTCATCGGGATTATACCCGAACCACAGCGGTCTGCCAAACATTGCCATGTGCTCCGGCTGCGCAAATTCATTCATTTTTTTTTGAATTTCCTTGGTCTTAGAGTCTGAGCCCAAACGATTCATCATCCTTTTTCTGTCTTCGACGTCAAGTTGAAGGGCAAGAAAGGGAGCAAAGCGCTCTAGTGAAGTGCGACCGGGGATGGCTATACGAGCAGAGGAGTCATTTGCGTAATTACCAGTCCGTTCTGTATCATTCGCTGGCATAAGCACTCCCACTTGAGATTCCGTCGATAGGAAGAAGAACCAGATAGGAAACGTCTTGAGGCAGCTGATGATTCGATTGAGGGCATAGTAGCGTCCAGGATCTGGATTGCCAGAACCATCCGGCTTCAATAGACTTGAGGCTTCATCGAATACCATTACTAAGAGTGGCTTCTCGTCGTTGTGCTCGAGTCTTTTGAGGTTTTTTATAAGTTTCTTGGCTATTTTTAGGAGAGCATTCATTGAACTGTTGGACTCAAGGGCAACGCGAACCTGAGAGTCTCTATCATCGTGGAACGCGTGTCTCCAATCTGGGGTCTGAATCAAAGTATCGGCAATCTCTTCTGCCCGAGACACCACCAACTCACAGAAGTTGATGCGGTCCTTTGACCGCCGATGCCAGTCCACCATATTTACAGAGTCGTGTTTGTATGGTGCCATTTTTTCATGCCTAATAGCTGCCAATTCCTTTAAGCTGTCCCTGAAATTTTGTCCTTCGACCCACGCATTGACTAAGGCTTGAATCAACACCTTGACTTTAAGTAATGATAAACAGCGGACATAACTTACAAATTTCGAAACTAGCTTGGAGCAATCCTACTGCAATACTGTGGTTCCAAACTGTAGTCACCATACTTTGCAAAAAATCGGCTTCTGTCTCAGAAATTCGCAAATTTTTACATTCTTTCCCTGGCTTTGATTCCTCCGCGCTTGACAACTCAGCGGCCGTCTGCTGGTCCTCTTCTAGCTGCCGCTTGGGCATGATCACCTTCAACTTCTTCGAACTTGGCGAATTGGCAATCTTCTCGGCGTCTAACGTGCGCTTGGAGGATGGCTTCGCCGTTGGCGAGTTAGTGATTTTCCTTTGGTCCTCTTCTGAAAGCCGCTTGCTCATGAACGACAACACTTCGCCATCTGCGGGAGGATAGCCTAGGGTTCCTTCTTCACGAAGGATGAAATTGATCATAGGACATTCACGGCCGAAGGCGTCCGCCAACCTTGATTTACCCATGCCACTGCTCTGGACGAATATCAAACTCTTTGCGTAAAACGGCGAGTTCTGATGCATTTTGATTTCGTTGTCTCGTAACATATCTTGTAAAGCGAGAAAGGACTCCGGAAGGTATTCACTTGTCCAGTTTTCAAGTAATTTGCGGAGGATAGGACTTTTCATTTCACTGTTCGTGGTGCCGCTCTTCTCCGGAGTTGTGGGAGCCGAGTGAACCTTTGGGGAGCTGAAGTTTATGAGGAGATGGGCGACAGCGGCCCAGACATCAAGATCGGAAGCCCCGGAAGCTCCCTTCTCGAACAACGAAGAGCAATGACTCCTCAGTGTCGTTGGAAATGTCGCCTGCTCAAGCCAAGCACCTGCAAGTTTATTAAGCCTGATTGCTAAGTTGTCGCACGAGTCCGCAAGTGTGATGCGGTGGGCAGTCTTGGTACCGGCGAGACGGCTGAGGAGGCTGAAGAAACTATGCATGGCATCTATTCCTGTTAGAAAACTCCACCGCCTAGTTTGAAATACGTACCTTCGTCTGATGCTGCAGTCAAGATGTAACGATCGAAGGTAATGTCTTTTGGAAGACTATCACGGAATTCGTCGATAGTTTTACCGATTGGGTTTATGTCGATGATTTTTTCCTGTTCTGGGGTAAAGACGCCCGGAGCCATGGCGAGTTGACAGGTAGAGCAGGAGCTACGTTCATGGCAAAGAATTTTTTGTCACTAGCAGGTGCGCGACGTAGATCTAAATAGAGCTCGCGTAGGCACGTGATGACTCGATATTTCGCTTAATTTGACTTGAAGAGATCTTGCCAGAGTAAGTCGCTCCACTCCTAACCCATAAAAATATTACAGTTGACTATATTTGACTTGGTATTTTACTGCTTAAACTAATGTGAACAAATCCGCATCATCTTCATTGCAAGAAACGGCTTCACCAAACATTATGCTATCAGCATAGCAGTGGCCCACAAATTGCATCCCATCCTCTACTTCACGTAACACTTAATCCGTGAAGAATATACACCAGATATCCTGGCTGAGTAGCTTGAGGCGCCAATGCGATGTCGTTCTTCTTCAGGATGGCGAGTCTTCGATACCGGCAGACCTGAGAGCAACACTGGACAAAGTCACGCCTGAGAGCGCTTTGCCGCTGTTTTGGCATGAGCGGTGCGGACTTTCCAGTCCACTGGTTATATAAGTCCCCTTGATCATTAACATACTCGAGGAATTCAGTGGTCATATATATTAGCTGAACAAGTCAAATCCGGGAAATACCGAACACTTTTGCAAGCTGTGTCAAGCTCAGAAGATTCGTTAACACCAGGCTATTATGGATCTCGGGGCTTTCGAGCCATGTCAGAGAATATTATGGACACATTCTCATCACAATTACGCAGGAATGCTGTTACGGATAGACTGATTGTATTGATTGTTATGCTATCATGGATGTGGGTCCTGCCCATGACCTTATACCTTAGTGCTCCGCCCTCTTGGTACAGGAGGTCGTCCGATCTGGTAGAGATAGGGAGGAAACGAGTGAGGGATTCAAAGGAAGGACGGCAAGGACGACACAAGAGATTGCTAGGCAAGTGAAGGAGACGGATCAGGCCATGTTAAAGAGAGGTGAAGAGCGAGCCCGAACAATAGAGCAAGCAAACGGCAATTCATCTCGAAGAGAGGTCGCTAAACGGGACGACATAGCTAAGCAGGGAGACAGCATGACACCGAGACAGCGGGCTATCAAGGAGGTGGAAGCAAAAAAGAGGGAGTCACGGGCGAAGGAAGCAAAGGAAGCAAAGGACAGAGAAGAAAGAGAGCGTGAGGCGGCCCAAGCTCGTGCCGAGATGGAAAAGGCCATGGCTGAGATAGAAAAGGCCAAGGCAGACGCTATCGAGAGCGTCTCGAACGAATTCTTCAGCAACACAGACTCTTTTGGAGAGCGTGCGAATGCTCGTTCCGAAGGACATCGCACGGTCGGGCCTTCTCCGGATCCTTTCGCTCCCATGAACAGGTCTCAACCGTTTGTAGACGTCAAAATTCACAATGATGCGAAATACGTGCGACAGGAGAGTGGTCCTTTCACTGGGATGCTGGTTGGTGAGGAGAGTTCTTGACCATTAACGGGGAGAACTCTGTGGAGTGCCGCATCTTGATGAGGATGAAGTTTTAATGAGCCTTCTATACGAGAAGGTATCACTTTCCAATACGTTTCTGTTTGTATCATACTTTAATGAGCTTGTGTGTTGAGGACAGCCGGTGGGCGCTTCTTGTTTAAGTTCTGACGCACATAATGGCGATGGCAGAGATGCTGTGGTAGATATATGCCTCTCTTGATCAATTGCCGATAGCACCCCCAAGAACTGGTCCAGATACACGCTGTCTACAGTGGACCGGAGCATTTTCTGAGGGTCAAATAGAGCTTTAAAAATATCAGCCTCAATTCTAGAATCAATCCATCACGTAAGACATTTTGGTATTGCTATAAATAATGCAAACACAGAAAACCCATTGAAAATAAAGTTCAAGCAAACTCCTCTACTTCATAATCAATGTTATGGCTCGAGCACATACCGGCGCCAGAGCTGGCATCCGGAACAGAAGGGAGCGTCAAATTTGATATATATCGTGGTAGATTCTGAGACGAAGAGCCGTCAGCACGTTATGTAAACTCACCGGGTTCCTCTTCCTTGTCTAAATATTCCTCGATACAAGTGCATATATAGTATGACGTAATCTCGTAGCCTGGCTCACTCTTATTGGAGAACTTTGATATTCTCTTGTGATCCTTATTTGGGATTTGCTCACTCTTGACCCTGAACCCATCCATATTTGCAGACCATTCAGGCACAATCTATTGAGTTAGGCGACTTACCATCCCGACGGACTTCATTGGCAGTTCTTCGTAGCGACACACTATGTATAACTGCTCCCTGATCGAATCAAAGGATTTACGCTGATGCTCCAAAACATCCGAGTTTTTTTTCCCCCAAAACTTTGAGCAACTTCTCGTTTGGCTGACCCAATGTTCTTCCTCGATGCGGAGTTCCAAGAAAGATGACGCCAATAGTGGAAGTATAGATAACTCCAAGTCTTTGATCTTGCTTATTGTGATGGTATTCCGATGCTCTAATAAGAGCCTTCAGGGTTGCATAGTAAGCATACTCTTCCCTTGTAGTTGGGTTACTGCTCACCTGTTTTATGACAAGACCGCCGAGACTGTGGCCGACAAATACAATCGGTCGCTTCGCCTATAGAAGTAAGGAAATGTACTCATTGATGGTGTCACCTCATCTCCAATTAACTTGCGTCTTTTCCTTACAATACTATTCAGCAGACTTTAGGCATGCCCAAAAATTCTGGTCTGGCTTGACGGTTCCGTAAGGTTTGCAATGTTGGAATCATAACCCCACTATATAATAGTCAGTCCAGAGAGGCTTTATTTGACACTGAGAAGAAGGATAAATTTTCAAGCAAGAAATAAAAAATCTCCGTACAGTTGTGATTCGTGTAGCGGGGAGGTCTTCCTTTAGCAGATCTCGCGGCCAGCAGACTTTCCCATCGGTCCATGTTTCAAACGCGTCGCCTCCTAGCCCATGAACAAAGACGATACTGGAAGTTCATTAATCCACTCCCTTGCTTCTATAGTTATTAGGAGCATGCATACTCGGCAATGACGGACTGGCCTAGTGGAGGCTCGTGGAGAACGGTAGGGTTGGGGGTTCGGATCATAGAAGACTAACAGACGCTTTTGGATGATACAGTCCGGTCCTGTTAAGACGATCCAATCAATCCATGCAAATAATATCGTCTTAACGAAATATCGTATTATTGAATATTATGTAATCCACCTATCTAAAGTGCTTTGAACAGCAGAATTGATCTTTATAGCCTTAATTGCAGCTTCTAGACGCTCCAATCCCCTCAAATGGTTTGCTTGAAGATCATCTGAGCCTTCTGTAAACTCAATTAGTACTTGAAGAGTTTGCTGAGCCTCCTGTATTGTTCGTACAAGTGGCCTAGGCGGCTCGTCATCTTCTTTATCATTTTGAGTAGATTGGAGACCCAGATGCTCCTCTAGGACTTCTTGTAGAACCTCCTTGGGACTCTCAATATGCCCATCCTCTAAAACATCCATAGACTCCTCCACTAGGTTTAGAAAGTTTGAAATTGCCATAGAATCCTATATATTTCCAGCTTTAAGTACTTGTTTGTAAAGTTGCTGAGTATTAGAAGGAGTAATCGGAGTTGGAAGGGCTATAGGCGCTTTAAGAAGAGTTGATTTCCAGAAACAATTGTAGATAGTTGAGTTTCCAAGGTAGTTATTCCAACTTTATACAATCCACTGGATTGCTAAATAGAGATTTATTGTGTCTATTAGGTTGTAATTTGTATTGTAGCAGTCGAGCATATAAGTAAGCCATTGTTAACGATAATGGACTTTAAAAGATTAGATAATACCTTAATTGAGGGGCTGGAATCGACTTGTACTGTTAGCTAGAAGCTAAAAGATTCGAATATTAGAAGGAGGAGGACAAAGTTTAACAGTTATACTATGTGCAGAGAAGTTATCTATTGTTAAAAGGACTTTTCGAGTTAAACTGATATGTCAATAAAAAGCTCGAAGCTAGTCGCTTATAATAATTGTGTCCATCTAAGCCTTCTTATTCCACCTCCATTTAGCCCCCCAAGTTGATATATTAACACCGCGTAAAGCCTGAGGAGTTTTCGCTTTGCCGATTAACCATATAGGAAGCCGATTAGATCCTGTAGCATTCGCACAAAGATTAAGTGAAATCTGAGCCTTGTCCTTCTTCAAACCAGGCAAAGACTGCAAAGATAGCCCTTAAGATAGCATTAGCTTCCAGAAAAGTGCTGCTTCAAATATATTGTATTTATCCTTATCAGCGTATTCTCCAGCAATTGTCTGTAAAGCTTTCATCTCCTCCTCTGCAGTCTCTAGAACTGATCCAGCTTCGCTGCGCCTTGTATGTTGCTTAATATTGTGTCGTTTTTTGAATCGATTAAGCCATCTAATGCTAAACTTAGGACATGGCTGATTTGCGTATTGTAGAAGCCTTGCCTAGATCTCTTTTGCCTTCTCTCAGAGTATATCTCCTAACGTAAACCCTCCTTGACTGTCAATTCGTACCTGTCATTCAAATAAAACCTTCTTAAGGTCAGGCCATTGGCCAAGTCGAAGTCGTTGGCCTTTATTTGTTGAGTCGTTAAGGGAGGCGAAGTGGGAGCTAAGGCTCTCAGAAACTGTCGACTGTGATAGCTTGTGATTGTATTTATTGTAAAACCAATCGATACAAGCCTTTTGTGAAGGCTTTGGATGCTGCGAATGTGCCCAGTTACGGAGGGACCGGCGTTGTTCGATGGTAATGGCCTGTTTTTTCGGCATTTTGAGGCTCTAAAACACAGAATATTAGCTTTGGATAAGACGATATTCCAGGGTAAATGGGACGATATCGGTGATATCGTATACTTGGTGGTGTGGGAATTCATCCTGGAAAAAATATCGCATTACCGAATATATCGGGTATCGTCTTGGCGGGACCGGACTGTAGATCAGTTTGAAACGCTTGCAAGATAAGTCGAAATTGCCCCGCTTCCTAGTTAACATAATTCGAGATCCGTGCAATAAAGTAAGGGAAAGATTATTGGATATAACGTTCCCTTTCTCTCATTTCAGCTTTCATTTACTCGGGCACCCCGATTCAGCTCCAGGCTGCAGGCACCGGAGACCCCGAATAGGAGGCAGAGCCTCCATTGGGAATTGGGTATATATATCGTAGCTATGGAGCACTTAATGCTCCAAGAATTTCAATAGCAAGCAATTGAGGAGTCTGTTCCTAAGAACCGCCCAAGCTAGTTGCCAAACGCAACAAAGATTCTAAAAGAGTTTCAGCACTTCAAGTGTTTCGATCTGATCCTGCGGGCTACTGCTCTTACTCTTCCCCCTATTCTTACAACAGAACAAGACTAGGAAACCTCGGGACATGATTGCTTTGGCATCATTCCCATTAAAGCACATGAAACTTTGACGAAATTCGTTCAAATGTGGAGATTCACAGACAGCTTCAGATGACTCCTGCTTTACTCAACCTTACGGTTTTAGCGGTGAGGGGCCGCATACATAGTCATCTTACCGGACAATATGGAGATCTGAGTGGTAGATGGCATGATGTTTCTTTTGGATCCTTTGTGAATGCCTGGCTCGATCTCCTGGAACGCCATTCCAGTCCAACACTAACTGCATCACTGTGGCAACAGGAATCACTCTGGCAGCCACTACGGTTAGCTACCCCTATATATCCTTTAATCCTTTAGACTCAATTCAATCCAATTGCCTCCCAAAAGTGTCCTTTGTGCATGCGACATAACCGAACTACTTCTAGGGCTCCGTATGGATAGTGGATATTGTGGATATCCACAACAATCCACTAAATTTGTAGATGTGGATTGGTCAGTTTGTGGATTGGATCCATGGTCCGTGGATTGTGTTGTGGATTGGATGGATGACTAATAGGGGGAATACGCAGCACGGACTCTCCGGATTGGGTGGTTTCTAACCCAATATGGCTGGAGTTTCTCTCCCTTTTGCATATGTCCTTGCTCTTCGATAGATCTTGATCAAGGCTCTCAAATAAGCCCAGCGTCGAGTCAGTTAGGCTACACTTGGTCAAGATATGTGGATTGCAAATGTGTGGTGGCGTGGTACCCTCATCGAGGACCCTGACCCCGGTGCCAGGCTTTGGAGACCTGATTTCTAAGGTAATTACGTACTATTCTAGCACGTGATCAAACCTTAAATGATGTGGTGTGTGGATGTGGATGTGGATTGGATTTAACGATTTATCCAATCCAATCCAATCCATACGGAGCCCTAACTACTTCTTCATGTCCCCTTCGCGGTGTGCAGTTGTCCACGACATGAGTGACTGAGTTGTTCTGGCTGAATTTGTTGTGGTTAGTAACTTTATTTGGACAGACCGCACAAACTCTACGCACAAAGCATTCATCTTTCGCTCAAGTTCTGTGAACCGATTATTATCCAGCTCGAAACCTTCCCGCATTTCGCGATTGAGATTCGCAATTGCAAGGGTAATGGCTTCAGCCCCAGAGTTCTTCACCCATCATGAAGTAGGCCGAGTCGAAATAGATAAGGGCGTGCTATTGCGGAGTTTAGTTTGTCCGATTGTTTTTGACTATTATTTTCAGGCCTTCAGCGAGCTCGCACGGGGTTCATAAATAAAAATTACTGGCACAACGCCCGAATCTGGGTCAACTTTCACGTGAACACGCCTGATGCTGGATCTCGAAGGGAACTGTCTCAGCCGACACGGGATCCACCCACAGAGGGTAGTGCAACTCATCGACGTCTTGGTCCTCGGAAAGCAGGCCTTCACCTCGGCAAACAACGGACTGTCCCGCCGATCCAAAAGATCCAGAGAGCCCAGATCGGCTGTGGACGAGTGTCCTGGATTGGATGGAGAAGGCTGGCACCTTCAATATGGAGAGTGTAATAGTTTGGGGACTGAGCACTGGCGGGTATTATGCGGTGGGAGTGGCGCATACGCCTAAGGAGAGACTGAAGGGGAGTGTAGCGCAAGGGCGGGAGTCCATTATTTCTACGACATAGATTGGATGGAGAAGGCAGAAGGACATGAGTATCCGTTTCCGTGAGTTCGCGCCATTGGTACACCGTTTGAATTAAAGCTAATTATCAACGATTAGCTTGGCTTCTGCGATAGCGCAGAAGTATGGGTATGCTACCGTAGAGGAATTTAAAAATGACGCGCAGAAGAGATTCTCTTTGCTTGAGACGGGTATCATCGACAAGCCTTCAACGAGACTCCTACTTATTAATGTAGGTATAGAAGCTCTTTTCGCGAAGTAAAAGATGTTGATAAGTTTACAGGGAACAATGGATGGGTTGATGCCGATTGAAGACTCTATGTTGCTGTTTGAACGTGGATTGCCGAAGGAAGCACGGTAAGCCCTGCTTTCATTTCTATATAACGGAAGGAATCCTAACTTCGTGGCAGATTCTTCTCGAATGCTCTGCACATGGGATACCCTCTCGCGACGGCATTCGTGTATCTCTGGATGGAAAAGTTGATAGCTGGTGAATAAGAACACAAAAGCCAACTACAAGGGATTGGAGGAACATATGAACGTAAGGGCATGAACAACTTAAGAAAGGGGTTTAGCAATACCAGTTGTTCAGAGTATATCGTTTATGCAGTGAATTACTAAAACGGTAATTTGCTAACGGCCTGACGGCAAAACACGTCCATTTCCATTCTCATTCGTCCATCGCAACTATTCCTAGGCTTGTTTTGTCTAAGTAGCTTAGCGGAGTCTGAAAGATCTCGGGCGATACTTTGCAAAAGGCCATTCTGGTATCATTGAGTTATTCACAAACAGTAGGGGTAGAGAATCGAGATACGTGTTCACTGATTGGCCCTTGTACCGAACCCGGCTTGCCGAACGCAGTAACTCCTCCCACCACGTGTCTTGCGCATATACGTCACCCGTGTCAGATATAACAGCATTTAAGGATATGAAGATTCGTGCATGATCTCGAGAACTAAGATCTTATTCTAAACTTTTCCGCTGTATTTTAAAACGGCAAATGACTGACCTATCACCCAAAATATTAATTTCGGACTGAAATACCACCCTTTTAAATTAAAATGACTGACCCACTACCCTCAACTCTCAAAATAGCTGAACTGCGGAGGACGAGAAGGGGCTTAACGATAAAATAGGTACGTTGCTTAACGACAAAATAGATTTTTTGGTAAACCATGAACTCTGTGTACGAGCATCAATACTTACAGATATACTCCCAGAAGTTCGAAAAATGGAAAGTTTTCGGAATTGCTGACTCTCACTATTCGGGTTTTCATTCTTGATGCTTCTTTTGCAGGTCACAAGAACATAGACGAACTAAATATTGTCTAGGAGAAGCTATCCCTTTGCGTGGGATTTTGGAAATTGCAGCGACCCCTGGTCAAAACTAAACTACTTTCAGTAAAGTTTAAGCTTGGACTATTACGCTTGGGCTGGAAGTTCAGCGACCTTTCGCGATTATTTATCACTAAATGCGCTGAAGCGATCTACTACAGAACACAAAGTTCCAGCACACCTTAGTTGCTAAAACGCTACATAACAAGGGACACCGCGATTTCCGGAATTCCTACGCAAAGGGGTGCTTACTCCATAGATAAGAATAAGTATTCGTGGTAGTACGTGCACAATTTACCGAGAACATGGGATCCGCATTTAGACAAAGCGATAAATACTCTCAAAACATCTTCTAAAACTCTAGATTCTTTTCCACAAAGGATTTTTTTTAATCGGAGTGCCATTGGGAATCAGCTATACATCAATAATCTTGCAAGTCAATACTTTTGTAGTGGTTTAGGATGAATACGTTAAAATTAGTAAGAAACAGCCTAAATCATCAGCAAGAACTTCTCTAAAATTTAGCAACCTTTCTGCACAAAGTTTACCGGTTGGCGGCCCCAAAAGCAATCTAATAAAGGCACAAAGTCTTCTGCGAAATCCGAAACCTCTAAAAAAAAAAACCTACCTGCGTTTTGTTCTCTCAAGTGTCATCATTGAGGTTTCCGTGCCGGGAGGTGCATTTTCCATGAGATCAAAGTCAAATAGTTCTCCCATCCAATCTTCTTCAGCCGGAGGAACGTCCCCCTTTACCCACTTACCATCCGTATTCCCATTCCATTCGTTGATGAGAGCCTCTTCGACATTCATCTTCGTATTGTCCGATTCCTCATGACTTTCATCGACCTCTTTATTGGTTGTAGCTAACGTGTCCCGAAGCTTAGTGATCCAATTCGAAATCTCTATGAACGCTGGATGCTCATCACCCGCCAAGCTCCTGATCTGATTGATACTCCGTTGATATAAAGCAAAAGCATCGTCATAGCGTCTTATTCCCTCGTAACACAGACCTACTTCATCAATGGTCCTGATAGTCCAATTATCCAACAGCCCATTTATCTCTACAAATCCGTGAAAACAATCCTCTTGAAGAGGTATGGCTTCTGCGTAACGGCCTACATTCCGAAAGAGTACTCCAAGATTTGAAATTATCTCTAATAAGTCCTTGGTAGGTCTCTCCGCGGATTTCCGGGCTTCGTAGATGGTTCGCTGTAAAAGGCCGATAGCATCTTCATAACGACCTAATCTCGCATAGGTGACTCCGAGTTGTTGACAGCTCCAAATCGTGCTTCTATAGTTCATCCCATGAGACTTAGCGCATCCCTCATAACTCCCTTCTAGCATTGTTACAGCCTCAGAGTAGCGTCCCATATAATTCAAGGTTTCTGCAAGTTCTCTCCTAAATAGGTACGTCTCTGAATGCTTTTCGCCAAAGATTTCGACCTGCCGCGCAAGAACACTCCTCATAAGGCGCTCGCTTTCTAAATTGTCCCTTTGATGCCTTGCGCAAACGGCAACTTTGTAAAGGCTATACAGAAAAGTCTCGTGCTCTCACCTACCGAGGTATTAAGTTGTTCCACCATTGTCATAGCTAAGTTCCTGCACTCATCATATCGCCCTTGAGATTCCAACACATCCATTAGTGATTCAAGGCTCTGAAGAGAATTCTCAGAGAAAGGGCATTCTAGCGTTTGAAAGAAATGTAAAGTGATCCGTAGCAGTTGCTCACTCTCGTCAAATTTGCTTAAATGTCTCAATATTCTGGAAAGAATATGCATATCGTATAATGTGTCTTCATCCCTTAGCCCAAGGGTATGCAACTCTATTTGAAGTGCCTGCCGAATCAGATTATCGGCCTCATCAAGTTTGCCATATCGATATATAATAGACGTTCTTATACGGTTAGAGTCCAAAGCCAGGCCGTGATCCCAAGCAACAAGTTTATTAATAGCGTCATGTATAAACTCGTAGATCTTGAGAGCTTGCAGCGATTCACCTTGTGTGCGAAGTACATTGACAACGCCTAAGTAGGCATATAATGTAGTAACGTGCTTAAAACCAAGAGTTTTCTTGTAGGAGATTGCGATTTGCCGATATAGTCGCTCTGCTTGTTTGAATTTGTATTGTTTCCTGTATATATCACCAAGTTTCTTCATTGCTACGAGTGTGTTTGGATTCTCTCCACCTAAGATCCTTTTCAACTTTTGTACCCTATACTTCCACTCGATTTCCATATCTTGCCAATACTGTGATCCTGCATGTGACGAAGAATTTCTGTGATGTGAAGTCCTATGTAGGCTATCTTCTGATAATGCCGAAAAGGGGAACAAGCCGATTATATGACTTATATTCAACTTTAGAGGTTGCCCTCTAGTGTGGTGGGGTTCCGTGGTCCCCTATAAAAATCATATATTAGTGTATTTATTTAGCTTGTAGACTCTCCTTGGAAGTAATCATCCACGACGGGATTAGAGATTTGGAATAGACGGTTTTATAGATGTGCACAGAACAAGTGATTGTTATAGGAATTAGTTACGGACGAGATTAGAGGTTTTACGGACACAGATTGAATTTACAGACGATATACGGGTCTTTGGACAGCGCTTTCTTTACGGAAACGGAACACAGTTGTTTCTTTTGTGGGTTTTGCTTCGAACTTGTACGCTGCCCTACCTGTTGCCCTAACGATCGTGCACTTCGACGGCACACCCATTCATTCCCTCCACACTAGAAAAGTCCCATTCGCGGAAACACCACTCAGAAAAGCTCAGCTCAGCAAGGCCCGGACTTGAATTGGTTAAAACCGTGTTTGATTTCTGGAAAACTTCCTGCGAGTATCTGGCTAGGTCGTTCGAGATTGGCTGAGTGTGGAAAAGTCGACCCATTCCTCGGTATCAATATCGCCGTTCATCTCCAAGCCCAACTCTTCCTCTTGCGCAGGCAGTAAAGCGTCAACAGGATTAGATGAGGTAAGATCAAGAGAAGGGATCGTACTCTCGCACTCAATCTTCAATGCTTTGAATAGGCGAGACAGCAATGGGGAGCCAGGTACATTAACTAAATCCCAGTGATTAGAGCCCCAACTCTTAGAATCATTAGTCACTTGTGACGGCTTAGTAGCCTTTGCCGACGAATTAAGCGGGGAACAATCTAAGGCTTCCATTAGCAACTCATGTTTAGCAGTATTTGCTCTAATTTTAGCTCGATGAATTGTCAGATAGCCACAAAGACTTACCCATAGAAGGGTTGCTTGTGAAGGTGTTGGAAATATAGTTGCGCAGCGTAGAATTGATTGAATTGCTTGAGAACCTTAAGGGTTATTACGGACCTACAGTCCGTATTTATCTACGCCGCGGTGGCGACAACTTATTTGCTACTGCTACTACTACAGCTGAAAGCTCAGCTGTACAGACATTTTTCGGGCCGGAAAGCCGTAATTCCAACACCCCCACTCGCTTAAAGGACTCTGCAAGTTCTATGAGCGGACAATTCTAGTACTCCTGCATTCCTATAGCCTCATTAAACCTCTTATAAGTGCTCCTAGGAAACCTTGTATGACAAAACCTTAAGGCAAGACGAAGAGTACTACTACTAGCCCAAAGTGGCCCCCACTTGCTCGTAGATTCTATAGCTTTGCAGAAATATTAGTATCTTAACTTTGCAATAGTAATAAGGAGTAGTAGGGAGTGGTTGTCCTTAGCTAGGAGCTTTCTTTTGCTTAGTACTTCCATTCTAAGACTAGTAGCTAATCGGTTTAGTAGGTAGGCAAGCATTCCAAGCGTTTTCACATTTGCCTTGCTGTCTGCAGCCAGTTAAAGCACTAGATGTTACAAAGTGTCTTTAATTGCCATGTAGGGCCTTATATTAAGCACAATGTTTATCAATTGCCACGTAGGGTCTTATATTAAGTCCAATTTCACTAAATGCCACACATTAGGCATCTAATAAATGGGCATCAACAAGAGCTTTTATTGTAAACTACGCCTTTAAGCTACAGCTTCGTCGGGAAACATCACCAATTGCCTTGTTAGGCCTTATATTAGTTATCAACAAGAGCTTTAATTATAGACTATACTAGCCCTACAGCTTCGTTGGTAATTGTTACCAAAGCTCAGCATCTAAAATTAAAGCTTCTTTTTCAACGTTGACAGTAGCTTTACTAGCTGTTGCAAGGCTCACTCTAGCTTCTTGCTTCTGTCTTTTGTTGCGTTTCTTGCCGGCTTGCTTCTTAAAGCGGCAGTCTTTCTCAAAGTGCCCCTGTTTCAAACAATACAACACTCAATGTCATTGTCATCTTGATCTTTGTCACTATCTTGAATTTTGGAGCGTTTACTAGGACGACCTCCTTGTTAAAAAGTGTTCTTTCGTTCTAATGACAGGCTAGAAGTGCACCTGATTGCACTATAGAATTTGGAGCTTGTGTAGCTTGTGTAGCTTGTGTAGCTTGTATAGCTTGTGTAGCTAGCTTTCGCTTATATGTGTTAAGGGTATTAACAACACTGTTTAAAGTTTGTGCCTTTAAAGGCTGGTTTTTAATGATAGTTGAAATTGTACTCCAACTTTCTAGCAAACTAATAAGAATGTAAGCAATAACTTCGTCCTTTAATAGCTTTTGGGGTGTGTGGGCAAGCCTGTCTTGATAACTTAGAATCTGTAAGACGTATGCTGATACAAGGCCCTTGCCGCTATACTTTTCTAATTAGAGTTGCCTTCAAAGTAGAATTAGACCTCCATGTTGCTTTAACTCATCAACCTGTCTAGAGAGTGTTTCCTATATCGTAGTTGGTTCCTAGATGTCGTTAATGTGTCCTTGTAGGTCTATAGAACAGGACGAGTAGAGAAGAGAGCATGCGGCGCTCTTACGTTTTTTGTAGTTAGTGTGCTTTTCTCGTGCAGCAGCAGACCTATTGTTTCTAGGAATAGGGGGTGCCTGTTTAGTGCCATCAACTATTTCCCAGCAAGAGACACTGTTAAGAATATAACGAATAGCAACGCTCTAAGGCTTATAATTGGATGTTGTAAGGAGTAGAACACGACCGTTTTTGTAGACGAAAAATTGAGATGTATTCGAATCGACTGTAGTAGGACTTGTGCTAACAATAGAGTCCATTGTAGAGTAGGAGGGTGGTTCTGTCTGCTAATTGGACAGAGTAGGCGACAGGGTAGAATAGGCTTTTGTAGACCAAGTAGTATAGTCAGAGACACCCGGGCAATAGAGCTAACCCGGGCTTATAACCTGTTGGAAATGTAGTTGCGCAGCATAGAATTGATTGAATTGCTTGAGAACCTTAAGGGTTATTACGGACCTACAGTCCGTATTTATCTACGCCGTGGTGGCGACAACCTATTTGCTACTGCTACCACTACAGCTGAAAGCTCAGCTGTACAGGCATTTTTCGGGCTGGAAAGCTGTAATTCCAACAGAAGGGAAGTACAACAACCTTCATCCTTCCATGCCTCTTCCGCCACCGCTGTATTTTCGAGGTTGTAAAGCTGTCTGATGATGGGTTTCTGAGCCTCCCACTGCTCCTTCGAGTATAGCTCTCGTCCTCCTAATCCAAGGTTGCACTGGAACGCCTCTTGAGCATGTGATTGAATCGGAAGCTGTTCAAGATTCTCTCCGTTGACACCGCCAGGGATATTGAAAGGTAAGCCTGAGGCACTTTGTACCGTAAAAACATCCTCTACACGAAAGGAATCCATTGCTTAGGATCAGTAACGGATTGTAATCATTGCCGGTGCAAGAACGATTGCATATCAAAAAGGACAGTCTTGGGATATGGGGAAAGAAGTTTCGGATCAAAAAAGGCAGCGTCAATGCACGCCTATCTGTTCCGCTTGCAAATCCTAAACTACTGTAAATAAAAGATTGGATGAGAGTGAAACCTACCGTGCAGCAGCGGGTGGGTAATCCGCAGACATTCTCGCAGATAAATTACCAATCACGGTCGGAGTAGTCGAAATCCCCGTGCATTAGCGCCAAAAGTGGCCCATTAGAATCGTCAGGTGGAAAGCTGAGGCGAGCTTTCGTCTTGGGTTGGAAGCTGCGTAAAACAGCGCTGGATTCGCCCGGATCCCCCGACCGCTTACTTCGTAATTATCCATTCCACCCCGGTAGCAAAACACCAAAACCGCGTCCGCGTACCTTACTCCCTTATTTGCAACTGCCATAAATTATCACCACAATGACTAAATTTAATGCCGACACAGAGCATTGCATTGCTAATGCCATAGATTGCGCTCAAAAAAATCTCGGTGTAAAACTGTCTAAGGTTGCTGTAAAATTCGTGGTTCCATACGACCTCTTCTACCGATGCCTTCACGGACGCTGTCCGCAGTTGCATCGCGAAAGCGAGTTGCATCACGCCAGTGATTGGCGAACATACGTTACAATTCTGTACCAAGACTCCATTACACACTAATATGTATATACAATTAATTTAAAATAGCCCGCCCTGTGATTTCAATCGTTCCGTCACGAACACTCTACCTCATATTCCCAACTCCTATATTGTAAGACGAAAACATGTCTGCGGGCGGACATGTATCTCAGACCTTCAATGCGCTTTTCCCCGAGGATGTAGACCTTTCTCACTACATCAACAATAGCCTGACGCAGAAATTCAAAGAATTAAGTATTAAAGACGCAACCTTGAATTTTAGATAAAAGCAACAGAATTAGTTAACTTTCATTTGTAGATGCATGTCTGAATGTTATGATGTATTCTAATAACGTGCATTTATTATTATGGAATACTCGAGATCCCGCTTAAATTCCCACTTTTGTTACCAACCCTACCACCCACTTTAGAAATTAATTATTAAATAACTAATAAAGATAATAATACACCGTTTGAATTACAGATAGATTAATAGTTAATGTACAAGAATATAAATTTTCAATGTGCCTTTCTCAAAGATGACTGGTGTTTTCACTGCGCGGCCCAAAGAAGTCTGTTTGGTCGGTTCAGCTGGGACTACCTCCTTAGGATTAATACCAACAAATCGCATCACCTTCTTGTTAGAGATAGGTGCCTTCTTGGGCTTTGTAGGAGCCTTAGCTCTTGCTGGAGGATCTTTAAGGTCCTTAAAGCTTGTGTTTCCTGTTGCGTTTGCAACTAGCTTGGGCGGTTCTTAGGAACAGAATCATTGATTGCAGCTATTGTATGTAGAGATTGTAGTGGGATCATAGGTCCCTTATATACACAACACAGATCGGCGTTCCCGACGCCATTGATCATGGCAGCTGAAGCAATTTGTCAAGTGGTAAATTGCCACTTATAAGAAGCTGAAAGCTCGGCTGGCTTGACAACTCATTAATGAATCCAACAATGTGAGAGGATGAATGAGAGGACATATGAGAGAAAGGGAACGTTATATCCAACAAAATTCACATACTTTGAACCTAAAACAAAAATGACATTTCCCGAAAGAGCTGGGACATGAGCCTTAAAGATCGAACTTTTTGAGTAAAATCTAAATATATTGATAGACGGATATGTCCCAAAATTGCCTAAAAATATGAGAATGTGATAATGCCAACTCCGTGAAAGTTTCAACCTGTGGAGGCCTGCATCCACTATTAAACGAAAGACTTTGGTAAGTCGTCTTGATTACGAAGTTTCACAAATTTGTGGAACAGTCTCCATGTTGTTGCTATGCGCCATTTAAGGCTGTGACCGGCGACTTTTCCCGAACTTGAAATTGTCCTCACCGTCTACAATTCGAAACATACTAAGATCCGAATGAGGCTCCACCCTAGAAAAGTACATTCCATTACACCGAATTGGCTACATCTATTTCGCCTCTCGACATTTTGATAAGTACCTGATTGTGAATTTGCTATCACATATAAGTTATGAGACCGTTTATTTACAAAGAAAATATACCTTCGAAAAATTTACAAGTCATTTTAGTGCATCTACCTACGTCGGCATGGAACACAATAATTACACTTCACGACTGGGTCATCTTCGGGGAAAAGCAAAAGCGTTCACATTCGTGGTATTTGGGGGATCTATGATCCTCGATTCGTTTAATGTGGAGGGATTAGCGTTTGACCAGATCTCAATAGCGACGCATTTTGGGATCAAAATCGGAGTTGCCAGTTGGAGTCTGAGTGCTTACTCCCTTACCTATGGCAGCTTTCTGCTTCTTTCGGGTTCAGCCGGTACTTACCTATTAACCTGTTTCCAGACCTTGTGTAAATCATTATGCTAAAAGTTTAGGCGATGTCTTTGGCCACCGGAAGATCTATACTACGGGACTTGTCGGCTTTACCATATTCGCAGCCTTGACCGCCGCCATAGACTCCTCTGCGATAGCATTCTTCGTCCTTCGGGCTATCCAAGGCATCTGCGCAGCGGCGACTATTCCAACAGCATATGCTCTCGTAGCGAATCTGTACGATGGCAAACAAAGGGAGCTGGCGGTAGCAGCCCTTGGAGCTTGCCAAGCCATCGGGGCAGCTATCGGAACTATACGTAAGCTAGTAACATAAAGAATATCCCTTAAGGCTATGTTGATCTTTTTCCAGTTGGTGGCGCTTTTACTGAAACTTCAATTGGATATCGATGTCTGCTATGGGTGTCATTTGGCCTCAGCACCATTTTATCTATCCTCGCGTTTCTTTTACTCCCACCAACACCATATGATGGCAAATTTAAATCTTTGGATTACGTCGGTGCAGCTATAATTACTTCTGCGGCGCTGCTCATTGTGTTCGGTTTCGCCGAGGCTCTGGATTCCTGGACGCAAGCCGAGGTGATTGTGCCTATTTCCACAAGCATACTGCTAATTGGAGGCTTTGTTTTGTGGGAGAATGTCTTCCTCTCGAGAGTCTTTGCTGGAACTGAACCGCTGATACCGAGAAGAGTGTGGGGCTATACAAACTTAGTCCCCATTTTTGTGATGACTGGCCTAAGTTTCGGCAGCTTTTACCTTTTCGTTATGAGTGGCGCTCAATTCTTGGTGAGAGTTCAGAGGGTATGTGACTCTACCTCATTAAGACTTAATGATGCTCAGGTTTATAGCTAAATTTTTGCATAGCACACCGCCTTCATGGCTTCCATCATGTTCATACCTATTGCGCTAAGCAGCGTAGTCTTTCTTTTCATTCTTAGCACATTATATAATCACCGCTTCCTACCACCCAGATGGGTCTTGGTAGTCGGAGAGCTCCTGGTTTTTGCCGGCGAGGTTGTGTTCTCCCAAAACGATCCGGATACAAGTTATTGGCAGCTCTCGTTTCCTGGATTCATATTGATTGCTCTAGGAAGCACTTGCTACTTCATCAATTTCTTGAACATTGTATTCACCAGCGCACCACCAGATGAGCAGGGTTTAATTTCAGGATTACTTCAAACAGTTGCTCAGATTTCGACCGCTATGACATTTGCTATTGGCAACTCCGTAGTGAGCAGTACCAAACCTGCAGCTCTGCTTTTGGGCTACCGCAACAGCTTCTACTTCTGCGCCGGATGTACGGGATTGGCGGTGCTGGTTTCTGTCCTATTTTTACGTCCCGTGGACATGAAAGCGGAGATGTCTTGCAAAAAAGGTGAAGGAATCGGGCAGAGGCTGCCCTTGACGGACGTGATGAAAGTTTCTGATACGCATACATCACGAGCCCATTAAGATGACATACAGGCAGGTCACTTCTAGATCAAGATCTACCAGAAAAAGGGTTCTAATCATCAGCCTCGCTACGCCGGTTGGTATCAATTTCACTAAGGTAGCAATTGATAAACCTTGGACAGAGGATGGTAGTATAAGTCTAAATGTCGGGAAAATGAATAACAAATGTACAATTCACTATCTTCGTAGCGTTTCTTGCTCCCAACACCGGACTTCACATTATACAACTCAAACTTGCACCTCATTTTTACCATTCTCATAATTTCCAGCTTGAAAATGTCTTAGAACTTTCGACTATCAAATGATCACTCTAGGGGCTTGTTAAATCCAGTTACGCATTTACTTAGCCCAGTTGCACAACCACTAATCCCACCACTAAAAAATTGGCATCATAGGGGAAGTGTCAATCCTGCATTCAACAGCTCTCCGGACTGCTATGGACGAACTTATATAGTCGCTATCAATCACACAAGTTGGGTTTCAACGCACAATTGGTGTAAAAAACAACTATATACCTAGTGTGGAGGGAATGAATGGGTGTGCCGTCGAAGTGTACGATCGTCAGGGCAACAGGTAGGGCAGCGTACAAGCTCGAAGCAAAACCCACAAAAGAAACAACTGTGTTCCGTATCCGTAAAGAAATCTCTGTCCAAAGACCCGTATATCGTCCGTAAATTCAATCTTTGTCCGTAAAACCTCTAATCTTGTCCGTAACTAATTCCTATAGCAATCACTCGTCCTGTGCACATCTGTAAAACCCGTCTATTCCAAATCTCTGATCCCGTCGTGGATACTTAATCAAAAGAAGAGTCTACAAGCTAACTAAATACAACTATCGCCTAAATCATGTGATTTTTATAGGGGACCACGGAACCCCACCACACTAGAACTGTGCCAGAGTGATTATATAGGCGTGTGGCCGTAGCACATGAATCGGACACTAGATAGGGTCTTTGTGTTGACACCGGACGTCTAGACACCTACTGTAAGAGAAGTTGCAGTTGTACCAGCAGACCTCGGTAACACACTAGACTCCGGGTTGATAGTGTAAAGGTGCGGTCAACAAAGCAGTACAGTAGTTGGTGTTAAGATTTACAGGCGGAGCATATGAAAATGAGGGTCATTGATTGTATTGATTTCTATGTTCTCATAGAAGAGGGACCAGCCCTTAGACTTATAGTAATGCACTACCCTCTCAGTGCAGACTAGGGGCAAGCCAGCTATCAAACAACCCCTTAACAGGGTTATATCGTGACAGTTGGGTAGCTTCAAGTCTTACTATTTCGCTGTGCAAGATATGTGCCCTATAATGCATAATTTTCTGTTAAATATAACGTTCAATTTCTCTCTCATTTGTCAGCGAAAATGCGCACCTGACACGCTGTCAATCCCTTTTGCCACTCTCTACCATAACTCTAGCCTAACAGTAGTGACCGCCAGATCGATTGTGGCCGTGGTAGATTTAAATCATAAACCCAGCCGTGACATATACCCGACTATGGTGGCGGTAACTTTTATAAAAGCTGTGTCTGCGAGTTTGTAGTCAATGGACTATTTCCTCACACCGAGCCCTGGCTGCTGTCCTCGGCCGACGCTTACCCCCCACTCTAAGGCATATCCAGCCTCTCCGACTTCCTCCTTACCTGCCGCTCTGTTTCTTTAATCTTCTCCCTGTCCGACGATCCAATCACCTTAAACGGCGTCATTTTGCGCCATTGCCTCTTGAAAGGCCGAGGATTAGCGCCTTGTGTAGTTTTTTTTTTTTTTGACCTTAATCCTT
>Ga0335075_10001266_pt1 | contig 41988 bp, 38 predicted proteins | sample Lox_Sample_24_FD_206723 | JGI IMG/M metagenome (GOLD analysis project Ga0335075, IMG submission 206723) | Soil microbial communities from Loxahatchee National Wildlife Refuge, Florida, United States - Lox_Sample_2.4 | ecosystem: Environmental > Terrestrial > Soil > Wetlands | place: USA...
GCTGTTTGACGACGGTTTTCTCGAAGGCACCGGTGTCAGCACGCTCGACTTCGCCAAGGCGCTGATCGACGAGGGCTATCATCCGATGACGATGTATTTTCCGTTGATCGTGCATGGCGCGCTGCTGGTCGAGCCGACCGAGACCGAGGGCAAGGCGGCGCTCGACGAATTCGCCGCGGTGGTCAAGGCGCTGGCCGCCGCCGCCCGCGCCGGTGATACGGCCCGCTTCCACGCCGCCCCGGCACTGACCCCGCGTCGCCGTCTCGACGAGACCCGGGCGGCGCGCCAGCCGAGGCTGCGCTGGCAACCCGACCCGCAGCACCGCGAGGCTGCCGAATAGGCTCAGGTGCGACATCCGGCCGCGCCTCGTCGCCGCTCTTCCTCGCAGGCGAGGCGGCGGACCGATAATTCCCGGCGTGTCGCGGGCCGCATTTTCGCCCCTCTGTCGGAATATCATCCGACACTGCACCGTCATTCGCGATGGCTTCGCCCGGCCGTTCGCGATGGCTTCGCCCGGCGCGCGCCCTGAGCAACTGGCCAACGGGCGCTGACCGAACCGAAGCTGGTGCAACGGGCCGATCGAGGAGCCGGCCGATGCAGCCGTGGCACAATCTCTTCAGACCATCGCGCCGCACGGTGCTGACCGCGGCGACCGCGGGTGTGGTGGCACCGCGCGCCGTGCTGGCGCCAACGACGGCGGTCGTGCCGCGGCAGGCGGTCGAGAACGCGCTGCGCTACCTGCAGCAATTTGCCGAGGACGCGAGGCAACGCACCGGCATCCCTGGTTTGGCGATCGCGGTCGTCTACGAGGACGAGGCCATCTATCTCGAAGGCTTCGGCGTGCGCGAGGCCGGCAAGCCGCAGGCGGTCGATGCCGACACCGTGTTTCAGTTGGCATCGGTTTCCAAGCCGATCGCCACGACGGTGATCGCCGCCCTCGTCGGCAACCGCATCGTCGGCTGGGACGACCCGATCATCGATCACGATCCCCGCTTCGAGATGTATGACGCATGGGTGACGCGCCAGGTCACGCTGCGCGACATGCTCGCTCATCGCAGCGGACTGCCGGATCACGCCGGCGACACGCTCGAAGATATCGGTTACGGCCAGGCCGATATCCTGTACCGGCTGCGCTACCAGAAGCCCGAGACGAGCTTTCGCTCGCATTATGCCTATACCAATTTCGGCTTTACCGAGGCCGCGGTGGCAGCAGCATTGGCGAGCGGCAGATCATGGCCGGAGCTGTCGGCGGACCTGCTCTACCAGCCGCTCGGCATGAAATACACAAGCTCGCGCTTTGCCGACTTCGCCGGGTCGGCCAACCGGGCTTCCGGCCATGCGCAACAGGACGGCCAGTGGGTCGCCAAATTTACCCGCGATGCCGACGCCCAGTCTCCGGCCGGCGGGGCGAGCTCGACAATACGGGATCTGGCACGGTGGCTGCGCCTGCAACTGGACGGCGGCAAATTCGGCGGCAGACAGATCGTCGCGGCCGAAGCGCTCGCCGAGACCCACCGGCCGCAGATCGTGCGGGCGCCGCCGGCCGACCCCAGGATCGACCATGCCGGGTTCTACGGCCTCGGCTGGAATATCGATTACGACGCCGATGGCCGCGTCCATTGGAGCCATTCGGGGGCGTTCGATCTCGGCGCCGCCACCAGCGTCGCGCTGCTCCCGGCGCAGCGGCTCGGCATTGTCGTCTTGACCAATGCGCAGCCGATCGGCGTACCCGAAGCGATCAGCCGCAGCTTCTTTGACGTGGTTCTGACCGGCAAGGTCGAAAAGGACTGGCTGGCGCTCTACCGGCAAATGATGGCAACGCTGCTGGCTCCCGCCTACGGCACTGCGGTCGACCACGCCAAGGCACCGGCCCAGCCCTCCCCTGCCCTACCCGCCGCCGCCTATGCCGGCTCCTACGGCAATGATCTCTACGGACCGATCGCGATCACCGGGACCGAGACCGGCCTCGTCGTCAAGCTCGGGCCGCAGCAGCGGGCGTTCGCGATGCAGCATTTCGACCGCGACGTTTTTACCTATCAGCCGACCGGCGAGAACGCCGCGGGAGCGAGCGCCGTCAGCTTCCTCGTCGGCCCCGACCAGAAGGCCGGCGCGGTGACGCTCGAAAACCTCGACATCGACGGTCAGGGCACCTTCCTGCGAATACCGGCCGGTTGACCCCGGCCGGCTTGACCCCGACCGGTTGATAAGGAGTGCTCGGGTCAGGATGGGGGTGTGCGGGCTAGGATGGCGCGATCGTGGTGCCGCCATCGACGACGATAGTCTGCCCGGTGATGTAGGCGCCGGCGCGCGCGGCGAGCAGCAATGCGACCCCGGCGATATCCTCGGGCTCACCGAGGCGCTTGAGCAATGTGCCCGCCTCGCGCGCGGCGCGACGGGCCGGGTCTTCATAGAGCACGCGAGCGAACTGGGTGGTGACGACGCTCGGCGCGATGCAGTTGACCCGCACATTGTCGGGACCCCACTCGGCGGCGAGATTGCGGCACAGCGCGTAATCGGCGGATTTGGTGACACCATACATGCCGAGCATCGTCGAGGCGCGCAATGCCGCAGTCGAAATGATGAAGATGATCGCGCCATCGCGCCGGGCGCGCATATCGGGTGCCACCATGCGCGACAGCCACAGATTGCTCAGCACGTTGTTGACCATCATCCGCTCGAACAGTTCGTCGGTCAGCTGTTCGAGCGAGCCGTAATGCGGATTGACCGCAGCGTTGCACACCAGGATGTCGATATGCCCCCAAACCTCGCGAGCCCTGGCGACCAGGTTTTCGAGCTGCGCCTTGTCGGAGATGCGGGCCGGCACGGCGATCGCCTCGCCGCCCTTGGCGCGGATCGCCGCCGCGACCTCCTCGCAGGGTGCGGCATTGCGCGCCGAGATCACCACCCGGCCGCCGGCCTCGGCAAATGCCTCGGCGATCGCCCGCCCGATGCCTCGGCTCGAACCGGTCACGATCGCGACCTTGCCGGTGAGGTCGAACAATTTCATCGGGCTCCCCCCCTTCGCTGCGACCGGTCAGGTGAGGAAATGGCCGAGCAGTGCCAGCGTGATCACCACCGCGATGATCATATACCGCATGAACCGGGTAAAGCCGATCCAGGTCTGATAATGCCGGGCCAGCTCAGGGTCCATCGTGGTCAGCGCCATGCCATCCTCATTTGCCGCGAAATCCGCCACTTACCTATAGCCTAACCGCGCTTTGAAACAAGAGCATCGGCCGATGCCGGACATGGGTTGAGCACTGTCGCCTCCGGTGCCCGCCAGCCCTCGACCTCGACCCGGTCGCCGACGATCCGGGTGCGGCCTTCGGCGATCAGCCGCACGGCACTCGGGTAGAGCCGGTGTTCGGCGGCGAGAATCCGGGCCGACAGGCTCTCTTCGTCGTCATCGGGATGCACCGCGACCACCGCCTGGGCGAGGATCGGTCCGCGATCGGTCTCGGCGCGGACAAAATGCACGGTGCAGCCGGCGAAGCGGACCCCGGCGGCGAGCGCCTGGCGCTGTGCGTGAAGACCGGGAAAGGCCGGCAGCAGCGAAGGGTGGATATTGACCATATGGTCGCGCCACGCCGCGACCAAGCCGTGATCGAGCAGCCGCATGAAGCCGGCAAGGCAGACAAGCCCGACCGCGTGCCGGCGCAGCAGCCGGTCGGCCGCTTCGGCAAACCGGGCGCGGTCGCGCTCGTCGATGACGGTGGCGGGGATGCCCGCTACGGCCGCCCGTGCGAGCCCGGCGGCGTCGCCCCGGTTGCTGATGACGAGCGCGATCTCGGCCGGATAACCAGGGCTCGCGCAGGCCTCGATCAGCGCCTGCAAATTCGAGCCGCGGCCCGAGATCATGACACCCAGCCGCATCGTCTCTCCGGTGCCGATATCCGGCGCTCCGGGCGATCCGACAGCCGATGACATCGCCCGTGAAACTGCGCTATGACCGCCGCGGGTCGGAGCCGTCAAGATAGGCGATCGGAGTCGGTTTGCAATGAGTTCGCCGCTGGTGTCCGCGATCGCCGGAAGCCGGACCGGCGGCCGCGCCGTTGCGGCTCGGCTGCTGTTTGTGCTGGCGCTGAGCCTCGCTGCGGCGGGGAGTGGCAGGGCGCTCGCCGACCAGCCGAGCGATCCCTATTCGGCGACCGTTAAGGTCGATGCCACCGCGGCCAGCGCAGTCGTGGCGCGGACCATCGCGCGCACCCAAGGGCAACGGGCGGCGCTGATGAAGGTGATCAACGGACTGACCGGATCGACCGACGACAGCCAGTTGCCCAAACTCGATGATCAGGCGATCACCGATATGGTCGAAAATTTCGAGGTCGCGAACGAGAAGATGTCGACGGTTCGCTACCTGGCCGACTACACGTTCCATTTCAAGCGGTCGGCGGTGCGCCAGCTGCTGCGCCGGGCCGGCATCGCCTTTTCCGACCACCCCGGCGAACCGGTCGTGGTCGTGCCGGTGTTTCAGGATGGCACCGAGACCACGCTATGGGACGATCCGAACCCGTGGCGCGAGGCTTGGAGCGCGCTGCCGCCGCAATCGGGGCCGACCCGGTTTACCGTGCCGTTTGGCGGGGTCGCCGATCTGACGACGATCGACGCCGAGCAGGCCCGCGCGGGCGACGCCCAGGCGCTGACCGACATCGCGCAACGCAACGGTGGCGATGTGGCGCTGGTCGCGATCGCGACCACGGAGCGCCAGGGCGATCAGCTGACCGGGGTCGCGCTGAGCCTGAAACGCTACCGGCAGGGGCAGCTGCTCGACAGCCGCAGCGACGAGGTCAAGGCCAATCCCGGCGAGGACGAGGCCGGGCTGCTGCAGCGCACGGTGGCGCTTGCGGTCGGCGATATCGAGCACGGTCCGCCGCCGCCAAGCCCGGCGAGTGCGGCGAGCCTCGACGCCGTCGTGCCGATCTCCAGCCTCGGCGACTGGGTCGAGATGCGTCAGCGCCTCGCCGCAATCCCGGCGATCCGCGGGGTCGACCTCTTATCGCTGAGCCGGCAGCAGGCGAAGATCGAGATCCGCTATGTCGGCAACCCCGACCAGTTGAAATCGGCGCTCGCCGACGCTGATCTCGATCTCGCCGGAGCCGACCCCGACTGGCAGCTGCAGCCGGCAAGCGCCGCGGAACCGCATTAGCGGCCGGCGGGCGATATCGAACAGCCATCGCAGTTCACGCCGATGAGCCGGCTCGGGCTCAACCTGCCCAACCTGATCTCGCTGGGGCGGCTGCTGCTGGCGCCGCTGGCCATCTGGCTGATCCTCGACGGGCGCTATGGTGCGGCGTTCTGGGTATTTGTCTGCGCCGGAGTGTCGGACGCGCTTGACGGGTTTATCGCCAAGCGCTTCAACCGTCGCACCCGAATCGGCGCATTGCTGGACCCGATTGCCGACAAGACATTGCTCGTCAGCGTCTATGTGACGCTCGGGATCGCCCACCAGCTGTGGCCCGCGGTCGTCATTCTCGTCGTGTTTCGCGACATCATGATCGTCGGCGGCTTTCTGTTGATCCAGACGATGGCCGCGATGCCGAAGCATTACGACCCGCTCTACATCAGCAAGATCAACACCGGATTGCAAATCACGCTGATCGCCTTTGTCCTGGCGCGACTCGGTCTCGGTGCCGACACCGGAACACTCGGGGTGGTGCTCTGCCTCGCGGTGATGACGACGACGGTGCTTTCGGGGCTGTCCTACCTGGTGCGCTGGGCCCGCATCCTGGCCCGCTCGGAGCAGGCCTGGTGAAACCGGCCGGGCCCGATGCCACACCCGGCCGCCTCGGCGATCATGGATCGGGAGGTCGAAAATGGCCCAGCTGACCTTCGACCTGTCCGGTGAGGCAGCACTCGGCCGCGCCGATTTCTGCATCACCGCCAGCAATGAAGCGGCCGCGGGCTGGATCGACCGCTGGCCGGCCTGGCCGACGCCGGCGCTGGTGCTGCACGGTCCGCAGGGATGCGGCAAAACCCATCTCGCCAACCTGTGGTGTGTACGCGCGGCCGCGTGCCGTGTCGCCGGACCGCGTCTCGACGAAAGCCGGCTGCGCCAGCTTCTCGAAAGCGGGGATCGGCGGATCGCGGTGGACGATGCCGATCGCGCCGGCGAGCCTGCGCTGTTGCACTTGTTCAACGCCTGCCACGAAGACGGCGGCAGCCTGCTATTGACCGCCCGCGCGCCGCCGGCCCTATGGCCGACGATGCTCGCCGATCTTGCCTCGCGGCTGCGCGGCGCCCATTCCGTCGGCATCGCGCAGCCCGACGACGCGCTGTTTGCGGCCGTTCTGGTCAAGCATTTCGCCGATCGGCAGGTGCGGGTATCGGCCGAGATCATCGCCTATCTCGGGCGGCATCTCGACCGCTCGCTCGCAGAAGCCGCGGCGATGGTGGCGGCACTCGATGCAGCCGCGTTGCGCGACCGGGTGGCGATCACGGTGCCGTTGGCGCGCCGCGTGCTGGCCGAGCGGGCCGCTCAGTCCTGATCGCCGGGCAGCGCGCCGACAGTGACATAGTCGACGAGGCGGTGGCGCGCCCCGGCGAGCGCCGGCCAGCTGGTCGAAAGCCACAGGCTCGCCCGCGCCGCCGTCGGAAACTTGCCGACGGCCAGCGCCTGAACCCGCGGGTCGCCCGGCTCGGCAAGAGCCAGGACGAGGTCGTGGAGCCCAGGATTGTGGCCGATCAGCAGGACCTGCCGGTCGGGTTCGCTGAGCTGCCGCAAGCGCCGCAGCAACCGGTCGCAATCGGCGAGATAGAGCCCGTCCTCGATCAGGCAGCGCGGCCGGATGGCAAAGCCGACAAGCGCCAGATCGAGGGTTTCGCGGGTGCGCACCGCACTCGAGCACAGCACCAGATCGATGCCACCCGCGAGCGAGGGAAGGTGCCGGCCGATCTGCCTGGCGGCGGCACGGCCGCGCCGGTTCAGCGGTCGTTCATGATCGGCAAGATCATCTTTCCAGCTCGACTTGGCGTGCCGCAGCAGATGCAGCATCGGCATTGGCGGCTTCCTCCCCGGCTCGTTCTGGCGGTCCGGCAATCCGGCTGGCACCGCGCAGGCATGACACGCTCGCCGCGGCCTAGTAGGATTGCAATCCAATCTAATGCTGTTCGAGCTGCACCGGGAGATCGGCGTGAGTATCAGCGCGCAACTCATCGAACCGCAGCGGCTCGAGATCCCGGCCGAGGCCCGGTTCATCAATCGCGAGCTGTCCTGGCTCGCCTTTAATGAACGGGTGCTCGCCGAAGCCGAGAACCTGCGGCATCCGCTGCTCGAACGGCTGCGCTTTGTGTCGATCTCGGCGAACAATCTCGACGAGTTTTTCATGGTACGCGTCGCCGGGCTCAAAGGCCAGTTTCTCGCCGGGGTCAAGACCCCCAGCCAGGACGGACTGACCCCGGCGCAGCAACTCGACGCGATTCGCCAGCGCACCTTTCGGCTGATGACCGATCAGCAGGCTGCCTGGCTGGTGCTGCGCCAGCTGCTCGACGATGCCGGCATCTCGGTCATCGAACCGAGCGAGCTCGAAGCCGACGACCGTGCCTGGCTCGAGGACCGGTTCACGGCCGACATCTTTCCGGTGTTGACCCCGCTGGCGATCGATCCGGCGCATCCGTTTCCGTTTATCGCCAATCGCGGGTTCGGCCTGGCGCTAGAGCTCGAGCGGGTCAGCGACGGCGAGCGGCTGCAGGCATTGACTCTCGTCCCGTCCTCGATCAGCCGGTTCATCCGCCTGCCGGGCAGCCCGATCCGCTTTCTGCCGATCGAGCAGCTGATCGCGCTGTTCCTCGACCGGCTGTTTCCGGGTTTCGCGGTCATCGCCCAGGGTGTGTTCCGGGTGTTGCGCGACAGCGAGGTCGAGATCGAGGAGGAAGCCGAGGATCTGGTGCGGCATTACGAGACCGCGCTCAAGCGCCGCCGGCGCGGCCACGCCATCCTGCTCGCGGTGGAAGCGGCGATGCCGGGCGATCTGTGCCGCTTCCTGATGGAAAAGCTGGACGTCGTCCCGGCCGACATGTTTGCCGGCGACGGATTGCTCGGCCTCAACGATACCGAGCAGCTGATCATCGACGAGCGCCCCGACCTGGTGTTTCCGGCCTACAACGCCCGCTTTCCGGAGCGCATTCGCGACTATGCCGGCGATTGCTTCGCGGCGATCCGGCAAAAGGACATCATCGTCCACCACCCATACGAGAGCTTTGACGTCGTCGTACAGTTTTTGCGGCAGGCGGCGCGCGACCCGGCCGTCGTGGCGGTCAAGCAGACGCTGTACCGCACCAGCGAAGACAGCCCGATCGTGCGCGCGCTGGTTGAGGCGGCCGATGCCGGCAAGTCGGTCACCGCGATGATCGAATTGAAGGCGCGCTTCGACGAGGAGGCCAATATCCGCTGGGCCCGCGACCTCGAGCGCGCCGGGGTGCAGGTCGTGTATGGATTCCTGCAGCTGAAAACACATGCCAAGGTATCGTTGGTGATGCGCCGCGAAGCCGGCCAGCTGTGCTCCTATGTGCATTTCGGAACAGGCAACTATCACCCCTATACCGCAAAGGTTTACACCGACCTGTCGTTCTTCACCTGCGATCCGGCGCTGTGCCGGGACGCCGCCCGCCTGTTCAACTTCATGACCGGTTATGCGACCCCGGCCAGCCTCGAAAAGATCTCGATCGCCCCGATCAACCTGCGTGCCCGGCTGTTCGAGCTGATCGAGGCCGAGATCGCCAACGCGCAGGCGGGCAAGCCGGCGCAGATCTGGGCCAAGATGAACGCGCTCGTCGACCCGTTGATCATCGACCTCCTGTACCGCGCGTCGCAAGCCGGGGTCGGCATCGACCTCGTTGTGCGCGGCATCTGCTGCCTACGCCCCGGAGTCCCCGGACTGTCCGACAACATCCGGGTCAAGAGCATCATCGGCCGCTTTCTCGAACATGGCCGCATCGTCTGTTTCGGCAACGGCTACAAGCTGCCCTCGCACCAGGCGAAGGTGTTCATCAGCTCGGCCGACTGGATGCCGCGCAATTTCGACGGGCGGGTCGAGGCCCTGGTGCCGATCGAGAACCCGACCGTGCATCGCCAGGTGCTGGACGAGATCATGGTCGCCAATCTGCGCGACACCTTGCAGAGCTGGAGCCTCGCAGCGGACGGGACCTACCATCGCGTTCCGGCCGATCAGGAACCATTCTCCGCGCACACCTATTTCATGACCAATCCCAGCCTGTCCGGGCGCGGCAAGGCGCTGCGGCGGGCCGCACCAAAGCTGGTCCCGCGCTGAGCCGAGGCTGGTCCAAAGGATGTCCGCCGAGACCATGTTCAACCCTGCCGGCGCCGCGCGAACCGGGCGCATCGGCATCATCGACCTCGGGTCGAACTCGCTGCGGCTGGTCGTGTTCGCGCGCCAGGGTGCCGCCTTGTTCCCTCTGCTCAACGAGAAGGTCATGTGCGGGCTGGCCCGCGGCCTGTCCACGACCGGTCGGCTCAACCGCGACGGCATGCGATTGGCGCTGGTCAACCTGCGCCGCTTCGTCGGGCTCGCCCGGTCAATCGGGGTCGATCATCTGGCGGTGCTGGCGACGGCAGCGGTGCGCGATGCCAGCGACGGGCACGCCTTTGCCGAAGAGGTCGGGCGCGAATGCCAGGTGACCGTGACGATCGTCGATGGCGCCGAGGAGGCGCGGCTGTCGGCCGCCGGCGTGCTGGCCGGGATCCCCGAGGCCGAAGGGATCGTCGCCGATCTCGGCGGCGGCAGCGTCGAGCTGGTTCGTGTTGGACCGAACGTGTCCGGTGGGGGCATGTTCGGTGCGGGCGGGTCCGGTGCGGGCATGTTTGGTGCCGGCGGGTCCGGCGCGAGCGAGACCGGACGCATCGGCCGCGGCATCACCCTGCCGCTGGGGCCGCTGCGGCTGGCCGAACTCGGCGACAGCGCCCGGGCCGTCTCCGATGCCGTCGAGCGCGCCCTCGCTGCGGCACCGATGACGCGCGCCGCTTTCGGCCAGACCCTCTACCTCGTCGGCGGCGCGGCGCGGGCGATCGCGCGGCTGCATATGGAGCATGCCCGCTACCCGCTGCATATCGTCCACTACTACACGCTGAGCCGTGCCGAAGCGGACGGCTTTTTCGATATTGTCGGCCGGCTGTCACGCAAATCGCTCGAGCGCATCACCACGATCGGAAAAAAGCGGCTCGAAATGGTGCCGCTGGCCGCGCTGGTCCTGCGCCGGCTGCTCGCCGCGATCGGGCCGCGACGGGTGACGTTTTCGGCTTTCGGGCTGCGGGAGGGCTATGCCCATGGCCTGATCCCGGCGGCGGAGCGCAGCCCCGACCCGCTGATCGCTGCGGCGGCGACGATCGCCCGCACCGAGAGCCGGTTTGCACCGGACGGGGATCGGTTGCAGCAATGGACGGCACGGCTCTTTGCCAATTTGCCCGAACGTTCGCGTCGGCTGCACCGGGCCGCGTGCTGGCTTGCCGACATTGCGTGGATCGAGCACCCCGACTACCGCGCCGAGCAAGCCTTTACCCGCTGTCTGCGGCTGCCCTTTGCGGCGCTGAACCACCGCGACCGGGTATTTGTCGCAGCGGTGTTGCACGCCCGCTATGCCGGCTCGGTCGACGATCCGGTACGCGCCGCGACCCGGCCGCTGCTCGACGCCTCGGCCACCGCCGAGGCACGCACGCTGGGGCTGGCGTTGCGGCTCGCCTATACGATGAGCGGCGGGGCAATCGGGCTCCTTACCGAGACCTCGCTCGGCCGCGAGGGGAACAGCGTGATCCTCGAAGTACCGGCGGGCGACAGCCGGTTCGACGGCGAGACGGTGCCGCGCCGGCTCGATGCGGTGGCCCGCACGCTCGGCGCCGGTGCGGCCTTGCGCCGCCGCACGCCGCGCCGCCTCGCCGGTGAGTAGCGCAGGGCGCGTCATCGAATAGCGGCGGCGCCGATAGCAGCGGCCCAGCCGACAATGCCGGGCGGCGCGGGCCGAATGCGGCCGCAACCTGCCGGTCGGCTATTGCGGCGCCGGCTCGACCAGGGCGATGCGATGGTCGCGGATCGTCAAAGCGAGCCGGCCGTGCTTCAGGGCGAGGGCGTCGTCGCCAAAGATCTCGCGGCGCCAGCCGGCCAGCGCCGGCACCATGGCCTGGTCATGCGCGGCGATCGCTTCGAGATCCTCGGCCGAGGCGACCAGCTTCTGCGCCACCTGGTGCGCTTCGCAGCGGTGCTTGAGCAGCACCCGCAGCAACTCGACGAGCGGCCCGAGACCGGGCGGCGTCTCCGCCCGCGACGGCGGCGGCGCGAGTTCGGAGGCCAATGCCAGCCCACGCCGGACCGCGTCGAGGATCTCGGCCCCGAGCCGACCCTCGGCCACCCCCTTGCCGAGGCTGCGGGTGCGGGCCAGTGCCTCGATCGTTCGCGGCAGGTGGGCGGCGATCTCCAAGACCGCTTCATCCTTGACGATACGGCCGCGCGGCAGATCGCGCTGCTGGGCCGCAGCCTCGCGCCACGCCGCCACTTCGCGTAGCACGCCGAAAAATCGCGGGTCGATCCGCCCGCGCAGGCGGAACCGGCGCCAGGCCTCGGCCGGTTCGGCGCGATAGGTCGCCGGGTCGCTCAGCACCGCCATCTCCTCGGCAAACCACGAGCTGCGGCCATTCGCCGCCAGCTGCTGCTGCAATTTTTCGTACACCGTGCGCAGATGGACGACATCGGCAAGCGCATAGCGGATCTGCCGCTCGGTCAGCGGCCGGTGCGACCAGTCGGTAAAGCGCGAGGATTTGTCGAGCGGTGTGTGCGCCAGCTTGGCGACCAGGGTTTCATAGCTGACCGCATCGCCAAAGCCGCAGACCATCGCGGCAATCTGCGTGTCGAACAGCGGTGCCGGCACTGCGGTCATCAGCTTGTAGAAAATTTCGATATCCTGACGCGCCGCGTGAAACACCTTCAGTGTGCCGGTGTCGGCCATCAGCGCCAACAGCGGTGCGAGGTCGATGCCCGGGGCCAACGCATCGATCGCCGCCGCTTCGTCCGGGCCGGCCACCTGGACCAGACACAGGATCGGCCAATAGGTCCGCTCGCGCATGAATTCGGTGTCGATCGCGACGAATTCGGCAGCGCCCTGGCGGGCACAAAACTCGGCAAGCGCCTCGGTTTCGGTAATCATCGTCATCGGCGAGGCTATAGCGCGAAAACCCGTCGCCCGAAACCGTTCACGCAGCGTTGCCGCCCGACGGCGGCGAATTGACAGCGCAGAAGACGATCCTCATACTCCGCGACTTTCCCGGTCGAGGCCGGTCGCTGCGCCGGCGTGCGCAACCAGGACCGGCGCGCGCGACAAGGAGAGTGCCGATGATGCGCGGTCCCGGCGAATTGCGCCGGTATTGGGGGCGGGTGCGCGAAGCCGCACCGACGGGGTTCCGGCGACGACGATAATTCTGCGTCCCCGATCGCCGTTCCAATCCTATCGCGCAGGAGAATTCCGTGATTACACCCGTCATGCCGACCTATGCCCGGTGGGACGTCGCCGTCGACCACGGCGAGGGTTGCTGGCTCTACGCCGAGGACGGCCGCAAATTCCTCGATTTCACCAGCGGCATCGCGGTCACCGGGCTCGGCCACTGCCATCCGCACTTGGTCGAAGCCGTCACCACGCAAGCCAAGCGGCTGTGGCACGTGTCCAACCTGTTTCGCATCCCGGGACAGGAGCGGCTGGCCCAGCGCCTCGTCGACAACAGCTTTGCCGACACCGTGTTTTTCGGCAATTCCGGTGCTGAAGCCTGCGAATTGGCGCTGAAGGTGGCGCGCAAATACCAGCATGAGACCGGCCATCCCGAGCGCTACCGGATCATCGGCTGCGAAGGCTCGTTTCACGGCCGCAGCTTTGCCACGCTCGCCGCCGCTGGAAATGAGAGATACCTCGAAGGCTTCGGTCCGCCGATGGACGGGTTCGACCATGTCGCCTTTGGCAATCTGAACGAGATGCGCGCCGCAATCGGCAGCGAGACCGCCGCGATCATCGTCGAGCCGGTGCAGGGCGAAGGCGGTGTGCGTCCCGGGACCGACGCGTATTTGCGCGGCCTGCGGGCGATTGCCGACGAGTTCGGCCTGATGCTGATCTTCGATGAGGTGCAGAGCGGGATGGGGCGGACCGGCAAGCTGTTCGCCTATCAGTGGTCGGGCGTCACCCCGGACATCATGTCGATCGCCAAGGCGCTCGGCGGCGGCTTCCCGATCGGCGCTTGCCTTGCCACCGAGCGGGCGGCGGTCGGCATGGGGCCCGGCACGCACGGCTCGACCTTTGGCGGCAATCCGCTGGCCGTGGCGGCCGGCAATGCAGTGCTCGACGTGATGCTGGCGCCGGGCTTTTTTGATCAGGTCGAGGCCACCGCACGGGCGTTCCGCGGCCGGCTCGAAGAGCTGGTGCGATCGTATCCCAAGCTGTTCGCCGAGCTGCGCGGCACCGGCCTCTTGCTCGGCATCCGCTGTGTCGTGCCGGCCGGTGATTTCGTCACCCGGCTGCGCCAGAACGGCCTTTTGGCACTGACCGCCGGCGACAATGTGCTGCGCCTGTTGCCGCCGCTGGTCGTCAGCGAGGCCGAGCTCGCGTCCGGTATGGACATCCTGCACAAGGTGGCACGGGAATGGTCGGCCTGAGGCGCGCCGCTGGCGCCGCGGAGCGGATCAACGGGCGGCTGGCGCCGCCCGACCCGCCGCGTCACTTTCTCGATCTCGACCGGTTCGACAGCGCCGAGCTGCGTCATATCCTCGACCTCGGGGCCGCCTACAAGAACGGGCGGCACGACCGGCCGGCCGCCGGCAAGACGCTGGCGATGATCTTTGAAAAGCCGTCGACGCGGACCCGCGTTTCGTTCGAGGTGGCGATGCGCCAGCTCGGCGGCGATACGATCTTCCTCAGCACGGCGGACAGCCAGCTCGGCCGCGGCGAGAGCGTCGCCGACACGGCGCGCGTCCTGTCGCGCTATGTCGATGCGATCATGATCCGCACGCATGAGGCTGAAAAGCTCGATGAACTCGCGCGCCACGCGACCGTACCGGTCATCAACGGGCTGACCCAGGCCTCGCACCCGTGCCAGATCATGTCCGATGTGATGACGCTGCAGGAGAAAAAAGGACCGCTCGCCGATCAGGTCGTGGCGTGGAGCGGCGACGGCAACAATGTCGCGGCGAGCTGGATCCACGCCGCGGTCCGGTTCGGCTTTGTATTGCGGCTCGCCTGCCCGGCCGAGCTGGCCCCGCCGCAACCGCTGCTCGACTGGGCTCGGCGCGAAGGCGGGCGGGTCAGCCTGACAAGCGAGCCGCAACACGCGGTCGCCGGTGCCGATTGCGTCGTTACCGACACCTGGATCTCGATGGGCGACCAGGAGGGCAGCAACCGGCATAACCTGCTCGCCCCCTACCGCGTTGACGGGCCGCTGATGGCGCAGGCCAAGCCCGGTGCGATCTTTATGCATTGCTTGCCGGTCAAGCGCGGCGAGGAGGTCAGCGCCGAAGTCGTCGACGGTCCGCAATCGGTGGTGTGGGACGAAGCGGAAAACCGGCTGCACGCGCAAAAAGGGATCCTCGCCTGGTGCCTCGATTGACCCGCGCCGGACCCGGTTGCGGGCATCGCGCAGCCGCCGGCCCGCCGCGCAGGAGAAGCCGATTTTGAGCCCGCCCAACAAAGTGCCGCCCAACAAAGTGCCGGCTGACGAAATACCGCCCGACGATCTGGTCCAGCCATTTCGCATCGATCCGTTCGCACTGCGCGGCCGGCTGGTGCGGCTCGGCCCGGCGATCGATCATATCCTGTCCCAGCATGCCTATCCCGAGCCGGTGGCGGAGATGCTCGGGGAGGCGATCACGCTCGCCGTGTTGCTCGCCGGGGCACTCAAATACGACGGCATCTTTACCTTGCAGACCAAGGGCGACGGGCCGATCCGGCTGATGGTCGCCGACGTGTCGACCGATGGCGCGGTGCGCGGCTATGCCCAGTACGACGCCGCCAAACTCGATGCGGCGGTCGCGGGCGGGCCGACCAGCCGCACGGTGCCACGCCTGCTCGGCAAGGGGTACATCGCCTTTACCGTCGATCAGGGCGAGGACACCGACCGCTATCAGGGCATCGTCGAGCTGTCGGGCGCCAACCTTGCCGACTGCGCCCAGCATTATTTCCGCCAATCCGAGCAGATCCAGGCCGGGATCAAGCTCGCGGTCGGACGCAGCGGCACTGAGGGCAGCTGGCGCGCCGGCGGGCTGATGCTGCAGCGGGTGCCGCCGGAGGGCGGCTATCATGTCATCGCCGATGATGTCGAGGATGGCTGGCGGCGCGCGATGGTGCTGATGAGCTCGGCCACTGCGGGCGAACTGACCGATCCGCTGTTGTCGCCGCACCGGCTCTTGTTCCGGCTGTTTCACGAGGACGGCGTGCGGGTCTTTGACACGCACCCGCTCGAAGCGCGCTGCCGCTGCTCGCGTGAGCGCATCGAGACGATCCTGCGCGCCTTCCCGGCCGACGAGCTCGACGACATGCAGAAGGAGCGGGTCACCACCGTGACCTGCGAGTTCTGCAGCACCCGCTATGTCTTCGACGCCGAGGAGATCAGCCGCCTCACCCCGGCGTGAGGCGGTTGGCGCAACCGGCCGCAATATGAGCGCGAATTACCGGGACGAATGGCGCGCGCGGTTCGGCGACGGCGACGGGCTGCCGGATGATCTGGCCGAGCTTGCGGAGCTCCGCCGGCTGCTGCTGCGCCGGACCCATCGTCGCTACACGCCGCGCCCGGTCGAGGACGGCTTGCTGCGCCTGCTGCTCGGGGCCGCGTTCTCGGCATCGTCGAAATCGGACTTCCAGCAGGTCTCGGTCGTGCGCGTCGTCGAGCACCGCCGGCGCGAGCGGCTGGCGGAACTGGTCCCGGACATGCCATGGATCGGCACCGCCCCGGTATTTTTGGTATTTTGCGGCGATGCGCGGCGGCTCGAACGGATTGGCGAACTGCGCGGCCACTCGCAGAATAACGGCCGGCTCGAAGGATTTTTCAACGCCGCGATCGATGCCGCCCTGGTCATGCAGACCTTTATCCAGGCGGCGGAAAGTGCCGGTCTCGGCTGCTGCCCGATCAGCGTCATTCGCAATCATGCCGATGCCGTCGCCACGATCCTGGAGCTGCCGGACAAGGTCTTCCCGGTGGCCGGTCTGTGCCTCGGCTATCCGGCCGCCGACGGCTTTGTCAGCATGCGCCTGCCGCTTGCCGTCACCCTTCATACCGACCGCTACGACGACACCGGGCTCGCTGAAGCAATCGACGCCTACGACCGGCGCCGTGCCGGGCGCTACACGCCGCCGCGCGAGCGGCAGCGCGCCCCCGAGCGGTTCGGTTACGCCGATTTCTATGGCTGGTCGGAGGACAAGGCGCGCCAGGCGGCCGCCTCCCCCGAGGGCGAGACCTTCCCCGCGCATCTGCGCGCCCGCGGCTTTACGTTCGACTAGGGTCCTTCGGCCTTCTCGCCGGTCTCCGCGGCTTCTCGGGGCGGCGCCGTCCAGCGCTCGATGAAGGCGGCCGCCACCTCGATCGCCCCGAATTGGGCAAGGTTCTGGTGAGTGGCACCGGGCACGAACCAGCCCTCCTTGGGCGGCGCGGCGGCGGCCAGCAGCGCACGCCCCATCCGCACCGGAACGATTGGGTCCCGCTCGCCATGCAGCACCAGGAGCGGGGCGCCGATCCGGCCGATGCGTGACAGCGAGTCGAAGCAGTCGCGCACCATGATCCCGACCGGCAGCCAGGGGTAGTGATACCGCGCGGCGGCGGTGATGCTGGTGAATGGAGCTTCGAGCACGACGGCCCCGACCGGGTGCCGGCTGGCAAGATAGACCGCCGGACCGGTTCCGAGCGATTCGCCCCAGAGCACGAGCCTCGAGGACGCGATCTGCTCATTCGCGAGAAAATCGAGCGCTGCCTCGGCATCATGGTACAGGCCGCGCTCGCAGGGCCGGCCGGGATTGCCGGCATATCCGCGATATTCGGTCAGCAGCACGCCATAACCCTCTGCGGCGAGCCGGCGCAACCGCTCGGCCCGATAACCGATATGCCCACCATTACCGTGAAAATAGATGACGACCGGGCGCTCCGCGGATGGCGGACAGTACCATGCAAGCAGACCGAGGCCGTCCCGCGTCCGCAACTCCACCGCACGGACGCCGGCAAACCCGAAACCTGCCAAATCCGGGCGCGCCCGATGCGGGTGATAGAGCAGCCGCCGCTGCAGCACGAACAGCGCAGCCATGATCGTGCCGTAGCCGGCAACAATGCCGAGAAACAGCCGGAGCACGGTGGCGCCGGGATTCAGGAAACCGATAGCACCACCCGCTCGCGCTCGCTGCGACGCAGCTTGACACTCGCAGATTTGAGCTGGCCGCAGGCGGCGAGAATGTCGCGGCCGCGCGGTGTGCGCACCGGTGCCGAATAGCCGGCAGCGAAGACGATGTCGGAGAAGGCGGTGATCGCCGCCGCGCTTGAGCATTCGTAGGGCGCGCCGGGCCACGGGTTGAACGGGATCAGATTGACCTTGGCCGGGATGCCGGCCAGCAGCTGCACCAGCTCGCGCGCTTCGGCCAGGCTGTCGTTGACGCCCTTCAACATGACATACTCGAAGGTGATACGGCGCGCATTGCTGCTGCCGGGATAGCGGCGGCAGGCATCGAGCAATTCGGCGATCGGGTATTTGCGGTTCAGCGGCACCAGCCGGTCGCGAATATCGTCGCGCACGGCATGCAGCGAGATCGCCAAATTGACCCCGAGCTCGGCACCGCAGCGATGGATCATCGGCACCACCCCGGCGGTCGACAGCGTGATCTTGCGGCGCGAGATCGACAGGCCCTCGGGATCCATGACGATGCGCATCGCCGCGGCGACATTGGCGAAATTGTAGAGCGGCTCGCCCATGCCCATCAGCACGATATTGGTCACCTGGCGGTCGTCGCGCGGCGATGGCCATTCGCCGAGCGCATCGCGCGCGAGCATGACTTGGCCGACGATCTCGGCCGGCCCGAGATTGCGCACCAGCGGCTGCGTCCCGGTGTGGCAAAATGTGCAATTCAGAGTACAGCCGACCTGGGAGGATACGCACAGCGTGCCCCGATCCTCCTCGGGGATGTGGACGGTCTCGACCTCCTGCCCGTCGGCAAACCGCACCAGCCATTTGCGGGTACCGTCCTGCGATACGAGCGCCTGCACCACGACCGGACGCAGCAGCTCGAAATGCCCCGCGAGGCGGTCGCGCAGCACCTTCGACAGCGAGGTCATTGCGGCGAAATCGGTGGCGCCGCGATGATAAATCCAATGCCATAGCTGGCGGGCGCGATAAGGCTCGGCCCCGAACGCGCCCAGTGCCGCCGCGAGCTCGGCGCGACCGAGCCCGACGAGGTTGCGGCCCGGTGCCGCACCCACAGCTTGGTCGAGCATCATTCGGAACGCCGGCCGGCGCGCTGCCCCATGATCGCCTTCGCCCTCAGCGCTTGACGCCGCAGGCCTTGTCGATCAGGGCCAGGGTCTGGGTGAAACCGTCGAGCGAATAGCTGTCGGTCACGGTCGGTCCTTTTGCGGCAGTGCCGCTGAACCGCGCGGTGCGGCCCTTGACCATGGCCTCGACGATCGCCTTGTCGGTGTCGGAGGTGCGCGACCAGGCACCGTCGCTCTTGGTGAACAGGTCGAACTTCGTGCCGTCGATATCGACCGAAGCGTCACTGCCCGGCTTCAACGTCGTGCCGGCATCGAAGTTCACGACATTGAACACGTTCTCCTTGGGCCGGTGGGTCACCGTCAACGACGACGGCCGGCGCCGAAACTTCGCCGGCTCGGTCTTCTCGGGAGCCCCGGCGAGATAGCAGACCGGTCCCGATCCGCCCTTGTAGAGATAGGCACTCCACGGCCCGGCGCCGCCGATGCGCTCGGCCGCGATCGCCGGGTGCGGCGGCGCTGCATGGTGCCTGGCGGCCTGCGCCGCAACCGGCGCCATCACCAACAGGGCGAGGGCTGCCGCCGCGCCAAGCTCACTTCCGCCGCTGATTCTCATGTGCTCACCCTGGTGGACTCAACCTTAGCCGCCCTCGGATGCGAATGCCACGCCCGCTGCGTCGGGTGCGGCGCTTGCTCGCGCAGTTCGGCTGCACCGCGCGCGGCCTCTCCCGCCGGCCGGGAAAACCGGGCACAATACCGCGATGGACGGGATCACGATCCGCCCGGCGCGGCCGGCAGACGCCTATGACATCGCCCGGCTCGATGTCGAGACTTGGCGCACGACCTACGCCGGGATGCTGTCGGCCGATTATCTGGTCGGGTTGTCGGCGCGGCGCCGCGCGATCGGCTGGCGGATGGTGATATTGCGCGAGCCGCGCGATGTTCGTGTCGCAATCGACGCGGCGGGCACGATCCTCGGTTTCGGCAGTTGCGGACCCAGCCGCGGCGAGCGCCATTTTCCCGGCGAGGTGTTCACGCTCTATGTGACAGCGGACCACCAGGACCGCGGAATCGGCCGGCGCCTGCTGCTCACATTGTTCCGCCGCCTGGTTGCCTCCGGTCTCGACGCGGCAATCGTATGGGTGCTGCATGACAATCCGAGCCGCTTTTTCTACGAACGCCTCGGCGGACAGCGGGTCAGCGGCAAGGCGATCGCCATCGGCGGCAGCCGGGTCGAAGCCGTCGCCTATGGCTGGCGCGATCTGCCGGGCTTCCTCGCGGCGGTGCCGAGCGCCGACCATGAACCCGAACCTTGAGCCCGCCCCGCCCCGGCCGAGCCGATTGATCATCGCAGCCGGAAATAGTGGACGCTGAACAGCTCGCCCGGGTCGGTCCAGGTATCGACCGGGCGAAAGCCGGCGGTCGCCGCCAGGGCGCGAAATTCCGGCACTGCGTATTTATACGAATATTCGGTATGGATCAGCTCGCCGGCGGTAAAGGCGAACGGCCGGCCGGCAATTGTCGCCCACTGGTCGGCGCGGCTGCGGATGTAGATCTCGACCCGCCCCTCGGTCTCGTTATACATGGCGACATGCTCGAACAGGTCGAGATCGAGATCGCCGTCGAGCTCGCGGTTGATCCGCACCAAGAGGTTGAGGTTGAACGCGGCCGTCACCCCGGCGCGGTCGTTGTAGGCGGCTTCGAGGATGCGCGGCTCCTTTTTCAGATCGGCGCCGATCAGCATCTCGCCGCCGGACCCGAGGATATGCGCGCAATTGGCGAGAAACCGGCGGGCAGAATCGGGCTCGAAATTGCCGATTGTCGAGCCAGGGAAGAACCCGACCCGCTTGCCGCTCGGACCTGACAGCGGCGGCACGGCGAATGGGCGGGTATAATCGGCGCATACCGCGATGACCGGCAGCTCGGGGAAGTCGCCGGCGAGCGACAATGCCGCCTGGCGCAGATGCTCCCGCGAAATGTCGACCGGGACATAGGCGGCCGGCCGGTCCAGCGCCCGCAGCAGAATGCGCGCCTTGTCGCTCGCACCACTGCCGAATTCGATGATCCGGCAGTGCGGCCCCATCTGCGCCGCGATCTCGCCGGCGTTCTCCTCGAGGATCGCGATCTCGGTGCGGGTCGGATAATATTCGGGGAGCCGGCAGATCTCTTCGAACAGCGCCGAGCCGCGAGCATCGTAAAAGAACTTGCACGGGATCGCCTTGCTTGGCCGCGCAAGGCCGTTCAGCACCGCATCGCGAAAGCTTTCCTCGCCGGGTGCGAGATCGACAAAGCTGAAGCGCGAGCCATCCCTCATCCCATCTCTCGTCCCATCTCTCGTCCCATCTCTCGTCCCATCTCTCATCAAAAATCCTCCGCGAGCCGTACCCCGGAAAACGCCCAGCGCGCCGATGGCGGGAAAAAATTGCGATAGGTTGCGCGAAGGTGCCCGGCCGGGGTGACTGCGGCGCCGCCGCGCAGCACCATTTGGTTGCACATGAACTTGCCGTTGTATTCGCCGATCGCACCCGCTGCAGCGCGAAAGCGGGGATAGGGAACATAGGGGCTCGCCGTCCATTCCCAAACATCGCCGAACATCTGCCGCGGCACCGCGGCACCGGCTGCGGTGTCGCCGGCTGCGATGTCGCCAGCGGGATCGGCACGGGCGGGATCGGCACAGGCGGGATCGGCGCAGGCGGGATCGGCGCAGGGATGATAGCGGCGATCATCGGCAAAATTGCCGACGACCGGCACATGCGCAGCGACGACCTCCCACTCGGCCTCTGTGGGCAGCCGCTTGCCGGCCCATTTGGCGTAGGCGTCGGCCTCGAAAAAGCTGACATGGCAGACCGGCTCGGACGGGTTCAGCCGGCGCCGCCCGCAGAGCGTAAAGATCGACCAGGTGTCATCCTGCTGTTGCCAATAGAGCGGCGCTGCCCAACCCTGCTGCTGGACCGTGGCCCAGCCATCCGAAAGCCAGAATTCCGGGCGCTGGTAGCCGCCCGCGTCGATAAATTCGAGATATTCGCCGCAGCTGACCGGTCGGCTGCCGAGCCGGAACGGTTCGAGCCAGACCTTGTGTCGCGGGGTCTCGTTGTCGAACGCGAAACCGGCACCGCGATGCCCGATCTCGATGAGCCCGCCCGGATGCGCGAACCACCCGAGCGGGCTTGCCGCGACGGCGATTTGCGGCTGCGGTGCCTGATAGGCGGGCAATAGCGGGTTGATTGAAAAAACGTGCTTGATGTCCATCAGCACCAGCTCCTGGTGCTGCTGCTCGTGATGGATGCCGAGCTCGATCAGCGGTGCCGCGGCTTCCCAGGCAGCTTCGGTCGCGCGCCGGGCAAAGCGGGCCATCGCCGCACCGACATGATCGCGATAGGCGGCGACCACATCGACCGTCGGTCGCGACAAAAGGCCGCGCTCGGGGCGCGGATGCCGCGGTCCGGCCGCCTCGTAATAGGAGTTGAACAGATACCCGAAAGCCGGATCGAACACCCGGTAGTTCGGATCAAACCGGCCGAGCACAAAGGTTTCGAAGAACCACGTCGTGTGCGCCAGATGCCATTTCGTCGGGCTGACATCGGCCATCGACTGGATCGACTGGTCCTCCGCGGTCAGATTGGCAGCAAGCGCCTCGCTGTAGCGGCGCACGGCCTCGAACCGGTCGAGCGCCGGACGGCGATCCGCGGCGCCAGTACAGGGTTGAACGGCGGTGTCGGGCACGGGCTCCCCCAAGCTAGGTGGATGTCGCGGTCAACGCTATGGCTGCCGTTTCGTTGCCCTCGCCGAGATAGCGACGGCGCAGATGGCGCACGAAGCTCGCGGTGTCGAGCGGCCGTCCGGTGGCGTTCTCGACCAGTTCGGCGGTCGACAACAGCGAACCCCGAGCGTGCACGCGCTCGCGCAGCCAGGCGAATAGCGGCATGAACTCGCCGGCCGCGATGCTCCACATCAGCCCCGGCAGCTCCTCGCATGCCGTTTCAAACAGCTGTGCCGCGATCAGCGCGCCAAGGGTGTAGGTCGGGAAATAACCCCACGAGCCGTCATACCAATGGATATCCTGCAGACAGCCGTCGCGATCGCTGTCGGGAGCAACACCGAGCAGCTCGCGCAACCCCTCCGCCCAAGCGCCGGGAAGCTCCGCGGCGCGCAGATCGCCAGCGATCATCGCCTGTTCGAGACGGTAGCGCAGGATCACATGGGCGGGATAGGTGACCTCGTCGGCTTCGACCCGGATCAGGCTGCGGGCGACCCGGATCTGCCGGCGATAGAGCCAATCGGCCTGCCAGAACGGGCCATCGCCGCAGAATGCTTCGCGCAGGATCGGTGCGGCAAACCGCATAAAGGCCGGGCTGCGGCAGACCTGCATTTCGAGCAGCAGCGACTGGCTTTCATGAACCGCCATGCCGCGTGCCGCGCCGACCGGCTGCAGGCGCCATTCCGCCGGCAGGTTGCGCTTGTAGAGCGCGTGTCCGGTCTCGTGCAGCACGCCCATCAGCGCCGTTGCGAAATCGCGCTCATCATAGCGCGTCGTGATGCGCACATCCTCGGGCGCACCGCTCGAAAACGGGTGCGCGCTGATATCGAGCCGCCCATGGGCAAAGTCGAAGCCGACCGCCTCCATCAGCCGGACCGCGGCGCGGCGCTGGTCGGCCACCGCAAACCGAGGGGGCGATGGCGGACAGGGCGGCAGCTCCGCCTGGCGGCTCAGCGCAGCCTCCAGCAATTCCGGCAGGATTTCGGCAAGCTCATTGAACAACCGGTCGATCGCGGCGACCGAGCCGCCCGGCTCATAGCGGTCGAGCAGCGCCTCATACGGGCTGACACCGAGCCGCGCAGCCTTGAGTGCTGCGACCTCGCGCTGCAGCCGCAGCATCTCTTCGAGCAATGGCAGCACCGCGGCGAAGTCATCCGCCGGGCGGGCTTCGCGCCACACCGCCTCGCAGGCGCAGGAGACCCGCGACAGCGCCTCGACCAGCTCCCCCGGCACCGCCGCGGCATGCGCATGGCGCCGTGCCATCTCACGCAGATTGGCGCCCTGCCAGGGACCAAGCGCCGCCCGCTCGCTCTCGGCTGCGACCAGCAACTCGCCGGTCTCGGCCGCGGTCAGCGCGTCATGTGCGAGCCGGCTCAGCGTCGCCAGCTGCTCGGCGCGGGTCGCCGCGCCACCGCATGGCATCATCGTCGCCGCGTCCCAGTTGAGCACGCCGATTGCCTCTTCGAGCGCCCCCAACCGGCGGAATCGCGCTTCCAGCTGCTGATAGGCAGTCATCGGTGCTCCCGGTCGCGGCGATGGAACAGGACATAGATGACGATCATCGCCACCGCCAGGGAAAACCACGTGATCGCATATTGCAGATGGTGGTTCGGCAGCGCGAGGCGGGTCAGCCCGCCCTTTGGCCAGCCACCGGGATTGGGGGTGGCATCGGCGTCGATATAGAACGGCGCCACATCGTCGAGGTGGTCGGCCCTGGCCATCGCCGGCAGGTCGACCCAGAACCAGTAGTTCAGATCCGGCCGGTTGTCGGGGATGAACCAGTTCGGCCGCCCCTTCGACGGCAGTCGCAGCAAACCGCGAACCTGCACCGGCCGGCCCGGCTCGCCCATCGGGCGGCGGTCGCGATCCCTGAGCGCCGTCGGAACAAAGCCGCGATTGATAAAGACGATCCGACCATCGGCCTCGCGCAACGGGGTCAGCACGTGAAACCCGGCGCTGCCATCGGGCGCGGTGGCGGCGACAAACAATTCCTTGTCGTTGAGCAGCACGCCGCTGGCGCTGACATGGCGGAATTCCATGCCGCGCGCCGCAGCACCGCTCGAGGGCGCCGGTATTGCGGGGGCAGCGACGGCGGCGGCACGGGCGGCGATCAGCCCTTCCTTCCAGGCGAGCCGATGGACCTGCCACACGCCGAGACCGAGACATAAGAGCACGGTCGGCAGGGCCAGCACAGTCGGCCAGAATTGCGGGCGAAACCCGCTCATCGCCAGCCCACCCTCGGCGGCACGACGCAGCCATGCAGCAAGCATGGCGGCGGTGCTGCGGTCGCCGTCACGGCACCGCTCACCCCGGGCAGCGCCGCCACCAGACGTGGCTGCCGGTCAGACGTGGCGTCGCCGCGCCCGGTCGGGCCCGGCGATCAACCGGCTCCGGCCGCGTAGGTGGCGCCGGCGCTGCCCCACCAATAGATGCAGACGAACAGAAACAGCCAGACGACATCGACAAAATGCCAGTACCACGCTGCGGCTTCGAGACCGAAATGATGGTCCGGTTTGAAGTGGCCGAGCCACGCCCGGCACAGGCAGACAAATAGGAATGTCGTGCCGATGATCACGTGAAAGCCATGAAACCCGGTCGCCATAAAGAATGTCGACGGGTAGATCCCGCCGGTAAAGTGGAACTCGGCGTGGGCGTATTCGAACACCTGCAGCGAGGTGAAGCAGAGGCCAAGCAGCACGGTGACGAGAAGACCCCGCAGCAACCCGCTGCGCTGGTTTTCGAGCAGCGCATGGTGCGCCCAGGTCACGGTGGTGCCGGACAGCAGCAGCACCAGCGTCAACAGGAACGGGAACACGAACGGATCGGAAGGCGCGATGCCCTTGGGAGGCCACACCCCGCCGACCGGAAACAGGCTCGACGAAAAGAACGCCCAGAAGAACGCGACAAAGAACATCACTTCCGAGCCGATGAACAGCGCCATGCCGTAACGCAGTCCCAGCTGCACGATCGGCGTATGAAAGCCTTGGAACGTCGCCTCACGGATCACGTCGCGCCACCACACCGCCATGATCGCGAAGATGCACAGCAGCCCGATGATCATCAGCGTCCAGTTGTCGCCGTGCAGATAGAGAATGCCACCGCCAAAGGCGAGCCCGGCGGCGACCGCCCCGAGCAGCGGCCATGGGCTCGGATCGACCAAATGGTAGGGATGCCTCGGCGCGCCATGCGCACCATGCACGGCATGCGCCGCGTGCGTCTCACTCATCGTGCGTCTCGCTCATCGCTAGCGTCGTGCTCATGGTTTTGTGCTGCTGACCGGATCCCGGGCGGTGTGCCGGCCTAGCCGGCGATCCGCAGCAGGGTGACGGCGTAAAGCAGCACCGCTACCCCGGCGATCACCGCAAACAGCGCCCAGTTTCGCGCCCGCAACGTCCTGTCGCGCATCCGCTGCGGGCCGGTTCCGGTCACACCCAGCCCCCCTGGGTACGATCGAGCAGCAGCAGGCTGAAGACCAGGAACAGATAGAGCAGCGAGAATGCGAACATCCGCCGGGCGCTGCGGTCGCCCGCGTCGCGCCAGACCTGGATCGCCGTCCCGGTGAAGATCATGCTCAGCACCAGCGCGCCGACCCCGTAAACCGCACCGGCGACCCCGAGCAGCCACGGCGCCAGCGCCGCCGGCCACAGCGTCAGCGTATAGATCAGCATCTGGCACTTGGTCTGGCGCGGGCCGGCGACGACCGGCAGCATCGGCACCCCCGCCTTCGCGTAATCCTCGGTGCGGTAGAGCGACAGCGCCCAGAAATGGGGTGGCGTCCACAGGAAAATGATCGCGAACAGTGCCACGGCACCCCAGCCGATCCCGCCTGTCACCGCCGCCCAGCCGATGATCGGCGGCAGCGCCCCGGCAGCCCCGCCGATCACAATGTTCTGTGGGGTGCGCCGCTTCAACCATATCGTATAGACGCCGACGTAGAAGGCGATCGTCAGCGCCAGCAGACCGGCGGCAACCCAGTTGAGCGCGAGACCGATGACCAGCACCGCCACGCCGGCCAGGACCACGCCAAAGCCGAGCGCCTCGCCTGGCGCCATGCGGCCAGCCGGCAAGGGTCGTCCGGCGGTGCGCCGCATGATCGCGTCGATATCACGGTCGTACCACATGTTGATGGCACCAGCGGCACCGGCACCAACCGCGATACACAGGACCGCCACGACCGCCAGCACCGGATGCAGATGTCCGGGGGCCACCGCAAGCCCGACCAGCCCGGTAAAGACGACCAGCGACATGACCCGCGGTTTCAGGATCTCGAGATAATCGCCGACCATCGCGAGCGGCGTCGCCGCGATCCGGGCGGCCTCGGCCGGGGGCATCTCCAACAATTGTGACACGAGGGTCCGCCGCTCCGCCTTAATGCACGACCGGGATTTCGTCGTAACTATGGAACGGCGGCGGCGACGACAGCGTCCATTCGAGCGTGGTGGCCCCCTCGCCCCAGTAATTGGCCCCGACCCGCCGCCCGGCGAACAATGTATGGAACACGATAAAGATGAAGAACAGCGTCGAGGCGTAGGAGATGTAGGAACCGATCGAGGCCACGAAGTTCCAGCCGGCAAAGGCATCAGGGTAGTCGGCGATCCGCCGCGGCATCCCGGCGACGCCGAGAAAGTGCATCGGGAAGAAGGTCAGGTTGACGCCAATGAACGTCGTCCAGAAGTGGATCTGGCCAAACGTCTCGTTGTAGGTCCGCCCCGACATCTTGCCGATCCAATAATAGAATGCGGCAAATAGCGAGAACACCGCGCCGAGCGACAACACGTAATGGAAGTGGGCGACGACGTAATAGGTGTTGTGCAAGGCAAAATCGACACCGGCATTGGCCAGCACCACCCCGGTGACACCGCCGATCGTGAACAGAAAGATGAAGCCGATCGCGAACAGCATCGGTGTCTTGAACTCGATGGACCCGCCCCACATCGTCGCGATCCACGAGAAGATCTTGATCCCGGTCGGCACGGCGATGACCATCGTCGCTGCGGTGTAATAGGCCCGCGCATCGATCGAAATCCCGGTCGTGAACATGTGGTGCGCCCACACGACCGTGCTCAGCAAGCCGATCGCCAGCATCGCGAGGACCATGCCGACATAGCCGAAAATCGGCTTTTTCGAGAAGGTCGCGACCACTTGGCTGATCATGCCGAAGCCAGGAATGATCATGATGTAGACTTCGGGATGGCCGAAGAACCAGAACAGGTTCAGGAACAAGAGCGGATCACCGCCGCCCGACGGCTTGAAGAACGTGGTGCCGAAATTGCGGTCGGTCAGCAGCATCGTGATGGCACCGGCCAGCACCGGCAGCGCCAGCACCAGCATGAACGCGGTGACCAGCACCGCCCACACGAATAGCGGCATCTTCCACAGCGTCATGCCCGGGGCACGCATGTTGAAGATCGTGGTGATGAAGTTGATCGCACCGAGGATCGAGGATGCGCCGGCCAGATGCAGCGCGAAGATGACCATGTCGACCGACGGCCCGGGTTGGCCGACATCCGACAGCGGCGGGTACAGCGTCCAGCCGGTGCCGGCGCCACCGCCGACCAGGGTCGAGCCGGCGAGCAGCGCAAACGACGGCACCAGCAGCCAGAAGCTGATGTTGTTCATGCGCGGGAACGCCATGTCGGGCGCGCCGATCATCAGCGGCACCATCCAGTTGCCGAACCCGCCCATCATCGCCGGCATGATCGTGAAGAAGATCATCATCAGGCCGTGCGCGGTGACGATGGTGTTGTACACCTGATGATCGGTGATGAAGGTATTGTGCGGGTGGAGCAGCTGGGTGCGCATCGTGATCGACAGCGCGCCGGCAATCAGCCCGGCCGTGATCGCAAAGATCAGATAGAGGGTGCCGATGTCCTTGTGGTTGGTCGAGCAGAACCATCGGACAAAAAAGCCCGGCTGGGCGCCGTGCCCATAGGCAGCGAATTCGGCGTCGGCAGCATCCGGCTGGTAGGCCATTCTCGATCCCTTGATCTCAGTTGCCGGAATTTCAGTTGCCGGCGGCGGCCGGTGGTCCGCCCGCCGGTGATCCGGCAGCGGCAGCGACTCGCACCGCGGCGGTGCCCGAATTGTCTTGCGCGAATTCTTTCTTGGCGGTGACGAGCCAGCGCTGGAACGCGTCCTTGGTGACCGCCTTGACTTCGATCGGCATAAAAGCGTGGTTGATCCCGCACAGCTGGTCGCATTGCCCGCGATAGATCCCCGGCCGCTCGACATTGAACCAGGACGTGTTGATCCGGCCGATGATCGCGTATTCCTGCACGCCGAACGACGGCACGAACCAGTCATGCATCACATCGGTCGAGGTGACCTCGATCTTGATGTTGGTATCGACCGGCACGACCAGCGGGTTGTCCACAGTCAAAAGCCGCGGCTGGCCCGGCTTCAGATTGGCTTCCTGGACGATGTTGCTGTCAAAGGAGAGACCGCCCTCGCTGGGATAGGCATAGGTCCAGTACCATTGATGCCCCGTAATCTTGACCGTCATCGCGTCCTTCGGCACCCGCGCCATGTAGTACATCAGCTTGAACGAGGGTACCGCGATGATCACCAGGATCACGCAGGGGATCAGGGTCCACAGGATTTCGAGCGGCAGGTTGTGCGAGGTGTGGGTCGGCACCGGATGGCGCCGGTGATGAAAGCGCCACATCGTGTAGAGCAACAGCCCGAGGACAAAGGCGGTGATCAGAACGATGATGACCGTGAGCTCGTTGTTGAACGCCTCGAGCCGTGCCTGGACTGGGGTGGCGGCCGGCTGGAAACCGATCTGCCATTCATGCGGCACCGCCGCATCGGCGATCGAGCCGCCTGCCGTGCTGGCGATGCCGGCCAGCGTCAGCGCGCGCATCGCCCGGCCCGTTGCCGCCCACCTCTGTGACCGCGCCATGCGCTGTTCGTCCCTCGATCGGTTCCTGTTTGCCGGTTGCCGGTGTCTTGGCGGCGGCCCAGCCGAGGCGCCCAGGACGCTTCGGCGCGGGCGAGCCTACACCATCGCCAACGCGCCTCACAACCGGCCCAACTCCTTGCGGCAAGCCGCCGCACGCGCCGCTCGCGGCAATCCGCGGCTGCCGGCACCACCCGCCTGCCCGCATCCGCCGGGCGATGGCCGCGGTCCATCACATCAGCCGCTGCGATCTTCCGCTCGCGGCGGGCGCGGCCCATATTGAGAGGGCAGCAGAGGAGTAGCCAATGGCCGATCTCGCCCTCACCGACGAACTGTTTTTCGCGCGCACCGGCATGGATGCCGGACGGGTCGAGGCGATCGTCGCCGAAGCGCTGGCTGGAATGGATGACGGCGAACTCTATCTCGAATACAGCCAGTCCGAGAGCCTGGCGCTCGATGACGGCCGCATCAAGAGTGCCAGCTTCGACACGACCCAGGGCTTCGGCCTGCGCGCCGTGGCGGGCGAGGCGGCGGGCTACGCCCACGCCTCCGATCTTTCCGAGGCGGCGATCCGGCGCGCCGCGGCAACCGTGCGGGCGGTGGCGAGCGGCTATAGCGGGATGATGGCTGGGCCGCCCGCCGGCACCAACCGCACGCTCTATACCGATGTGAACCCGCTCGGCCTCGTCGATCTCGGCGCCAAGACGCGGCTGCTCACCGAAATCGACGCCTACGCCCGCAGCCGCGATTCGCGGGTGCGCCAGGTCATGGCGTCGCTCTCCGGCGTGTGGCAGGCGGTGCAGATCATTCGCGCCGACGGCACCCGCGTCGCCGACATCCGCCCGCTGGTCCGGCTCGGTGTCGCCGTTGTGGTCGGCGAAGGCGACCGCATGGAGACCGGCTCCTCCGGGGCCGGCGGCCGGCTCGCCTATCAGCGCTACCTCGATCCGCAACATTGGCGCGAGCAGGTGGACGAAGCGTTGCGCCAGGCGCTCGTCAATCTCGGCGCGGTGCCGGCACCGGCCGGCGAGATGACCGTCGTGCTCGGACCGGGCTGGCCCGGTGTCATGCTGCACGAGGCGATCGGGCACGGTCTCGAAGGCGATTTCAACCGCAAGAAGACTTCGGCCTTTTCCGGCATGATCGGCGAGCGTGTTGCCACCAAGGGAGTGACCGTGGTCGATGACGGCACATTGCCCGACCGGCGCGGCTCGCTCTCGGTCGATGACGAGGGGACGCCGACCAACTGCACGACGCTGATCGAAGACGGCATCCTCAAGGGCTACATGCAGGATCGCATGAATGCCCGGCTGCTCGGTGCGGCCCCCACCGGCAACGGCCGGCGCGAGAGCTTCGCCCACGCGCCGATGCCGCGCATGACCAACACCTACATGCTCGCCGGCGACCGCGACCCGCAGGAGATCATCGCCTCCGTGCCGCGCGGGCTCTATGCAGTCAATTTCGGCGGCGGCCAGGTCGACATCACCTCCGGCAAGTTCGTGTTTTCCGCTTCCGAGGCGTATCTGATCGAAAACGGCAAGATCGGACCGGCGGTCAAGGGCGCGACCCTGATCGGCAACGGTCCCGATGCGCTGACCAAGGTCACGATGATCGGCAATGACCTCGCTCTCGACCACGGCATCGGCACTTGCGGCAAGGACGGGCAGAGCGTGCCGGTCGGCGTCGGCCAGCCGAGCTTGCGGATGGACGGGCTGACCGTCGGCGGCACCAGCGCGTAGCGGGACAAAGCGCGGGCCGCCGCGGCACTGTTGCGCGACCGGCGCCGCACCGCTTCCGGCACAAGGGGGGATCATGCGGTTTCGCGGCCGCGGCCGGGGACGGGCGTTCGCGCTCGCCGCTGTTGTCGCGGCGCTGCCCTGGGCCCGCGCCTCGGCCTGCACCCTGGCCGATGCCTCCTCGACGCGCTGGTCGCTCGCCACCGACCGCGGCGTCGCCTGGCTGGTGACACCCTGCGGCCGGCGTTTTTTCAGCCTTGGCGTCAACGCCGTCGACGGCGGCTATCCGTTCCGCCGCAAGGACGGCAAGGTCTGGTACAGCTGGACCGCCTTCGATCGGACCCGGGCGCAATGGGTCGCGACCGCCCGGCGGCGGCTGGCAAAATGGGGCTTCAACAGCGCCGGCGGCTGGTCGCTGCCGCCGCAGGTGCTGCGCCTGCCGACGATCATCGATCTCGAGCTCGGCCGCCAGGCGCGATTTCACTGGTTCGACCCGTTTTCGCCCGAGACCGCGGCGCGGATGATGGCACTCGCCCGCAAGCTCGTCGCGCCCTATCGGAACAGCCCCTACCGGATCGGCTATTTTTCCGACAACGAGGTCGGCTGGTGGGCCGGCGCGCTCTTCGTCTTCTATTCGATGAAGCCGGCGAGTTCGGTGACAAAGCAGCGCTGGATCGCGGCGCTGCACGACCATTATGCCGGAGATTGGACCCGCTTTACCGCCGATTTCCAGCCGCCGCGCGGCGTCAGATCATGGCGACAGCTCTTGGCGACCACCGGCATGACGCGGTTGCGGCCGGGCGGCAGCGGGATCCGGGCAGTGCGCGAATGGACCGGGATCGTCGCCCGCCATTATTACGCGCTCGCCGCCAGGGCGATCCATGCCGCCGACCCGCAGGCACTCTATTTCGGCGATCGCCTGCCGATCTATTACGACCCGGCAGCGGTGCGGGCCGAAGCCCCCTATGTCGACGCCATCGCCACCAACTACAATGTCGACAGCAGCGACGGCTGGATCGCCCCCTATTATTTCAACGGGCTGGAGAAGCTGTCCGGCGGCAAGCCGGTGCTGGTCTCGGAATGGTTTTTCGCCGCCCGGCACAACCGCACCGGCAACCGCAACAACGGCCATCTGATGACGGTCGATACCCAGGCCGAGCGGGCCGCCGGCGCCGCCGCCGCCATCGAGAACTTCGCCGCGATCCCGGAGATTATCGGCGCCCACTGGTTTCAGTATTACGATCACCCGAAGGGTGGCCGCCAGGATGGCGAGGATTATGATTTCGGGCTCGTCGACATCAACGATCAGCCCTACCGACGGCTGACCGAGGCGCTCGCGGTCGCCAACCGGCGCGCCTTCGCGATCCATGAGGAGGCGACACCGCCGGGGCTCGACGCCCCCGACACCGCCACTCCCGACACCGCCACTCCCGGCATCGTCACCGTGCCACGCGCCGATGTGGCACTCTCGGCCCGTTCGCTGGCGGATTGGCCGAAGCCGCGGAGCCTGTTGCCGGCGCTGCGCCCGTCGCCGGGTGCGGTCGATTTCGGCGAAGTTTATCTGACGTGGAGCGCACGCGGTCTGCAGCTGGCGACGATCGGCCAGGATTATTACGACATCGACCTGCTCGCCTATCACGGAGCGTTTCCGCTGGGCGAAGCCTACCGGGTCGAATTCGGGGTCGATATCGGCCAAGGCCCGCGCCGCTTTACGCTGTTTTTTATTCCACCGCGCACCAAGCTCCACGACTACCCGGAGATGAGGGCGGAGCTCTGCGCCGGTGCGGCCGAGCAAGCCATCCGGAATGGCTGCACCGCGGTCGCTGGCGGTCAGGCGGTCTATTTCGGCGCCGATCAGCCGCGCATCACCGCCGAGGTGCGGATCCCGTGGGCGGCCCTCGGGATCGCCGCGCCCGCCGCCGGAACATCGCTCCGGGTCGCGATCGCGATCACCTCCTGGGACCGCGACCGCTGGATGTCGTTGTCGGGCCGGCCGCCGGCCGCCGCACTGCGCGATCCCGGCAAATGGCGCCCGATGCGGCTCGGCGGCGGCGTGCCGGCGATCGGAACCGGGCCGCGCCTCGCCGCTGCCCCCGGCCGGCCTTGATCCCCAGCCGCCCTTGATCCTCAGCCGGCCTTGATCCCCGGTTGGCCTTGATCCCCGGCTGGCCTTCATGCACCGAATTTTCCCGCTTGCCGCGGCTTGATCAGGCTGCAGGGGCCGTCATCATGCGGCCTCGGGCGACAGCAATGGCGAGACGGCAATGGCAGCGAATTTTCCCGACGGGTTCCTCTGGGGCGCTTCGACCGCAGCCTACCAGATCGAGGGTGCCACCCGCGAAGACGGTCGCGGTCCGTCGATCTGGGACATTTTTTGCGGCCTGCCCGGGACGATCGCCAATGGCGACAGCGGTACGGTCGCGTGCGACCACTATCATCGCTGGCCCGAAGACGTGGCACTGATGCGCGAACTCGGCCTCGGCGCCTATCGGCTGTCGCTCGCCTGGCCGCGGATCCTGCCCGAGGGGCGCGGCGCGGCCAATGCCAAGGGTCTCGAATTCTACGACCGGCTGGTCGACGGCATCCTCGACGCCGGCATCGAGCCGTGGATCTGCCTCTACCATTGGGACCTGCCGCAGGCGCTCGAATATCGCGGCGGCTGGCAGAACCGCGACACCGCTCATTGGTATGCCGAATACGCGCAGCTCGCGGTGCGCCGGCTCGGCGACCGGGTCAAGCACTGGGCGACCTTCAACGGGCCGAACTGCGCCTCTCTCAAAGGTTACGGCGATGGCGAGCATGCCCCCGGCATCCGCGGCCGGGCAAGCGCACTCGCCGCTATCCACGCCATGAACCTGGCGCACGGGCTCGGCGTCGCGGCGATGCGGGCCGAGCGGGCCGATCTGCTGCTCGGCAACATCTACAATTTCCGCCCGCATGAGCCGGCAAGCGAGCACGAAGAGGACGAGATCGCCTGCGAGGTGCTCGATGCGCTGTGGAACCGCAGCTTTCCCGACCCGCAGATGCTGGGCCGCTACCCCGAGCCGCTCGCCACCGAGATGGTCGAGCCGCTGGTGCAGCCGGGCGACATGGAGCTCATCCGGCAGAAGCTCGATTATTTCGCGTTCAACCACTATACCCGCTCGCGGGTGCGCCGCGACCCGGACCATCCGTTCGCGGTCGGCACATTGCCGCCCGAGCCGGGCCGGCCGGTTACCGCGATGGGCTGGGAAATCGCCCCCGACGCGTTTCGCCAAGTCCTGATCGAAGCGAAGGAGCGCTACAGCGGCGACCTGCCGATCTACGTTCTCGAAAACGGCGCGGCCTTTCCCGACCAAGTCGAAGCCGATGGCCGCATTCGCGACGACGATCGCATCGCCTATCTGCGTCGCTATCTCGGCGCGGTGCAGGACGCGATCGCCGCCGGGGTCCTGGTCAAGGGCTATTTTGTCTGGTCATTGCTCGACAATTTCGAATGGACGTTTGGCTACAGCCGACGCTTCGGCCTCGTCCATGTCGATTACGCGACACAGCAGCGCCGCCCGAAAGATTCGTTTCACTTCTACGCCGAACTCGCCCACGGCGCCGGGTTGGAGCGCGAATAGCGACAAGATTTCAAGCTGGCCGCTCTTAAAGAGCAAGAGCAGCGGCGGTGCCTGATGCTTGGGCGTGTTTGCGGCGGCAGTCTTGCGAACGGGTTTGCATTCAGCGCACTCCGATCAGGAGACGCTGCTCCGGACGCGGGCAGCCGGCGCCATCCGTGCCGGGGCGGGGACCTATGAGCGAGGGGGTTGCGACGCATTCTCCGTCTTCGTCGGGGCGGCGGCTGTTGCTCCAGCAGCCGATGGCCAGCGCTCACGACCGCGAGCGAGTGCGCTCGGCGAGCCCGAGACCGGCTTACGCGGTGTATCACCGGGGCCGCGCGCCGCCCGTGTCGCGCCGCCCGTGTCGCACCCGCGCGGCGGTCTCCCCCGGGATTTCTCGAGGCGAACCTTGCAAACCCGCTCGGCACGGCTATCATGGAGAAGCGGACTGGGCCCGCGGGTCCGGTTCTCGGCGGATGCGGGCGTAGCTCAGGGGTAGAGCACAACCTTGCCAAGGTTGGGGTCGAGGGTTCGAATCCCTTCGCCCGCTCCAGAATAGCAGAAGATTTGCAAAGAGTTACGAGCGGCCCCGAAAGGGCCGTTTCTGCTTCCAAGGCGGGCGCGAGCGCCAAATGGAAGCGGAATGGAAGCGGATGGCGGAAAGTCGCGGGATACCCTGGCGTAGCACCAAGGTCCCCGATCGCGCAGAGACCCGCTCGCCGACGCCGCAAATGCGACTTGAAATCGGCAGTCAAGCCACTCTGAATAGGCAAGCGAGGGAGGAGACGAGGACAAACATGAACTGAAGTCGACTGCCCTATGCACCGCGTGTTCCAGCGATTTGTCGACGGCCTTGCTGCGAGCAGCGACGCGGGGGGCCTCCGCGTGGTTCTGGCTGAAGCCGGCGCCGCGCTTGAACTGCACTGCTTCGCCTATCTTTCCATGCCGCCCAGAAGGGGCGATGCGCCCGAACTCATCTCGACATACCCGGTGGCGTGGACCGACCATTATCTGCGAGAGCACTACGAGCGGGTCGATCCGGTCATCGTCGATGCGCTGACCGCGACAGAGCCGTTCGAGTGGGGACAGGAATTCACAGCGAGGAGTCTGTCGAAGCCGCAATGCGCGCTGCTCGACGAGGCAGCACAGTTCGGAATCCGCTGCGGCTTCACCGTCCCGATCCATGACTCCCGCGGCGCGGTTGCAGCGATCACGTTCGCGGCGGACGAACGCCGCCTGCCGTTCCAACGCTGCATCGAGCAGAACCGATCTGCGCTTCAGCTCATGGCGATGTATTTTCATTCTCACGCACGCCGAAGGCTGTCGATCAATCGTGTCATTGATGGTATCGCGTTGTCGCCCCGAGAATTCGAATGCCTCGAATGGGCGGCTCAAGGTAAATCTGCGTGGGAGATCGGACGTCTCCTGAATATTTCCCGCCACACCGCCGCGTTTCATCTCGACAATGCGAAGATGAAGTTTGGCGTCAGGACGATCTGCCAGGCCGTCGCCAAGTTTGCCGCCTCTAAAGCCGCGATCGAATAGGTTCCATCCTCTACCCCCTGTGCAACTACACAGGATGCGGGTTGCCCCGCCCATCGCCTCCAACCGCGCAGCACCAATCCTGCCAGGAGGCGAACATGATCCAACTCATCACCGCCGATTGCTACGGCGCCTTCATCGACGAACTCGCCGAAATGCACCGGCTCCGCTACCGCATTTTCAAGGAGCGTCTCGGCTGGGACGTGGAGGTCAGCGGCGACATGGAAGTCGACGAATTCGATGCGTGCTGGCCTGCTTATCTTCTGCAGAAGGACGACGGCCGCCTTCAAGGGTGCGTGCGGCTCCTGCAGACGACCGGCGCCACGATGCTGCGGGAGACCTTTCCGGTGCTCCTGGATGGCGGACCGGCGCCGGCGTGCCACACGGTCTGGGAAAGCAGCCGGTTCGGCGTCGATCTCGGTTCGCGGGGGGAAAAGACGGGGCGCAGCATTGCGCGAGCGACTTTCGAGCTTTTCGCCGGGATGATCGAATTCGGCCTCCTGCGCGAACTCACAGATATCGTCACGGTGACGGATGCGCGGATGGAGCGGATTCTCTGCCGCGCGAACTGGCCGCTGCGGCGGCTCGGCCAGCCGCGGGCGATCGGCAAGACCTTGGCGGTTGCGGGTTATCTTGAAGTCTCACGCCAGCGGCTCGCGCGTGTCCGCGAGGCCGGATGTCTTTCCGGCGCGGTGATCCGTATGCCAAGCGGCGATCCCAGCCCTACCGGTCCCCGCGGGGTGATCGGGGCCGCCGCATAAATAGCGATTGGCAGCCGGCGGAGAGGAAGGACGACCACGGAGAACGCCAGGCGGCATCGGTCGAGAGCCAAATGGTTCGTGCGTCACACCGGCCCCGGCTGCCGGTCTCATCGCGGCAAGCGTCTGGTAGCGTTTGCATGGTGTGCCGATCATGGAGATTCGCGATCTCATGTATCTCGAAGCCTCGGCGACCGCGGGCAACTTCACGCGGGCGGCCAAGTCACTCGGGATTAACACCTCGACGGTCAGTCGTCGGGTCGGACGATTCGAAGATGAGGTCGGCCTCGCTCTCTTCGAACGCGGGCATGCGGGCGTTCACCTGACGTCCGGGGGCAAGGCCGTGCTGCCGCATATCCGCCGCGCGCTCGCGGAACTCGGCGCGATCCGGCAGGCCGGCGCGCAGAACGGCAATGGTGTTGTCGGCGAAGTGCGTCTGGCGGTGCGCATGCCGCCGGTGGGCGAACCGCTGCGCAGTCTTCTGGCGGACTGGCATCGACAGCATCGCGACGTCACGCTGACGATATTCGAGATGAACGAGCTGGAGATCCAGACGGCGATCGGCGAGCGGCGCATCGATGTCGCCCTGATGACGCGGCATACGCTGTGGCCCGACGCCGTGACCGCACCGGTCTATCGCGAGCGGGTGCTTGCGGCGCTGCCGCGCGGCCACCCGCTCGCCCGGCGTAGGACCGTCAATTGGGATTGCTTGAGGAGGGAGACCTTTCTCGTCCAAGGTTGGGACAATTCACAATCGGCCCGCGAGTTCTACGCTTCGTTCATCGGCTGCGGCGTCAGGTTCCAGAGCCACGCGGCGAGCAAGCAAAGTGTGCTCGCGCTTGTCGCGGCCGGCGTCGGGATCACGCTCGTCACCAAAAGCCAATCCGAGGTCACGTTCCCGGGCATCATTTACCGGCCGGTTTGCGAGGATGACGCCTGGGTCGAGGTCGAGCTGTTGTGGTTTCCCAGTGCCGAAGATCCGGCTGTCGGCCGTTTCGTTGCCTTCATGCGCGACGAAGCGCGCTCACGGGAGCTTTTCTGAGTCCGATCTTGGTGGCTGCGGTCGCGGCAGCGTCGATCGCGCGCGCCGAAGTTTCGCAAAGGCGCGATCCGTCGCCATGAACCGTGCCAGCATTGGGCCGATCAGCTTCGCCGCCTCGGTGACATTCTGCCCGGTTTCGCCGCTCAGAACCTTGGCGTAGGCGACGAGGTCGCGATGAACGGGAGCCGGGAGTTCGACCGTCAACTTGACGGGCTTGTCATCTTCGATCGCACCGAGCTTGAGCTTCGTCATGTCCTGGCTCCTCATCCGCGATAGGGTTTCAGCACGAGATCGCGCGTGACCAGGACCCGGACCGGAAATCCCGGCCGGATCGTGATCGTCGGCTGGATGTTGAGCGACCGGCTCACGACCCGCTCGCCGGCCTGGTTGACGCTCTGCGACATCCCTTGCTGAATCGCGACGGCGAGCGAGCCGTTGTTATTGGCACTGATGCCTGCCTCCGAGCCGACACTCAGGATGGTCGAGAGGATCGCCGCCTTGAAGACCATGCCCCAATGGTTATCGACCCGATCCTCGAGCCCGGCATAGCCCTCGGTGTCCGTGGCTGGAAGGCGATCGAGCACGATCGACGTGCCGTTCGGCATGATGAGGCGAGTCCAGACGAGCAATGCGCGAGTCTGGCCGAAAGCGACTTGGGCATCGTACTGGCCGAGCAAGCGCGCGCCTTGCGGGATGAGAAGGATCTTGCCTGTCGGGCTGTCATAGACGTCCTCGGTCACTTGCGCCGTGACTTCGCCCGGCAGATCCGAGCGCAAGCCCGTGATCAGCGAAGCAGGAATGACGGAGCCCGCCTGCAGCACATACGGGCTTGCCGGCGGCTGGATGCGATCCGGGCTCGTGGTTCGGCGGTCGACGCTGCTGTTGAGGAAGGCAAGCTTGTGGTCCTGAGAAGTGAGCTCTGCCGAAGCATTTTCCGGCGCCGGAGAGGGTTGCCGCGCCACCGGCTGCGTCGCAGGCGTGTGGTTTTGCACGGCGGTGGTTGCGAAGAGGCGGCTCTTGAGCGCCGCCTCCTGTTCCTGGGCCAGCTGCTGCGCCTCAGGGCTCGGCATGCCAGGCGCTGGCGCACCGGCATTGAGGATCGGCTTGCCGAGATCGCCCGGAAGGGGTGGGCCGAGCTTTGGGACCGACTTCGGCAGCCCCGTGTAATCGTGCGGCAGGTTCGCCAGGCCGTCCGGCGTGTTGCGGTTGTTGGTGTTGAACAGCTCCCTGCCGATGCGCTGGTGCTGTGGCATCAGCGCGAACAGCAGCGCGCCGCCGATCCCGATGGTAGCGACCGCGCCGATGGCGAGCAGGACCCTGCGGGAGAGCCGGGTCACCGGCGGCCGGCTCGCTCGCAGCCGCATCTCCTCGGCCGGGCGGGCGGCCTCAGCCGGCCCTTGCTCTTCCCGGGTTTCGTTGGTCACGACCGGGGCCTTCCGTCGGTGCGCACGATACGGACGATCTGCTGGTGCTTGGCGCCGAGCTTGAGCTCGGCGGCCGCGAACAGGCGGTCCACGATCATGTAGTTGTCGTTGACGCGGTAGTTGACAAGCTGGCCGTTACCCTCGGCGCCGATGACCCAAAGCGGCGGCATCTCTCCTTGCGCAATTCCGGACGGGAACTCGATGAACACCTGCCGGCCGTCGTCGAAGGCGCGCAGCGGCCGCCAGGGCGGGTCATCGCCTTCGATCCTGTAGCGGAAATTGAGCGCGTTGATATCGACGCCGCTCATCACGGGCGCCGCCGCGTCCGCCGCGGTGTTCTGCTGGCGCAGCGCGATGAGCTGGTCTTCGGCATAGGCCCATGAAACCGACGCCATGTAGGTCTTTGCGTCGGAATGCAGCTCGAGGTGATAGGTGCGCCGGTCGGTGTCGATGATGAGATTGGTATCGAGGTCCGGGCGCGTCGGCTTGACGAGGATGTGGATACGCTTCGTGGAACCCGCGCCGCTTTCCGTATCGCCGATGATCCAGCGCACGGTATCTCCGGCGGCGACGGGGCCGGAGCCGAAACGAGCTTCTCGCCCGGCTGCAGCGCGATGTCGGTGATTTCCCCCGGCGCGCAGTACACTTGATAGAGCGCGCCGTCCGCGAAGGGATAGACTTGGATGGCGTTGAGGTAATCGGCGCGCGTGGGCTGTACGCGGGCGGCGCCATTGGCCTTGTCGACGCGCACGCGCGGATTCGGCGATTCCGGCGGCAGCTTTGATTTTCCAGGGAGCCGCTTGAGTTGGCCGGGCAGCGGCAGCACCTTCGGGATCTCCACGATCTGCACCGGCTTTGGCGGTTCGGGCAGCAGCACGGCGCGCTTCGGCGTGTTGTCGTAGCTGATCGCGGGCGGTTTCCAGGTGGTCGCGCAGGCGCCGAGCGAGACGGACATAAGCAAGAGCGTTGAAAGCCGGACAACAGGCATCAGTCGAACTCCTTTGACCAGCTGAGGGCCTCGACGTAGACCCCGAGCGGGTTCTTCTTCAGCTGAGAAGCGCTGGTGGGCGTCTGCACGACGATGGTGAGGATCGCGCTCCAGCGCTCGGTCGCGGTCAGCGCGTCGTCGGCGTAGTGGCGCTCGACCCATTCCACGCGAAAGCTGTCGTCGGAGGCTCGGATCACGCTCGCGATGTCGACCGAGACCTGCACCTTGCCGATCTTGCCGAACGGGTCGCTGGTGCGCGCATAATCGTCGAGCGCGAGCGCGCCCTTGCTAATGACGAAGTTGTAGGCATCGAGCCAGTCCTGCCGCAGCACGATCGGATCGGCCGGAATGCTGCGCACCTCCTTGATGAAATGTGCGAGATACCAGGCGATCTGGGGATCGGTCGGGTGATAGTTGGCGACAGCCGGCGCCACGGCCTGCGCCTGCCCGAGCTTGTCGACCTGGACCACCCAGGGCGTGATGGGGCCGCGCGCCGACTGCCACACGAGCCCGCCCGCCAGGCCGCCGCTGAGCGCAAGCGCGCCGAAGAAGGCCAGCCGCCAGTTCCTCGCCTGCACGCGCGCGGAGCCGATGCGGTCATCCCAGACCTGGCCGGCGCGCTGATAGGGCGTCTCCGGTGCGGGCGTCATGCCGTAGCGCACGGTCGATCGTCGGAACATGGATTATTCCTCCTCGGAAAGATCGACCTGGTGCCCGCCGCTCGCCCGGTCGCCGGAGCGGATCGCGTGGTCGGCGGCGCTGACGCCGCGGTTGATGGTCTGGCTGCGCCTCATGCGCTGCGCCCAGGCGGGCGGAGCGTCGGGCGAAGAAGCCGGCGCGCTCCCGCTCGTCGCTGCGCCGCCACGCATCACGGCGCGTTCGCCCGATGCGAAGCTCTGTTTCAGGCTCCCGGCAGCGCGACGGAGCGGGCTCATAGCGACGGAACCAGCGGCTTGCGCGATGCCCATGGCGCCGCCGGCGCGGTAGGCAGCCGTCGCCCCTCCCGCGACGCTCGCGCCCGCGCGCGCCGTGCCGGCGACGGCACCGCCGGCCGCGGAGAGGCCACCGGCAGCGGCGGCGATCCCGGCGGCTCCAATGCCCGCCGCCGCCAAGCCGGTGCCGATCGCGGCGCCGGCACCGAGCTGAGGCCCGCCGGCGATGAGACCGTTGGCGATGCCGGGGCCGAAAATGGTGAGACCCAACAGCGACAGCGCCGCCAGGATCAGCGTCAGGGCATCGGAGATCGTCGGCGGATTGTTCATCGCACCGGTGAACTGGCCGAAGATCGTCGAGCCGATGCCGATGATGACGGCAAGCACCAGGATCTTGATGCCGCTCGCGACGACGTTGCCGAGCACGCGTTCGGCGAGGAACGCGGTGCGCCCGAACAACCCGAAGGGCACGAGAACGAAGCCTGCCAGCGTCGTCAATTTGAACTCGATCAGGCTGACGAAGAGCTGGATCGCCATGACGAAGAAGCTGATGACGACGATCAGCCACGCCACGAACATGACGAGAATTTGCACCAGGTTCGCGAAAACGCTGGTGAAGCCCATCAGCCCGGAGATTGCGGTGAGGATCGGCTTGCCCGCGTCGATGCCGACCTCGGCGATCTTGCCCGGCTGCAGCAGCTGCGCCGCGGAGATGGTGCCGCCGCCGGCCTTGATGCCGAGGCCGGCAAAGCTGTTGTAGATGATCTGCGCGAGGTTGTTGTAGTTGCCGATGATGAAGGCGAACAGGCCGATATAGAGCGTCTTGCGGATCAGGCGCGCGAGGACGTCCTCGTCGGGCGCCATCGCCCAGAACAGGCCCGCCAGCGTGAT
>Ga0335075_10001268_pt1 | contig 41974 bp, 43 predicted proteins | sample Lox_Sample_24_FD_206723 | JGI IMG/M metagenome (GOLD analysis project Ga0335075, IMG submission 206723) | Soil microbial communities from Loxahatchee National Wildlife Refuge, Florida, United States - Lox_Sample_2.4 | ecosystem: Environmental > Terrestrial > Soil > Wetlands | place: USA...
TGGAAAAACACAAAGCGGATGGATTGGGGCAGCACCCCAAGGCGACCGTGCTGACCCATCAGCACATCGTTAAAGGCTCATCGTCACGGATTCCGTTTGCAACGGTCAACGAGCACCTGTGTATGCAGGTCGCGGCGAAAATTCTTCCAACAGCCAAAACAGAACTTTCCGAGGATGGCAATGTCCTCGTGGTGTATCGCTTCGACGTAGATGAGAAGGGCAAGCCCTTCCGCGCTCTGGAGGACTTCTGTGCGCTGCTGGGATTACGGCCTTCCCAGAAGTACGAGACCACTTGGGAAAGAATCGCAAAAGCAGTTCGGGCTCACGTACCGGGGCAAAATCGTCACGAGACCTTCCAGAAAATGAGCAAAATGCTGCTCCTGACATACGCGCTGCGAAACGCCGACTGCCACGCAAAAAACATCGCATTGGTCTACACGTCGCGAAACGACCCGAGTCTCGCCCCCGCGTACGATTTCTTCACAACCTCGGTCTATGCCGGATACCAGAACAACCCACCGGGCATCAGCGTGATGGGCAAGAGGACATGGCTCCCCGGCAAGACTCTGGCTCGGTTTATCACCGGAGTCTTTGGAATTTCGGAAAGAGAGCAGAAAGAGATAGTCGAGCGCATCAGCGATGCAGTTGCCGACACCGCCCCGGCAGTCCGCGAGAAGATGAACAACCTCGCTGGATTCAGGGACACGGGCAAGCGGATGCTGACCGCGTGGAGCGAAGGCGTCAATCATCTACGGGATTCTCGGATGTATGGCCTGAGCACGTGGAAGTCGAGTGCAGCCTTTGAGGACATCTCCGACGCGCCCAAGCTGAAGAACCCGAGGAAGGTCACCGGGAGGTCAGAACTCCTCGCGCCCAAAGGGCGGCGAAAAGCGAAGTGAAGCAGCAGGGAAAACGGCCTTGCTCGACCTGCGTGGACACAACTAGGACACAAAACTCACGTTGCAGACGCTGAATTTACGGGAACCGCGAGAATGAAGTCTAACCGAATCAGCAGTTTGATGGTCGGGGAGAGAGGATTTGAACCTCCGACCCCCTGGTCCCGAACCAGGTGCTCTACCAGGCTGAGCCACTCCCCGATCGTGGTGGAAAGAAGCTGGCCGCAGAGCGCCTGGAATCGCCCTCGTTCGCGGCGCCAGCTATCCTCTTGAGTGTATCAAAGGCGCAGGATCGGTGTAGCGCCGGGTTTCTGATTCCAGCGACCCTCGAACTCGCCGCCCTGATGCGCCCCAATTTTGCTGAGGAGCCGACGCCGTGACGAGAGACGAACCCATCGATTTCCGGATCGCGCGCGTGCTCGATGGTGGGATGGCCACCGAGCTGGAGCGGCGCGGCTTCGACCTCTCCGGCCCGCTCTGGTCGGCGCATGTCCTGGATTCCGCGCCCGAGGCGATCGTCGGCGTACATCTCGATTACCTGCGCGCCGGCGCGGACTGCATCACTGCGGCGAGCTACCAGGTCTCGGCGCGCGGCTACCGCGAACTGGGCCGTAAGGCCGGCGAGTCCGATCGCGCGCTGCGGCTCGCGCTGGAGTTGGCCCGGCTGGCGCGGGCGCAGTACGCCGCCGAGAGTGCGCGCTCCGACCGTCGCCCCGTCTGGATCGCCGCCTCGCTGGGCCCGTACGGCGCGGTGCTGCACAATGGCGCGGAATATCACGGACAGTACGCGATCAGCGCCAGCGAGCTGACCGAGTTCCATCGAGAGCGGCTGGCTACGTTCGCCGAGGCGGACGCCGCCTGCATCGCCTTCGAAACCATCCCGTCACTTGAGGAGGCACAAGCCATCCTGTGCGCACTCGCACGCTTCCCGTCGCTGGCGGCCTGGGTCTCCTTCACCTGCAGCGATGCCGCGCACGTGGTGCATGGCGAGACCTTGCGCGCCTGTGCCGAGCTGCTGGCCGGCTCCCCGCAGATCGCCGCCATCGGCATCAACTGCACCGCTCCGGAGCTGGTCACGGAGCTGATTGGCGAGGCGCGGCGCGGCGCCGACGATCGCAAGCCGGTGATCGTTTACCCCAACTCCGGCGAAACCTGGGACCCCGCCACGCGCACCTGGCGCGGCAAAACCGATACCGCGCGCTTCGGCAGTATGGCCCGGGAGTGGTTCGCCGCCGGAGCCCAGGCGGTTGGCGGATGCTGCCGCACCGGTCCGGCGCACATTGCGGAGGTGGCGCAAGCCGCGCGCGAAACGAAGGGCTGAATTTTGGGGTGCCGAACTTCGCGATCTGGTGCGCCCGGAGAGATTCGAACTCCCGACCTGATGCTCCGGAGGCATCCGCTCTATCCAGCTGAGCTACGGGCGCGTTCCTTCAGAATACTACGATGAACAAGCCTGTCCTGGGGGCCCTGCGCGCCGCGAGGGTCTCCGCCGATTCCCCTGCGACCCCGACGTCCCCGGCAACATCCAATGTTTGAGGGTGGTTCCCGCCTGCGGTACACTCAAAGGCAGGAGTTGTCCCCAGGAGATTGTTCAATGGCTACTAGCGCTGTTCCCGCCACTGGCACGCCGGAAGTTGTGCCCCCCAAGACCACCCCGGTGCGCCTGACCGACAACGCGGTGAACAAGGTCCGCGAAATCATGGCCACGCAGGATCCTCTGCCCGCCGGTCTGCGCATCGGCGTCGTGGGCGGAGGCTGTTCCGGGTTCCAGTACTCGATGTCCTTTGAGAACCAGGCCGGCATGATGGACAAGGTCTTCGACTTCAATGGTCTGAAAGTTTTTGTCGACGCCACTTCGCTGATGTACCTGAACGGCTGCGTGGTGGACTACGTGGAGACCCTGGAAGCGGCCGGCTTCAAGTTCGATAACCCGACCGTGAAGAGCACCTGCGGTTGCGGCTCGTCCTTTACGGTGTAAGCCCGGCGCTGCCGGCGCGAAGTTCAAGGGCCCGTTTCCCTTTGGGAGACGGGCCTTTGCTATTGCTGCGGAAAATTGGAGTCCGGCGTTTGAGGATTGGTCGTCGGGGCGTTGCCGCCGTTCTGCGTGCCGGTCGATGTCCCGGAATTGCCGTTCAACGTGCCGGAATTCGACCCGCCGAAGAGCGAGCCCGAGCCGCTGGTGCTGGAATTCGATCCGAAGCCGAAGGAATTGGCGGTCGTGGCGGAGCTGGAACTGTTCATCGTCGTTCCGCCGCCGCCGAACAGGCTGACCGCCTGCTGCAATTGGTCGGCCGCGGGATCGTAGTTGAACTCCCACTTGTTGTAAGCCGTCTGCTCCATGTAATCGATCAGCGACGGCTTGTTGACCGGCAGAGTGAAGCCCACAATGGGTCCCGTGCCGTTCGCCCCAAACGTGGTCGCAGAAGTGCCACCCATGCTGCCGAATCCCGACCCCGTTGCCGTGCCGGTGCTGCCTGTTGAGCCCAGCCCGGACGTTGAGCCTGGGCCGCTCGTGGTTGAACCGAAGCTGCTGCCGAAACCGCTGCCGAGTCCGCTCTGGCCGCCCGAGAACATCTGATCGCCCATGGAGCCGTTGCTCGAGCCGAGGCTGCTCCCACTCGTCGCGCCGACCGAACTGTTGTCGGTGGTTCCCGCAGGATTGTTGCCATCGCTGCTTCCGCTGGTTGGGTTGCCGTTCGCATCCGTCGAGGTGGGCTCGATGGCGTACATCCCGGGGGTCACTCCCCCGCCCATGATCCCGGACGCCGCGATGCCGCCGACGGCGGACAGTGGCTTGCCGAAGAAGCCCAGCGGTCGCACGTGCGCGTGGCCGTAGTAGATAGGCTTCCAGTCGTCCTTGCCGGTCAGCGGATCGGTATAGCGCTGGCGCAGGAAGCGCATGTTATTCGTATTGAGCAGCTGATCGACCGAGGTCGGGAACGCTCCGAATTTCTGATAGTACAGCTTGATCGCGAGCCGGTACTGGTCGCCGCGATGGATCGCCTCCAGCTCCTTGTCCCGCTGGATGGACTGCGCTACTTTCGGCGCGGCAATCGCCAGGCTGATGAGCAGCAGCACGACCAGGACGATTGCGGCCAGCAGAACGAAGCCGGATTCGCCGTCGTGGCGCGGATGCGAAGAAGAAGCAGACATCGTCAGCCTCAGCCCTGCACCAGGGGCAGGGTTTGGGTATTGTTGTACAGCAGATCTGTCACCTCGATCGAAAGCGGATTGATGCGCAGAATTTTATAGTGATGGTCCACCACGTCGCCTTCCCTGGCGATATAGACGTCCTGGCCGTGCAGCAGGAAAGCCTGCTTCGAGCCATTCTCCGACGCGTAGCCGAAGAAAGTGAGATCGATCGAAGGTGGTGGCGGCGGACCCTGGGGCCCCTGAGCGACCATGCTCCCATTGGGACGCACCTTGCCTTTTACCGCTTCAATCTTCACCTGCGCCGGCGCCGAGGACATGGAGAAGATATTGCGCCCGTCGCCCGTGTACTCCAGCGACTCGGCGCCCGCCATCAACTCCGGGTGCAGCGTGGGATCGAGGTTCTCGAGCGACGGCAGCCTGCGCGCGGCGGGACTGGCGCCGCCGGACGTCACGGCCTGCTGCTGCGCCACGGGCGCGGCGGTCGCGACCGGCGGGGGCGCGCCTCCGATAAACACATCCTTAACGAATCGCACGAGGACGATGGCCATCACCGCCAGCAGCACCGACAGGATTGCGAGGTTTCGCTTGTTTTCGAGGCCGGTCTTCATCGCGTTCCTCCGCTGGACGCCGCTGCGTTCCGTGGGGGCGGCGGCGGCAGATCCGGCGCGCCGGCGCGCAGATACGTGATGAGACGCAGGCGGAGATTCACCAGGCCGCCCTGCTGTCCGGTAAAAGCAATGTTCTCGATGATGAAGAAGACGTGATCCTTATCCCGCTCCAGGTCGTTGATGAAGTGCATCAGGTCGGTGTACTGGCCGCTCAGGCCGGCATCGATCTGCACCTCGGTCAGACCGTCGATGGCTTGCGCCTGGGCGTATTCATCGCGCGCCAGCCGCACCTGGTCCTTGACGGCGGTGCCGTCGAGCTGCGCCACCATAGTGGAGTAATTGGGCGCAATGCGGGCGGCGTAGAACTTCTGCGCGTCGACGTTCGCCTGCTCCACCCGTTCCGGCAAGCCGTTCAGGTGCCGCATCTGCCCGAGAAGCTGCCCGTAGCGAACCTGCTGCTGCACGAAGTTGCCCGACTGGTCGGAGCGGATCGCGCTCCATGCCAGCGCGAAGCGCACGCCCAGAAAGATATCGACGACCACCACCAGCGCCAGCGCCGCCAGGTGCAGGTTCACTTTGGTCAGATATTTCCGGATGCTGCTCATGGGCGCCCCCCGCGCGCAACCGGTATGGCCGCGGAAGGCTTAGTCAGCCTCTGCCGGCGCCGGCGAACCTGCGGTGCTTTCTTCCCGGGCGTTTTCGTTTCCGAAGTCTTCGCGCCTTCCTCGGCTTTTTCTTCCTTGACCGCCTGGGCTGGCAGCGGCAGAGGCCGGTAATCGGCGAGAATGTCGAAATTGACCTGGTTGGTTGCGCTCACGGGCTCCATTGCGGCTGCGGAACCGCTGCCGGTCGTGGCCAGCGTTTCGTCCATCAGCCGCGGCGAGGCAAAGTGTTTTGACTGCTCCAGGTTGCGGATCAGGTCCAGCGCCCGGTCCCGCGCGCCGGTCACGCGCAGGTGGATGGTGACGTGCCCGTCCTTGCTGATGAGCGGCTCGATGCTGAGCACCTGTACGCCGGAGGGCAGCACGTTCTCAAGGTCTTCCATGGTCGCGGTCCAGGAAAACGCCTTGCGCCGGAAAAGGCCGTTCAAAAAATCCGACTGCTGCAGGATTGCGGCGTTTCGGGGCTCAGCCATCAGCGCCTTGTAGTGCTGCTCCTCGCTCTCCAGCTGCTGCACGCGCTGTTGCACCGTGGCCACCCGCGCCACGGCGTCCTGCGCCTGGCCGCGCTCGCTGCGGTAGAGGAACCACAGCGCGCAGCCGGTGAGCGCCAGAATCGCCATCCACGTGCGCAGCCGCTGATAAACGGGCTTCAGCTCCACGTAAGGCTGGCTGGCGAGATTGACCGCAATCTTCATTAGCTGGCCAGCGCCCCCATCACTCCCGCCGTCACACCCGCCGGAATGCTCGTCATCAGGCCCGCGCCCGGCGCCGGAACCAAATCCTCGATCTGCGGCGCCCGATCCACAAAGCCGAACCAGCGCGATTCCGCAGCCGCCGCGGCGCCGCCCGGTCCGGCATAGCCGATGACCGCGGGCACGGCGCGCAATGTGTCTTCATACCAGGCCAGGGTGGTGATCACGGCGCGCGCAATTTCCTCGTCCCGCGCGCCGGCCTCGGCCGGGAGATCGATGGAGCGGTGCAGCAGCAGCTCGTCGCCCTGCGTTACCGCGGTGGTGACGGAGTCGCCGCTGTGATTCACCACCAGCGGAGCGCCCTCACTGCCCAGAACGGCGACTGCGGCCAGGGTGCTGGGCAGCACTGCGCCCGGCTCATAACCAGCTTCGCGCGCCGCCGCTTCATACTCCGCCAGAACCTCGGCCGGCATTACCGTCACCAGCACGCTCACCGCGCCGCTGCGGTGCGCCATCGCCTGATAGCTCACCGCCGCTGTTTCCACGTCGAACGGCACCATCTTGCGCAGACGGAAGCGCACCACCGGCAGCGCCTCATGACGATGGCCCGGCAGCGTGTCGAAATCCAGCAGCAGCACGCGCGCCGCGGCATCCGGAACCACGAGCGTGAGCGCGCGTTCGCGCGGGCTGGTCGCGTCCAGCACCTGGCTCATCGCCGCGATTACCGCCGGTCGATTCGCCAGATTCGGAACCTTGAGCCCCGGCGTCAGCGCGCCTTCAGGCAGCGGGGCAAAGGCCAGCACCGGCTCGCCCGCGCCGTGCTTCTCGCGGGTTGCGCGCGCCGCAATCAGGCCTTCCCGCCGGATTTCGCATGCCAGCCGCGGCCGCATGCCCGCCGTGGGCCTAAAGATGGCTTCCAGTCCCGCCATTACCGGGATGCCTCGACAAACGTCACTTTGTTGATTTCCTTCAGCGTGGTCAGCCCGCGCCGCACGCGATCCAGCGCCGACTCGCGCAGGAAAGACATGCCCTCCGACTGCGCCAGCTTGCGAATTTCCGACGTCGGCTTTTTTTCCAGAATAATTTCCCGGATGGGATCGGTCAGATCGAGCAGCTCGTGGATCGCCGTCCGTCCGCGATACCCGGTCCCGCCGCACTCGATGCAGCCGCGCCCTTCGCGAAACGGAAAGTCCCGCCACTGCGACGTATCCAGCCCGCTCAGCTGCAGCATTTCCTCGTCGTAGCGCACTTCCTGCACGCAGTATTCGCAGATGGTGCGCACCAGGCGCTGCGCCAGGATACAGTTCAGCGCCGATACGAAGTTGTACACCTCCACGCCCATGTTCACGAAGCGGCCCAGCACGTCCAGCACATTGTTGGCGTGCACCGTGGTGAAGACCAGGTGGCCGGTCAGCGCGGAGTTGATGGCGATCTGCGCCGTTTCCTGGTCGCGGATCTCGCCCACCAGAATCTTGTCCGGGTCGTGGCGCAGAATGGAACGAAGGCCGCGTGCAAAGGTGAGCCCCTTCTTTTCATTCACCGGAATCTGCGTGATCCCGCGAATCTGATACTCGACCGGATCCTCGATGGTGATGATCTTGTCTTCGTCGCTCTTGATCTCGTTCAGCGCGGCGTAGAGCGTGGTCGTCTTGCCGGAGCCGGTCGGCCCCGTCACCAGCACCATGCCGTACGGCTCGCGAATGTAGCGGCGGAAGCGCTTTAGATCGTCTTCCGCAAAACCGACGACGTCCAGCGTCAGCTTGCGGAATTTCTCGCTCATCGACTCCTTGTCGAGCACGCGCAGCACGGCATTTTCGCCGTGCACCGTGGGCATAATGGACACGCGGAAATCGATCAGGCGGCCCTTGTAGCGCACCCGGAAGCGGCCGTCCTGCGGCACGCGGCGTTCCGCGATGTCCAGCTCGCTCATGATCTTGATGCGCGACAGGATCGTCGTGTGGTGCTCCTTCGCGATGGGCGCCATGGCCATCTGCAGCACCCCATCGATGCGGTATTTCACGATCACCGAGTCGTCGTACGTCTCGATGTGAATATCCGACGCGCGTCGCTCCAGCGCCGTGAAGATGGTCGTGTCCACCAGCCGGATGATGGGGCTGATGTCCTCTTCCGAGGTCAGCTTCTCAATCGAGATGTTCTCGTCCGGGTTGTCGTCCGAGGAGAGCACGTCGAAGGTCAGCCCCTCCGACGCTTCATCGAGCACGCGCTGGCTCTGTTCGGTTTTCTTCAGCAGATCGGTGATTTGCGAGAGCGTGGCCACGCGCGTGACGATCCGCTGCCCCAGCAGGCCGCCGATCTCGTCGATCATCATCAGCTTGCTGGGATCGCTTACCGCGATCACAAGCCGGTCTTCCTGCTGCTCCAGCGGCACAAAGTTGTAGCGGAACATCATGTCCACCGGCACGCTGCGCAACACGTCATGCTGGATGCGGAAGTTGCGCAGGTCCACGAACTCCGAGCGATAGCGACGCGCCAGCGCCTGGGCCTGCGCGGTCTCGTCCTGCTCGGCAGGCGGCGTGATGGTTGCAGTTTCGGCCATGATGGAAATCCTTCCTTACCCTCCCAGGCTGGTCGTGTTGCCCATGGAGAAGATAGGCAGATACAGCGCAATCAGGATCGTGAGCACTACCGCGCCCATGACGATCAGAATCGCCGGCTCGATCAGTGCCAGCGACGCGGTCAGCGCCGTCTGCACGTCCTCCTCAAAAAATTCCGCTACGGAGTTCAGCATCTGCGGCAGCGCACCCGTGGACTCGCCCACCTCGATCATCTCCGTCGCCAGCTCCGGAAAAACCGCCGTCGCTTCCAGGCTCTTCGCCAGCCCCTTGCCCTCGCGCACGCTGACCACCGACGCGGCGACGGCCTTCCCGATCCTCCTGCTGGTGATCGTCCGCGCCGCCGTTTCCAGCGACGGTACCAGCGGAATGCCTCCGCTGAGCAGCGTGGAGAGGGTGCGAGCGAACATCGCCACCTGGTACTTCAGCCAGATCTTGCCGAAGATGGGCAGTCGGATGCGGACGCTGTCGACGCGCTCGGCCCCCGTATCGCTTTTGCTCCACTTCCAGAGGAGAAACCCGACCACCGCCACCAGCGGCGCGACGTACAGCAGGTAATGCTGAGCCGCCTTGCCCAGCGCCAGCATGAACAGCGTGATGGCGGGCAGCTTCGATCCGATCTGGTCATACAGCTTGGCGAACTGCGGCACCACGAACGTGATCATGAAGATGAACATGGTGATCACCAGGAACACCAGCACCGTCGGATAGATCAGCGAGGCCTTCACCTTCTTGCGGAACGCCAGTGCCACGCGCTGGAACGAGAGGTACCGGCCCAGCACCTCTTCCAGATTTCCTGAGCGCTCGCCGGCCAGCAGCGTGGTCGTGTACATCAGCGGAAATCCGCCCTGCGCCTCGAACGCCGCGGAGATGGGCTCGCCCGTGCGCACCCGCGCCGCCACGTTCTGCAGGTGCCCGGAGAAAATCGCGTTCTTCTGGCTCTTGGCCAGCATCTCCAGCGAGCCCAGAATCGGCAGGCCCGCCTTGATGAGCGTGAGGAACTGCTGGTTGAAGATCAGGAAGGTTTCCAGCTTCGTTTTCCGCGCGCTGCCCGTCAGCCCGCGCGGCTTCACGGAATAGACGTAGTACCCCGCCTGCGTGAACCGCTGGCGCAGCTCGTCGGCCGTGGCCGCCGCCTGGATTTGCTCCTGCACATGGCCGCGCTCGTCGGCCAGCCTGATTACGAATTCAGCCATCGAAAGTGCTCGCCCCGGAGCTTCCGGGCGAAAGAGGTTCTTTCTCTCATCCTAAGCGTTTTCTGAAATATCCGGACCAGGCATGCCTCTTTGGCCCAACCGGAAAGGCCTGGGAAAACGCCTGATGCTCAACAGATCATGTACTGGACGTGCCCTGGAGCCGAAATGCTCACGCTCGGGTGGCCGGCACCCCAGTCGAACGGGATCTGAGGTTTTAGGTATCCCTGCAGCAGAGCCGGAATCCGGGTGCCCCACCCTTGTCGACTTCCTTCGGCGACAGGGTGGGAATTGGCAGATGTGAGACGAAAGACCCTACTTTTTCAGCCACCCCGAATCCAGCTTCGCAATCCGCCCGTCCGGCCCCACCACCCACGGCAGGCTCAGCGCGTTCCAGTTCCCGTTGTCGAGCGGAACCCACGACTTTCCATCGTCATAGCTGATGTCAGACCCGTTCGTCCCCACTGTGATCCAGGGCCCCAGCAATCTGTCCCACTCGACGGCTGACCGATAACCATGCGGAGGATGCGCCGAGGCCGTCCAGTGGTTCCCTCCGTCGATCGACCAGGCTGCGGTTCCGGTCGAATCGTTGGGCATAGAATAATCACCGCCCACCGCGACCAAAATGCTGGGATATCCGGGAGCACCAACTTTCCGCCAGTCCAGCGAAAACACTCCGGAGGAATCCGTCCCACCGGCCAAGGGCGCCGGAACGCTGTGCGTGAACCAGATGCGCTTTGGCAACATGCGTGGCAGAACACAGCCGCCGCATGGCCATGGCTCCAGACCGTACGAATCTCCGATGAAGACTCGCGCTCCGCCCGTCCCACCCAGTCCAAACCACGCCTGATGGTCCTCAAGGAACAAGGAGCTGTTGCTGGCCGCAAATGCACCGGTTCCCTCCGGCACGACAAGCCCATTGCCAGCGAGGGGCATGCCCGGGGTGATCTCCCGAAGCCAGCTTGTCCCGCCATCGGACGTCGTCAGGATGGTCATTTCAAGCCGTGGGTGCGCGCCGGTGCGGTTGGGATCGTCATCGAGCGTGGGGTCTCCAAGGATCATCCCGTCCTGTCGATCCCCGAACACCATCGCATCCCAAAACCCGTCCTTATCCGGATTCGTGAAGAGCAGCTTCCAGCTGGCGCACCCGTCCGTTGTCTTGTAAAGCCGCGATTGATCGCCAGGGCCGCTCGACATCGCGATGGCTGTCTTCGCGTCCCACGCCCAGACGGCCCGAAAATCCAGCTTGGCCGAATTTGGAGGAGTCGCGCACCGCTGCCACGTCCCGCCGCCATCCACCGTCCGCAGAATCGTCCCGCCCGTCCCGCCTGCCCACGCCACGTCGGCGTTCACGGCGTGAATGCCGCGCAGCCCGGCCGTTGTCCCGCTCTGCTCCGTCACCCATGGGCCAGAGAGGCCGTTGCCCGCCTGCCCCGGTGCGGACGCCGGAAGCACGACGGCCATCAATACAAACGCCGCGCATTGCGCAAATCTCCTCACGCCAGCCAGCACAACGGAAATCCCCGGGTGTCCCACTCTCGTCGCCTTGCATAGCCTGCCGGGCGTCTTTATCACCTTGCCCTTACGGAATCGCGGGGGTCGGCGGAGGCGTCAGCTTCGGCGGGTTATTGAACCGGTACAGACCCCAGGCCGTCAACCCCGCCCCGGCGCCAATCGACGAAATGATGAACACCTTCGCCGCCGTAGACATCCGCGAATTCGAGTCGATGGCTTTGGCCTGCGCTGTTGTCAGCGGCTGCCCCGTCACCTGCGCCAGCTCATCCACGAGCACCGCGACCGACTGGTCGAAGTCCTTGTCGCGGTGCTTCTTGGTGCCGATGGCGCGCACGTTCGCGCTGGCTGTCCACAGAACCGCGTTCGTTCTCGGATCGCGGATCGTCAGAATCACCTGCGGATTGTAGGCCGGCGCGCCCAGCCCCGGAACCGGCGGCGCAACGGCGCGAATCTCGAAAATGGCATCCGCCTCGGAGGGCGAACTCACCAGCTCGTAATGGCCCGTTCGCTTGATCTGCGAAAAAAAAGTGTTGTAGGCGCGGTTGGGCCCGGCGTCGAAGATGTCAAAGTAGTTGCTGCCGCCTCCATTGGAGACGAAGATGTAATGTGCGTTGACAACCTGTGGCGGAATCGGGGCAGTACTGCTTGTCTGCTGGGCCGAGACCACAGGCGGGAGAACCAGGGCACAGGAAACGACAATCGAGAGCGACTTGTACAATCCGGAGAACATGCTTGCGCCTCCTGCAACTAATAACGTTGCAGCCCGGCCATAAGTTTCGATGCGTTTCGCGATCTTAATCGAAGGACAGCCGTCAAGCGCCTGCGTCTAAACGGGCGGTTTCCCGTCTACGATATGCACACCTGGCGGCGGCGTGAAGACGAAGACCGACTCCGGCGCCGGCGCGTCGCTGAGCTCCCCGCTGAAGTCGAAGCTGTTGGTCACGCCGTCTGTCTCCACGATGCTCATCTCCCGGATCGTCCCATCGGGCTGCGCCGTGATCATCAGCTCGGAAACACGCTGCTGCATGCCCTTCGGTATGCCGGTCAGTTCGTAATCGCCATTGGCAGTGGGCGCCGCCTGCAGGTTCGTCAATTCCTTTTCGAGCTCGGTATGCCCCAGCAGAAACCGAAGCGGCGAGCGCAGGTCGTTCAGTTCCTTTTCCGGCACGCGCTGCGCCTCGCTCTGGCCCGGCGTATAGAAGTACGCATAATGCCCATCGAGGATGAAGAGCTGCCCGTCCGGATCGGTGTACGTCCAGCGCATCTTGCCCGGCTTGCGCAGCAGCAGCACGCCCTCTTGTTTCCGGTGCGCGCCCATGCCGTCGTAGTGCTGCACAAAGTGCACGGAGAGCGAGTGCAGGGAGTTGTAGTGGTGGTCGATGCGCGCGGCCAGCTCGCGCGCGCTCAGCGGCGTCTGCACCCGCAGCGCGGAAGCCATGGCCAGCGAGCCAATCGCAACCGTCCAAAGCGCGCGGCGGAAGAGCGCGAAGCAGCCTCCAGCGGCGGTCGCCCGCGAGCCGCGGCGCCGACCTGTTACTGGAGCGGCACCGTGCAGTTCGTGCCTCCGGTGGGATCTTTCCTGATTTCCCCGCTCATGTCGAGGCAATAGCCGTTCACGCCCGTCTTGCCCACGGCCTGCGGCACCGCCGTGACCTCATAGCTGGTGTACATATCCTGGCTATTCACCGTGGTCTTGGTGCAGTTGGTGATGTTGAACGTATAGCCAGATTTCTGCCCGGTGACAAGGTCGGCCGGCAGCAGTTGTGCCGACTGCGCCGTCGGCGGGCCCGAGGTGCTGCTGCCGCCCAGCTCCGACAGCGCGCAAGCGTATCCGTTCGCGGGATACATGGAGTTGTACTGCATCTCCGCCTCGTGGATCGCCTGCAATGACTGAATCGCCGAGGTCTCGTTGGCCTCGCTCTTCAGATGGAGCATGTTGGGAATGGCAAAGAGCATCAGGATCAGCATGATCGAGATCACGATCAGCAGCTCCATCAGCGTGAAACCGGCGTCGCCGTGCTGCCAGCGCCTGCGTTCGATAAGGTGCTTCATGGTTGGTAGTCCGTGCTTCCCTTCAGTGTAACGGCGCAGCGCCCTGCTGTCCGCACCGAATCCGGCCTGGCGCGGACGCCGCCACGGCAAACCCGGCGCGCCGCCCCACAGAAACGGAAAGCGCCTTCATCCTACCGCAAAACCGGTTGGCAAGCCTGGGAACCCGGCAATCCGCCGCGGCTTTGGTCCGGATTTCAGCCCGCAATATCACAGGACGCGGAAACGCCGGGATTCGCTCATTACTCCGGCGCGGCGCTGCTCAGGCTCCGGCCCTGGCCGCTTTGCCGGAGATGTGCAGATCGAAATACACCTGTTTCCGCTGATCGAAGGAACTCAGCACCCGCTTCGAGCTTTTTCCGCCCTTCCAGGCCGCCCAAACCGTGTAGTCCGTATCGTCGGCCAGATCGGCGAAGCGATAGCTGCCGTCATTCGGGGTAATGCAGGTCCTTACGTCGTTGTTGCGCGAATTCGAGAGGTACACGACCGCGCCGCTGATCGGGTGATCGTGCACGCCCAGCACCTTCCCCTGCAGGTTGCGGTAGCCGAAGTCCTGCGCTGCGGCCAAAGACGCCAGCGCGGCCAGCAGCGCCGCCGCGGCCAGAACGCATCTCGCCCGTCGCACCATGGCGGATCGGGTTCCAAAGGAAACCTCAGCGCGCGCCAGCCCCATCATTCCTCTTCCTCTTCTCGGAATTCTTCCTCGTCCTCATAATCTTCTTCGACTTTGCTCAGCTCCAAAGGGTCAACCGCCACCACCTCGTATTCGGTGCCGCACTCGTCGCAAACCACGACGTCGCCCTCTTCTACTTCGTCTTCCTCGAAGTCCAGAGCGCTTTCGCATTCAGGGCAGTTCGCCATGAGTCCCTCCAGCGGGAAAAGAGAATCTCCAATCGTGACGCCATCCGGGGAAAGGCACGGCAGCGTTCCCGGAAACGCATTGTCGCGGCATGGCATGTGCGCCGCGGCGGTTTGGCGACGGGTGCCGCTAGCGCGCCGGATTCCCTGCCGCCTTCGCTAGTTTTGAAGAGAAACCGCCCGCGCGTCAAGCGTGCGCTCTCTCCGCTCCCCAGGGCATACTCGATAGTCATGAAATATCCGGTCGGCTTCTGCAGCGCCGTTCTCCTTGGCGCCATCGTTTTTATCTCCGTCCAACCGGCGTCTGCTTCCTCAGCCGATGCCGCTCGCCGCGATCTGGATGCCGTTGGCGCACCGATTCAGCCCATGCCCGTGGATTCGCGCATCGACCATGCTCTGGCCCGGATCTCTCCCGCACAGATCCGGCAGATCCTCGCGACGCTGGTCTCGTTCCGCAACGGCAACACGCTTTCCAGCATGGTGAAGGACCTGCCTCCGGGCACTGGCGTTACGGCCGCCGCGAACTGGATTTACGGCCAGTTTCAGGCGATCTCCGCGCAATGCGGCGGCTGCCTTGAGGTCCATCGCGATACCTTCAGCCAGGCGCCAGAAACCGGACCGCACGCGCGCATCACGGAGCCGACCACCATCACCGATATCTACGCTGTCCTGCGCGGCACCGATCCCAGCCAGGCGGCACGCATGCTGCTGGTCACCGGGCACTACGACTCCCGCAACAGCAGCAATTTCAATACCCAGGATCCAGCTCCCGGAGCCAACGACGACGCCAGCGGCGTGGCCGTCAGCCTGGAATGCGCGCGAGCGCTCTCCAAACTGCGCTTCCCGGCCACCCTGGTCTTCGTCACCGTGGCCGGCGAAGAACAGGGTCTCTACGGCAGCCATCAGCTTGCCCAGTACGCGAAGCAGCACGGCTGGCAGCTCGAAGGGGTGCTGAACAACGACATCGTCGGGGGCAATCGCACGCCTGGCGACAAGTTCCAGGATGAGCATGCCGTCCGCATCTTCTCCGAACCCATTCCCGCCGATGCGACGCCGGAACAAATCCGCCGCATCCTCATGCTGGGCTACGACAGCGACTCGCCTTCCCGCGAGCTGGCCCGCGCCGTCACCGAAGTGGCCCGCACCTACATCGGCGCGCCCGCCACCAGCTCGCGTCCCGTTCCCTCCGGACTGGAGCCGGTCCTGGAGTTTCGCCTTGACCGCTTCCTGCGCGGCGGCGATCACTACTCCTTCAACCAGCAGGGATACGCAGCGGTCCGCTTCACCGAGTGGCGCGAGGACTTCAACCATCAGCACCAGAATGTGCGCGTGGAGGATGGCGTCCAGTGCGGCGATCTGCTGAAGTTCGTCGATTTCAGCTACGTGGCCCGCGTGGCGCAGCTGAATGCCGCGACCATGGCCGTGCTTGCCGACGCGCCTCCGGAGCCGGTGCATGTGATTTATCCCTGGCCGAAGGTTTTCGTCTTCAACAATTCCCTTAATAACACGACCATCCAGTGGGAGCCGGGGCCCGGCACGCCCACGGGCACGCGCTACGAGATCGTCTGGCGCCCCACGGCCGCTCCCAACTGGACCCGGGAGATCTCCGCGCAAAAGGCAGGGGTGAAGCTTACCGGCCAGGACCAGGATGCAACGTATTCCGTCACTCTGCCCATCTCCAAAGACAATGTGATCTTCGGGGTCGTGGCAGTCGATTCCCAGGGCCACCGCAGCCCGGCCGTCGTTCCCTGGCCGGCACGCTAGCGACGACCGGAATGTCCGGATGAGAAAATAACCAGGTGCCTCGACTCTCGGGTGGGATTCTCGGCTTTCCGGATTTTCGCGGCTTCACGCGCCAGTTGGTGCTGTGGAACCTGGGCGCCTATTTTCTGCTGCTGATCCTTGGCATGGCCTCGGCTCACGCGGCGCTCTTCGCCGATTTCTACATCGGCCTGATCCCCGGGCTGGTGCTCCATCGCGGCTTCGTCTGGGAGCTGGCCACTTACTGGATCGTCCATCACGGCATCCTTAACACCGCATTCGAACTGCTCTCGCTGTGGTTCCTGGGCAGCTTTCTCGAGGACAATCACGGAGCGCGCTGGCTCGGCGAGATTTTCTTCGTTTCGGTCATCGGCTGCGGCCTGGCCGGGTTGGCGCTGGCCGCAGCCACCGGCTCCCTCGCGACGCTGATCTACGGCTGCTGGGGCGGCATCTTCGGCTTGCTGATCGCCTTCGGCGTCCTTTACGCGGACATGCAGTTCATGATGTTTCCGCTGCCCTTCATGATCAAGGCCAAATACCTGGTCGCGGTCTACATGCTCATCATGCTGGCCATGCTGTTCTTTTCCGCGGAGAGGATTTTTGCCTTCTCGCAACTGGGCGGCGCGCTGTTCGGGTACCTCTACATCAGGTTCGCGCCCCATCGCGGATTCGCCTTTGCGGGCGCCGAAAGCCTCTACGGCCTGCGCAACCGCTACTACCGCTGGAAGCGCCGCCGCGCCGCCAGAAAATTCGAAGTCTACATGCGCAAGCACCGCGACAATTAAGGCGCAGCGCGATCATTGAGCCGATCGCCGGGTGCCTCACCCTTGTCGCGCGCGCGTGCGCGACAAGGGTGAGGCCATCCCCACCGCCACCTGTTGATTTCTCTGTTCGCTACCGGCCCCGCGACCCAAACTTGTAGACAATGCCCACCGAGTCCGCGGACTCGTCCTGCCAGTCGAAGCCGTAATGGGTTGGCTGCCAGTCGGCGACGAAGCGCACCGACCAGCGCGGAGTCAGGTTGTAATCGGCGAAGCCGCCGATGGCCAGCGCCATGGCCAGCTTGTCGTTATAAATCCCGACACTCTGGGGCGGGATGCCCGAAGGAAATCCCGAGCTGAAGCTGCCATAGGCCCCTCCAACAAGACTGTGCATGCCCAGGCTGATTTTGGGGCTGCGATACAGCCGGAAGCTGGGACCCACGAGAAACAGATACTCCGACATCGGTGCGTGGGTGGGCAACACCACTCCGCTGACCTCCGAGAGCGGGATCTTCATGGTCCCGGAGGCCTCGCGCCCGCTCACCTCGATGCCCCAGCGGGAACGCATCCAGAAGGTCGCGGAACCCTCTCCGCCGAACAGATTGATGGCCTCGATCTTGTTGCCGGGACTGGGATTGAAGTGGGCGTAAAGAAACCCGCCGGAAACATCGATGCGCTCGGAGTACTCGCTGGGCGCTGCCTGCGGCGCGGTGGCTGTGATCTGCGCATGAAGCGCCGGCGAGCCCAGCACGGCCCCCTGGAACAGAAGGGCCAAAAAACAAGAAAACACGGCTTTCACGCGATCGGAAACCTCAAAAAAGAATGGCAAGATTCAAGATATCATCCGGAAGCCACGCCGGTGGCTCAGTCCCGCCGGCCCAGACGGCTCAGCTGCGCAGCGCGGGCCGGATGTGCAGCTCCTTCAGCTGCGCGTCGCTGACCGGCGTCGGCGCGTCCACCATCAGGTCGATGGCTTTCGCGGTCTTCGGGAACGCAATCACCTCGCGCAGGCTCGACGCCCCGGCCAGAATCATCACCAGCCGGTCCAGCCCCAGCGCGATCCCGCCGTGCGGCGGCGTCCCGTACTGCAGTGCCTCCAGGAAAAACCCGAACCGCGCTTTTGCTTCCTCATCGGACATCCCCAGCGCCCGAAAAATCTGCTGCTGTACATCCTGCCGGTGAATACGGATTGATCCCGAGCCCAGCTCGAGCCCGTTCATCGCCAGGTCGTAATAGCGGGCCCGCACCGACGCAGGGTCGCTCACCAGCCGGTCCATATCCTCTTCGTGCGGCGAGGTGAACGGATGGTGCGCCGGCGCCCAGCGGCCCGTCTCCGCATCGTGCTCGAACATGGGAAAGTCTGTAACCCACAGCGGCCGGAAGGCCGCCGAGCCATCCACCTGCCCCGTCTCGCGCTCGCGCGCACCGACTACCGCTTCCGTTACGGCAAACGCTCCATGCCGGTCCGAGTATTTCTTCGCCAGCTCCACGCGAAAACTGCCGGCCGCGCCGAGCACCGCGATCTCCCGCTCCGAAAGCCGCCCTTCGACCTTCGTGTCGCTCGCCGTGATCGGATGCACCGCATCACCGGCCACAATCACCAGCAGATCGTCCGTCTGCGCCCGGGCCAGCTTGCGCAGCTTCGCCACGGCTTCGGGAAAAGATTTCTCCAGCCGCTTCAGATCGTCCAGCAGCTTTGCGCCCTTCTTCGTCTCAAAGAGCGGCCGGTTGTCGTCGCGCTCCTTGCGGCTCAGCTCGCCGACCCCGGGCACGCGCACGGCCACCACCGGCAGCGCCGGATCGACGCCCAGCGTCTCCAGTTGCTCTGCCGCAAACGCGCCTCGAATATCCGTCAGTCCTGGCAGCCGCAGGTCGGGTTTGTCGATGCCGTACCGCCGCATCGCCTCGTCATACGTGATGCGCGCAAATGGCACGGGCAGTGTGATTCCGACGGCGGCAAACGCCGCAGCCAGGAAGCCCTCCACCACCGCAAACACCTTCTCCTGCTGCGGGAAGGTCATCTCCAGGTCGATCTGCGTGAATTCCGGCTGCCGATCCGCGCGCAGATCCTCATCGCGGAAGCAGCGCACGATCTGGAAATACTTGTCCAGCCCCGAGATCATCAAAATCTGCTTGAACAGCTGCGGCGACTGCGGCAGCGCGTAAAAGCTGGCCGGATGCACGCGGCTCGGCACCAGATAATCGCGCGCCCCCTCGGGCGTCGAGCGCGTGAGGAACGGCGTCTCGATCTCATAGAATCCCTGCGCGTTGAGATATTCGCGCACTGCCAGCGCCACCTTGTGCCGGATTTCGAGATTGTGCGCCATCTCCGCGCGGCGCAGGTCCAGATACCGGTACTTCAGCCGCACTTCCTCGTTGGCAATCGCGTCTTCCGCCGGCGAGAACGGCGGCACTTTCGCATCGTTCAGCAGCAGCAACTCCGTCGCGGCGATCTCGATCTCGCCGGTCGCCATCTTCTCGTTCACCGCGTCCGCTCCGCGCAGCCGTACCTTGCCCACGGCGCACACCACGTACTCCGGCCGCGCCTGCTCGGCCTTCGCATGGCCCTCCGGCGTCAGCTCCTTGTCCAGCACAATCTGCGTGATCCCGTACCGGTCGCGTAAATCCAGAAAGATCAGGTTGCCATGGTCGCGCCGCCGATTCACCCATCCCATCAGCGTGACCGTCCTGCCCGCGTCGCACGCGCGCAGCTCGCCGCAGGTGTTGGTGCGTTGTCGTGTACCCAAAAAGTCCAGCAAGAAATTAAGTCCCTTCCATCAGTACTCGACGACCAGCTTCACCGGCCGCGCAATCACGTTGACATCAAGTGGCGGGAGAACCTCGACCGTCGGATTCGTCGGCTGCTCCGTCTCGGTTCCAGCAAAGCTGTAGGTAAACTTCACAACAAATGAGCCGTTGACATCCGAGGAAAACCGCCAGGATTTCAAGTATTCGAGGGTAGGAGCAGTCAGAAGTTGAGAGCCACTTTTCGACGGATGTGACATGCCCCTCGACTGCGTTTCAGTACGCAGCACTTCTGCCTTCGTGACAATCCCCCCATCTGCAGTGATCCGGATTATTAACCAGCCGGTGGTGTGGGTCGCCTCAGCAATGGGCGGAGAAAACGGCATCTCGGCCGATCTCAGTCGATGCGGCAGGTGGGGCTGTCCCTGAGCAGCAAGCGAGAAGGGGAGCGTGAGCAAGAAAAGGCAAAGAATTCGTCCTGGCATTCAAATCGTCCTCAGGCGCCTGGCTTTTTCAGAACCGCCACCAGCTCCGCGCGCGGCATCTTCTTCTGCTCCCCGCTGGCGAAGTCCTTCACCGTCAGAATACCGGAGCGCTGCTCGTCCTCGCCCAGCAGCACGATCGCCCGCGCCAGCTTATTCCCAATCTCGAACGACTTCTTCAGCCGGAAACTTCCATCGCCCAGCTCGATCTTCAGTCCCGCTCGCCGCAACTCCCGCGCCAGCTCCAGCGCCGCCGCATTGAGTCCCTCGTTCAGCGGCGCAAGATATGCATCGGCCAGAGCCGTCGCCGTCTCGCCCTGCGCAGCCTCGAGCGTCAGCACCAGACGGTCCAGCCCCATCGCGAATCCGATCCCCGGAGCCTTCGGTCCGCCCAGCATCTCCGACAATCCGTCGTACCGTCCCCCGCCCAGCAGCGCGTTCTGCGCACCGAGCCCTCCATGCGTGAACTCAAACGTCGTCCGCGTGTAGTAGTCGAGGCCCCGCACCAGCCGCGGATTCACCTCGTACTTCACCCCACACGCATCGAGCGCCGCCAGCACCGCGACAGAATGCGCCTTCGAGTCCTCGTCCAGATAATCCGCGATCCGCGGCAACGTCTCAATCATTGGCTGATCTTCCGGCACCTTGCAGTCCAGCACCCGCAGCGGATTCGTCTCCGCCCGCCGCTGGCAGTCCGCGCACATCCGAGGAGCGACTTCGCGCAGCGCCTCGCGAAGCGCCGCAATGTAGCGCGGCCGATCCGCCGCCGAGCCCACCGAGTTCACCTCCAGCGACCACCCCGTGATCCCCAGCTCGTCGAGGAAGCTGGCCAGCATCTCCAGCACCTCGGCATCGCGCAGCGGCGATTCCGACCCCGCGCTCGGCGGCCCAATCACCTCCGCGCCAATCTGCCAGAACTGCCGGTAGCGACCCCTCTGCGGCCGCTCGCGCCGGAACTGCGGCCCGATGTAGAAGAGCTTCTGCAGCAGCCCCGTTTCGCCCAGCATGTGCTCGATGTACGCGCGAACCACCCCGGCAGTGTTCTCGGGCCGCAACGTCAGCGACTGCGGCTTTTCCGACTGCGCCCGCGCCCGATCCTCCCACGTGTACATCTCTTTCGAGACGATGTCCGTCTCCTCGCCCACCGAGCGCGCGAAGAGCTGCGTGTCCTCGAAGATGGGCGTCCGAATCTCGCCGAAGTTGTACCGCGCGAAGACGCGCCGTGCCGTCGCCTCCACGCGATTCCACAGTTCGGTTTCCGGCGGCAGCAGGTCGCGCGTGCCGCGCACAGCTTTAAGCAGGGTCATCCGAATGATTCAGTGTCCAGCAACCAGTTTACCCAACTCATTGCTGCACCGCGTCGCAGGAAATCGTCGTTTCCTCCGATGTGTAAGTTCTTACACATTGGAGGCGCCGCGATGGCGACGAATCCTGCGCTCGACGACAATCTGATTGAGGCAGCCAGAAAGCTGGGCGGTCACAAATCGAAGAAAGCCGCTGTGACGGCGGCGCTGGACGAATACACTCTCCGGCGCAAACAAAAGGACGTGATCCGCCTCTTCGGCACCATCGAGTACGATCCCGCTTACGACTACAAAGCCGAACCCAAGGCCCGCCGGGCATGATGCTGCTGGTCGACACGTCCGTTTGGTCGCTGGCATTCCGTCGGCGCGCGAGGGACCTGAACCCGCGCGAACGCGCGGTGCGCGAGATCCCTGAAAAGGCGATCGCCGAGGGGCGCGTAGCGCTCCTCGGCGCCCTCCGCCAGGAGATGCTGACAGGCAGTCGGGAGGAACGCCAGTTCCTGCGCCTGCGCAATGCGCTCCGGGCTTTTCCTGACGTGCCGCTGTCGGCCGAGAGGACTACGGGGAGTCGGCGCGTCTCAGTAACATTTGCCGCCGCCAGGGGATCGCGGGGAGCCGCGTGGACTTTCTGATTTGCGCGGTTGCCCTGGCGCGCAACTGGTATATCTTCACGCTCGATCGGGATTTCGCTCGCTACAGCGCACACTTTCCCGTCATGGCGCTCAGCGCGCCGCAGGCGAAAAGGCGCAGCCGCGACGTCGCATCGGATCAGCCGCAGCTCTACGCCCGGCTCAGGTACGCGCCTTCCGCCGTGTCCACGCGAATCTTCTCGCCCTCGTTGATGAACGGCGGGACCTGAACCACGAGGCCCGTTTCGAGCTTCGCCGGCTTCGTCACCGACGACGCCGTCGCCGACTTCAGCCCAGGCTCCGTCTCCACCACCTTCAGCTCCACGGTCTGCGGCAGCTCAATGCCGACGGCAACTCCATCGTGGAACGACACTTTGATCTGCAGATTCGCGATCAGGTACTCGACCGCGTCGCCCAGCATGTCGGCCTTCAGATGGGTCTGCTCGTAGTTTTCCGTGTTCATGAAGTAGTAGTCGTCGCCGTCGTTATACAGGAACTCCATCGGGATTTCGTCGACGACCACGCGCTCGATCGGGTCGGGCGAGCGGTAGCGGTGCTCGAACATGGCGCCGGTGCGCAGGTTGCGCAGCCTGGCCTGGATAAAGGCGCGCAGGTTGCCAGGCGTGCGATGCTCCACGGAAAAAACCGAGTGGAGATCGTTGTTGTGCTTGATGATCATGCCCGGACGCAGCTGGGTGGCGGGAATCGCCATACGGGGAAAGCTCCTTGCGGAAAATATTGCGGAGAAGCGCGGCGGAAACGAGCCGCAGGCGGCGGACCGCGGAGGATCCGGGCAGAACAGACTCCGGCCTACTCAGTTTAGCGCAGAGGGCGGACAGTTCCGGCGCGGCAATGGCTCGGCTGAGAAACGCCTGTTCATCGCGGCTGGGGCGGCTTCTCTACCGGAAGTGCCTCGCCCACGCGGCGATCAGCCCCGTGGTGAACACCTTCCACGGTCCCCAGTGGCAGAGGAGATCCTCCAGGATCTCCCAGCCGACGAGCCCCACCGCTCCGACAGCGAATTGCTTCATCAGCCGGCCGCGCCACCAGTCCCACGTCGCCATGGCCGTGAGGATCAGCACATTGCCGTAGTACTCCTGGAAGAACCACACCCGTATCGATTTCCGCTCCGGAGGCCACAGCCACCCGGTAAAGCGGCCGCAACCGGCGTCGACCAGCGCGATCGTGCACCGGATCGTGATCCGCTTGTGGGCGGCGGGATTCTTCCGGAGCGAAATGCCCCACCCGAGAAGAATGAGAAAGGCAGTAATGCCCCGAGTTGGATCGACAGGGACGGAGGATCTATTCCGGCCCATGGATGAGGACCGATTGCGAAACAATTGCCGCCCACGGCCCCAGCACCGCCATCAGACACGCCCAACCGGCGGCCAGCCATCCCAGCTTCCGGTGCAGCGCCACCCGATTCCCCACCGCCCGCAGCACCTGAGTGGTGAGCAGGAGCAGCCAGCCGGTGAAGACGGCGGCGTGGGAGTAAAGGACGCTGGGCGCAGCAGGGCTCGTTGAATCTGTGCCGCCACGGTATGCACCGTGGCGGATTGCTGTCTCGGCTATGCTTCCAGGGTGACCTGATGCCGCAGCCGGATATCGGCCGAGGATGACCCGAGCAGGAGATCGACGGTGCCAGGCTCGACGACATAGACGTACTTCGTCTCGTCCCAGTAGCGCAGCGCCAGGTCGTCGTGGCTCAGGGCGAAGCGTACGGTCTGGCTGGTTCCGGCGGCCAGATGAACGCGCTCGAAGGCGACCAGCTGCCGGATCGGACGCTGCGCCGTTCCGCCCTCCACGTGCACGTAGAACTGGACGACTTCATCGCCGTCGCGCTGACCGGTGTTGGTGAGCTGCATTTCGACGGAGAGGCTGCCGGCGGGCTGCAGACTACTTCCCGTGACCTGAAGATTGGAGTACTGAAAGGTGGTGTAGCTCAGGCCATGGCCGAAGGGATAGAGCGGCGCTCCCTCAAAGTACATGTAGGTCCGTCCGGCGCGGATGTTGTAGTTGTGGAAGTCCGGCAGATCCGAAGCGTGGCGATACCAGGTGGTGCTGAGCTTGCCGCCGGGGTTGTACGCTCCGAAGAGGACGTCGGCCAGCGCGTGGCCCTGCTCCTCGCCGAGGAACATGCCACCTACGATGGCGGACAGACGGTCCTGTTCCCAATTGACGGAAACCGGGCAGTTCGAGGAGATTACGAGAATTGTCTTCGGATTCGCAGCGAAAGCCGCCTGCACCAGGTCGTGCTGTACGCCGGGCAGGTGCAGGAAGGTGCGATCCTGTCCTTCGCGATCGATCTTCTGGTCGTCTCCAACAAAAACGAGCACCGCGTCCACGCCCTGAGCAGCGTTCACCGCAGCCTGAAACATCTGGTCGTCTTTCTCGCCGGCGACTGTGCAGCCAGGCTCATAGGCAATTTGCAGCCTGCCGTTCGCGTAGGTTTTCCCAGGCAGCATGGCAAGAGGCTTTCGCTGCCACCAGGGAATGCCTTTCTGGACTTCCCAATGCTCCTCCGGCCCCTGGATGCCGAACTGCTCCAGAATGCCGTCGAGCGGCGAAACCAGGTGATCCGGCTGTCCGCTGTAATTGCCAAGGTGGCAAATCGACGCCATAGGACCAATCACGGCCAGCCTGGTGATGCTGCTCGCGTTCAGAGGCAGCATGTTGTTCTCGTTCCTGAACAGCACCACGGACTGGCGCCCGGCCTCACGGCACAGTTCGCGATGCTCGCGGCTTTCAAGGCACGAGATGGGAATCGCGTGGTACGGGCTCTCGTCCTGCGGATCCAGATCGCCCAGCAGGATGCGGGCGGTGAGCGAGCGAATGAGCGAATGGTCGATCGTCTCTTCGCTGATCAGCATCTTGTCGACAGCTTCGCCGAGGAAGTTTGGCAGCGTGGTGCCGCAATTGATGTCGCAGCCGGCATTGACGGCCAGCGCCGAGGCCTCCGCAAACGTGGGCACAAAATGATGCGTGCGCGTGATGTCTCCCACCGCGTCGCAGTCCGATGCGACGTAGCCGCGGAATCCCCAGCGATTGCGCAGCAGCTCGGTCAGCAGAAACGGATTCGCCGTCGTGGGAATCCCGTTCATCGCGTTGTACGAGCTCATTACCGTGAAAACGCGCCCTTCGCGCACGCAGGCTTCGAACCCGCGACTGTAGTACTCCCAGAAGCTGCGCGGATCCACCGAGGCGGAAGTCTCTTCCCGGTCGTCTTCCGTGTCATTGGCGATGAAGTGCTTGGCGCAGGCGACGGTCTTGAGGAAGCGCGGATGGTCTCCCTGCATGCCGTGAATAGTCTGGACGGCCAGCCTGGCCACCAGCACGGGATCTTCGCTGAAGTTCTCCCCGATGCGCCCCCAACGGGGATCGCGCGTCCCCATGTTCACGGTGGGCGGCGAAAACATGGCCAGGCCCTGACCGTTCTTCTTGTGCCACGCCCAAACTTCATCGGAAACAGCGGTGTAGACCCGGTGCATCAGCGCGGGGTTCCAGGAACAGCCCATCGCCAGTGGCAGCGGAAACGATGTCACTGGCCCCTGATGAATAAGACCGTGCAATGCCTCGCTCGCGTAATAGTTAAAGGCCGGCAAATTCAGCCGAGGAATCGCCGGCGCCTGATTGCCAAATTGCGAAATCTTCTCGGTGAGCGTCATCTTCGCGACGACGCCGGCTGCGCGCTGGCGCGCGGCCTCGAAATACTCCATGGCGATCGGGCCGGTGTCGGGCGAGGGGGTCGCGCTCATCTCGTCTGCCGCCGCGCCGGACGGCTGGAAGGACGCCGCGTCCGCGCGATCCGCCAGCGACCAGCCCGTGATCGCTATGGCCGCGCCATAACCGGCCACAGTGAGAAATTCCCGGCGCGTTACGGCTCGAAGCTTCGGTTCCTGCTCTGCCATGGACTTGTCTCCGGCTGCAATATCGCTTTACCACATTTCGACAACTTAATAAACGTAGCACTCAGTCCGGCCTGCCCCCGCCGCAGAGTACGGGTGCTGAAAATTTCGACCGCGCTATTTCCCACCGAAGATCCGTCGGAAGAAATGTCCGACGCGACGGAAGAACCCACGGTGGGATTTCGCCGCGGCGGGCCGGGCAGCCGAGGATGCGGAGTTCGCGGCCTCCCGCGGCTCCGGCGGCAGCTCCGGATGTGCGCTGTTGTACGTGAGCGGCGCTTGCACCTCCGTCTCGACCTGGCCGGGCGGAACGGCCGGCGTGGTGGACGCGGCCGGAGGCGGCGCGAGGCCTTCGCTCTCGGCCAGCGGAAATGGGTTTTGTTTCGCCGCGGTCCTGGCACTCACGCCGGAGGATTCGCTGGCTACGCTGGCTGGCGGCGTGGGAGGTGGACACCCGCAGGCCTCTGTCTCATTATCGACCACCTCTTCCAGGCTGCCGTGCTCGAAAAGCACCCGCTGGTTCGGCTGCACGCGGTACGCGCCGCCTGAAAAAAGATTCGTCGCGAGGACGTACGGCGCGTTGCTCCCGTGGTTGTCCACGCACGTGTCGCCCTGCTCGTTCACGCGCAAACTCAGATCGACCTGGCCGGGCGGCGAGACGAGGATGCGCAGGTCGGGCGTCAGGATCACGTTGGAATACTCGCCCGCGGTGTAGTGCGCCTCGAAGGCGCCACGATCCAGGGCGATCATCAGCGCCCCGCCTGGCGTCGAAGCATCCGTGGTCAGATGAACCTTCGTGGTCGCGCACACATCCAGGTTGCCGCCGCGCGTCAGTTCCACCTGAGCGGTTTTGTCTCCCGCGGTAATGGTTCCGTTGTTACCGATCACGGCGCGGCCGTCGGCCACAGAAATTGACCCGGAAACCGTGACCCCTTCCAGCGAAACCGTGGCGATGGAGGCAGGCTGGCCCGGAGCCGATGTGAGAGGCGGGCCAGGCTGCTGCTGTGCCAGGGCGCAGGGAGCCAGAAGAAGAGCGGCCGCGAGCGAAAACCACCGCAGGTACTTCAACTGCGTGCAACTCACGTCGTGAGCCACACTCCGCTCGGGATGACTCATCTCCGCTACAGCTCCAGAAAATTCTGAATCAGCCGCCTGCCGTCTTCCGTGAGCACGCTTTCCGGGTGGAACTGCACGCCCTCCACGGGAAAGCGGCGGTGGCGCAGGCCCATAATCGTTCCGTCCGCTGTCCGCGCGGAGATTTCCAGTTCGGCCGGCAGACCTTTTTCCCGGACGATCAGCGAGTGATAGCGTGTGCAGGTCATCGGCGAGGCGATGCCCGCGAAGATGGTCTTCCGGTCGTGCTCGACCTCGCTGGTTTTGCCGTGCATCAGCTTCGCCGCGCGGACGACCTGGCCGCCGAAGGCCGCGCCAATGGCCTGATGTCCGAGACACACGCCGAGGATCGGAACCTTTCCCGCCATCCGGCGAATCAGCTCGATGGAAATTCCCGCCTCCTGCGGCGTGCAGGGGCCCGGTGAGAGTACGATGCGCTCCGGCGCAAGGGCTTCCACTTCGTCCACGGTGAGTTCGTCGTTGCGACGAACCGTTATCTCCGCACCCAGCTCGCCCATGTACTGCACAAGGTTCCAGGTGAACGAATCGTAGTTGTCGAGAACGAAGACCATCTGGGAATCAGTCTATCGTGCAATGGAGGGCCGACGCGCGGCTGAGGCGCGGATGGACTAGGCTACTCGAACAGTCGGGGCCGCGGAGCAGCGGGTTCCCGCCCGCCTGCTTTTCGCCCGGCCGTCCTGGGTGTGCTCGCCGCAGGCGTGGCGGAGAGGATGCCGAGCAGTTCGCGCAGGTCATTCCGCACCCGCTCGATCTTCGCCCGGACCGCTGGAGCGTTCCCGGGCAGCAGCGGCAGTTGCGGCGCTTTGGATCGCGTCTCCTGCGCCAGCACCTGCCGCGCTCCGGCAATCGTGTAGCCCTCCTCGTGCAGCAGTCGCCGGATGCGCATGGCCATCTCCACGTCCCGCTTGCGGTAGAGGCGTTGCCCGGTGCCGCTCTTGTTCGGCCGGAGCTGAGGAAATTCGCTTTCCCAGAAGCGCAGGACATACGCTTCCACTCCGCACAGCCGGGCCACTTCTCCGATGCGGAAGTACAGCTTGTCCGGGATCACGACGTCGCGCGCGCGGCGTCGCTGGGCTGCGTGTCTGGCCATCGCTGGGCTGCAGGGCACTCCTTGCACGCCAGTATAGGTCACCCTGCAGCGCAGAAGTCCAGAGGAATCAGCGACTCTTTTCGTGTGGGGTGCCCACTGAGGTGCGCGCCACGGAACCCCGCGGAGCCGCCCGCAGATACTGCACCGGCCACGATTCCACTTCGCCCAACGCGGCGGCAGCGTGCAGCGGCCAGTAGGGATCGCGCAGAAACTCGCGAGCGATGAAGACCAGGTCAGCCTGCCCGGTGCGGATCACATGGTCGGCCTGTGCCGGATCGGTGATCATCCCCACCGCTCCAGTCGGAATGCGGGCCTGCGCACGGATCACCTCGGCAAACTTCGTCTGATACCCCGGACCCGCAGGAACTGCCGCCCCGGCGACATTGCCTCCCGAGGAGACGTCGATCAGGCTGACCCCGTGCTCGCGCAGCAGCGACGCCAGCCGAATCGACTGCTCCAGGTCGAAGCCTCCTTCCGTCCAGTCTGTGGCGGAAATGCGGACGAAGAGCGGGCGCTCGCGCGGCCACACCTCGCGGATGGAGTCGGCGACCTCCAGCAGCAGACGAGCGCGGTGTTCCAGGCTGCCGCCGTACTCGTCGCCGCGGTGATTGCTGAGCGGCGACAGGAACTCCTGCAGCAGATAGCCATGCGCGGCGTGTATCTCGATCACGTCGAAGTTGGCGCGGTCTGCCCGCGTCGCCGCTGCGCGAAACGCCTGCCGGACGCGCGCCATCCCCGCACCATCGATCTGGTGAGGTTGGGGGTAACTCGGTGAAAACGGAATGGCGCTGGGCGCCACCACTTCAGACCAGCCGCCAGCTTCCCGCGCCACGGCGCCCTCGCCCTGCCAGGGAACGTGCGTGCTCGCCTTGCGCCCGGCGTGCGCCAATTGAATCCCCGCGTGCGCTCCATGGGCATGGAGGAAATCCGTGATCCGCCGCAGCGGCGCAATGTGCTCGTCCTTCCAGAGGCCCAGATCCGCCGGGCTGATGCGCGCCTCAGGGAGAACGGCTGTGGCCTCGGTGAAGACCAGCCCCGCGCCGCCGACGGCCCGGCTGCCCAGGTGCACCAAATGCCAGTCGGAGGCGAATCCGTCCACGCAGGAGTACTCACACATGGGGGAAACCACGATGCGATTGGCCAGGGTGACGCCTCCAAACCGCAAAGGAGAAAAGAGATGATCGACGGTCATGGCTCACTCTTGGATGACGCGGGTGCGCAGGCGTCGCAGGGCGGTTGCCAGCAGCAACAAAAGAGGCTTCGCGCGGAACGAAGCCTCTGCGGAAAGCCATGACGCAGGAAAGCCAGCTGGTATCTGCCTCCGCGGGAACTCTCTCCCAGGAATTCCCAAAACTGCCAGCCCTACCCCACATCCTGGCGACGATCCATTTTCTCTCCAATATGCTGGGCCTGTATTGCGGCTATGTCAAGAAAAATCGCGGAACTGCCCCGGCGGGCCTGCTGGATACGTCCTTAATGTTCGCCAGCCCGGTCTGGTCATCAGGACCTGCAGACCAGCTGTGAATCAAAGGTGAGCAGAAGGCGACCTCAGGGAACCTGAGGTGGGAAGACCCGACTGAGAAGGATGAGCCGAGTTACTACGGTAATTTGCTCTATTGCATAGTCAGATAATAAGTAGCAGAGCATAAAGAACTACCATGATACTGACTATACTCTCTCTGTTGGATGAAGTCTATACAACTTTCGGGGTTACCCGAATTCAGGAGTAAGTGCCATGAAGCTGATCGTCCGCGCCTTTGTCCTCGGAGTTTTCGCTTGCGGTGCCTCCGCCGCTGTCGTTTCCTTTCATTCCACGCAGGCCATGGCGGCAATGACGGCGAGTCATCAGGCTGTGGTTGCGGCGATGCCGATGCCGGCCTGCGGCCCAGGCGGCTGCACTACGTCAACTAAATAGCGCCGAAACGGTTACTTGGGTCACCAATCTACCACAGAAGTGGTAGACAACGTTACTGCCTTGACAGAATATTTTTGTTGAGCCGCAGGGGGGTCTTGCGCTATCCTCAGTCTCTCTGAGGTAAGCGATGACCCATCTGCAAGGTACGCTGGTCAGCCTGGAACCGGTGCTGGTTCTGCTGGCAGGCATTGCGTTCTTCAAGTGCGGAGCTGCGCGGCGTCTTCCCGCCCTGGCGACCTATTTCGTAGTCCGCGGAATCTCGGTGCTGCTCCTGTTTGCGCTTCTCTGGAACGGAACGCCAACCGATCCCAGCTTCCGGTACACCCTGTATTTCTACTGCTACTGGGTAACGTACATTGCGTGCGCGGTCATTCTCTTCTTTGTAGTGCAAGAGGTGTTCGTGCGGGTGATGGAGCCTGTTCCCGGTCTCCGCCGTCTGGGTCTTCTCGCCTTTCGCTGGGGCAGCATAGTTACCGTGGTTGTTGCGATCGGAGCCGTCGCCCTTCCTGCTAGCGTAGCGGCGCCCCATGGCGATCGTATGGGACCCATTGCGCTACAGTTGGCACGGTGCGTCAGCGTGATGGAGATTTGCCTCCTGGCCTTCCTGGCGCTTTCAATTCATGCGCTGGGCCGCTCCTTCCGCAGCCGGCTCTTCGGCATCGGCATGGGATTTGGCATCCAGTCGGCTGCGGAGTTAATCGTCTCAGGGCTGCTTACCGGATCCCATTCGGCTCTGCATTCGTCGGCAGAGGTGTTTCTGCAGTGCGCCACCACCGTCGTTCTGCTCACCTGGACGGTCTACTTCCTGCTGCCCGAGCCGCAGGTTGACCGCGACAGGGTTGTCCTTGCGCCCACTTCTGCCATGGCTCGCTGGAATTCCCTTGCGAATGGTCTGAGCCAGATGCCCCAGGTGGCTGCTGCCGCCCAGCCTTCCACCGGCTTCTTCCTGCAGGACATTGAAGGGGTGGTGGAGCGCGTGCTCGCCAAGAATCCCGTGGTCAGCGCCCGCTGATCGGCTGTTCATCCTTCCGGGAAAGCCCCGGTATCCGGGGCTTTTTCTTTTCTGCCCGAACCGGCCCTCCCCGCGATCCGCAGCGCCTCCGCGACCGCCTGCAGCGCCCGTTTCTGCCGCGATTCGGGACTCTGGTAGCAGAAGATCCCCAGCAGGTGCCCGCGCCGCTGGATTGGCGTCATCGTCGCCCAGCCCTCCCGAGCTCTGGGCTGGCGCTGGAAGGCTGCCTCCAGAATCGGCGGCGTCTGCCGCTCCCCCTCCATCGCCAGCAGCATGCGCTCAACGGCCAGCTCAGCACGTTCCACGCGGGTCTCCGCATTTCCTGGATTCGCCACCCAGTCGGCAAACCACTTCCGGACGGACGGGCTGAGTTGTCCGTGCCACTTCCGCAGCCTTGAGTCCTGACAGAGCAGCTTCTCCAGTTCCCGCGGTGTGATGACCGCGCGCTCCTCCAGGTCCGGCTCCAGCACGATTTTCGCCAGACTGCCCGGCGCCGCGCCGGCGCCGCGCTGCATGGCCTTGTTCACCAGCAGCAGGTAGCCGAGCCGCTCGCTGTGAAACAGCGACGTGCGAAACGCGAAGCCGTTGATCGACCCGCGCACCCGCAGCCGGTGCCGCTTCGGCCAGGCCTTCACCGGATCAAAAGGCACGCGCACTATCGTCCAGTTCAGGCGCGTGCCGTCGTGTTCCAGAAATCCGCCGAATCTGCGCTGTGCGCTCACGGTTCCGTCGAATCGCCCTGTTTTGTTGAATTTCCCAGCGGCTTCCGCGCGAAATAATACAGCGAGTACGCCAGCAGCGCGAACATGATCACGGAGACCCACTGGTTGTACAGGAACGTGCGTGGAATGCGCAGGACGTTTTCCCCGAACGGCTCGATCAGCTTGAGTCCCACGCCCATGAGGCCCACGATGCCGCCCGCCGCAATCAATCCGCTGGCGTAGAGCGAGCCAGGGCTGATCTCGCTCTCCGCTTCTTCGGCCTCGCCGGCTTTTTCCCTGGCGCGATCCACCATCCACCGCATCACGCCGCCGACAAAGATCGCCAGCGTCGTTGCAATCGAGAGATACGACCCTACCGCGAAGGTCAGCGAGCGGATGCCCATCAGCTCAACAGCAATCACCAGGAAGACCCCGAGCAGCACCAGACCCCACGGCAGTTGCTGCCTCAGGATGCCGTTGATCACAGTGGCCATCAGACGCGCCTGCGGCGCCGCGGCGCGCTCGCTGCCGATGCCCTCGATCCACTGCACCTCGATTCGCCCGGTCGCCGGGTTGTAGAGATACTTGCCGTCCGCCAGCTCGTGCGAGCCGATGGCATTCAGCAGAATGTACTGATCGCCGGCCTCGGTCTCCGCGGTCTTATTGGGCAGCATTACATGGATTTCCCTGCGCGTGAAACGCCCCTGCACCTGCACGCCGTCGTGGAAAGTGGAAATGTTCCACGGCTTCGACATGGCCTGGAACGACTCGAAGCCACGGTTCATCGCGTTCAGCGTCAGCCCTACGGCAAACGTCGACACGCAGACGCCGATCATCAGCGCCACCTGCTGCTTCCACGGCGTGCCGCCCACCAGAAACCCGGTCTTGAGATCCTGCGACGTGTCGCCGGCGTTCGCCGACGCGATGCAGACCACGCCGCCGACCGTGATCGCCAGGGCGCCGTAGGCCGGAGCCGTCCAGCCCTTCACCAGAAAGACTGCCGCGGTCGCCATCAGCGTGGCGATGGTCATGCCGCTGATGGGGTTCGCCGAGCTCCCGATCAGACCGACGATCCGCGACGACACCGTGACAAACAGGAACCCGAAAACCACAATCAGCAGCGAGGCCGCCAAGTTCGCGATCATCCCCGTCTGTGCGCCCGGCACCGGCTTAAACGTCAGAAAGATCCAGATCATCGCCACCAGCGCCACGCTGCCAGCCACCACTGCCCACATGGGAATATCCCGCTGCGTCCGCAGGTCGCCACTGTCTGCGCCTGCCTTCTTCCTCAGATTGCCGAGCCCGGCCTTGAGCGCGCCCGCAATGGTCGGCACGGTCCGGAACAGTGTGATCAGTCCCGACGCTGCGACCGCTCCCGCGCCCATCGGGCGGATGTACGCCGACCACAGGTCATCCGGCGACATCTGCGCGACAGGCTTGGTGGCTGGATACAGCGCTCCGGGCAGATGCAAGCCGAAGAAGACGATGGCCGGCATGATCACCAGCCACGAAACCACTCCGCCGGCGAACATCGTGCCGGCCACGCGCGATCCGATGATGTAGCCCACGCCCAGGTATTCTGGAACCGCGTCCACGCGCAGCGACGCGCCCTTCATGATGTGCTGCCGGCCCCAGTTCGGCTGATAATCCGGCTGGTCCGGCCACGCGCCGAAAATGTTGCTGTTCTGAAAGAGTGTATAAACGCCGCCCAGTCCCAAACCCAGAAACACCCTGCTCGCAAACGATCCGCCGTGTTCTCCGGCCAGCAGCACGTCCGCGCAGGCCGTGCCTTCCGGATAGGTGAGGTTCCCGTGCTCTTCGACGATGAGTTGCCGGCGCAGCGGGATCATGAACAGCAGTCCCAGCCACCCCCCCAGCATCGCCAGCACAAAGATGCGGAAGTATTCGAGATCGAATCCGAGGAAAATGAGCGCGGGCAGCGTGAAGATCACCCCGGCGGCGATCGACTGCCCCGCGTTGCCGGTGGTCTGGACGATGTTGTTCTCGAGAATCGACGCGCGGCCCAGCGCCCGCAGCACGCTGATCGAGAGCACCGCAATCGGGATCGACGCCGCGACCGTCAGCCCTGCTTCGAGGCCTACGTAGACGGTGACCGCGCCAAACAGCAGCCCGAAGATGCATCCCAGCAGGATCGCGCGGAACGTCAGTTCCGGCCGCGATTCTCCTGGCGGCACGAACGGCTGAAAGTCGTGCGGCTGAATCCCTTGTGTGGTGGACAAATCAGGCCCTCCGCAAACATTCGGGGAAGCCTGAGTGTATCAGCCAGAAGCGGCCGGCAACAGTGGATTTGTCCGCCCTCGCCGCGCGCATCCTGAGGGCCGGCTACTCGGCGATCTGTTTCCAGGCGGAGAGATCGCGCCCGAGAAGTGCCTCCAGCTTTTCCGTCTCCGGCAGCAAAAGCCGCGCTATTTTCTCCATCGTCTCCCGGGGAATCTCAGCAAAGGGCTCGCCGCCGCTCAGAAGCATCCGGCCAAGCCGCGAGTTCCGCACGCCGATCACGAAATTGTCCAGTCTTCGACCCTTGCACCAGTCCGCCATCGCGGTTGCGGCCCGCGTCGCCAGAAAGCACTTCGGCTCTGTCATCCCTGCGGACGCATGCGGCTGGCGCCCTCCCACAAACCTCTCATCCAGCCGGAATCGCGGAATGCCCACAAAATCCGCGATCCGGTTCACGAACGATTGCGGATCCTGCCTCAGGTCCTCGTACAGATTCACCTGGATCTGCTCCGCCGGAAACCGCTTCTGCCACTCCGCCAGATGCGTGGCATAGCGGCTGGAGCCAATCAGCTCCGGATCCATTTCCAGCGCTCTTTCCAGGCTACAGCCCACCATGCCATAGGCTCTCTTCAGCCTGTACAGCGATACCAGACGCTGCACCGGATGTCGAAAGGTGAACGCCAGCTTTGCCTGAGGAAGGGCCCGCGTGATGCGGTCCCGCGCCTTTGCGGATGCGAAATAAGTCGGCGCGATCTCTCCGGCCGGCCGACCATCGCTCACGTCGGGGAAGTGATCCAGATACCAGTTAAGGCCGCGTCCATAGTGAAGGTCGAAAAACCGCGTTTCCTTGCTCAACGCGGGCAGGTGCGCGTACGGCTGGAGAACCTCGTGCAGCCAGGAAGTTCCGGTGCGCGGCGGCCCCGCAATCAGGAACGCGGGCAGCGGCCGCGGCTTTGCTGCTGCTGCGTACTGTCCTCCGTCAGTCGCGGGCGGGTATTCAGCGCCGTTGTACTTCGTCCTCGGGGCGTTCCAGGTTTCCGCTAGTGCCATGCGTCGTCTGCCTTATGTCGCAATTTCGTGTCATGGGCCCAGACCTTGGCAGAAATCAATGTTCAGTGCGCATTCTTTGCGAAACGTCGGCGGCTGCGCCTGCCCCTAAGCGTAAATCCCGCGTTGTTTGATGGTGGTTGCCACGCGATCGATGGCCAGCATGTACGCAGCAATTCGATTATTTACAGCGTGCGCCTCGGAATACCGCGTCACGTCGTCGAAGCTCTCGGCCAGAATCGTCTCCATCCGCTCGTTCACGTCTGCCTCTTTCCAGAAGTAGCCCTGGCGATCCTGCACCCACTCGAAATACGAGGCCGTGACGCCGCCGGCATTGGCCAGAATGTCCGGGACGATGAAGACCTTCTTGTCCGCCAGGATCTCGTCGGCCACCGCGGTGGTTGGCCCGTTCGCGCCTTCGCAGACGATGCGCGCCCGGATCTGCTCCGCATTGCGGCTGGTGATCACATTTTCCGTCGCCGCGGGAATCAGAATCTCACATTCCGTCGTCAGCAGCTCTGCGGTCGGCATCGGCTCCGCGCCCCGGAACCCCAGCACTGACCCGTTGCGCAGCCGGTGCTCCTGCAACCCGCCGATGTCGATGCCGTTGGGATTGTAGAGCCCGCCGTCCCACTCGCCGATCCCGATGATCTTGTAGCCGCGCTCCTGCATCAGCCGCGCCGCGTTCGAGCCCACATTGCCGAATCCCTGAATGATGACCCGGCAGCCGTCGCGCAGGAGATGCAGATACTTCAGCGCTTCATCGCAGACCAGGGCAATGCCCCGTCCCGTCGCTTCCCGCCGGCCCCGCGACCCCCCGATGTTCAGCGGCTTGCCCGTCACCACCGCGGTCACCGTCTGCCGCATGTGCATCGAGTAGGTGTCCATGATCCACGCCATGGTCTGCTCGTTGGTGTTCACATCGGGCGCGGGAACGTCCTTTTCCGGACCCAGAAACTCGATGATTTCCGCCGTATACCGGCGCGTCATCCGCTCCAGCTCGCCCTGCGACATCTTCTTCGGGTCGCAGATCACGCCGCCCTTGGCGCCGCCGAAGGGAATGTTCACCACCGCGCATTTCCAGGTCATCCAGCTGGCCAGTGCGCGCACTTCGTCCAGGGTGACGTCGGGCGCGTAACGGATGCCGCCCTTGCCCGGTCCGCGCGCCTGCGAGTGCAGCACCCGGTACCCGGTGAACATCTCGATCCGGCCATCGTCCATCCCCACCGGAAAGTGCACGATGATCTCGCGCGAGGGGTAGCGCAGCACGCGCCACAGCCCTTCATCCAGATTCAGCTTGCGCGCCGCAAAGTCGAATCGTGCCGCCTGGGCTTCCCAGGGATTGATTTCCTGCTCCAGAGTCATGGTTGCCATAGGGGATACTCCACCGCCTTAGGATGCTCGTTTCCGGGACCGCCGGTTCGCTGGGGCGAAAAGCAGTTCCTGGGCCAAACGGTCAGAGTATAGGCTTCCCCTTTGATCTCCGGCAAGGGCATTGGCCCACCTTTGGTTACCTCCGTGACGGCCCGGGCAGCACTGCTGGCTTTCCCTGCCGGGCCCGCTTCATAATGAGAGCCGTGCCCAACCCCTCCGCAGGAATCCTGCTTTACCGCCGCGCCGCCCAGAGCCTCGAAGTCTTCCTCATCCATCCTGGCGGTCCGTTTTGGGCGAAGAAAAACCGCTGGTCCATTCCGAAAGGGGAGTATTCCCAGGACGAAGAGCCGCTGGCCGCGGCCCGGCGCGAATTCGAGGAAGAAACCGGCCTTGCCGTCGACGGCGATTTCCTGCCCCTCGGCGCGATCCGCCAGCCTTCCGGCAAACAGGTAACCGCATGGGCTCTGGAGGGCGATTTCGATCCTGCCGCCCTGGTCAGCAACACCTGTTCGATTGAATGGCCCCCGCGCTCCGGTCTCCTGATCGAAATCCCGGAAGCCGACCGCGGCGCCTGGTTTTCTCTGGAAGCAGCCCGGCCGAAGATCTTTCGCGGCCAGGAATCGTTTCTCGATCGTCTGGCCGCCGCGCTCCGCTGACTCTTTGCGCTGTGCCGCAGAAACGCCGGACTAACCCCCGTCAGAGAATTTCAGACATTCGCTGACCGGAACTCGCGCCTCACATCTGGCTGTACACCATGTACATCAGCACACATCCGGTCACGGTAAGGAAGAAATAGGAGTACCGGTTCGCTGTCCACACGGCTGGCCGCACATTGCCGTTGTAATTCAGCGGATCGTACCACTCTACCAGCCACGCTTTGACCAGCCCCGACAGCAGAAAGGATGGAATCAGCAGCGCAACCCACACCGCCAGCACCGGCCATATTTCCTGGGGCAGCCCCACCCACGCCGGGAACATCTTCCCGGAAATCCACACCGGCACCTGCCACATGTTCCTGAACAGGGACCTCTGCACCGCAGGAAACCCGAACGTCCAGTCCAATGCCCTGTACAGTCCCCACGCCAGCGGATAGCCGAGGGCCACAGTCATCAGATTCACCATGGTGACGGCGATCGCGGTCCGGCGCAGGCGGGTGCTCAATCGCCGCTTCAGATACAGCGTTTCGATCAGGATGACCGGGATGATATAAAGCAGCAGCTCCGGATATTGCACCGGCAACATGGGAATCCCGGCATCCGCATGCGCAGCCGGCGGCAGAAAGGCCACAATTGCGGCGATCATCAGCCCGCCGACCCAACCAACTCTCAGCTTGTGACGCATAGCCGCGACTATAGCATCGGCCAGCTCGTTCGTTAAGGTCCATAAAGAGTTATCTTGCCCAAGTCTTTCGTACCTCTTTCCTATTACCTGAGTGTGCACCTCCGGCACACCTCGCGCCCAGGCGCTCCTTCAGGTCTGGCTCATCGGCACGCGAATGGCCCCCGGGGCTGATGGGAAGCAGACGGTTCGAATGAAAGGCGCGGCTATCCCTGCACGGAGACGCCGGAAAACGACAGTACCGCGACGCCGCGCACCGCGTGGCCGTACCACTCCGCAGGTTTGAAGACGCTGGACAGCAGCAGTGTCTCGATGTCCGCGCGCGTCGCCTCATCGGTCGGCCCCGAGACGATGTCATAGTCGTACACTTCGCCCTGCGCGTTCACAAAGACCTCAACGGTGACCGCCCGGCCCTTCTGCGAAAGCGGCCCCGCGTTGGCTTCCACCGTCGAGTAGAGGAATCGCGGGCTGGTCGCCGCACCGGCAGTTTCGTCGCGCGCGGACGCGGGTTCCGGCGCCGCAAACGCGCCGATCAGAAACGCCATTGTCCCCGCCAGCACAATGGTGCTGGCCAGCCCCGCGGACGCCTGCCACAGGAAGGGCGCCACCGTGTTCTGCCAGCGCACTTTCCAGATCGCCAGACGGTTGCGCGCGGTCCGCGCATGTTCCTGCGAGAGAGCCACCCGGATGCGCAGCCCCAGATCGGCCGGCGCGCGTGCCGGGCCCAGCTGCGTCAGCAACTGCTGGCTCTCCCGCCACTGGCGAAACTCCTCCGCGCATGCTCCGCACGCTTCCAGATGCGCGGCGATCGACTGCATCGCCCTGCCCGCCAGGTCTCCGTCCAGCCAGGCTGAAAACTGCGCGCGAATCGACTTGCACGAACTCATATCGCCTCCTCGCTTGAGCAGGCCGGGGTAACAGACAAAGAACTGGACGAAGGCCGACGGCTGGCCGCTTCCACAAACGGCGCCAGGCGGCTCTTCAGGTGCGCGCGGCCCCGCATCAGCCGCGACTTGATGGTTCCCAGGTTCGTCTTCAGAATCTCGGCAATCTCTTCGTATCCGAAGCCCTCGATGTCGCGCAGAACCACCACCGTCCGATATGGCTCCGGCACATGGCGCAGCGCCGACTCCACGCGGGCCGCGATCTCCGCATGCGCTGCGGCGTCGAACGGCGATTCCTGCGGATCAGCCAGCATTTCCAGCGGCGCGATGTGCTGTTCCCGGTCATCGGCGCCTTCCATCGTCACTTCCCGCCGCTGATGCCGCGACCACCACCGGCGCTGGTTCAGCGCCTCATGCAGGGCGATGCGATAAATCCACGTCTTCAGGCTGGCTTCGCCGTGAAAATGGGAGATCCCGCGGAAGATCTTCACGAAGACTTCTTGGGTGATATCCGGGGCATCGCCGGGATTGGGAAGCACGCGATAGATCAGGCTGTACAGCGGCTGCTCGTATCGGGCAATCAGCCAGGCAAACGCCTCTTCCGAACCTGCCTTCAGCTGCTCCACCAGAGCAGCCTCCTCGGCATGTACTCCCGCGACGCTTGCCAGATTTCCCAAGGCCGATCCCGCCTGCATCGAATGCTCCCTTCAGCCTAACAGGATTTGCCCGTCCCCTGTCACGGCTGTCCCGGAACCCGGCCCGCGTGGTTCGGCGAGCCGGGTCTCCTGCCGGGCCAGGTTCCTCGCTCGCTCTTCATGGTTAGACACGCCCCAGCATCCCAGGGTTCCCGAAAAATGGGGTACAGCTGGCCCTCCCGTCAGCGGCTGCCCGGCTTTTTCTGGCTGGATGTGGCTGGCTTGGCGGGGGTTTTGTGCGTAGTGTGCCGCACAGCGCGGTGCCGCACCACGTGGGGCTGCGCGGGAGCCCCGTAGTCGTCCACGACCGTCGTTCTGATCGGAGCACGCTGGGCCGCCGCAGCCGCCTGAATGGCCCGGCGCAGCCGGAACAACTCGTCCTGCTGCACCTGCGCTCCGCTCAGGATCGTATCGCCCACCTGGGCCCGCGCGTTCTCCAGATTGTCCAGCGCCGTCTCCAGCGCGTCCGCTTCGCTGGCCGGCGCGGCCAGTTCGGCCGTCTCCACCACCCGCAGCAGGGTGTCGTAGAGCGCATCCACATTGCGATACACCCGGAACTCCGCCGGAACCGATCCCGGCGCCGCATCGGCCTGCTGCAGCAATCCCGCCAGCGTGCCGTTCAGGTCGCGCTGAATCGCCTCGATATCGCCTTCCGCCGCCGACTTCACCGAGCCAGGCGCCCTCCAGTGCTCGGGGTCAACGCCACCGAGCGCCTGTCCCACCTGCGCCAGCGCGGGCTGCAGCGTACTCGCGACCGCCGGGTGGGCAGCCACGGCGGTTTGGCCGGCGGCGGGCCAGACCATCGCTGTCAAAAGGAGCACCACCACACCGATCCTGGAAAGCATATGACCAGGACGATGCTCTGCCCGGGCTTCCGGTTGCCAGGCCACCCGGCAGACTGCCTGCGCCTCCAGTTCGGCCGCTCCCGCACGTCGTTTCGCGTCGTTGACGAATCGTTCCGAGTCCATGACAATAAAATAGTCTTTGTGGGCCTGTGGCGCAGCTGGGAGCGCGCTTCCATGGCATGGAAGAGGTCGTCGGTTCGATCCCGACCAGGTCCACCAAATCCCTTCAAGAACTTAGCGGAACCCCTCCCAAACCATTTGCCCGCATTTTGCCCGCAAATGGCAGAATCTTTCCGCGAGACGGAACCACGGTCTTCTTCTCTCCTCCTTCCGTAGTGTTCTGCTTCTTCTCCGCGACCACAGAGCGCTTCTGCCTGGATGCCCTTTCGCCTGTGCCGCGGTTGAGACGCTCCTGCGATCTTGCTTCCGGCGTCTGGTGATCAGGCCCTTCGGTGTCCGTGGCCACCAGCTCATTGTGAATCGAGTTGATCGCCGTGCGGACTTCCCGCTGCAACGACTGCATGTAAACCTCCATGGTCGTTGCGAGCCTGCTGTGCCGCATCAGGCCCTGGATGTCCTTGGGGTGCCCCTTGGTCTTTCCCAGTGTCGCAATGGTGCGGCGGATGACCTGGAACGTCAGCTTCGGCAGTTCCAGTTCCCGTGCCAGCTTGTGCAGGACACGATGGCGAAAGTTGCTGGAGTCCATCGGTCCGCCGAAGCGCCCCGGAAACATAAAACCGTCCGGGGACGTATCTTTCCCCTGCTTCCTGCATTCCTCCCGATACTCCGCGATTTCGTTCGCCAAAACATCGGCGATCGGAACCTTGGTGAGACTGGATTTGGTCTTTCCGAAGGGGCGGATCTTCCCTTTGTAAACCGTCTCCTGAATATCCAGGACACGGTTGTCCTCAAGGAAGCAGCGCCACCGCAGTGGGAAGAGTTCGCTGGGACGCAGCGCGTTCGACATGTCGAGCTTCATCAGGATCCAGTCCCGAAGACTGATGTCTCCGAGCTTTTCCAGGGCGGCGCGAAGCTGATCCCAGCTCAACGTCGTCTTATCGACCTCGCGCAGGTTTGCGGGAGGCCTGACCTTGCGCGCGGGATCTTTCGGAATGAAGTCCTGGTCGACGGCTTCCGCAAAGATGGCACGCATATAGGAACGGATCTGGAGCACTCGGTCTCGGGAATGGATTTTGGCCAGCCTGTTGAGATGGGTCTGCAGGATTACTTTGTCGAAGTTTTCAAGGCGATAATCCCCGAATACATCGACGAGATCTGCCTGGATCAGATACTTCTTGATCTTGGCGGTCTCTTCCCTCCAGTCCCCCTCTTTCAGCGGCAGGTAGCGGTTTTTGACGAACCATTCGAAGGTGACCGCGCCGTTGACAACGGATGGAGCCCCCGTCGATCGTCCGCCCAGTTTGGCAATCTCGTCCTCCAGCTTCTCTCGCGCCTGCGACTTCGACAACTCGGATCTGAAGCCCAGAACGAATGAGTGGGTGACGAGTTTGGGTGTGTTGGTTTCAGGGTCAAGCTCGGTGCGGCGAAAACAGCCATGCCATTTCTTCCCTCGTGGCCGGACCCATCCTTTCTGGTACGAGATTCCCATTTGTTCCTCAATTTCTGTGTGGAGGGAACAAGTGGCCACCCCCATTTTACCGGCGTTTGCGCCGCAGACAGGAGGCCCGTTCCCGCTCCTTCAGGAACTCTTCGATCCCGCTCGCCCGGTACCGCAGGGCGCCATCGCTCATTCGGATGACCGGCAGGTAAGGCAATCTCCGCGAGGAATGATCCCATACCCAATCCTTGCTGACCTTTAGCTTTAGGGCGACCTCTTCGGCGGTCAGAAGAGAATCGACCTGCTCAATTTCCCTTATGGCGACCACTGATCCCATAACGTCAAATTCCTCCCAGG
>Ga0335075_10001269_pt1 | contig 41930 bp, 45 predicted proteins | sample Lox_Sample_24_FD_206723 | JGI IMG/M metagenome (GOLD analysis project Ga0335075, IMG submission 206723) | Soil microbial communities from Loxahatchee National Wildlife Refuge, Florida, United States - Lox_Sample_2.4 | ecosystem: Environmental > Terrestrial > Soil > Wetlands | place: USA...
TCATCGCCTCCTTCCAACGCGCCGTTGTCGATGACCTTCGCCGCAAGACCTTCCGCACTGCCGAGCGATACGACGCCGCAAGCCTTCTCGTCTCCGGCGGAGTTGCTGCCAATCGCGAGCTACGTGTGCGCTTTACGGCGGAAGCTGCCGAGCGCGGACTTCCCATCGGGTTTCCCTCGCTAACACTTTCTACTGACAACGCCGCGATGATCGCCGCGGCCGCCTGGCCAAAGCTCCAGACCCAGGAATTTGCGAACGAAGCCCTTACCGCCGACCCGGCACTTGCACTTGGCCGCTGAACTCTGAACTTCTGATTCGCTATAATCTGCAAGCAGCTATGGACACTCCAAACCCAATCCTTGACGGCAAGCAGGTGCTCGAGATCGGCGACATCATGGCCATCCTGCCACACCGCTTTCCCTTTTTGCTTATTGACCGCCTAATGGAGATCGAGCGCAAGAAACGCATCGTCGCGATCAAAAACGTAACCATCAATGAACCGTTCTTCGCCGGACACTTTCCCAACTTTCCTATCATGCCCGGTGTGCTCATCGTTGAGTCCATCGCCCAGGCCGGCGGCGCGCTGCTGCTCACTGAGATTCCCGACCGCGACAGCATGCTGATGGTCTTTACCGGCATCGACCGCGCCAAGTTCCGCCGTCCTGTCGTCCCCGGCGACCAGCTTCGGATCGAAGTCAACGTCATCAACTGGAGACCGCGCGCCGTCCGCATGGAGGGCCGCGTGACCGTTGAAGGCAAACTCGCCTGCGAAGCCACCGTGATGTGCCAGCTCGTCCCGCGTGCTCGAGAAGACGCCGCCCCTGCTGAACCCGCCGCGGAGCCCGTGAGCGTCGAGTGAGCGTACACCCAACAGCCATCGTCGCTCCGGGCGCTGCAATCCCCGCATCCTGTAAGATCGGGCCGTTCTCGACCATCGGCTCCAATGTTGTGCTCGGAGAAAATTGTGAGTTGGTCTCTCATGTCGTCCTCGATGGTCATCTCACAGTAGGTGCCCGCAATCGATTCTTCTCCTTCGCATGCGTCGGCGTCGCTCCGCAGGATCTGAAGTACAAGGGCGAGCCCACCGGCGCTACCCTCGGCGACGATAATGTGATCCGTGAGTGCGTCACCATCTCGCGCGGAACCTCCGGCGGCGGCGGTACAACGCGCGTCGGCAGCGGATGCCTCATCATGGCCTACTCGCACATCGGTCACGACAGCATCATCGGCGACGGCTGCATCCTCGCTAACAGCGCCACGCTCGCCGGTCACGTGATTGTTGAGGACTATGCAACCGTCGGCGCACTCAATCAGGTCCACCAGTACTGCCGCATCGGCAAATATGCCTACACCGGAGGAGGCACTACCGTCACACAGGACATACTGCCCTATTCGCTTACCTCAGCGAAACGCGAAACCCGCGCATACGGCCTGAATAAGGTCGGTCTCGAACGGCGCGGCTTCGATCGCGAACGCCTGCGCGCCATCCAGCACGCTTACCGGCTACTGCAGGCCTCCAGGCTCAACACAACGCAGGCCATCGCTCGCCTGAAGGAAGAGGGTATCGCCACCGAGGACGTCGCCTATCTCGTCCAGTTCATCGAAAGCTCCGAGCGCGGAGTCCTCAAGTAAAAATTTATGAAGCTCGGACTGATCGCCGGCAACGGAAGCTTCCCTTTCCTTCTGCTCGACGCCGCGCGCGCCCACGGCGCTGAAGTTGTGGTCGCCGCCATCAAGGAAGAAACCGATCCCGAGATGGACGCTCGCGCCGCCGTCGACCCCGGCATTCGCGTCTACTGGCTCTCGCTCGGGGAGCTGTCGCGACTCATCGACACTTTCCACAAGGAGGGCGTCTCGCAGGCTGTTATGGCCGGACAGGTTAAACACAAGCAGATCTTTTCCAGCATTCGGCCAGACTGGCGGCTCGCCAAGCTGCTGCTCTCCCTGCGCACAAAGAATACGGACATGCTGCTCGGCGCCGTTGCCAGGGTTCTTGGCGACGAAGGCATCGAACTCATCCCATCAACCTCTTACTTGGAACCGATGCTGGCACCGCCCGGCGTTCTTACCGCCCGCGCTCCATCCGACGAGGAACAGCTCGATATAGATTATGGACGTGAAGTGGCTCTCGCCATCGCAGCCTTCGATCTCGGCCAGACGGTAGTCATAGCCAGTCAGGCCTGTGTCGCCATCGAGGCCATGGAGGGCACCGACGCCGCCGTCGAACGCGCCGGATTCATTATGAAGACGCTTGAGGACGACCCATCCACGCTCGACCGCGCCCTTACCGTCGTCAAAGTCGCCAAGCCTGGACAGGACATGCGCTTCGACGTCCCGGTCATCGGCGTCGGCACAATTGAGACAATGCAAAAGGCTCATGCAACCTGTCTCGCAATCGAGGCGCGCCGCACCCTCATTTTTGATCGCGACAAAGTCGTCGAACATGCCGACCGTGCCGGAATTGCAATCGTGGCGCTCGAACATCAATAATTGATTCGGTTCAGGATTCAAGCCCCCATTCCATTCAGGAGCGCCGCCTGATGTCGAAAATCATTCTCATTCTTGTCGCCGTCGTTGTGGTCGTACTCGGCGGGCTCGCTCTGATCAGCTTTGCCGACAACAGCAACAGCAAGATGCCTCAGGTCGGCGAAATGGCTCCCAACTTCACGCTTCCTTCTGAAAAGGGCACTGATGTAAGCCTCGACAGCCTGCGCGGAAAGTGGGTTGTACTCTACTTCTATCCGGCGGACATGACCTCCGGCTGCACCATGGAAGCACACAACTTCGAACATGATCTGGCACGCTATAACGCCCTGAACGCCGAGATCGTCGGGGTCAGCGTCCAATCCGTTGCAAGTCACCAAAAATTCTGCGCCAAGGACGGCCTCACCTTCACCCTGCTCAGCGATACCACACACAAAGTCGTCGCCGAATACGGCTCACTTGGCAACTACTTGGGTTACAAAATCGCCAACCGCAATACCTTCCTCATCAATCCTGAAGGCAAAATCGTAAAGGTGTGGACTAAGGTCGACCCGGCCCATCACAGCCAGGAGGTACTGGCTGCCTTGCACGAATTCGAGAAGAGCTAAAGGCATCGCCACCCTAGAATCGTGTCAAGACCATAAAACCATAAGTATTAGACTTTACAGCAACTTACAAATGCATGTGAATTATTGAGAACTCGTATAATAGAACTACAGGGATAAATATATGAAGACACGGCTCAGGCCGTGCCTTTTGTTTAAAGGCCGCTCTCCGGAGCGGTCTTTTTGCTGCCCTAAGCGCTTTTCGAGTCGCTGTATGCCGAAGCCAAAGCTCCAAGGTCAACGCGACCAGGGAGCGATGACCTGGCACGATGCAGAAAAGCCGCATTTACTCGAAAAATGTCATGAAGGAGGTTGAGCTTTGATCCGTTACTTCGCAACTCGCTATAGCGCCTGGACCCACTCCATCCTGGTCGGCTGGAACCTCATCGTCGGGTTCTGGATCGGCAGCCAGGCCTTCCGTGATCAGGTCTCAGGTCTGCAGCATGACCTTCATCTTCCGACCTGGACTCTGGCTCTCTTTACGGGCCTTGTCAACATCACCCTCGCTTACCGCACTTGGGCCAGGCAGCGGTAGGCCGCACAACCACTTGAAAATCTGAAAGGAAACTTGGATGTCCTCTGGTATCAGCACACTTCTCAAGCATGTCGGCAGCTTTTTCAAAACGCTCTTCGTCGACGCCACCAAGGTTGCAAAATCCGCGGAGCCGATCGTAGACCTCGCTTTCCCGAGCATCGCCAACCTCTACAACTTCACCGTCCAGCAGGCCTCGCTGGCTGAGACCGCAGCCGCCGGTGTCTCCGGCGCCGGCGCGCAGAAACTTGCCGCCGTGGTTGCCGCCGTCACTCCCTACGCAGCCTCGGCGCTGCAGGCCGACGGCGTGCCGGCACCCACCTCCACACAGATCACGGCTTATGTAAACGCAGTCGTCGCGTCGCTGAATGCTCTTCCCGCGCCCGTTTCTTCCACCAGCCCACAACCCGCCGTCTAGACCTCAGCGGGTATCATCGATGCTATGGGCCAGCCCGGAGCCTTTCTCAATCCGGGCAATTCCCCAAATCACCGGCGAACCCTCCGCGCAGATGCGCTCCAGCCACCCCTCATGCTACGGTGGACTTTCGCTCTCATGGAGGTCTATGAGTTTCAACACTCCGTTTGATCTTGTTACCGCAGCCCGCATGTCGATGATTGAACATGGCTTTGAGCCGGAGTACCCGCCGCAGGCCAAACAGGAGCTCGCCGCCCTTCAGGCACATCCGCCGCAGCCGCCCGCAAACATCAGCGATCTCCGCCATCTCCTTTGGTCATCGATCGACAATGACACCTCCCGCGACCTCGACCAGATCGAGTACGCCGAGGCGCTGCCGGATGGCACCATGCGTGTGCTGATCGGTATTGCGGACGTCGACGCCTACGTTCCGAAGAACTCAGCCATCGACAAACACGCCGGCATTGAGACCGTGACCGTGTATACCGGGGCGAAAAACTTCTCCATGCTGCCGGATGAGCTCTCCACCGGACTGACTTCTTTGCTTGAAGACCAGGACCGCATGTGTGTCGTGACCGAATTCACGCTCGACAAGGATGTCTGCGAAACCGAGAGCTGTGTCGCCTCCAGCCGCATCTACCCCGCGCTGGTCAACAACAAGGCGCAGCTCGCCTACAGCAGCGTGGGAGCATGGCTCGACGGCCACGCCAATCCTCCGCCCAAGGTCGCCACATCAAAGGAACTGCAGGCACAGTTGCGGTTTCAGAACGACATCGCGCAGCGCCTGCGGCTGGAACGCTTCAAGCACGGCGCGCTGAACATTGAAACAGGAGAAGTGCTCGCCACCATTGAAAACAATGAGATCAGCCTGAACGGCGAGCACAAAAACTCTGCCACAGAACTCATCGAGGACTTCATGATCGCGGCCAATGGGGTTGTGGCGCGCACGCTGCAGGACCACCGCATATCCTCCCTTCGCCGCGTGGTGCGCACTCCGGAACGTTGGAACAGGATCGTCGCTGTCGCCGGTGAGCTTGGATACAAGTTGCCGGCCACAGCCGACTCCAGAGCGCTGAATGACTTCCTTTTGCAGCGCAACAAGGAAGATCCGGACCATTTCCCCGACCTCTCGCTCGCCATCGTCAAGCTGCTTGGTCCCGGCGAGTATGTGCTCGAGCGCGCAGGCGATCCGCCCCAGGGCCACTTCGGCCTGGCTGTCGAAGACTACACGCACTCCACCGCGCCCAACCGGCGCTTTGCTGACCTCGTTACCCAGCGGCTGCTCAAAGCCATGATCGCAGGCAAACCCTCGCCTTACTCCGACGACGAATTAGCCGCAATCGCGCTCAAATGCACAACCAGGGCTGCGGCAGAACGCAAGGTCGAACGCGAAATGCAGAAACGCATCGCCGCCGTCGCTATGCGTCACCGCATCGGCGAGCATTTCCAAGCCATCGTCACCGGAGTCACGTCCTCCGGAACCTTCGTGCGCACCATTGCTCCGCGCGTCGACGGCATGCTCGTTCGCGGACAACATGGCGTGGATGTCGGCGACCGCCTGCACGTGCAGCTTGTGCGTACCGATCCACAGCGCGGATATATCGACTTCGAACGCATCTGATATTTCAGGAGGCAGTACATTCATGCGCCCGCACTTGGCAACGCTGGTCGATGATTTCCGTAAACACGGAAATGACATCGCCATCGTCAGTCATCGCGGCAACCGCCGGCTCGCCTCGACCTACGCCGATCTCGCCGCACTTACTGACCGATTTGCCGCGATGGTCATGCAGCGCAACATTCTCGCCGGTGAACGCATCGTGTTGTGGGGCCAGAACGGAGTCGAATGGGTCGCGGCCTTTTTCGGCTGCGTTGTGCGCGGCGTCATATGCGTTCCCCTCGATGCGGCAGGCAGCCCCGACTTCGCACATCGAGTAATCGCGGAGACCACCCCCCGGCTCATTGTCGGCGACTCGGCCCTGCTCGATCAGCTCAACAAAGAGCCTACGAACCTCCCATTCGAAGAATTTGCATCGGCTCTTCCGCCTCTCATCGCGCCCGCACCCGTTGAACCCTCGCTCTCGCTCGACAGCTCGCTGCAAATCCTATTTACCTCCGGCACCACGGCCGAGCCAAAGGGCGTCGTGCACACCCATCGAAATATCCTCGCCAGCGTCGCTCCCATCGAAAACGAAATCCCGAAGTATCTGAAGTACGAGCGCTGGGTGCATCCCGTGCGCTTCCTGCACACTCTTCCGCTGAGCCACGTCTTCGGCCAGTTTATGGGTCTTTGGATTCCTCCGCTGCTCGGTGCCGAAGTCCACTTCGAATCACGCCTCCAGCCCCAGCGGCTGATCGAGATGTCGAAGCGCGAGCGCATCTCGGTACTCGCGTCCGTTCCTCGCGTGCTTGCCCTCCTGCGCGACCAGCTCATTGCCGACCATCGCGATCTGCCCGCGGAGATAAAGACGGAGCAGGGTCAAAGCGCATGGAAACGCTGGTGGCATTTCCGCGCGATTCATCGCAGGTTCGGTTACAAATTCTGGGCCTTCGTTTGCGGAGGAGCCAGCCTGCCCGAAGAACTGGAATCCTTCTGGAACACCCTCGGCTTCGTGCTTGTCCAAGGGTACGGCATGACAGAAACCGCGGCCCTGATCACACTCAACCATCCTTTTAAGACGAGCCGCGGAACCATAGGCAAGGTACTTCCCGGCCGCAATGTTGAGATTCGCCCCGATGGTGAAATCGTCGTGCGAGGCGAGATGGTCTCAACCAAAACTTGGCGGGGCGGCGCCATTCAACAATCGGAATCACCCTGGCTCGCAACCGGTGACCTCGCCAGCAAGGATGCAGAGGGCCGCCTACGTTTCCTCGGCCGTAAAAGTCAGGTCATCGTTACCTCCTCCGGCCTCAACGTGCATCCGGAAGATGTGGAAGCTGCACTCAACGCGCAGGCAGGCGTTCAAGCCTCTGCCGTCGTGCCTTTGCTCACAATCTCCGGAACCGAACCGGTTGCAGTGCTGCTTTTTCGCGGCTCTCGCGATGAGGCAGAAGAGGCCGTCATTGCAGCCAATGCTCACCTCGCGGATTTTCAACGCATCCGTCAATGGCGCACCTGGCCGGAACTCGATTTCCCTCGCACTTCAACAGGAAAGATCCAGCGGCATAGAGTTACCGAATGGCTGAACACACAGCATCCGCGTGCCCACGGCGGCGGCGCTGGCTCCGATGCTTTGCTTGCTCTCGTCCTTTCCATCACTCATGCCCAGCCAGAGAAGACAGGTGACAACGCCCGCCTGCAGGAAGACCTGCAACTTGACAGCTTGGGCCGCGTCCAGTTGCAGGCCGAGCTCGAGCAGAAACTCGGCCTCGCCCTCGGCGACGAAGCGTTGGAGCAGGTCGCGACCCTCGGCGAACTGCGCCATACGCTCGGGCTCGACGTCGCCCACGCCGCCTCGTCGCAAAATCCCCATGTCCCGGCAGGAGCGCGCCACGACATCTATCCCTATTGGCCTTGGGCCTGGCCCATCCGGGCGCTCCGCGTCCTATTTATGGAGTGCATCCACCAGCCGCTCGTACGTCTCCTCACCGCTCCATCCGTCCGCCGCGAAACCGCACTCCACCCGCAAAAGCCGCTGCTCATCATCGGTAATCACATCACCACCTATGACGTCCCGCTGCTCCTCTATGCGCTCCCCGGACACATGCGCCGCCATGTAGCCCCTGCCATGGCCGCTGACATTCTCGATGACTGGCTTAAGCGCCGCAATCAGGGCTCGTGGCTTCTGAATACGCTTGGTCCACTCGAATGGCTTCTGGTAACCGCTCTTTTCAACGTCTTCCCGCTCCCGCGCAGCGCCGGATTCCGCCGCAGCTTCCAGCACGCCGGCGAAGCACTCGACCACGGCTACAACGTGATCGTCTTTCCCGAAGGCCGCCAGTCCGTCGACGGCACACTCCAGCCCTTCCGTTCCGGCATCGGCATCCTCGTCAACGAATCGCACGTCCCAGTCCTCCCCGTGGCGCTCAAGGGTCTGGGAGAATTGGCGACTTGCCGCGGGCGCTGGTTCCGCTCCGGCAAATTGCAAGTCATCGTCGGCACTCCCATTTCGTTCCCACCCAATACCGGCCCCGAAGTCATCACCGCGCGCCTGCACGCTGAACTCGCCCGCATGCTCAACGAGAAGTAACTTTGGTGCCCTAGCCAGTCCAATCCACAAGCCCCACAATCACCTTACGTGTCCCGCCTCGAACAATTACGCCTCCGCTGCCTTGAGCACTTCCTCGATCGTCTCGACCGTGCCGCCCAGCGCCGCAGTTCCGGGCCCGCGCATCTCGCCACGGGCCGCCGCGGCGAACGTGCTGCTTACTTCTACCTTCGCCGACGGGGATTCATCGTCACCGCCCGGGGCTGGCGCACCTCCCGTGCGCGCGGAGACCTTGATCTCGTGGCATGGGAGAGCGACACCCTCTGCTTCATCGAGGTCAAAACCCGCACCAGCCGTGCCATCGCTCCAGCCGAGGCCGCCGTGGACGACGACAAAAGACGCATGCTCCGCAAGATGGCCCACTACTACCTCCGCCAGTTACCCACACGGGACATCCCCATCCGCTTCGACATACTTTCCATCTACTTTGGGGCCGGCAAATCCGCAGACTTCGAGCTATTCCGCAGCGCCTTCGGCTGGGAATAAGCCCATACTTACGCCTTCGCAAGGTCGGCCGGAGTTAGCTACAAGCAACTTATCTAGCGGCTTTAAGAAAAATGTATGCCGCGGACGGCGCTCAGTAACATAGAATGCTCTGAAAGTCCCGAGGCGCCGTTCACAACATGCTCGTCATCATTTTCATGGCCTCAGTGTTTTTAAGCGCCTCCCTGCTTTTTCTCGTAGAACCCATGATCGCCAAGATGATGCTGCCAATGCTCGGCGGCACACCAGCAGTCTGGAATACCTGCCTCGTATTCTTTGAGGTGCTGCTGTTGGCGGGCTACCTCTATGCGCATGCCACTATCAAGTGGCTCAGTCGAAGAGCTCAGATCACAGTGCACATGGGCATGATTCTTTTGCCCTTGCTGATCGTGGGCCTTCTCCCTTTGCATCTGCGCCCTGGCTGGCAGCCTCCGGCTCAAAGCAACCCCGTCCCCTGGATCATGGCCTTGCTGTTTGTCTCCGTAGGCCTGCCGTTCTTCGTACTCTCGTCAAACGCCCCGATTGCGCAGCGCTGGTTTGCCGACTCAGGCCACAAGCATGCGGACGACCCATATTTCCTTTACGCCGCGAGTAACACCGGTAGTCTGCTCGGATTGCTGTCATATCCCCTGCTCATGGAACCCCTCCTGCGCTTGAGCCAGCAGAGCCATCTATGGAGCTACGTTTATATGCTGTTTGTTGCTGTAACGGCGGCAAGCGCGCTCTTGGTCTGGCGAAATCAAACGGTAAAGGCTGACCACAGCCCAGTCCTGAACTCGGAAATCCCAGCGGCCAAAAGTTGGCGAGACTCCCTGCGCTGGATTGCGCTCGCCTTTGTTCCTTCGAGCCTTACCCTCGGCGTAACGACAGCGCTCACAACAGACGTACCGGCAATACCACTTTTCTGGGTATTGCCATTGGCCGTCTATCTCGTCAGTTTTGTGCTGGTCTTTGCCAGGCGTCCGCTCATCTCCCACGAGTGGATGGCGCGGCGTCTCCCCCTCATTATTCTCTTCGGACTTTATCCCACAGTCTCGCGGCTGAAGTTCCCTTTCACCGCACTGCTGGTCCTTTACCTTGGACTCCTGTTCGTTGTCTCCATGGTCTGTCACGGAGAGCTGGCAAGGAGTAGGCCGCAGGTCAGTCGGCTTACCGAGTTCTATCTATGGATCTCCGTCGGCGGCGTGCTCGGCGGCATCTTCAACGCGCTCATCGCCCCGATCATATTCCACTCAGTCTTGGAGTTTCCGATTGTGCTGATCCTGGCGGCGCTGCTTCGTCCTCAGATCGAAGGGCCGCCGCCCACCGGGTCATCCACCGTCTGGGCAAATCTCAAAGACTGGTTGTTGCCACTGGCGCTCGGCCTCACGATGGCTTCAGTGATTCTTGGTCTTGAGCATAAGGGAATAACGATAGGCCACTCGCTCACGATCCTCATCTTTGGCTACTCGATGATATGGTGTCTCAGCTTCAGCAAACGACGCTTGCGGTTTGCTGCGGGTCTGGGTGCTCTCATCCTGGCCAGCTCTCTCTATACTGGTCCGCTCGGCCGCATCCTGGACACAGAACGGAGCTTCTTCGGCGTCTATCGCGTCACGGATGACCCGTCCGGGAAATTTCGCTATCTCATAAGCGGAGGCACTCTCCATGGTATGCAGAGCCTCGATCCAGCGCGCAGCCGCGAGCCGCTCGCCTACTACACCAGGCAAGGTCCGGCCGGGCAGATTGTTCAAGCCGTTGAAGCCGGGCTGCCTCGCAGCAACTGGGCGATCGTGGGTCTCGGAGCAGGAACAATGGCATGCCTGGCGCCGCCAGGACAAAAGCTTACGTACTATGAAATCGACCCTCTCGTAGCTCGCATCGCTCTAAATCCGCGGTACTTCACTCTTCTTGAAAGCTGTGCGCCACAAGCCAGAATCATACTTGGCGACGCACGGCTCAAGCTCAAGGACGCACCCGATTCGCAATACGGGCTTATCGCTCTCGATGCCTTCAGCGGAGATTCCATACCTATTCACCTGATGACAAAAGAGGCCCTCGCGCTTTACATGCGCAAGCTCACGCCCCATGGCATCCTCGCCTTTCACATCTCCAATCTATATCTACAGCTCGAACCAATCCTGGGCGATCTGGCGCAGGACTCGCATCTCGTCTGCATGATTGAGAGTGATGGGCCTCTGACCCAATCGCAGCTCGATCAGGGACGCCTTCCTTCAACGTGGGTTGTCATGGCACGCAGCCAGACCGACCTAAGCAAGCTCATCGGAATTGACACCACCTCAGACCGATGGCTGCCCGTTCATGGTCGCCGAAATCCGGTAGTTTGGACTGACGATTACTCCGACCTGCTGCGCATTATCAAATGGGATGGTTTTATAAAATTTTCGACGTCCAACGGATCGTAGTCGCTCAAAAAGAGACGGTGCGACATGCGCGATCAATATTTACGGGCCTTCCAATTGTCCAGGCAGGGTTGCTCGAATGGTCGGGGCGGAGGGATTCGAACCCCCGACCCTCTGCTCCCAAAGCAGGTAAAGCATTGTATTTAAGGATGTTGAAGATTGTTGCTTCTATCTCGTTTGGATAGAATGTTCCGGTGCATGATCTCCAGAGCTTGTTGAGCCGAGCGGATCTTGGAGGCTCTGACCGCTACAAAATCGACGACATCAAGATAGCAGGCTACAGAATTCCGGGCGCCCTCATCAACCGAGATTCTCCAGTTATGAACTGGATGAGAATTCGGGGGCACGTCAGGTCGCCCAAATAATCACGACCCACGGGATCGCATGGGTCATCGGAATACCATGGTCAACATCGCGATGATGACCGCGCAGAGCACCCCGCCGTGAAACGCAATCATAGTTTTCGAAAATACGGCACTCACCAGCGATTTCTCTGACTTCGACGGCTCCATTGAATAGTCTATGGAGTTCGGGTCGAGGAGTCGAACTTCATTGTAGAGCTCCCGAAACTGTCGCTCCTGCGAGAGAAAATAGCCGTCAAGAACCCAAAATCTCAAACAAGGGAAATACGCAATGTAAACGAACGTCGGGCTTGTATCTTTGGCTGCCAGCGAAAACAGTCCAGCCACCAAAGTGACAGACCATCCCTTGAGCAGGAATGAGTTGCCGGCAAGACGATTGACGACACCTTGAATCATCTGTAGATGTATCTGTTTTGACTCTTCGCTCACGCCTGGCAATCCCCTTTGCAGGGACGAGCATTTCGGAATGCTCACCGATTCGGAGGTTCACCTTGCCCAACTCCAGCACTCTGTTCTGGGATCTGGGCCGCGACATGCGGCCAACTGTTCTCGAGTTCCTGACGAGTGTCAGAAATAGGAGCGTAGGAGCTACTGAACTCCCGCCAAATCCCGATCTTTGGAAAGGATGCATAAACCAATGCCCTCAATTGGTTCTCGGCTGCGGATATTACATCGGCTTCTTCGCTTCTCCGATTTGCGATGGCCTCTTCCTTCTGGGCCGCCTGATCTATCGTTTGTTTAAACCCCGTGCATCCTTGCGAGAGAAATGCAAGTGCCATATCGTCCGACCTCAAATGCTCAAACTGAGCTTGTTGCGCCGTCGACAGCCTCCGATAACAGGAGTATTCGGCATCTTCGACATCTTCCTTAAGCTGGGCGCTTTGTTTATTCAACAGTGTTAACTCGTTGCTTGCGGCGGTCACTAGCCTCGTCACGTTTTCCAGAGTCGAATCAAATCGGTTTAAACCTGATGGGTCGCTCACTTCAATCAGCTTTCGGGAGAGAGCCTCGTCGTCGAGGGCGGAACGCAGCTCTGCGTCGAACACTTTGGACCGGCTCTCAATAATGCTTTCCTGAGTCTGAATTGACCCCTGCAGGTCATGATATTCACCGGCCATTGCAGCCGAGGAATAATCGTTGACCAGATGTTGCGTCAATCTAGTAAGAACACCATCGGCGCTATCGTTGGCGTCATTCTCGTCCTCCGCCTGGGCAATCTTCGAGAGTAGAATTCGCCCGGCTTGAGTCTGACGGGCGGCGGCCCTCGCCAGGCTCTCGATGTATTCGCTCCTATCGAGTAAAGATCGCACTTGATGGCCGGCGGCAGCGGCCGGTTCCAGCGTGAGTGCTGCATTTCTCCAAATCGATTGCTCGTGGACTAAAATTTGTGCGGCCGGTGCCGGAAAGGTGTCGGTGATCACTGAGAGGCACTGATCAGCATTGGCGCGATCCAACGCCCGTATCTTATCAGGCGGCATGTCCTTTGCGGGCCGGATTGAATGTTCGTCGATGACCAGAGCCTCCGGAGTCGGAAATTCTATGGGAGCTGGGATTGATCCCACAAAAGTAGCCCCAGATACTTTTGCCCAACGGAATAAGGCCAACACGGGAGCGAAGCCATTGACCCGACTGAATTCGTGGGAGCCCCGCACGATCTCCGGAAATAACACGCGAAAGCCAGCGGAAAAAAGGCTTTCTTTGGGGTTAGGGTTCAGCTCCGCCATGATGGGATTTTCATCGAACGCGCGAACGCCGATGAACCGATTTGCATCGCCTGGAGAGTCCGTTTGATCTTCTGGTAGTACAGTGATGCGCTCACCAACGCTTCCTACGATCATCGGCCTGTCGACGAATTTCCATGTTCCGGGCGTGGTTGCCAGCCATGCATCAACGACGTCGGACAAGTCGGAGCCACCATTGCCGATAATCATTGGCGCAAATGTTTGTGGCACGATCGGCAAGCTGTCGACCATAACGGCCGAGTTTCCAAGATCGGAGTTAAGGAGCGCGGGGTTTAGGAGCGTGCGCCAATATACCGTGTGGTTTGAAGGGCGGTTAGCGTCACAGTCGATGTAGTCCTCGCGATCATACAGACTCATGATGCCGATTCCTTGCCCTCTGGACCATTCAGGGAGTCCTTCGTGCGAATAGATGATGCGGTAGGCCGCAGAGGCATCCTCCAGGAGGACGGGACCATAAAACCTATGGACCATTCTGGAAGTCCCTTGAGAAGTCCGGAGTAGGTTGAAGACGAGTCGTCCTGTTTGCTGTTTATCTTTATTTGAAGAAGGTATCCACGACACAGAGACCAGTTTTCCGAGGCCCTGGCTCTCAACCACCGTGTTGCCAAAGACAATTCCGCCGAATCCGCCGGCGCCCTCCACAACAGCATCAAAAACACCTTGGACAACCCCTTCGCCTGTCTGCTGCAGGGTCTCTGATGCGAATCCCGACGAGCTTCCGGTATAACGGTCATCTACGAATTGGCGATAGTTTTCCTCGCCCTGGGCCTCATTGGCCTTGGGGAGCGTTGGTCCGAGATTACCGCCGTCGCCGCCACTGTTGTTCGGCGACGGTGGATTGTATGGGTTTAGGGGGTCATTGGGAGACCACGGTGGCGGCCCAGGCGGATGCGGACCAGGATTTGTGATGGCAGTCGGTATCTTGTCGTGTTTCCCTGGTGCTATGGCTCGATATTCATCTAAGCTCACTTCCTTCATGGCTGCGCCGTCATATGCCCGATCAATCTCGGCAACCAGGTCAGCCAGCTTTCTGTGCCGTTCCGACTCAGGAACCCAGTTGAGTCCTTGCGCAATTGCGGCAGCGGTCGAGTCACTGGTTCTCAGGATTTCGTAGACGCGATTGGGTGATAGCCCAAAGTAGTCGCGGAGAACGCCTTGGGGCCCTCCAAGCGCATTGCCATCGGAATAGTCCGCGAGGGTTGTGATAGCGCTCCTGACTTCTGGGCCAGGCATAGGATTTGAGGGCGGAGTGGCGAAATGTAGCCGGCTCGGATCTGCGGAGAGAACGGCATATTGCTTGAGGGTTGGATCTTCTCGGGCAGACTCATAATTTTCGCAGACTTGCTTCGACAGGAGAGCAAGTACCAACTCGCCTGTCCCCTTTTCTCCCTCTTCTGCGGCAAAATATGCCGACTCGATTTTCCGAACCGCAGGAAAGGCCTTGAAACCAGGAACGCTCGGGCGAAAGCCGATGTTGTTGAGCATCTGCCCCACGTTGTCAGGTCCTGATGACGCATAGGCTGCCAGCCTCTCTATTGCGGCACTCTGGACGGGAGGGTGAGGCCGTTGCGTCCGTTGTGCAGTGCCGGTAAGTGCCGCCCACGCAAGAGCGAAGGCAGTAGCCTGCTTCAGGACGCGTAAGTGAAAATTGCCATGGGCAGAGATTCGCGCTTCCATCGTAATCCCCTTATTGATTTCATTTCCATGCAGCAAGCGTCTGCAAAAGCCTCTGACGTTCCTGCTTTACGGCCTCAGGGAACAGGGAATCGTCGAGTGCCAGAAGGAGGGCTGCCACCATCCTCGGACCGTGCAGGCAGGCCTCAGCAAAAGCATCGTTCCAATATGTGTACGAAGGAACATCATGCGGATCCGGTAAATGGTATGGGAGGATATAAGTTGCCTGGGGATTGGCGGAAATCTGCAAGAATGCAGCCTCATTAACGATGCCAGCCGCCGCGTCCCCTTTCGTAGCGCTCGCGTACTCTCTCACAATGCTGGGACGTATTCGAAACATTTCAAAGCGTGGACCGATCGGCAGGCGGGAGATCAGGGCGACCTTAGGATCGTCTTGTGTTTGCTCCCGAAGCTCGTGCGGCCCGTTGTGGACTCCGTTCGAGGCGAGCAACATCTGTCGCAAACTCAGACTGATTGCTCCCCAACTGAGTTCTTTTCGTAAGTCCAATGATTGAAGGAGTTGGAAACCGTATGGGGCCTCATATGCACTCGGCAACCCATTCAGGTAGATAGGTACTACGATGTGGACGCCACATGTTGCCCGTGACAGAGCAATTGCAGCAGCAGCTTCAGCGCGGGTGTAAAAAGCTGTCAGATACGATTCATCAACGATTACCGCAGTCATGCGAGACGAACGTTGCGCCTCAGGAATGGCGAGATCGAACGGTGTTCCAGGCTGCAGAGACCTCTTATCGAGGAATACGGAAACGTGAGGGTGTAGTGCCTCAAAGAGCTCATTGGCCTCTTTCCAGTGGCCACTGGGATACGCAATGAAAACATCCCACGATGGCACCGCGTTGGTCGGCTCTTCTGCCATGCGCCACCTCACAGAATCCAGAGGGGACAGCCAAACACAGCCAGAGGGAGGGGGAAAGAAACTGCTCCGCCGCATGCGAAGGGGCCGCGGTTATGAGCAATAGAGCGAGAGCGATTATGTCGCTAAACAGCAGAAGATGTCAAGAACAAAAAGGGGGCGGTTCCCTCCTAAAAGCAACAAAGGTATCTCGTGGTCAGGGTTAGGTTGCGGGACAGATAACCCTACCTTTCAACAGGGTTCAACAAAGATCAACACCGCTGCTCCCAAAACAGGTCAGGCACTCTATAGAATTCCGTTGAGATTATGCGTAAATAAGTGATTTTTATTGAATGGCTTACAGAGTCACTTCCAACCGCTATTGAATCTTGCAGCTCTCGGATGCTTTGACAGCTACAATTTCGACTACAGTTGGCGATTTCAATCCGCATCCCCAGCTAGTCGTTCAGGTAAAAGTGCAGCTTCTACGTATCGTAGGTTGCCATCAGCGTCCCATTGGCGTACACATGGGTATGCACCAACACCGGACTCACATTGCTTAGCGTGAACTCGCTCAGCTGGTTCCCCGACTGATCGCGCACGTAGTCATACTGCGCGCTGAACCCGTTCACCAACAGGTCGTAACTCATCGAGGTGATCGCGTCCTTGGCCACGCGGTTCCCCTCCGCGTCCTGCAGATACTGACTCTTACCATTGTTCGCCACATTGCCTGTCACTTGACTCCAACCGCGCCACATGGATAGTCTTCCACGCATTTAGCAAGTCCTATAGCATGTCATACCCGATATAGCTCATGCAAATGGGTGCGCACGGCCCTTTCAGGGGTGGAGTGTCACCCTATTGCCGATGCCTTAGGCAGCGCGCTCTTCCAGAAGCAGCAAGGCCGCCCCGAAGGGCGGCCCGCTACGCTTCAGGCAGACGGTGCTCGCAGCCTCGACCATTGCAGCAGGGCGAACGCAACTATGAGCAGCACGCTGTCTCGCAACGGATTGCAGAGAACGAACGTCGAGCCGCCATAGCAACGAGCAAGCCATCGGAAGATGAACAGCCCTAGCAGGACAACCGGAACACGCTTCCCGATCCAGAGGTCGAGCAGATATGCCGGAAGCCCCAGGATTAAGCTCACCCCTAGAGCAACTTCGTTGGGTCGGCTCCAATCGAGCCCTAGGGAAGCTATCCCTCCCCACACGCTATCGAGAAGAACGACCAGCCCGCCAAGCAGCACCAGGCTGTCGATTGGATGACGTTTTGACTCGATCACTTTGGACGCTGAGGCTAATGACATGCGTTACCCCCAGGTGCCACGATCCATGTGAAGTAAAGATTGATTTCGCTATCAGCCTCCATCTCGCTTTCCTGACCTGGCAAGTAAACAGGGCTGACCCCCCGTGAATTTCTGGTTCCACGCGCTGCTGCCTGATTGATGATGGATTGCCGTGCAGCTCTCACTGCGTTGCAAAGCTGTTGATTGCAAGCTTGCAATTGAGCGTTAGGCCCTTGGAAATTCGACCCCGGACTAAACCCGGCTTGGGCATAGCAAGCATCATGCTGCTGACAAGCTGCGTCAGTTCCATTGATCGGATTGCCCATACCCCCTGCGCCGCAGAAGTGTCCGTATGTCCAAATCCCATGCACAGGAACCTGCCCGCTCTTTGGTCCCCCGAAGAAGCCGCCGCCTCCGTATCCACCAGCGCTGGGTGCAAATTCAAATGACGTTGGCAGCCAATCGTAAATGGGATCGGCTGCTCCCGGTACAGCAGATTGGCCAGTTTGCAGGATGAAGCTGTCAACCTGTGAGGTGCCCGTTTGTAGCCATAGCCCGCCTAATCCGAAGTAGATTGAGCCGAACGAGCGTCGCTGCGGCATTTCATCTATGGTTTTCCCCCCTCCCAAAGAATCGCGATTCCGCTGATAGTAGAGCATGTCCACATTAACAATATGATCCACCTGAGAACCAGCGACACCTCTTGAGATGGCAGAGCAACTGCAAGAATCGTCCAAACAATAATTGCGATTGAAACGAAGACGAATAGGAATCGCTCTGTTTTCAAGCTAGTCTTGATAGCCAACGCGGTGACAATAAAGAGTGAGAACAGCAGGCCGCCGATAAAAACCCAATTGCGCATCTTTGGTACAGGATGATCAATTGACCTCCCTGATAAAACGGCCTCTAAAAGACAAACCGCCAAAATCAATATCATGGTCTTCTTGTTTCGAAAGACTCGTTGTTCCAAGATCACTGTCTCCACGGGAAGCACCCCGAAGCTTTAGTCGCCTGATGGATCTTCAAATCCGCCTGTTTCCGTGCAGGATGAGTATGACTTTCCAATCATTAATGCATCATACCCGACGGCGGCACCGGTATAGAGCCAACCGGGACCTGGCAATAATGCACCCGCCGACTGTTTCCCCGCCATGGCCGCAATATTCAAAACAAGCGTAACTGCTGTGTGCCCATCGTCGCCAACGAAATTTGTTATCAATGCTCCTGTCATACAGCCGCCCAAGCTCATCCTATACGCAGGTGTGGACCGTGTTATTAGAGGCAACCAACCCGTCTAACTCACTTCTCTTGTGCAGGGCTGCTGCCCAAGACAGCAACAAGCATATATAAAAGTCCAATTAAGATGACTGCGCAGCTTATGCCACCGAGTATCGGCAAATAGACACGGGGTGAGAACTGCATTACGACCCTGAAAGCAGAGAACGTTCCGAAAAGAATAGCCGCGAGACGTTCGGTTGCCTTGGGAAGTTTTCTACAGTACCCCCAACTCGCGAAGGCGGCTCCGGCGTAGATAACAGCGGTTAGATAGGAAACATTTTCGACGACAGCTCTTTCTGAGATGAGCACTACCTCACGATTAACTGCGTAAGCACAATTAACTCCGATTATCACAATGGCAACAATGCGAAACAACTTCTGGTTCTCGTTATCCTGCGTCATGGTCATAAGCTCTCGTTGACTGGAATAAAGAAAGGCCGCCTATCCATCCTATTGTTTCTGACTAAAAATAATTAGACCCCCACGCTACTTTTACGCACGTCTCGCGGATTCCTAATTGCATCGATGTACCTACCGTAAAGAAGACACCGGCGGTCTTATATCCCCCTAATCCTCCGGCTAAAACACTTAGCCCATAGGCAGTCACGATGTTGTCGCCATGGGCAATTTCTTGGTCAATCTCGCATCCGACCTGTGTCTCGTATTTTGACCACGAACTTGTCTGAGGAGGAGTTGGCGGAGCTTGCATGCGTGGGTTATTTGGAAACCCAATGACCGCCGTATGCGATACGAAAGCGCCACCTGGAAGAGTTGGCGCAACCTGGAGCGAATTATCGGTTGCGGCAGGTCCTAGGTCAATCCACAGGGGATACTGAATCAATGCTCCATAAACTTGGTTGTTGGGGTCATCTATGTTGAAGTTTGGATTAGTTATCCAGTATGTCGGGTCAGAATACATGAGCATGAGATCGCTACCGACTACCGAGTACCAAGGGATGCTCCCACTCCCCAGCCACTCCATTTCGGATTGTGCAGCAGCTGCGTCGAGTGCGCCATCGACCCAGTCATAACCATCGTTTGCCGGAGTGCAGTTGGGATCATTACCGCAGTCCTCATAACCGCCTCCGTCCACCTGAATCATCAGCCCTTCCGGATCGACGTACGTGAGCGGATTGTTGAGGACGTAGCTGTAGCGGTTGAAACTCTGCGGATTGGAGGGGTCGTAGCTGCCCATGTACGGGTCGGGCGACATCCAACTGCCCAGCGTATTGTAGTACTGCCGGTAGGTGGCGTGGTCGGTGTCCGTCTCATTGTCCAGATCGAGCATGGCGAAGTGCGTGTTGTCCTGATCGGCATAAGAGTCGTACACCGTCTTTGAGACTCCGTCTCCAAACGGAAGAGAAGAGAAGAGTCCACCATCGTTGCCCTGATAATCAGTTCTGACTCGGGTCGTGCCCAGCCAGTCCTGGTGTTCGTAGAAGGTATAGCCGGTGGTCGCACGAAAAGCAACCTCAGCGTTGCCCCAATAAATTCTCCCCTCGTTACCCGCGTTAGACGGTTCAATCCAACTGGAGACACGACGGCCAGCATAATCGTAGGTGTACTCGATTATCGAGCCATTGATGTCGCTTTCCACCCGATCGTTCAGCGCGTCGTATACATAGGTCGCTGAATTGGAGCCTGTCACCCCAATTAAATTCCCTTCAGCATCGTAGCTGTAGGTGTTGCTCCCGTCGGAGCTAAGATTCCCTGCGGCATCGTAGGCATATCCGCCGGAGTTGATCTGATTGGTGGCGACATCGTAAGAAACGGAAGGCGACGGGCCGCCCTGCAATGCGGTCTGCGCCCAGCGGTTCCCGTAGCGGTCGTAGGTGTACGTGTACAGGCCTTGGCCGCTCGAATTCGTCATGGAAGTCATTCTGCCAAACTCGTCGTAGCCATAGCCGATGTTTTGGCCCATGACATCATCGGAAACGCCCAATGCCTCATTGCCTTTTCTGTTATAAACAGCGAAACCATAGCGCTGGTTGGGGCAGGCATTGGAGGGTGCTCCGACACACACCCAGCCTGAATCCAAGCGACCCAACGAATCATAGGCATAGAATTGAGACAACCCATTGGCGAAATAATAGCTAATGGGTCCATCTGGTCCATTTTGGACGTTCGACACTAAAGTCGCTGGCCCCGCCCCGCCAGTAAGAGAATAGGTCTCGTTCGCGATCGAAGCTACCTCTCCCGCTTGAGAAATCCCATACGTAATATCGCCGCTCACACCGTCATTTTCAGAAGTCAGATTGCCTGCCCAGTCATATGAGAAGGATAAAGCATGGCTGTTTTGGTTGCCGGTGCCACAGGTATTTGGGCCACATTCCCACATGCTCGTGATCCGTCCCATCGCATCATAGCTGAAGAGTGCTCCAGAATGAGAGCCGCCCGAAGTTGTTTCTGCACCCATGACAACAAGGCGTCCTTTGACATTCGTGACTGACGGGGTCCAGCAGCACTCCGTATCGTAGACAAACTGTCGGTTCGGCGTAACGCCGTCGCTGTATGTGATTGTAAGTGGCCTCCCCAGAGCATCGTACTGCGTGGTCGTAGTGGTCAGAACCGATGGGTTGGTCTGGTTCGCCTGAGGCCGCTCGCGCGTTACGACAAGTCCGGTGCTGTTGTAGGCATAGCTGTATGTCGTCGTGCCGGATTCCGGCTCCTGCACGTAGGTGGGTCGTCCCGCCCAATCCGTCTCAAAGACACGGGTCTGCACTCCCTGGGTGACTGTGACTTCGTGGTTCGGCAGATTGTAGGCATAAGTCGTCAGGAAGCCAGTGCCCGAAATCGGCATGTTGCAACTGGCGGGCGACCCGGAGTCAGGCATCGAAGAGTTCGAGGAGATTTCGCAAACGCCCGCGATGCGGTTCGCGTCCAACATGTTGATAATCTTGCTCACCCCGTTTTCATCGGTGACTTGCGTCGCGGTTGCGTCATAGGCATAGGTCACAGATGTGTTGTCGGCATGGGTCACCTTCAGCGTGCGCCCCAGAGCATCATAGGAATAGGCATCGCCTGCACCTGAACAAACCTGGGGAGTGCTCCATTCGTTCCCCTGATATCGATAAGACTCAAATCCGACTTCGCCGTCGGCGTTGTAGCAGGTGTCCGTCTGATACCAGGGGTTGCTGCTCTGTCCATTCGCCACCGCCACTCGGCTCACCCTTCCGTAGCCGTCGTAGAGGGTTTCTGTGTCCTCATACGTGCTCGCATTCTGGTAGCGATATTGGCTTGTTTGAGTCGAGGTATAACTATAGGTCGTCTTGCCACCATCGGGGTATGAGATCTGGGTTGGCCGCAGCATGCCGTCATAACTGTAGGTGGTCGTCTGACTGTTGAGATCTGTAGAGCTGAGGAGAAGCCCAGTGTTCGGGTCGAAGTTGAATGAAGCAGAGAACCGATTTCCGTTGACGTTGGGCAAAGTGACCTGCGTCGGCAGCGTGTCCGTGCCCGAATCGTAGGTGTAGGAGGTCACGCCACCGTCAGGAGCTGTCTCCGATAAAAGCTGGCCGGCATCGTCATAGGTCAACGTGGTGGTCAACGTCGCTCCGGACGAGTTGTACCACTGATGGATGGACGTGAGGTTGCCTCGCGTTGTCGAGACGGAGATGTGCTGGGGGAGGCCCGAAGTAGTTGTTGGCGTTGTCTCGTCGTAGCCAAATGTCGTTTCTTCATAGTTTTGTGATCCCGTACCGGATGTCGCAGCTATCACGCTGGTCATCCGCCAGAATGGGATGTCATCCTGACCGGAATATTGCGTGTAATTGTAGGAAGTTGTAGTGTTGGTGTCGCTTTCGGAATCCAACTGTATCAGCTCGGGTCCCTGGTAATCCTGATACCCGTAGTTCACCAATGTTCCATTTTGATAGGTGTACTCCGAAATCAACGAGAAAACAGATGAGACGGAACTGCTGGAGCAAATGGCCGCGTTATAGCAGGTCTGAATTTCAAGAAGCGGAGTACCGCCTACACTGCCAGCGTACCTTGCCTGGTCAGATTCGTAGAAATGGCCGTATGAATCGATTAGAAATGTGGATTTAGTCTGGTTGCCCATGGCATCGGTAATCGTTGTTGTTGATGCAGTACTGCTTATGCCTGAGCGCACGTATTGAGTGGTACCGTCCGACGTGGTCCGCGTCAGGCCTGCAGTCGTACCGTCCGATTCGATTCCGTTATTGCCGCCCGTATAGACATAGCTGATGGTGCCACCGGTACGCAGCGTGACGCTCGCGATTCTTCCGGTGACTGCCGAGGGATTGCCAGGAGTTTGCTCATATGTAAACGAGTAAGAGGTGTTGTCAGCCGAATACACAATGGAACTGACCAAGGGAATGTTGGACTCGTTGTATTCCGTGATTCCGCTGACGCCGAAATTGGTCTGGACGGTGTATGCGATGTAGTTCACCGTAACGGTCTGACTGTGACCGTTTGAGTCAGTATAAGTGTAGACCATTGGCGAGTTCGTGGCTGAGCCGGTAACTGTTAATACGGTTTTGCCCATGGTGTCGCTGAAGACTCCTGTCGAGGAAGCAGAAATCTCGTTGCCATTGGTGTCGGTGAAGACGGCTGAACCAGGGCTTGATTGTGTGTAGTACGGAGAGCTTGTGTTCTCTTGCATATATTCAGGAACCGAGTACTGGGCTCCTTGGGCGGTGAAAACAACAAAGGCGCCGCCATTTCGATAAATCGTCAAGCCAGAATTGTCCGTCAGGGTGTAAGTAGCTGTCCCTGTTTGTGTCCCAATAGTGCCGCCGCAGGTTCCGGAAAAACTGTACGGTATCTTATGGGTATTACCATGATTATCGTAGTAAGCATAATTGTTATAGACTGTCTCAAATTCTGGAATCTTTATCTTGCCTTGGTAGGTATAACCGCACTGTATTATCTGTAACTGATACGTGATATAACCATAGTCTGCGTTTGTCGTATCCGTCCAACCGAACTCTGGGGCAGGCGTCCAGATGGATGCGCCCGACACGCTGGTCGGGCTCCAGATCAGGCCGTCGTAGTTGAGGTAATACACAAAGTTGCTGCCACCACGACCCGGCTTGGTAAAGATCGGAATCGTGAAATGAATGTTGAGGTTGCCTCGGTTGATGGTGTCGAAACCATGATTATCAAACGGGCCGAAGGCGTATACGCCCGTCGCCTGAGCGAACCCCATCCCTGACAGAACACACGAGACAAAAATGACAGCAACGAACAGCCGACATACGCGCATGGCGTTCTCTCCAGATCTCAATGAGTGATGACAGCGTTGGACAGAGTAATGTCGAGCGACAGGGTTCCGTTCAGGTAACGTTGAATATGGAACGGAATGGCGACACCATTGATCGTCTGATACTCGGAATAGGCCACGGAAACCGGGATGTTGTCCGCCGCGTTGTTGTCCGGATGAAGATCATAGGTCAGCGATGACGGCAGGCCGGTCAAAGGATCGACATGCAGGTCGTAGGATCCGAGTGATGGCAGCGAATTCAACTGAGAGGCAGAAATTCCGGGAGCGGGCGACATGGCCCAATGTAAAACTGGGCCGTTTCCGTTACTGGCCTCGGCGCTGAGAGTACCACTGGAGGGCTGCTGGGTACTGAACAGCGAGACTTCGGGTAAGAACCACGCGACGGGCAGGAGACAATTCTGGGCTGCGGGGGTGTGCGTTTGACCGTCGCTACCCGTCCACGTGCAACCCTGTCCATTGGCAAACGTGTCCTGCGACTCAGATCGTTCGCCGGACCCGAGCTGCAGCACCACGCTTGAGGACCCGTCGGCGCTTGCCGTCAAAGTGGCTTGCCCCGAGGATTGCTGGGAGCCGGCGTAGGCACGCACTACCGCCGTGAGAACGGCTGAAGATACAGGGGTAATACCCGAGAAAGCTTTATCGACCTGGATGAAAAGCTGGTCAGTGGGGCTGGTGGCGGTGGTTTGACCTATCAACGGCAAGGCTGAAATAGGCAGCAGGCTGGCAACGAACAAAGAAACAGCCACACGCTTCATGTCTGACTCGGAAACTGAGAGTTGACCCCGTAGAGCAGGCCGGTACGGCTCTTATCCGGAACGAGGCGGAACGCTATCAGGCGGTTGGCTGCCTTGGGAAGATAACTTGGGTACAGTGGCCTTTGGTAACCATGATGGTGATTAGTTATGCGAGCTATTTGATGGCGACAGCAGCATGAAGACTCGCAGAGCAGAGTACCTTTCCAAGTCCGCGCCAGCGCTCTGGAAGTACCCGCTCCAAAACGCTTTCACGCGCAGCCAATAAGAGATTGACCTGTCTACCCCATCGACTCCTAATGCGAAGACCTGGACACCGCACAGATCGGGGATCTCTCGAGCAATGCTTCGCTTGCCCTGGAGTTGCGCCACGGCTCGCGATGATTCCAGATCAAGACCTGATGTGCTATTGCGCATATCCGAAAAGAGAACGAGGACTCTCTTCTCTGCGGTTGGTTCCTGCGCGAATATCTGGCTTGCCAGCAAGAGCGCTCCGAGGATGTCCGTTTGACGGAAGTGCGGTTGAAGTTGGGCGCTGCGGAGTCTCCATATCCGAACCAACTCACCCCTTGCCGCGTTCAGGCGCTCGCCGAAATAGCCGGGGTCGTCCGGGACTGTGGCCGAGAGCAATATATACGGTTGCGCAAAGCTGTGGTCGGTGATGCCGAGAACGGTCACATGCGTTCCGCCTGGCACCTTGCCAAGCACCTGCATGACCCCCTCGACATTCTTCCGAAAATCGCTCTGATGATCCGGCCCGGTAACCGCTACCGATTCGGTGAGGTCGACAGCGATTACAAGATTTAGGCGGCTTTGCGCTACGGCATGGGCGTGTGGAAATAGTGAGAATGCGAAGAGCAATACCGTGAGCTTCGTCATGGCACTTCGCGCTGCTTGGGTGAGCATGGAGCGATAGAAATCCCTCCAAAAACGGGTGGAGAAGACGGCCCCCTCATTCTCAAGCGCGGTGATCTCCTCGATAAGCGCCGCCATACGCTGGCGGATGCGGCTGAGGTCAGTCCTGAGCTTGTTCCAATCTTCGGAAGTGTCCGGGACCATCCGCCATGCCTTGTGGAGCGCAAGGCCCGCGCCCAGCTCCATTGCGAGAGAGAGCAGCAGCATGGCCAGGCGAAGCAACGGTGTGGTAGCGCTGTAGAAGTGATCCTGTGGCTGTGGCGCTGGGGTGGCGTTATCGAAGATCACCACAGGCGCGGCATTACTGCTCTCCGTCGCCAGCAGGTCGCCACGGATCACGGCAAGGAGCATCAGACTGAGAAGAGCTGACGCACAGGCAATCACCACGAGAGACCGAAACAGCTTATCGGTTCCACAACTTTCGAGCACCTTCTCGACCAGAAACGGCGTCACCACCGCAATGCCGAGACAGTAGACATAGCTCTTCCATCCCAACCGATAGGGATCGAAAGTCAGCAGGGTAAGAGCGAATCCAGCGATGGTGAGCAGCGCAGTGACGATCCAGCAGTACACGGCCTTCCGTCGGTGGTGGCGGAGGTCACCCGGCGGCGGTGCGTGCCGCAATTTCTCTTCGATGCGACGCCCGTCATCGAACAGGAGCGAGAGCTCCGCCTTTCGGCTCAGGATGCCCGGCTTGTTGGTGAGCGCGATACGCCGCTCTTCGCAGGCGCAATACCGCTCTACATGTTCGACTACGCCGCTCACGCCATCCGCGCCGAGCTGCCAGCCGATATTCCTATTGTCCGGTTCGGAAATCATGTGATTTGTCTCCTTTGAGTAACAAAAAGGAGCTTGCACGGGCAAACTCCTTGTAAATGAGAAGAGCTAGGTGGTTTCGAGTACCTTCCGAGCCTGCTGCAGTTTGGCAAGCTCGCGTTCCTCGTGGGCGAGTTCCTCGCGCATCCCGGCAACCTTTTCTTCCTGCTTGCCGATCTGCTCAAGGACAACCTCGACAGTGGTCTTTTTGACCCAGGACTTGCGGCCCGTGGTCTCAGGCGCGGTAGGTATTGTTTTCTGTGGTGTCATATCGCCTCCTTGTGCGGTATGGGTGAATTTGTCAAAGAGCGGACTTCCCGTCATGGAACGAGAAGAAGGAAACTGCGGAGTGTGTTGATGTCACGCTCGATGCCGTCAAGGCCACCAAGCGCAGAACGGTGGTTGTTGGCCTCCAGGTCGTCGTGTACGACCTGAAGGCGCATGATGAGGAGGCGATTCATCTCTTGTGTAAGGTCGAGAATGTATGCGCGAAGCGCCTCATCGCGGTCAGGTGGTTGGTGTTTGGAGTTCGGACGCCCCATTGGTACCTTCCTTGGTTTGATGTGCATTGAGTGGAGCTTGGGCAGAAGCAGAGGCGGCCTCCTGCTCAAGCAATCGAGCCTGCGTGGTAAGCCAGATTTCGAGCTTGTGGATCGCGTCGCGCTTTTCCGGTAGCTCAATCTGGGTGTAACGGTCGTTTATGTCGCGCGACCGCCGCGAGGTGTGGCCGAGGATTTCCCGGCGGACTTCCTGGAGAACCCCAGCAAGCATCATTCGTGTGTTCGCGGTGTGCCGCAGATCGTGGAACCGGAAGTGCCGAATCCCCGACCGGCGCAGGCTCGACGCCCACGTGGTCTTGATGATCTTGATTGCGTCACCGCCATAGGTGAATACCGGACCGTGATTCTTGCGATTTGCAAGAAGCATGACGTAGAGACGGCCCGTGAGCGGTATTTCCCGTGACTCCCCTTCTGGTGTTTTCGAGTGACTGACATGGAGGATGCGATTATCGAAATCGATGTCCTCCCATCGTTGACTGAGGATCTCTCCACGGCGCATTCCCGTATGGAGTGCGCAAGTGATGATCCGCCGCAAGTGCTCGGGTGAGGCGGCAAAGAGCAGTTGCTCCTCGCGCAGACTCATGACCGGGCGCTTGGTTCTGCGCTCCCGTTCCAGCCGCAGCCTGCCTATGGGGTTCGAAGAAAGAAGTCCTTCCTCAACTCCCCAATAGAGAACGCGGCGCAGGACACTGAGGTCGCGGTTGACAGTTGCGGGTTTAAGTGACGGGTTATGGGCATACCGATCCTGCCGGTACTTTCGCGTGAGGGATTGGTTGATGTCCCGCACGGGGAGGTCCGCGAAGAACGGCATAAGGTGGTGCAGGCGGTCTACGGAATACGGTGTGCTCATGCCGTTCGCGATGAACCGGGCGGCGAGCGCGCCGAAGGTGATGTCAAGGTTCATTTGCGGCAATCGGTGCCGTTGGTCATTGAGTTCCTCCCAGCGTTGTCGCTCGATCTGCTCGGCTTTGCGCCGATTCGAAGTTCCGGTGGACTCGCAATGACGCACGCCATCGATGTAGACCGAGGACCACCAGGTCGAATTCCGCTTGTAGAGCGACACGCGGTTACTTGCCTCCTTTCCTTTGGTGTTCGAGAATCCACTGCACGACCTGTGTGCGGTAGAAGATCAATTTGCCGAGGGGCCCTGACCGCAGGTGCGGCAGGCCTTTCGGCAGGTACGAGTGGCGTACCGTCCAGGGCGAGCAGCCAAGCAATCTGGCCGCTTCCCGGATGGTGAGCGGCTCGCCCAGCGAGTCGTCAGAGTGCGGGTAATGGTGCGGGCAGTGCTGCCCGAGGGATTCGTGAGGGAACCTCAATGAATCTAAGGATTTCGCGCCGTCCTCAAAACCTGTCTTATGTCTCTCTTCCGCACGGGCGTTAGTTGTCATCTTTGTGGCTCCTTCGTGTTACGAAATTCCGGATAGCCTCCTGGAACCAGTCGGGCAACTTCGTCCAAAGTCCCCAGAGCACGGCAAGGAGAATTCCCGCTGCCACGAAGAACTGCTGAACTTCTTGTGAGCGCATGAGTGCGATCAGTAGGGACAGAGTGGCATAGAAGAGCAAGAGTCCAAGGACAAGCCGTGCCATTAGAGCGAGGAACTGAAGAACGATCGGAATACGGGGCTGGGGCTTCGAGAGATCCTTACTTCCGCACTTCGAGCAAACTTCTGCGTTGCGCGGGTTCGCGTGTTGCCGTGGGCAGAGCTTTACATCATACGTACGGCCGCATTTGCTGCAGTACGCAGGAACACCGGGGGTCAAAGAACCACAGCTGTAACAAAATTTCATGATGGTTGCTCGAATAACGGTTGATAGGTGTCACCCTCAGGCCGCAGCCACACAGGGCCGGAAAACTTCTCGCCACGCGCATCCTCCAAAGTCGCAAACCAGAAGATCTTGGGAGTCACACTCGCAACTGCGCCACGGATCGACTGCAAGCGGCGCTTCGAATTCACAAGTACGAGCACGCGGAACTGGGGAAGATGGAAATGCCGGGAGAATTCCCCAGAGACGGCGAGTTGGAGGTAATGCTTCGCTTTCGTTGCCCACACAGCGAGGCGCTCATGTCCTAGGTCCACTTCCAGGAACGCCGCAATGTTCCTCCCATACGCCCTCACTTCGACGTAGCCATCCGGGATGAGGCTGATAGCCGGAACAATCGGCTCAAAGAATGCCGTCCAGTTCACAAACTGCGCCTGGGCGGGAAGCGCGTGCCCGAACTTCAGATCGCAGTACACAAGGTTGACAGCGAGTTGATGGAGGACAAAGAAGTCGGCCACAAGGAACTCATCTTGGCGACGGCGCGGCCCCCGAGGTGGCATGTTCACGAGTTGGCCGCCTTTTGCCGAGAGCGCGTAGATCGCCTTTCGGCCCGATTCCGAGCCGATGAAGAATCGCCGCAGAAGGCCGGCACGGGTGAGCGCGAGGAGGCGTGTGTTGATGCGGGTTACCGAGTGAAACCCGGCAGCCGCCATCAACTGGTCGCGATTCCCTACGCGCATGATCCCGTCTTCCCGGAGAAGGTCGAGATCGCGCGGTTGGATACTCAGTCCACGACGATGTTGCGGCCTGCGCTTCTTACTCCCAGTCATCGAGCACCTCTTTGGGTTTTGCCGTGAACCGTTTGTGGCGTGCGGCGATATCCGCTTCAATCTCTGTGCGGGGCCGCGCATGCGCAGCGCGGGAGCGCCGGAGAAGGTCGGTATAGCTATCGCCTGGGTCCGCGATCTTCGGAACCACGGCCTCCCGCCACGGCTCGCTGCCCGTCTTCACCACGAAATGGCGCTGTGGCAGGTTCTTGAGCCGCTCTGCGAGGGACCGTCCGCCATCGAGCATCTGCGCAACATTGGTCGCGTCGGCGCTGGATAACTGGAAAAATGCGTGTGTACCGATAGAGAGCAGCGCTGCGCGCATGGAAGGTGGATACTGATCGAGGTACTGGTTCGCCGCGACGATGCCTACACCGAACTTTCGCGCTTCGCTGAGAACTGTCTCAACGTCAGCCGATTGCGATACAAGGTTCTGCAACTCGTCGAGCACCATGACGAAGGGCGTCCTGCCCTCCCGGGCGAAGATTGCGTTTTTTGCAGTCGTGAAGAGCAGGCTTGCGAGCGTGAGCGCCTGCGGGCCGTGCTTCCCCTTTTCCAACTGGAGGATTACCCAGGCGTTGCCGTCCATCGCGTTTTTGAAAGAGAACGTCGATCGCGCCTGTCCAACGATGTGTCGGAATCGCACGTCATTCGTGAATGCGGAGACCTTGTTGAGGATGGGTTCCCGCATGACGGCTTGGAGCTGTGGGCTCACCTCGCCATATCGGGATTCGAAGTATGATCGCACCTCCATGTTCGGCACGTTGGGAAGGAGACCGGCGCGAAATGTGGCGTCGATGAGCAACGGCGCGAGCTCAAGGATCGTGAGTCCGTTTGCGGAGAGGACGAAGAGCGCATTTCTGAGGAGTTCGTCGGTCCGTGCACCGAAGTGGTCAAGGCCCCACCGCTGACGCAACACTTCGGCGAACTCAGCGATGCGCACAAAATCCGGTTCGCTGCCTTCAAGCGGGTTTAACCCCACCGATGCCTCACGATCCGAGAGCGCGATCACAATGAGCCGGTCGCTCAGGTCCTCGCCGAGCCTCCGCTCCTCTGCCGCAATTGCGCGAAGCAGGAACGGCGTGGCGTCACCGTGCAGATCGAGGAAAAAGAATCCCAGCCCTGCGATCACGAACTGGAGGCAGAGAGCCTTTAGGAAGGAGCTCTTGCCGCTCCCAGTCTTCCCAACGACGCCGATATGGGTCGTGAGGCGGGTACGGCTGATGGTCATCTTTTTCTCGGTGGGCCGGTCCTCCTCTACTCGATACCCAAGGAGTATCGTACCCTGCGAACCTGCACGGCGCGCAGAGCGACGACTTCGCAGAATATTCCACCAGCCTGCAATGAGTGCTTCGAGAAATCTCCACATGGGGGCAGTATGAGGATGGGGTGTACAAAATCGGTAACAGACCGTCACAAAGATCAGGAGGGTTCAATGAGTTGCATCCGATTTCTTTTGCTTGACCCAATTCCTGTATGAGCTTCAGAAGTTCGTGATAAGCACTTCCCTGAACCGCTTGCCAGCGATTTTCTGTGCTGTATACGCCATCTCAATCCCCCGAATCCGGAACGTCTTGAAGATGGCGCGGACCTCGGGAACATCGTTCAACGACAGTACGAACGAGCCTTTGGTTGCGCTCAGCCGGTCAGCCAGCACGCGGAAGTCGTCGGGGTCGAGGTTGAACTTGTAATGCTTGACCGCAAAATATGGCGGATCGACATAGAAGCACGTCTGATCGCTGTCATACTTCGTGAGCACCTTTTCATAGGGAAGGCATTCGAGAAGCACGCGCGCCAAACGATGATGCGTTTTTTCGATGAGTTCGGGAATGCGCTCAGGATTAAGGCCAGGCGGTTGTACGACACCAGTCCGAAAGTTCTGCTTTGTTACCCGACCTGCGTAACTTGTCCTCTGGAGATATAGCATGCGTGCCGCTCGCTGGATGTCCGTGAGGGTTTGGACGTTTGTCGCCTTCAGAAGGTCGTAATACTGACGGCTCACGATGGTGAACCGCAGATAGCGCGCAAGTTCTTCGTAATGCCGCTGAACGACGCGGTAGAAATTGATGAGCTCCCCGTCGAGGTCATTCAGAACTTCGACCTTTGACGGGTCTTTCGCGAAGAAAACCTGCGCGCCACCGGCGAAGGGCTCCACGTATGTTACGTGCTTCGGCAGAATGGCAATGATGTCCTTCGCAATGGCGCGTTTACCGCCGATATACGCGAGCGGCCCAAGCATGGGGTGTAGGGTGATCCGGGGGGAAATTGATTCTGCGCTTCGGGCCGACCTTTCCTGTTCCCCGAAGCGTCCACTCATCGTATTCCGGTCATGAATTGCTTCAAGGTAGGGTGGTCTGCGCGGATGTATGGCATCAACGCTCCAAACATGGATGAGTGGGCCGCTCGTCATTATCGAGCCCGGGGTTAAATGCCGCAGCGAAGGAGAATGAAAACTGCGGTACTGCCAACTTCGCTCTTCGATTGACGATTGCCCGTTGAGCGGCCACGGTCAGCTTACTGCGGCTGCATCTAGCGACAAGATGGCGTATTCTGCAAACCCCTATAGGATGATTAGGTCCTTCCGCGAAAGCCGTGGTGAATAGAGGTCAACAAAGATCGACGAAGACCTATACTTTATCCATGCCACCCAGAAGTCTCCAGCAGTGACGTGTGCACATGGAACTTAGACCCGAAATTGAAAAGGCTGCTCTCAGGGCAATAGACCCTGCGGGGATGGATGTCATCGGCAACGAGACGTTATACCACCTCTGCCGCAAGTATCCAGACCATACGAATCTGGACGCCGTGGGCGCGAAAATCTGGCTCATCGGCAGATCGTATGCCGCAGCGGTCGAACGGCGCAGGAAATATCTCGATGAGCTGAGCGACGACTTCTATGCGATCCGCGTGGTTCCAGCGATACAACGCTCGGGCATTGATGCATTGCTTGTCGAGCTCCGCTCGGAGGATGCAATCACCGAGAGGAATATCCCCCTCATACTCACTGTCCACAAGCAACTTCAAGACACGCTCAAAGAGATCACGGGCCTGGAGAAGCGCTCCTTTACCTCAAAATACCTCCACTTCCATCTTCCAACTCTCTTTTTCATCTACGATGTGCGAGCGCGCAGCGCTCTCACTAGAATCGCAAAACGCGCGAGACGGTTCAGTGTCGTGGTCGAAGATCCCTCAGTGGATTTCCAATATGCCGACTTCTTCTGTCGGGCCTTCACGAGTCGGAGGGAAATTGAAAGTGCAATCGGCAAGACGATGTCTCCACGCGAATTCGACAATATGCTGATCCTGCTTGAGAACGCTGCCTTGAGAAGACGTATGGCCGCGAACAGAAACAGTCGAGAGAAATAGGATGGCTCCTTTTGAATTGACTATGATTTCGTTGCCGAGCGGAAAAGCCTTCCTTGGTTGCGACCACTATCTCTTGTAAATGCTTGACTGAGAAGATGAGTCGAACTCCATCTTCACACAGCTTTTAAGAGGCTTGACACAGCGACGCCTGGTACTAGGATTAGGACACACGCAGGAATCTACAACAACCATTTGTCGTCCAATGCGCAAGAAGCCTAGGTCGTTTACCATATTCCTTTTGAAGCCGGGTCGTGGGGAAAATGCGATTCGCTCCCTGCCTGATTTACAAGAGTTTCCAGTTGGTTCTCTTGGGGTTTTGCATATCCGGCCATCTCATGCAAACCCGCCTGGGTGGGTTTCCTTCTTTGCCGGCGCTGCACAATTCCTGACCTGCCCCCGGAGAAATCAGCCAGATAAAGCTGGAGTTCTCTCGTAAATTGAACGGGAGGACAAGGCATGAAGAAGAGCCGGTATACCGAAGAGCAGATCATCGGGATTCTGAAGCAGCATGAGGCCGGAGTGAAGACGGCGGACCTGTGCCGGGAGCACGGGATCAGCGCGGCGACATTCTATGGCTGGAATTCACGCGGCGCGCTGAGAAATTTCGGCGAGTTCATAAATCTCTTTTATCAAAAGGTTCCAACTCTCACCGTCGGAGGCTACGGATACCCACTCTGCGCGCAGAATACGCGACCCTGAGCATATGCTCCCGCTTCGGACCTACTTCCCGGCTTTCTTTGCTGCCTTTTCGACCCAATCGCCAAGATTATCGTAGCCGTTATCTTTCACCCACTCGTATGTCGGGTAGAGTTGAAAGAAATACACCGGGTCGCCGGAGGCATTCTTCCCGAGCTCGCCAAAATAATTATCGCCCACCGTATCTCTATTACCGCTCTGATCCTTGATGTTGTGTATGTTGATGCCGAGCATTCCATTTCCGCGCTCGTAACTTCTCCGCACCTCGTGTTGAACCCATTTCCGATTTGAGGTTTCAGCGCCGATCAGCACAACCGTGACAGATGTCCCATCCATTTGCCTATTAATCCATCGTTTTATGGCGTCATCATCTTCCTTCTTAACCTTTTCCCACTCCGCTGCATCCCAAAAACCGGCCGTCTCACGGTCGGGCTTCGCAACCCAACTGTTGCGAACCTGATTAGCTCGCCAGATGTCCCGATCGTAATAGAAGCTGAAGAATACTCTGCGCGCCATTATGCTTAGACCATTTTGACAATTTCGTAATCGCCTACATTCTGACTGAGTTGAGCGGCCAGATCAATGTACCAATTCATATTGGGAATGAAGTCGTCCCACTTCACCGGATACATGTACGAATGATCGTTGCCGCTGTAGACGACACCGCTATTTGGATGGTTACTGCAATAAAACGTGTTGGGCCGTTTCCGGTTGAACATATTCTTCGCCATGATCTGGAAGGTCGAACCGGTCTGCCATATTAAACAGCCGTTCGGACAGATTGGATTGACGAAATATCCGTAGCCCCCGTTCTTATCGGGGAGTACAACCGCCAGCATGCCGTTTGTCCTGCTCGTCCTTCCGCCTTTTGTCATTTCCTTTAGGGAGTATGAAACTTCCCATGGAATCCACTGGTCATCCTCGCTGAGATTCGGGTCCTTCATGTTTTTCGAGATGAGGACGATCGTGATGCTCGTGCCGAAAATTTTCTCGCGCAATTTGGACTCGATGGTCTCGTTTTTGAACCCCGCAAGGCTCTCATTATCGTTCTCACCTTTATAGATATGGTCATTAGCGTCCAGGTGCGCCGCCAATTGGTCCACGTAATCCCTGGCGGTCGTCGGGACGAATGATACCAGTCCACTGCCAGGCCGTTGTATTGCCCGCACGTCAGCATCTCCGTATTTGTAGCTCACGAAAATCGATCTGGGCATAGGTCAGTGTGTGAGAAAGATCATTACTAAGGCCATAAGCACCAAAAGTGGAAGATAAAAGATGACGAGAGAAACAGAGAACACGCAGCGGTACCACTTGTTTTTGGGCGCTTCTGCGAACGGGTGGGGGTTAAGAGAAAAATCGATCTCGCGCTCATTAAGCATTCTGACGTGATCATAGAGGCTACGGAACAACCTCTCCAATCTCAAGAAGTATCCGTCGACCATCCAGAGAACCACCGCCACACCGAAGGCGAGCGCAAAATATTTGGAATTTGCATCTTTTGCCGCCAGAGCAAAGAGGCCGGCGATTAGGGTGATGGCCCAGCCCTTCAGGAAAAAGAGGTTCCCTGCCATGCGGCCAATTACCGCCTGTATGAACTCGAGGTGTTTTCTCTTATTCTCCCCGGATACTGGCATCTCCATAGGCACACGATAGCACGAAAGAATCCGTAAGTCAGTGGTGTACTGGTAGTTAACGTGGCGCCTCGTATAGCGTGGGTCCGCAGAATCTGCCACCTATCTGGGATTCCTGATCGCGATATGCTTGCATGATGCCCGCACCATAAAGGTCGATCAGATTTGCTATCCGCCCATGGAATTCAAGAAAGGGTGCCCCGCCTGCGAGCATACCGATCCACAACTTGAACTGGAGCTTGAGCAGTTGGCTCGGCTCCTCGTCGATGACTATCTTCAAAAAGCCGGAATGCTGCCGATCGTATTCCCAACGGATCCGATGCCATCGCCGAAGAAGATACCGGACAAACGGTGATTCGGTTATCAATACCCTACCGGTAGAAAGATAATGCCACCGCCTCATCGGGATCAGGTTCGCCGTTCACCACTGCGGCGAGTTTGATGATCTCTCGCGCCAATTGGTTCCAAGTTTCACAGGCGAAGGCTACGGATACCCTACACACGCGCAGAATATGCCACCTTGCGGATCAAAGACCTCGATTTTATCGAGGTCTTTGATTAATATGGTGCGCCTCACATGAAGTCGCTGGCTTTGGTCTTAAGGAGAAATAGAATCGCCTTACTTATCAGCGCGTCCCAATTTTGTCCACATCCGATTTCTGAATTGGATAATCCCACCAGCCGCTCTGAAAAAGCTTGGCGAGGTCGGGTCCGCGCTCGACAAGGACTCGTTTGTATTCGTCGATACTTGGCAGATTCAATACCTTCGCGACATTTTGGGCGTATTGCATTCTTTCAGAATTCCTTACGAAGATGGGCACCTGTTTCAGGTTGAGGCAACTCCACGCTCGCCAATACCGAAGATCAAAGCTTGAATTGTCCTTTAGGGTTCGGCTCAGCAAAAAAAGAAAGAAGTCTGCATCCATGAGATCCTGCAAGGGCGCTATCGTTGCAAGTCCTCCGCCCTCGGCATGCCTCTCTTTTAGCAAATCTCCATGTAACGATACGCGCCGTCGCTTATTGCTCTCTTGGAGTAGTAGCGATAAGTGTTCCGATGCATACTCCCAGGTGACGTTCGCAGGCCCTCGCCGCGTGCGAGTCGCAATTGGTTCATCGATAAGGCGACGCACGGTCTCCCACCGACGTTCTCGGATCAAGAATGCGAACATGGTGATAAACATTTCATGCCCAGCAAACTTGAAGAAATCCTGGTCCGCCTCGCTGAATCGGCCACTATAACCGTCGGGCAAAATATAGCGATCGAAAATCTTTCCGAACCAGCGATATACATCTTCTGCAGATTCAGTATCGTCCATGAGCGCGATTGTCTCCGCGATCTTTGAGAACTCGGCTACAACTTCCTGATTGCTTCCGATGCCTGCTATCAATTCATCAGCGGTTCCGCCATCGCGATGCTTCTTCGGCTCAAGGGCATCTAGCCTCTTGAGTATTTCTCCTAAATTATTGCGCAGTATGATTCGACGCTTCGGTTCGACATTTTCAATCGCAGTAACCGCCGGTATGGCAAGCGGCTCGCCTTCCTGCACTGCGGCAAGCGCGACGCGCAGTGCTTCTTCGAGCTGTCTCTCCAGCTTAGTTCTTTCAGATGTTCTGTTCTTTTCATCTTGCGGCATCTCGTAGACGAGCACTCGCCTCATTCTCAGATCAAAGGGAAGCTCTTCGACCTTCCCGAAACTTCTGTTAAACACCAAAATGATCCGCTCGTGCCCGAGCTTCTTCAGGGCGTAGCCGAGTTCAATGAGAACGTTTGGATTTGGCGTCGGACGCATATCCTGTGCCCTCGTCACGATAGAGACGTCGGCCACGAATATGTTCGCACCTGTTATTTTGGCAAAAATAGTGGACGCGATATCCGGCGAGCCCGGCACATTCTGCGTATCGCGATCAACAACGGGCTCTATCGCAATGGCGTCGGCGGCGGCGATTATCGAAGCGGCTTCCCCTAGAGCACTTTGGATCAAACCGCGATTGCAGCGATTCGGGAGATCAGATTGCCAGGAATAAAATATAACGCGGCGCATACTTAGGCTGGTCTTATCTCAATTTGAAAGCCATGGGATATGCGGCCCTCAACCTGCCGAGATCAGTAGCATCAACTACCCCATACATGACGCGAGCGCCGCTCAAAGCACTGCCGATTGCGAATGCGCGCATCTGCGAAATAACGGAAGAGTCGATTTCACCTGGATAAACAACGAGGAACACTTCCGCAGGCTCTGTGAACAAGCGATTGATCTGATCACCGTTCTTACCCATTTTGCCGGGTACCAATTTTCCTTTCGTTGCCTTACCTTTGAAAGCAATGGCAGCGGGCACCCTCCGACTGCCGAGGCGGACCTTGGTAGAAAATAAATCGCTTCTTTCTCCTCCCCAGTCTTTGAAAGAGCCTTTCTCCCCGATGATTTTGGCGAACGCCCCTTTGAGTTTCTTTTCTGCAACCGGCCCCGATCGAGCGCCATCAACATTTCGCACATTCTTAAATGAGTCGATCTCATCAATGCTAATGAATTTTGCGTTCTGTCCCTTTCGCGGAAAGGTCACATTGATGACCTGGGTCCCTTTTGGGGCCGTCTTCGTCGGCAGCCGCTCCAATTGTTTCTTGTTACTAGCGAGTGCGAGAATGTGTCGATAGCGCGGTGCGAGTTCCTTCTTTTTGGTATACCCGTTCGGAACCTTAACTAACAGCAACCCATCGAGTTTCGCACCTTCTTGAAGGACTCGAACTTTAGACAGATTGGTTACTGCCATGATCTCGTCTATTGATTTGAACTTCTTTTTGCCGGTGTAGACTGCTTCAAAGACAGCGCGCCGAGCCTTTGAACGCCCAATAAGGCGCGCGGCGGTGGTCATCTGATCATTCCAATTCGAAAGAAGATCTGAGACTGGGAGGGTCATAAGCTTGGTTAGTTCAGTAGTCCGCTTTCAGCGCTTTGCTTTTTTCGGAGCAACAATCCTACTCACGACAGCGGGATCAACGCCGAGCACTTCGGCAATCCTTTTTCCCTGCATGCCCTTCTCGGTGAGCGAGAGGATCAACAGCCGTTTGATGTCTTCCAACAAGTCAACAGTCTTTTTGTCCATGGCGTAGTGATGACTAGCGACCTTTCAAAAGAATTGGTGATTATTTTTTCTTAATCCCTTTCAAAAACTCGTTTACGAAGTGGATGTCAATCTTCAGCTTCTTCGCGATGATGATCTGTGGTACATCGAGCTGAAATAGTTGGATCACGAGGAGCTTTTTCAAAAGGTCCTGTGTATCGGCCTCGGGGGGTAATAATTTCTTGGGTGGTGTCATGGTTGTTATCGTGCCTTCTTATTCGCGCGGCTCTTCAGTACTTCTACGGTGCCTTTCGTCGTTCCGACGATATCGGCGATGTCCTGGTTCGATATGCCAAGGCGCGCGAGGAACGCGACCTTTTCGGCGTTCGTCTTCTTCTGCGCGTCCTGCGCGAGAAGGACGAAGAGAAGCGCATTGAGCTTATTCGAGATGGCGGTGAGCAGTTCGTTATCGTTCATCTTGATTGGGATTTCTTCTTGGATTTGCGGATCGTTACAAGTTCTTTAGACACGTAGCCTTGGGTGCGACCCAGGATCTCCGCTATGTCCTTTGGGCGCATCCCGAGTTCGGAAAGGAGTTCCACTTGGTCCCGAAGCGACATCCCCTCTTTTCCGACAGGGAGGTTCTTAAGGAGGAGCGCAATCACTACCCCGAGGCGCCTATTTATCTCTACAAAATCGGTGTTTTGTTCCATGTGAGTATTGTGCTAAGAATTTCACCTTCGATAGTACTCGTATTTTCAACAATGTCAAGCAGTCAGCTTAACTACCTAAATTGCGGGTTTAAAGCAGAAGCAGGGCTGCGATGCGACGCCGAATAGACCTGTGCGCGCAGACCACCTCACCTTGCCGGGACCTCTACGCGCGATATGCTTGCATGATGCCCGCACCATAAAGGTCGATCAGATTTGCTATCCCCCTCCCCATGGAATTCAAAAAAGGGTGTCCCGCCTGCGAGCACACCGATCCACAACTTGAGCTGGAGCTTGAGCAGTTGGCTCGGCTTCTCGTCGAGGACTATCTTCAAGAAGCCGGAATGCTGCCGATCGTATTTCCAGCGGATCCGAAGCCATCGCCGAAGAAGACACGGACAAACGGTGATTCGGTTATCAATCCCTACCGGTAGGAAGATAATGCCACCGCCTCATCGGGATCAGGTTCGCCGTTCACCACTGCGGCGAGTTTGATGATCTCTCGCGCCAATTGGTTCCAAGTGTCACAGGCGGAGGCTACTCTCTACCCTACACACGTGCAGAATACGCTACCTTGCAGATCACTAAACCACCGCATTCGATAGGAATATAGCGCACAAAACTAGTCTGCGGCGCACTATAGGTCATTAGGATCCGGGAAATCCTCATATCCGATATACATTACATAGCCTACATAATCGACGTATGGCACGTAGCCAACTCGATTGGCATATGGCGAAAAGGAGTATCGTCGCCACTGCTTCTTGCTAATGTTAGTGATTAACCGGTTCTTATTTCTTAGCTCTCCCAAATACCGGCCGTCGCGGCCATAGACCTCATCTCCGTGAAACCGGCCTATGTGTCTGCCATCGTGGGTCCAAAGATTGTCGCCGTCCCGATAGCCAAAACTTTTGCCGCCCCATGTCCAAAGCCATTCCATAGGAATCTATATCAATCCTTTCTTGGTCTGCGATCGCCTCTTTGCGTCCTCGAAAAAATCTGCATTCAAATTGTGCTGCTCTATTAGCCAGTCCACAAAGAGCGAGCTGTAGCGGGTTGATGAATATTTCATTTTGTAAGCCAGGGCAGGCTCCGTTTCAATGTCATATGCTTGCCGGACGCACTGGATATGAAAGGAGTTAATCGTCTTTTCCCCGCCGAGACGCCGGTTGACTTCCGCGATTATCTCCTTTTGTCGAAACGGATGAGTTTCATCTATTGATACTTGCCGCATCGCGGGAGCATTTGGATCATTCACCAAGCGAACAGCGGCATGCCCGGAAATAGAATCAGTACTTGCCGGTGTGATCTGTACTTCTGATCCAGGTGGAGCTTCCACAACCTTCACGATGCCCTCGAACCACGCTTTACGCACTTTCTCAATGCGATCCTCGATAAAGAGACGTAGGTCGTCTGAATTGCCGGGCTCGCTCTTTGCTCCATGTCGAAAATACACGGTTCCTGCAGAGAAGGCAGTCTTTTGTTTACCGCCACCAATGTCATAGGTGCCGGGCCTCACAAATACGATTGGAACAGCGGCGGCATGGATCGCAATCGCAAAGAGTGGCCGACCCTCCCAAACCATTTTGCAGAACTCAAACCCGTGAAGTTGTTGACTGGTATATTTATAGATCTTGTCCGTAACTGTGGCAGGATCGAGATTGTTCAGTTCCGTGCAATCAAATGCGCCAGCCGATCCATCGTCGGCGATTCCAAATATGATTACACCGCCACCCGAATTCGCAAAGGCAACTAGATCCTTTATGACTTCGAGCCACTCGGCCGCGGAGCTTGGATCGAATGACGCTTTGTAATCTACCGCACTAGACTCGACACCATGCCTGATTGCGGTTTCGATCTCCGTATGCAGCGCTGTTGCGTTCATTGGTGGATGTACATTGGCACTGCGATCACACTTTCCGCCGCTTATGTACCTTCGACCGAGACGACGAAGTCGGCTTTGCAAATCTGGTCAGAACTTCGATGTAGTTCTTCAATCGTGTTAGCAACTCGTCGTACGTTACAATCGTGATATTTTTTAATCCCTGTGAGAACAGGCGCATGTCGTCTTTCTCCTTCTGCCCCTGGAGTGACCGGGTATCGCCGACGAGAATGATCCCACGCGGTCGCACCACCTTGAGATCAATCTTGTAGGTGTCGAGAATATACGAGCGCACATCAGACGCCTGCTCTGTGACCATTGAAATGTAATTTTCCACTTGAATAATCGCCCGGGACACTTCTGGACCGAAATAATAATTATTTCTGCTCTCGTCGTGCTTCAACAAACCGGTACTCGGCTTCTTGATCTCTAGAATGTCCAGGTAGCTATCATGGGTGACTAAGGAAAAATCGGGATATTTAGTGTTTCCAATGGCGGTATTCATCTTCTCAATCGCCATGATGTATCCCTGCTGGATGAGAAGAATGTTGGAGCGGATGAATGTCTGCCACCACTGTTCACTTTTCATCTCTTCCATGGCCTCTTCCATCGTCCGAGCAAGTTCATTGAGGCTCTGAATCTCGGCTGCGGCTTTTACGAGGTTTACTGCACCGACCGATTCAGATGCGAGATACGGTGGAAGAAACTCGTTCAGAGCCTTTCGATCAGCCGATGACAGCTTTGGAACGATATCTGGCGTTAGCAATGTTGCCACAGTACCTGGCACAAATACTGATCGCGGTTTGCTAGTGAAATGTGATGGGAATGTATTTGCAAGGGTTCGGACAGTAATATCGTTCTTGATGTCGCGCCCTCTTGCAAAGTTTTCGGAATTCATCCGGGCCATGGTGACGCCAGACAACCGAACACGTGCAATACCTCCCTTTATCTCGATAGAATCAGTTGCCGGCGTCAGTATCCATCGAAACTTCTTCCCGAATCGCTTCGTAAGCTGCTCTAAAATGTGCTTTCCGAAGCCGATCCGACCATCATCGGTGAGAGATTTGGGACGCTTTCCTTCCCAATAGATGCGGATGCCTTTAAGAGCATTTCCATACGAACGGTTTGAAACCGTCACGTATTTACGCTGCTTCTTTGTTATGGTCCGCTGTGCCATGGAGTCTTACTGCAAATCGTAGCACCGGTGGACTTAGGGTCAAGCACAAATACATAGGCGGTGCCCGCCGCCGATGCATATCACGCCACCTTGTTGAGATCGCTGGGCGCGATATGCTTGCATGATGCCCGCACCATAAAGGTCGATCAGATTTGCTATCCCCCTCCCCATGGAATTCAAAAAAGGGTGTCCCGCCTGCGAGCACA